>LSQX01399945.1_pt1 | contig 21142 bp, 13 predicted proteins | sample 654561 | NCBI WGS metagenome assembly LSQX01 (sample SAMN04489861, study PRJNA283612) | anaerobic digester metagenome | isolation source: 4 biogas reactors fed with cattle manure at either 37C or 55C with and... | place: Denmark: Kongens Lyngby | collected 2014 | reverse complement strand
TTCGTTCCTGAATGACCTGGCAGCCAACATCAGCCAGCTCACATTTGACTACTTAGATGCGCCGGTATGCGTACTCGGTTCACGAAACTGGATCACGCCTGCATACGAATTGGAAAGTTCTTTCTTCGCTCAGCCAAACTGGTTCTTAGATATGATCAACGAACGCATTCAGCCGCTTAAAGGCTACATTCCGACAGAAAACATGACGGATGCGGAATTGGTGAGAAGAAGTAAGAAAGGAGTGTAAATATTTACTGAATAGCCGTGTTTTATCGCGGCTATTCAGTAGTTTATAAGGTGATAAACAGCAAATAATATTGAAAAAAAATCACCCGAAATATTTTTTCACCCTGAGGTGGTCTTGACTTTTTCTCGTAACTGCAAATTGAAAATTCCGATTTATCNNTTATCGGAGCTGACGCTTGTAGCGGCTTTTTGTGTTTTTAAATTACAACGGTCAATTCCGCTGAAAGCGTGAGCGGCCTATTAACTAACAAAATTTTTTAAGTTAAGGCGACTTCATCATAGATTTGTTTCTTAAAAATTTCAAGCAATATTTTTTCATTTAATCTTACATTTTTTCATCCATGAAGTCACGAATTATTTTTTTGACAGCATTGATTTGTTTCGTTTCATTCCTTTCGGCACAAGAGATGATTCCCCTTTGGAAAAAAGGCAAAATGCCCAACAGCAAAGGATTGGAATTGCAGGACAGTATTGCTCACGAAAGACTTTATCAGGTAGGTGAACCACGTGTATATGCTTTTCTGGCGGATAAAGATAAAAACACCGGCGCTGCTGTTTTGGTAGTTCCGGGAGGCGGGTATGTGAGACTTCCGTCCGATTATTACAACGATGCGACGATGAAATTCTACCGAGATAGAGGCATTAATGCCTTTATTGTATGTCACCGCCTACCCACTTCGCCCGATTTAATCCAGCCGGAAATTGCCCCCTTACAGGATATTCAGCGAGCTATGCGCATCATTTACGCGAATGCTGAAAAATGGAATATCGATCCATCGCGAATTGGCATTCAAGGCACTTCGGCAGGTGGTCACGGAGCTTCTACCTTAGGAACTCATAAAAACAACGTTTCAGAAATTGGAGATAAGTACGACAAATTTTCATACAAACCGGCTTTCATGATTTTAATTTCTCCGGTAATCTCATTTGACTTGGATATTGCTCATAAAGGAAGTCGCGAAAACTTGATCGGGAAAAACCCAACCGAAGAAAAGGTAAAACAGTATTCCAATGAAAACCGGGTAACAAAAGACACTCCTCCTACCCTTTTAATTCACGCGGACAATGACCGAGCCGTGGTTCCGCAAAACAGCATCAGATTTTATGAAGCTCTGAATAAAGCCGGAGTTTCAGCATCTATTCATATATTTCCTTCGGGCGGACATCAGCTGAATGTAAGGAACAATCCGGGAACTGCCGCGATGTGGCCTGAGATTGCTTTGAATTGGTTGAAAGAAAAAGAGATTATAAAATAATGAGGTCATCGTGGCTTTCTTTGAGATAGCAAACTGAAAATTCCGAATTATCGGAGATGACACTTACAACGACATTTTGCTTTACTAAATAAAACATGGTCAATGCGGCTGATAGCGTCAGTGACCTTTGGCTGAAAGGAAGACATAGATTAATTTGGAGAAAACAATGAAAATGAAAAAAATTACATTCTTGCTTTTCGGCCTGTTGCTTATTGGTAGTCCGGGAGTTGAAGCATCTGTAAAAATCAACAAAGTAAAAGTTGAAGCTCCATTTTCAATGTCCAAAATCAAAACCCCTGATTTTGAGAAAAGCAGGGAATATCTAATCACAGATTTTGGAGCTGTAAAAGGAGATAAGACAAAAACTTCACAGGCAATTGAAAAAGCGATTTCAGAAGCAAATAAAGCAGGAGGCGGAACTGTAATAATCCCTGAAGGTGAGTGGCTTACAAAGAAACTACACTTCAAAAGCAACGTAAATCTTCACCTATCAGAAGGCGCTGTTTTATTGTTTTCAGACAATCCAAATGATTATCTTCCGGCAGTACATACGACATGGGAAGGCTTAGAATGCTACAATTATTCGCCTCTGATATACGCTTATAAATGCAAAAACGTAGCCATTACCGGAAAAGGTGAAGTAAAGGCAAAAATGGACAACTGGAGGCGGTGGGCCGGAAGACCCGCGGCGCATATGAATAGTCTTAAAAACCTTTATTATTGGGCGTTTGAGAATAAACCGGCATACGAGCGAAACATGGTAAATGATTCATCAAATCTCCGACCACAGTTTATTCAATTCAATCGCTGTGAAAATATTTTAATTGAAGATGTAAAAGTAACAAACAGCCCGTTTTGGACTGTACACCTCTATCTTTCTAAAAATATTATAGTAAGAAACATAAAAGTTTATGCTCATGGTCACAACAATGACGGAATAGACCCGGAAATGAGTCAGAACATACTGATTGAAAATTGTACTTTCGATCAGGGTGATGATGCTATCGCCCTCAAATCAGGCAGAAGTCCGGAAGGCTGGCGATCAAAAACACCAACTAAAAATGTAGTTGTACGAAACTGTACCGTCAAAAACGGACATCAGCTCGTAGCAATCGGCAGCGAACTTTCGGGAGGTATTGAGAATATTTATGTTTCCAATTGCACCGTAGCGGAAAATGCGAAAATGTTTCACTTAGTTTTCATAAAAACGAATGAAAGAATGGGTGGCTATGTGAAAAATATTTTTGTTGAAAACGTAAAAGGAGGTAAAATGGATTTCGGAGTGCTGGGCATAGAGACCGATGTGCTCTACCAGTGGAGAAATCTGGTTCCTACAATCGAAAAACGACTAACTCCTATTCGAAATATTAATCTGACGAACATCGCCGCTACAAATGTCCGATTCGTTTCACGTGTTCTCGGACAAAAAGAATTGCAGGTAAAAAACGTGAACTTGACTAACGTTAAAGCTGACACGGTGAGGTCAGAGAAACATATACATGAGAACCTATTAGGTTTCTCAGAAAAATAAAATCTCATGAAATTTTTTCAAGTCATACTTGCTTTATTCCTCTCTATCGCGTTGTTTCAAGTAGATGCACAAGCGCAGATTGGGAAGCGTTTTCCATCGGAGCGAAAAGTAATAAAAGATCCGAAAACGGGTGCGAAACTGATTTTCCTTACCAGCAAACCGATGGGCGACCGAAAGATTTACCAGACTCATAACCAGTGGACATCGGATGGAAAATGGATTATTTTCTCCTCTAACCGGGTTCGCGGAGAGGCGCTTGCAGTAAATGAAGAATCAGGTGAAATTGTGCAGGTGACAGAAGGCGGATACACAGGCATGCTCAATGTCTCCAGAAAAGAGATGAAACTCTATTTTTTTCGGAACATGGATGGAAACAGAGATCAAAAAGCAATCGTAGAAGTAAATTTAGCCGACGTATTCCAGGACAGCAAGTCCGGAAAGATGAAGCAAGCAGATCAATACGAACGGATTTGCGGCATTATACCGGAAGAATATCAAGCCACAGGAGATTTGACATTGGATGCAAATGACGAATGGGCTTGGTTTCGTGTCGGAAAAAACAAAGCAATGCGATATTTGCCGGAAGGGACAAAGCTGGAACCGAATTTCGGACCAAGAAATATGGGACAAGGACCCGGCGGAATAGCCGGAATGAATCTGAAAACCGGAGAACTGAAGTATGTCGTTTCCACTCCTTTCCAAATCGGTCATATTCAGTCGAATCCTTGGGTAGCCGATCAGATTGTATTTTGCTGGGAAACAGGAGGTAAAGCTCCTCAGCGCACCTGGATTGTCAAAACTGACGGTACAGGCTTGCGTCCGCTTTATCCTGAATCTTCATTTGACTGGGTTACCCATGAAGCCATAATCAGCCCCGATGAAGTTGGGATTGCTATTTTGGGACATCGGAAAATAAAAACAGAAGCTGACACATTAAATCACAAAGGAACTGATCCTTACGGAATTAATCCCGGACAGGAAGACGGTTGGGGAAATTGCGGAACGCGAGAAAAACCGACCGGTTTTGGTGTTGTAAACATCAATACGCGCGAAATGAAAATTATCGGTCAAACTGATTCAGGTAGCGGGTTTTGGCACGTGAGTGGCTCTGCAGACAAAAAATTCGGAGTCGGAGATGATTTTACAAGAAATATTTATCTGATAAACAGGCAAACCGGCGAAATGATTTTGCTCTCAGCAGGTCATAAAAGTACTGCCTACGATCATCCTCATCCCACTTTCAATCAAGAAGGAACAAAAATTGTCATACAGTCCGCCATGCTATCAGAAGACAATCGTTCAATGAACATTTGTGTGATTCCGGTGCCTGACAAGTGGTTAAAGGATTGATTGAATGAGAGAAATTCAACTGTCAAAGTTTGCACAAATAGAAAAACTTAACATTTTTTTTCGCAACTTTACCGGTTCACATTTGAACTTAATTCTAAAAAAAATTGTAACTAAAAAACATATGTCTATTCCAAAAATAAACGCTCACCTTCACACACCCTACTCATTCAGCGCATTTCAGGATATTGATGATGCGTTGGACAGAGCTGTTTCTGAAGGTGTAAAAGTGGTGGGAATCAACGATTTCTACACTACAGAAGGCTATCAAGAATGGTCGGATGGGTGCAAAAAGCGAAATCTTTACCCACTTTTCAACATCGAGTTAATCAGCCTGAACGAAGATGATCAAAAAGCAGGTTTACGTGTGAATGATCCCGGAAATCCGGGTCGGATTTACATCAGCGGTAAAGGTTTATCGCACCCATTCAAGTTGGAAGAACCCTACGCCTCAAAATTGGCAAATGTGCGTAAAGAAGCGAACAGCCAAGTAGAAGCGATGTGTGAAAAACTAAATGAAATCCTGACAAACAAAAAAACCGGTTTTTCATTGGATCTTGATTGGATTAAGAAAAACCTGACAAAAGGTTCCATTCGTGAACGCCATTTGGCAAAAGCTTTACGCCTCAAAGTATATGAAAAATGGAACGGTAATTCTGAAAAAATAAAAGAAGAATTCAAACATCTTTTTGATGGGAAAGAGCTGAAAACGGAAACCGAAAATATCGCCGGAGTTGAAAATGAAATTCGTGGCAACATGCTTAAAGCCGGAGGTTCAGCGTTTGTACCTGAAACTGCAAACGCATTTCTACCCATGCAAACAGTATGTGAAATAATTGTCGCAGGTGGCGGAATTCCTACTTATCCCTTTTTGGCAGATGACGCGAACGGAAACTACACCGACTTTGAGAAAGATTTGGAGCGTGTGGCCGAGCAATTAACTGAACGCGGTTTTCATTCCGTAGAGTTTATCACGACAAGAAATGGATTGGAACTGTTGGAAAAATACGCGACACACCTTCATGATCAAGGTTTTGTTGTGACTCTCGGAAGCGAGCACAATTCACCCACCATGGAACCGGTTGAGCTTTTCGCAAGGAATAACACACCACTAACCGAAAAACTGCTTCAAATAAATTACGAAGGAGCCTGTGTAGTGGTGGCACATCAGCATATGGTTTCACAGGGGCTGAGCGGCTACGTGGATGAAACCGGGAAAGCGGATCGAAGCAAAAGAGCTGAGTTTGTAAAATTAGGCAAAGAGTTGATAAACAACACAATAACTCACTAAAGAGAATTAATCCTAAAAAAATCAATATGATTATCCGTTTTTGTTCCTAAACTTAAATAATGTTTTTTTAGATTGGGACTAACCGCTTCAAATCGGTTTGTCCCGTTTTATAGCGACATAAATAGGCAACAATCCCGAATATAGGGATAGTTGCGGATAATCATAAAAATCAATTAATTAAAAAAATTTTAGCCTTAGTGCCTTTGAGGCAAAAACAAAAAATGAATCCAATACAAGATCTTATATCCATTTCCCAATTCTACGGTCGTGACAGTCGATTTGTGATTGCAGGAGGGGGAAATACATCCTATAAAAACTCCGATAAAATTTGGGTAAAAGCCAGTGGTTCGTCACTTGCGACGATTAACGAGGAAGGTTTTGCAGTATTAGATCGGGCGCTGCTCAATCCAATGTCTGAAAAACAATACAGCAGCAACGCCGATGAGCGAGAAGAACAAGTAAAGAACGACCTTGCCAACGCTAATCTTACCAAAGGGAAACGCCCTTCGGTTGAAACTTCGATGCACAATGTAATGGATTACGCTTTCGTAGTTCACCTGCACCCGACTATCGTCAACGGACTGATGTGCGCTCAAAATGCTGAAAATGAATTGAAAAATCTTTTCGGAGAAAAAGCGCTCTATGTGAAATATACCGATCCCGGATATGTGCTTTTCAAAAAAGTTGACGAAAAAATAAAAGAATACCGTTCAATATATAACGAAGAACCGAAAGTAATCTGGCTACAGAATCACGGAATTTTCGTAGCATCGAACAATATAGAAGAAATAAAATCAACTTACAATTCTATTTTCGAAACGCTTGAAAAAGCGGTAAAAATTCCTTTGCCTGACGGAGAAAGAGCGACCTGCAGATGCACTGAAGAGATACTTCCCGCAGTCAGAATGATGGTTTCAAAAAATGGATTAAAAACACTGAAAGTCCGTAAAAATGAACTGATTAAATACTTTTACGATAGTATAGAAAATCAAAAAACCATAGCAAAACCTTTTACTCCGGACGCGATTGTTTATTGCAAATCAAACTATCTTTTTTTCAATGATGAAAATCCCGAACAGGTAGTTGCAGAAGCCAAGAAATCAATTCCCGAATTTGAAAATAAGTTTGGTTATTTACCTAAAGTTTTGCTTATTAAGGGAGTCGGACTTGTTGCGATAGGTGATAACGCGAAGCAATGCGACATTATTTTAGACGTATTTGAAGACGCGATGAAGATTGCTTTCCTTTCAAAATCATTTGGCGGGGCGCATCCAATGACTCAGGAGCAAATTGATTTTATCGACAACTGGGAGGTTGAAAATTACCGCCGGAGTGTGGCTGCAGGTAGTGCCTCCGGACGAGCGGAAAACAAAACAATTGTTGTAACCGGAGCTGCACAAGGTTTTGGTGAAGGAATTGCAGAATGTCTGATTAAAGAAGGTGCAAATATAGTTGTAGCCGATTTGAATGAGGAAGTTGGACAAAAAACAGCGGCAAGATTCAACACGTTGACGAAAAGCAACAAAGCGATTTATGTAAAAACAAATGTGGCTGAGATTCCGAGCCTTGAAAACATGGTTCATGAAGCGGTTTGTAATTTTGGCGGAATCGACTGTTTTATCAGCAACGCGGGTGTACTAAGGGCAGGTGGCCTGGAAGATATGACTCCTGAGAATTTTGACTTTGTTACAAGAATCAACTACAACGCCTACTTTTATTGCACCAAAGTGGTGAGCAAAATTATGAAATTTCAGACCGAGCATGCATCAGCGGATTATTTCGCGGACATTATTCAAATCAATTCCAAATCGGGACTTCGGGGAAGTAAAGCAAATTTTGCTTATGCCGGAGGAAAGTTTGGCGGCATCGGTTTGACGCAATCATTCGCGTTGGAGTTAGCCCCGTTTCGGATTAAGGTAAACTCGGTATGTCCCGGAAATTATTATGAAGGTCCGCTTTGGAGCGACCCGGAGAACGGACTTTTTGTGCAATATTTAAATGCAGGAAAAGTTCCCGGCGCAAAAACAGTTGAGGAGGTAAAAGCGTTTTATTTAGCGCAAGTTCCTATGCAAAAAGGGTGCACACCCGAAGATGTTACCAAAGGAGTATTATACCTTATGGAACAATGCGGCGAAACCGGACAAGCGCTGCCCATTACAGGCGGACAGGTGATGTTGAGCTAAGCCTCTAAAAAAATCCATCACAAAGGCATTTTTGGGGAAGAACTGAGAGAATGAGATGATAATAAAATAGTTTCAAGAGAAAATTTAGAAAATTAACAACAAAAATTAATAAATAGGGAGTCTCGAAAGTCCCCTTTCGGGGAACCAGAGGGTTGATTATTATGAAAACAAGAGCAGTACGTCTTTACGGCAAAAAAGATCTTCGGTTGGAAGAATTTGAATTGCCGGCAATCAAAGACAATGAGATTTTAGCAAAAGTAGTTTCCGATTCAATTTGTATGTCATCATACAAAGCTTCATCACAAGGAGCTGACCACAAGCGAGTTCCGGATGATGTGGCTGAAAATCCGATTATCGTGGGTCATGAGTTTGCCGGAGAGCTATTGGAAGTAGGGAGCAAATGGGCGCACAAATTCAAAGCAGGGGATAAATTTTCTATTCAGCCCGCGCTCTACTACAAGGATGGGCCTGTCGGCATTTTAAGTGCTCCGGGATACAGCTACAAGTACATTGGAGGCGATGCCACGTACGTTATCATTCCGAATGAAGTTATGGAAATGGACTGCTTGTTAGTGTATCGAGGTGAAGGTTTTTATCCGGCTTCATTAGCTGAACCGCTTTCATGCGTTATAGGCGCGATGCATGCCAACTACCACACTACACCGGGAAGCTACAAGCATAAAATGGAAATTGTGGATGGCGGGAAAATGGCGCTACTTGCCGGTGTTGGGCCGATGGGATTAGCAGCGATTAACTACGTACTCCGTCGTGAGGATATGAAGCCATCATTGTTTGTAGTAACAGACATTGACCAGGCACGTCTTGACAGAGCGGCTTCGATTTATACAGTTGAATTTGCCAAATCGCGCGGAATTGACTTGCGATACATCAACACCGGAAAAATGGAAAATCCGGTTGAAGCGCTTCGCGAAATAAGCGGTGGAACGGGCTATGACGATGTGTTTGTATTTGCACCGGTTCGCCCTGTAGTTGAACAAGGTGATGCAATCCTCGGATTTGATGGATGTTTGAATTTCTTTGCGGGTCCTGACAATACAGATTTCAGCGCGACTCTCAATTTTTACAACGTCCACTATGCATATACCCACATAGTAGGGACAAGCGGCGGAAACAATGACGACATGATAGAAGCGCTTGATATAATGAGCAAAGGACTTGACCCGGCAGGATTGGTGACACATATCGGCGGACTGAATGCTGTGGCAGAAACAACCAACAACCTACCTAATATTCCTGGAGGTAAAAAACTGATTTATACGCATATTGAAATGCCGCTAACCCCTATTTCTGACTTTGCAGAATTAGGAAAAACAGATCCGTTCTTCAAAGAATTAGCAGAAATTTGTGATCGTCATAACGGGTTGTGGAGCGTAGAAGCCGAGACCTATTTATTGGAGAAAAAAGCAATCTAACCTTTGATTTCTTTGATAAATTTGTTCCGTTATTTTAGAAAAGTCCATTACTAACAAATCCCTGCTCCTGATTCGGGAGCAGGGGCACATTTTATATATGAAACAATTAGATATTCAATTAATGCATCCGGTGGAGCAAATCAATATCATCATCGGACGAATCTACAGAAGTGGCATGACAACCACTTCGGGTGGAAATATTTCCATTAAAGATACAAACGGCGATATTTGGATTACGCCTTCAGGCGTGGATAAGGGAAATCTGACAACTAACGACATTATGTGCGTAAAGCAAGATGGAACAATCGTCGGACCTCACAAACCATCTTCAGAATTTCCATTCCACAAAGCGATTTACAATTCGAGACCCGACATTACGGCGATAATTCACGCGCATCCGCCTGCATTAGTAGCTTTCAGCATAGCACGGATTGTCCCGGACACCAAGCTTGTACCGCAATCACATAATATAATCGGTGATGTAGGTTTTGCTCCTTATGGCACACCCGGAAGCGAAGATCTCGGGAAAAAAATAGCAAAAGAATTTTTGAACAAAAACTATAAGGCTGTTATCATGGAAAACCACGGTGTTGTCCTTGGCGGAAGTGACATGATGGACGCTTATCAACGTTTTGAAACGCTTGAATTTTGTTGCCGGACCATAGTTAATGCAGGAAAATTGGGTGAAGTGAAATACCTGACCGACGAACAAGTACAAAGTTATGTCAATCACATTCCAAAAAATATTTCTCATTTCATGGATGTGGATTATCCTTCCGATGAGCGTGTCTTGCGGACTGAAATGGTGAAAATAATTCGGCGGGCGTGCGACCAAGGGATGATGATTTCCACGTATGGAACTGTTTCTGCCCGTTGGAATGAAAATGACTTTTTGATAACGCCCCGAAATGTAGCGCGATGGGATATTATGCCAAGTGATATTGTGCAGATTAAAAACGGAATGGCGGAAGCAGGTAAGACTCCAAGCCGTTCGGTAGCGTTGCATCAGCGTATCTATCAATTAAATCCGCATATCAATTCTATTATCTGTACGCAGCCAATCAATCTGATGGCACATGCGGTAAGCGGAAGCAAATTTGATGTGCGTACGATTCCGGAGAGCTGGATTTTTCTTCAAGATGTTCCATCTATCCCGTTTGGGTTGATTTACAATGAAATTGAAAATGTGGCGAAAATGTTCCAAGAAAACAGGGTTATTTTGGTTGAGAATGACAGCGTTTTCGTAACCGGTGATAAACTGCTCAACACGTTTGACTTCTTAGAAGTTGCCGAGTTTTCCGCCAATTCATTAGTCATGGCTTCGGCTATCGGTCCATTAAAACCTATTGGAGATAAAGAAATTGAAGATTTGAGAATAGCATTTAATGTGCAGTAAAGCTTAGCAAAACAACGTTTGTTAGAGCTATCCTTTGTTTTTTGACACCGCGAAAAATAAACATTACAAAAACAGCCGTCTTAATTTCAAGACGGCTGTTTTTCAGAATGTTACACCTGGCTTTATCTCCTGATTATCCCCCTTAAAACGGTCTCCGAAACCGTAAATGCTGTCCCATGCCTGATACCGCCGGGGAAAGATACCGACTCGGATACATCTTCCCAGTCAATCATGTTCTTAGAGCGAATCGCGCCGTACTTCTTATCGCGGTACTTGTCAAAATAGACATACACATACTCGTCAACTAAAAGCGGTGTAGGACCTTCAGCCCAATAATTTCCTGTAATAGGAGGTGAAACGTTGGTTGGGAATCCATATGGTTTCGAATTGGCAATGACGCGGATATTTTTTTCAGGCGGATTGGAGTTTTCATTCTTCACAAAAAGATAGTACTTGCCTCCTTTCTCCAACATCGCGCCATCTATCACACTAAAACCGGGATTGAAAAATACCTTTGTTTCACTGAATGATTCAAAATCTTTTGTTGTGACAAAGAACTGCCTGTGATTGAGTCCTTTTTCACTTTCCGAAGTAGGGATTTCAGGAAACATTCCCGGAACAGTGGAAGCCCAGAAAATATAAAAAACCTTGGTTTTTTTATCGTAGAAAAGTTCCGGAGCCCACGAGTTTCTTGTTCCTTCAAATTTCTCCATTACGGGAATATTTTTTTGGTTTGACCAGTTGATTAAATCCTTAGAAGAAGCATAGCCGATTCCTTGATCCCACCATCCGGTAGTCCAAACCATGTGAAACACGCCGTTATCGTCTTGTACAATGCTTGGATCGCGCATCAACCTGTCCTTCCCTATCAGGGGTTTCAAAATAATGGAATCATTCAGTAGCGCTTCCCATTTGAGACCATCTTTGCTGTATGCCAAATGGAGTCCATCGCCGTTTCCTTTAAAATAGGAAAAGAGGTAAACTTGCTTCTGCGCCGGTAGTTTTGAAGCAGTAGCAAAACTTGGGTTTAACGGCTTCAGATTCTCATTCAATCCTTTCAACTTCAACTCCTTAATGCCTTCCGCCACAAAATAAGTGACCTGTTTTGCTCCCTTTTCCATCATATGCGTATCATCTTTAAGACCATCCGGTTTTGCTTTATCTACACCCGGCTCTACCCATCTGTAGTATGGAATCGAAGCGTTGTCACCCAAAATCGTCACAAAATCTTTCGTTTTTTGGTTTACATCAATCATCGGTACGTTCAGCTCTTTTGCTAAAATTCTTGTAACAACCGGATAGCCTTTCAATCGGTCATCAGTGAGGTGTTTATTTACAAAAGTCCTCATTACCACCGAAGTAAGCAGCACCGGAGTCGCTTTTTTATTGCGGACATCCTGAATCATTTTAGTCAGATTCGCTTTGTATTCCGGCAGCGAGGCGTGTCTTTCCGGACGCGTGGATGCATCATTGTGTCCAAACTGGATAAAAACATAATCGCCTTTCCGAACTTCTGAAATCAGCTTATCCCAGCGACCTTCATTCAGAAAAGTTTTCGTACTACGCCCGCCTATGGCATGATTTTTCACTTCTACGTTCTTCTCGAAGAAGTCCGGGAGCATTTGCCCCCAACCTTTTATCAATCCGTCACGCTCTTCTACGTAGGTCTGAGCGGTAGAATCTCCGGCTATAAATAGTGTTACTTTTCTGGACGATGAAGAAAAACTTGTGAGTGAAATAATAAAAATAAGAGAAATAAGATATTGTTTCATAATTATATTGTCAAGTCAAACTCCGGCTTTTTTCGGAATAAAAAATTTGGAGTTTGAAAATGGTAAATTTTAAAATTTATAACTTTCGCAAGTTGCTACAGCTGGTTGTAAAGCTGCTTTTGAAAAATAACATACTGATTATCAGAATAATTAAGCAAGCTGGGGCTTTGCCCNNACTCGTTAGCAAGCCTTTTGAGACTTTCAGATAGATTTTGCGAAAGTTTAGTAAAATACTATTGAGTATTTTATTTTTTTTCATTCCAGACAGAAACTCCGGCTTTTGGGATCGACTTACCTCCGACAATGAATTCGGATTTATCAGAAATCGGTAGCACATAAGCTTTTTCACCATAATTCACGGCAATACCAAATCCATCACGATATTCAATGTGAAGTCCTTCCGGTAAATCAAGAAGCGAGATATTCAACTTTTTATATAATTTCTTTAGTACTTCTTTCTCCAAATTTCCATCCTTAGAATCCACACCTACGTAAGTCACAGATCCTTTCCCCAATTTTCGGTGAATAACCGCCGGTCTTCCCGCATAAAAATCGCCTTCGTAAGCAGCCCAAGTTTCTGTGTTTCTTTCCGGAACAAAAACTTCACCCCACGAAGTCCAGGAGTAATTTTTTCCCTCAAATTTCACATTGTCAGGATGATGCGGAAGAAGTAAATCGTAAAAATCCAATTTGGCTCCTATTAAAGAGAAGATTTTCTCGGCAAACTGTGTTTCAAAAAGTTGCCCCATTCTGTTTTTATGCCCCGTACGCGCAGTCAGAACAAGATTTCCACCCTTCTCCACATAATCTCTCCAACGAGCGACAAGGGCATCGTCAATCATTTGGTACGCTGGAGCCAACATCACATTATACACTGAAAAATCGTTTCGCTCGTCTATAAAATCAACCGGTGCGCCAAAGCTCTTCAAGGCGTTGTAATACTTATCTACGTGCCTTTCGGTGTTCCATTCAGTCGTTTGACGATTTCGCTCCATCTCCCAGGTATTTTCATGATTGTAGAGAATCGCTGTCCGTCTGTTTTCATACTCTTTTGGATTAGAAACGGAAGGGTTGTACGCTTTACGAAGTGTTTTGATTTCGTTGATGAACCGTACAAATTCGAGACCGCCATTTGAGGTTGTAACTCCGTCAGGGCCTACAATTCCGTAGTGATAAAGTTCTGTTCCGTAAATCGGCTGACGGAAACGATACGTACAAGTAAACTTGCTTCCTCCGGCAAAGACATGCCACAGCCAAAGCCGCACAGCTCCGGGATAAGGTTGCGGATTGATTCTCCCCCAATTCACCTGACCGGGCTGAAGCTCCATCACACCATAAACGCCATCCACCGTTCTGAAAAAATCATTCGCTTTCGCTATTCGCTCTACATGCCCCAATCGATACCCTTTCTCACCCATACCAAATCGCTCTCCGAAAACCATATAGCGCGTGTAGGAATGGAAGTCGAGTTGATCGATATATCGCAAATGACCATCCGAGTACTCCGGAATCAAATTGGTTGTAATCCACTGTTCCGGAATTGTGTGCTTGCGTATGGTTCTTGTTTGCTCGTTGAGGAATGAGATCGTTTCTTCTGTTGCAAAACGCTGATAATCGAGGATTTGATGAGAATTCATAAACATTTGAGAAAGTCTGGGAATATTTATCTCAGAGAAATCGGAATAAATCTGACTCCAAAATCTCGTACCCCAGGCTGTATTTAATGCATCGATAGAGCTGTATTTTCGTTTCAGCCATTCGCGAAAACGGTTATGTGCATCTTCTCCGAAATCGAAATGCGGACGCGGCTCGTTATCCAATTGCCAACCCATTATTCTTTTATCTTTACCGTAATGTTGTGCCAATTTTTCAATCATTTTCATAGCGTATTCTCTATAAAAAATGTTTGAAAAAGATGGATGCTGGCGTGCTCCGTGATCCATTTTCGTGCCGTTTTCATGCCGGATAAGAACATCCGGATGTTTTCTCACCAACCAAACCGGCGGCGTGGCGGTAGAAGTACACATGATCACTTTCAATCCCTGCTCTGAAGCCAGATCAACTGCTTTGTCCAACCACGCGAAATCATATACTCCTTCACTTGGCTCGAGCATTGCCCACGCGAATTCTGCAAAGTGGACAAACTCAAATCCTAACTCTTTCATCTTGATAAAATCACGCTTCCATTGCGATTCATCCCAATGTTCGGGATAATAATATGTTCCGACTTCTGTTAACTTTGCCGGATCAAAAAATCGACTCGGATCTTTCTTCATTTGCGAAAAAAGCGTGACACCGCTAAAACAAAAAACGAGTAAAAATGAGAAAATTCGAAGATTTTTCATTGTAAAAATTTTTTAGGAAAAGTCCTCCAATCAATTCCTTAGAGCATGACTTTTCAAGCATTAAAAAAAGAACAATATAAGCAATACTTACAGGTTAACTATCTTACCGCAACGACATTCAATCCTTGAATTACCACGGGACCCAACAATCCAGAAGGTGAGGTTTCCCACTTATCGTAAAGAGTCTTCTTGTAGTTTAGATCCACAAAGTTGATTTCGTTGAATATACGCCATTCTACACCTCGCTTGTCATAGTCTGAAATGCGGTTGGCAGGCAGATTTGTCACGTCAACTTCTAACTGATTTTCGCCTGTTTTCAGGAATTTCCCGATATTCGTCTTGTAGGGAACGGAAAACAATGTAGAAACCTCTTTTCCGTTTAAGAATACACGGGCGCTTTCTCTAACATCGCCCAAATGAAGTTGATATTCATCTGACGATAAGTCATTTACAGTGAACTTCGTACTGTAACGCGTAGTTCCCATGTTCTTAGTCGCGTTTTCGTGGTTGAGGTCTGTCCATGAAATTAATTTTCCGGTCTTAAAAATCCCCGAAATAGCAGGTTCACTCTGCACAAATGTGATTTCCCAATTGTCTTTCAGTTCAATTTTCTGATTGTTTTTTTCATAATAATTCCATTTGTTCACATCGACATCTTTATCGGAAAATGTCTTTAGAATAATAGATTGTCCGGGTTCAAGCTCCATATATACTTCCGTTTTTCCATTGTTTTTACGTAGCGCGGCTTTACCGGATTTTTCTGTTATCGGGTCAAAAAACATGGCCGATTTAGAGTCAACCGCTATTGGAACCCATGTTTTTATCGGATTATTGGTGAGCAAAGTCAAAAAATAGTGATGACCGGTTTCGTTTTTCCGGCGTATATATTGTCCTTTGAATTCATTGGAAAATTTCTCACCTTCAATTCCTGCTAACGACAGGATTTCATCATAATTATTCCCGGTGATAATCGAGCCTTTCCCAAATTGATTTACTTTAGACTGTTTGAAGTCGGTTTTTGGCATTTTCCCGAAAACTTTTTTGAGGTTTTTCTCGCGTTTCGCGTAATTTTTTAATCCGGGTACTCCTTCGGGATATTTTTCAATAAAAATAATTTTGGCTCCCTGCTTCGCTAAGTCAGCTAATTTCTGAGCAGTTTCTAAAGGAAGAAATCTTGTCGCAGGCATTACCAGCGCTTTGTAAGATGTACCTCCACTTGTTTTTATCAAACCGTTTTCTACTGAAGCAGAAAGAATGAATTTATCCGAGATATAATCCACATCTCGCCCGCTTTCTCGAATTTTTTCTACCGTAGAGTAGAATTTAGGCAATCTTCCACGCAGTCCGTGGATTCCGAAAGCGAAATAATGGTTGCCCTGCTGCTCATACCAAATATCATAAACAGGAAAATAAACCAACAAATCGTTGTCAGGTTCACCGTATTGCAAAAACGACTGTACGCGAGTGATGTAGGAGTAAAAAGCCGGAGCATCTTTCCAGATGGAATTAGTCGGCGACATGTTTATCGAAGCATAGAAAAGCCATCCGGGCCAATCAGCTTCTTTCGGCGAGTAAGGCGTACCGTGGAAAAACACATGATTCACTCCGGAGGTGAAAACCTGATCGATTTCGGGTTTACATTGAGAGAGTGAGGTTCTGAAGTGCTCTGTCAACCATGTAAAAGTTTCAGAAGAGGTGTATTTTTTCCCGGCAATGTGAGCTGCCGAGCTTGCCATTTTCAGGGTTACGGGATCTCCATCATTCTTTTTTCGCAGCGGATCGTATCTTAAGCCGGGAATATCGAAATCGGATATGCCGAAAATTTCGCACTCAGGAATATCAACAGCAGCGTAAAGATCTATAATATTTGCAGGCGATCCGTGTGCCTGATTTCTGGTAATCGCACCGTGAGAATTAGCCCAGCTTGTCCATTGTTCCGTGAAATCAGCCAGTAGCATTTCACCCAGTGTCTCACGATAATCAGAAACAACACGGCATGAAATATCAGTTTCGCCTTTCGCGAGAAGTTCAGGGAAGTATAATTCGAGTTTGTATCCTCTGTTTTTTTCGAACACATCGAGCAGTGCGGGAGTCCAGTCCGCATTATAAACTTCATAAGAATCATTGAAGAAACTGCCGGGGAAACTTGTCCCTTCTCGAGCAAAAGCTTTGTCAAACTTATTCAGGTAATTTCTCACAGCACTTTTGCTAAAATGATCCATCACATAGCCGTGAGCGCCCGGTGCGGAACGTTTTACTTCCTGAAATGTTTTTCCGACAAAAAGCGCGATTAATTTCCATTCTCCTTTCGGGGCTTTCCAGTTGAAATCTCCATCTTTGGTTACCAAGTGTGTCAAATCAAGTTTATTCCCTTTATTTGAATAGGCCATGAACCGGGATAAGTAAGCGGTATTTTTCTGTCTGGCATCCTTAACTTCGATTTTCAACGAAACATTTTCACCTCCTTTTACCGCGTATTCCTGAAAAAACGCTTTTGTAGCCGCGTCTTCTATCGTCACTTCAGGACCTCCGAACGGCCATCCTGTACCGGTATTCATATCTACCTTCATCCCCATTCGTTCAGATACAGCCTTCGTATGCGCCAGCATGCTCATCCACTTTGGCGACAAATAATCGATGTATTTATCATCCCCATTCTGAACTCCGTATATAGGCGTAATTTCAGTACCTCCGATTCCGGCATTGCCCAACTCAGTAATATTGTACGTCAAATTATCCTTATCCACCGCGCTTCCAAGCCACCACCAGCGGGTCCATGGTTTGGATTCGGTCGTAATTTCTGGCCAGGAAGTTTCAGAAGCGTTTACTGAAAAGAATAACGCGAACAAAACATATAATAATAATAAAAAAGTCTTTCTCATGATAACTCCTTTTGTATGATGTTTAATGCGAATAGTTGTGTTTTTGTATCGTTTTTTACTTTTTTACCTGATATTCGGTTTCAATTCATCCGGCGCATCTCTCGTAATTGACATATCGAGCCATTCTCCACGTTTCTTAGTGAGGTTGTCGATTACATCCAAAGTTACTTCACTTTCAGGTAAAAAGAGATTCGAATTCATATATTTCAAAATCGAATGGCGTAATTGGCGGGCAACAAATCTTTTCTCCAAATCTGTATCAATATCCGCACTGGTTACAATTATTTTTCCTTCACCAACTTTTGCTTCGAAAAGCATGGCTAACCGCCTGTTGATAAACCAGGTGTCAATCGGTTGAACAATCGGTCGAAAAGCCTTCGGGAAATCTGCCAATTCCATCACATCGGCACGATTTGCCAATTCCCACCATTGAAGATTGGAGTAATAATCGGTCGGAAAATCGCTGAATACAGGGTGGAAATCGTTAATTAAAATCCCAGTGGTATGCGGAGGCCTCATTTTGAACCAAGATGTATTCCAAAACACAGGTGCAAAATGCTGAACAACATCCTTTCCTTGAGTCACTTTTCCTGCCAACTGCAAAAGAACCGAACCGCCATTTTTCAATACCGAAACGGCTTTTTCATCCAAATTTTTCGCAATGTAAATTGCTGTTGTATCAACTTGCGGGAGCGTATTGGGATAAATCCAAAAATCCCAGTTATTTGAAGTATCCGTTTCTTTTAATCGTATTTCAAAATTATATTTTCCGGCTTTCTCTGCAAATCCCAACGGCAATGTAACCTCGCCAAGTTGCTGGCATTCACCAATCTGAATATCTTTCGGTTGTAAATTTCCTTTCGCAATTAATTTCCCGTACTTGTCTTTTATTGTCCATTCGGTTTGTTTATTTTTCAAAATATTTTTACCAAAATGTGAGATTTCAATTTCAGCTTTAAAAGTTTCATTATTTTTGAAAACAAATCGATCCATTTTGGACAAAAGAACTGTCGGAGAACAAAATTTCCTGAATTCTTCCGCATTGATATACCCTTTTTCTTCCCAAAATGCATTCAATAAGCCGACTAAAGCGGTTCCCTGTCCGGAATAATCATTCAGCGAGAGCAGCTGAAAACCAGCATATCCGGGTGTACGGAAGGTGCGTTCAATTTCGTGCTTGTAGCTCAACGCTTGTAATTTCCCGGAGGCCATCATAAAGTCAGTCGCCTGGTCGCCCATCCCGCGATCATTCAGGTCTTCTCGGAAAAGTTCAAAATTTCGCGCTCTCATCACTCCGGTGTATTTTTTTATCTCAGTAAAATCCGGGAAAACACACCATTGCCCTGTTTCATGCGACACAAATGGTTGACGTACCGTATCTATTCTGTTCAAAAAATTGGAATAGGATTCCGGCCTTCTCCCCCAATCCAACCCGCGTGCTCCGGCTTTCACGTGAAACTGATTGGCAGGTTGCCACGCCCAACTACCGCCGACCGATGCGCCCGTATAAACTCGTCGGGGATCTTTATCTTTCCAATAGTTGACAAATTTTGAAACCCATGCCACCCAGCGCCCACGAGGCTCATTCCCGATTGCAAACATAGTGAACGAAGGATAGTTCCCGTATTGCTTCACAATTTTTTGTGCTTCTTCCCACAGATAATTATCGACCGGACGACCGTCTCCAAGCGAAGATCCGTGATTTGGCCAGGTCGGTCCTTCGGGCTGCAGGTAAAATCCAACTAAATCTGCCGCTTCCATTGCAGCTTCGGGCGGACAATACGAGTGAAAACGCATGTGATTCAGTCCGAAATTCCGGCAAATACGGAACACGCGTTCCCAAGATTCAACGTCCATTGGAGCATATCCTGTAAGCGGGAAAACGCAATTTTCGACAGTTCCGCGCATCATTGTTTTTCTGCCATTGACAAAGAAATATTTTCCATCAATAGTGATTTCACGCATCCCAAAACGTGTTTCACGGGTATCCGTTCCTTCTTTGGTTTGTAAGGTGGCGGTAAGTTTATACAGATTCGGGTTAAACTCATCCCAGGTAAGAAAATCGTTTCCCATAGGCAGATCAACCTCAACCGACAGTGAACTGTCATTTGATTTAAATGGTTTTGATACCGAAACAGTATGCGATTTATCGGAATTATAGCTTTCGGCAGTCAATGAAATCACACCGGTTCCGGATCCGATTATGTTCAGTTTTACCGCTGCCTTCTTATGCTTCAAATCGGGATATACTTGAATATCTTCGATATAGGTTTTTGGCGATGCCCGAAGTTCCATTTTTCCCACTACACCGTTCCAGTTTCCCTGCGTCTGATCAGTGATGCTGTGCGAATCTTTACCAACATCTATCTCTTTTGTCCGATTGTCTATACATAAGGTAATTTTATTTTTTCCTTTTTTCAGAAAGTTGGAAATATCAAACTGATGGGGCACAGACAGTGAGTTTTGCATTCCCACTTCCCGGTTATTAATCCACAAGCGTGTCTCTGTATGCGGACGTTCGAGGAATAATACTACACGGCTGTTTTTCCAATCTGCGGGAATGGTGACCTCCTTTTGATACCAGGCCGGACCAACGTAATATTTCACGGGTGTGAGCCAAAACGGTAGTTTTAAGTTTTCAGGCTTTCTGAATTTTGCCAAGCGGGGATTGAAGAAAAAAGTGCTGTCATAAATACTCGCGGTCCATTGCGTATTTAGTGTGACATCATCTCCTTTTCTATTCTCAGCCATAGAGCCGGGGAGATAAATGTTATCGACAAGCTGCTTTGAATACCACTTTTCAGTAACTCCGACATCGTTTCTGTCAATTTCAAAACTCCATTTTCCGGAGATGTCAATGATTTTGTTTTGGCTGAATGAAAGCGATGTAAGAAACAAAAGTGTGAAGAGAAGATGTTTTTTAAGCATTTTGATCATGGTTTTTTGTTTTTTTAATGCCGAGACATTCTTACACATCCCTCATGGAATGTAAGGATGAAAAATGGAAGTCCGAAACAGGACTCGCGTTGGCATTAAAAATTTACGTGTTTAAAACTATTTACAAAAAAAATAGTCCGCGGGACAATATCAAGGTGGTCTTGACTTTATTTCAATTTTAATAAGTAACTACTTACCCTATCAGGAATCATTTGCTGTATTGCTGTAACCCTTTCTAATAGCCGGGTTTGGATAAAATATTAGCTCTACCCATTGGTTGAGGCTGTTAAATGTTAATTTCTTATGCGAATCAGGGTTTGAATTAATAAATCAGATTAATGTAAGCTGCCGCAATTCTGCCAAATACGAATGTAAGTAATCCTTTTGTAGAACGCACTTTGCTTGCTTTTTGAATATTTGTTTTTTCTATTAACCAATTAAATAGCGATTCAATTGGTTGTCGTATCTTGGAAACAGCCGTAGAAAAAAGCTCATTAAAGGCTTTATTCCGTTGCTTTTCTAC
>LSQX01028407.1_pt2 | contig 21148 bp, 18 predicted proteins | sample 654561 | NCBI WGS metagenome assembly LSQX01 (sample SAMN04489861, study PRJNA283612) | anaerobic digester metagenome | isolation source: 4 biogas reactors fed with cattle manure at either 37C or 55C with and... | place: Denmark: Kongens Lyngby | collected 2014 | reverse complement strand
CCGGACCCACCGGCAGCGGCAAGTCCACAACCCTGGCAGCCATGATAAGCCTGCTGAATCAAAGCGTCAGCGGCAATATTATTACCCTGGAAGATCCCATTGAGTACCTGCATCGCCATGGTACCTGCATTATAAATCAGCGGGAAATTGGCACCGACTGTCCCGACTTTGCCCAGGGCCTGCGGGCTGCTTTGCGCCAGGATCCGGATATTATTATGGTCGGTGAGATGCGTGACCTAGAGACCATAGCTACGGCTATGACTGCAGCGGAAACCGGCCACCTGGTCATGGCCACCCTACATGCCTCCACCGCGATTCAGACAGTGGAACGCATTATAGATGTTTTTCCGCCCCACCAGCAGTCCCAGATTCGGGTACAGCTGGCCAACACTATTCTGGGTATTTTCTCCCAGCAGCTGGTTCCCAAGATTGACGGCAGCGGGCGGGTTCTGGCCGCCGAGGTTCTGGTGGCCAATCCGGCGGTGCGCAATCTGATCCGCGAAAACAAAGCCCACCAGCTCCATTCCGTGATGCAGACCGGAGCTGCTCAGGGCATGGTTACTATGGAAAAAGCCCTGTCAATTTATGTGGAGCGGGGCATTATATCCAAGGAGGAAATGAAACGCCGCCTTCTTTCAGCGACATAGGTAAGGAAAGTTTTAAGACGCCGATAAACGCAGATTATTTAAGATTACACAGATAAGGAACAAAAGGGAAATAAAAATCATAACAATCAGCGTAAACCTGCGTCTAATAAATTTTCGTCAAGGGGGAGGAGAAAACGTGAACTATGCTTATCGCGTCCGGGACAGCCGCGGGGGAATAATCCAGGGCACCATGGAAGCCGAAAGCCGCAACTCGGTTATCGAAGCCCTGCTGCGCCAGCAATACACCATCCTGGACATACGGGAAGACCTGAACAGGGAAGCAGCCCAGAAAAGGGCTGTAAACTTCAGCCTGTTTGAAACCATAAAGATAAATGACCTGTCCCTTTTCACCCGCCAGCTGTCTACTATGGTGGGGGCCGGTCTGCCCATCATCCGCAGTTTTCAGATACTGGAGGAACAGACCAAAAATACCCTCCTGCGCAAAATCGCCGGCCAGATAAAGGAGGATCTGGAGGAAGGTTTGGCCTTGAATGAGGCCCTGGCCCGCCATCCCAAAGCCTTTTCTCCCATGTATGTAAGCATGGTACGGGCCGGGGAAACCGGGGGATCTCTGGATATAGTCCTGCAGAGATTGGCCGATACCCTGGAGCGGGATCGAGAGATCAATTCCAAGATAAAGTCAGCTTCCGTCTACCCTATTATGGTTTTGAGCATAGCCATACTGGTGGTCATTTTTATTTTAATGTTCGTCATGCCCACCTTTGTAGAGTCATATACTTCCGCCGGCACCGAACTGCCGGCTTTCACCCAGTTTTTCCTGAATATCAGCTACTTCCTGCGGGATTATTTCTTCCTGCTTATACTGGGAATCATTGTACTGGTGTTCGTTCTGAAAGCCTGGGGGCGTACTCCCAACGGGCGCTTGTTCTTTGATAACCTCTACCTAAAAATGCCTATTGTGGGCAAAACCGTCAACCGGGTGGCGGTATCCCGCTTCACCCGTATCCTGGGAACCTTAATTCGCTCTGGAGTGCCAATCCTCCAGGCTCTGGAGGTAATGCAGGGAGTGGTGGGCAACCGGGTTATCGGCGATGCCATCGGTCGGGCGAGAGAGAGTATACGCGAAGGCCAGTCCATCGCGGCCCCTCTGGCGATGACCGGAGTGTTCGAGCCCATGGTGCCCCAGATGATTGCTGTCGGGGAAGAGACCGGGGCTTTGGACGATATGCTGGAGCGTATGTCGGTATTCTATGATAACGAAGTGACCTTTGCCGTGGATGCTATGCTCAAATCCCTGGAACCAGTTTTGGTCATCTTCGTAGCCGTAATTATCGGCATGATCATCGTAGCCACCTACCTGCCCATATTCAATCTGGTGGGCACTATGTATTAATGGACAGGGTCGTGTTGCGACACTGTGGATAAACAAAGCTGTTACGCTTCTGCCAAAACCAGTTCGGGGGAGGGGATGGGAGTTTTAAGAACCGAGTCGGCAGCAGTTGACAGCCCAGAGTTTATAAGGAAAAAGGAGAGTGATTTACTTGTTGATGAAAATGAGAGGCCAGATGCAAAAAGGCCGCAACCAGAAAGGTTTCACCCTGGTGGAATTGATGGTGGTCGTAGTAATTATTGGTATCTTGGCAGCTATTGCCGTGCCGGTGTATAAGAGTGTGACTGTAAAGGCAGAAAGATCTGCCGTTGAAGCTAATTTAAGAACAATAGATGGTGCTATTATGACCTACTATGCTACTGTTGGTAACCCTACAACTTCAGCTTTAACTGCAGGTAATGAGGGTGTAGGTGAGTTAGTAAATGCGAATTTACTAGCAGCAGATCCATCAGATACAGCGATAACATATGAAATCGTTGGTAATGCACCTAATCAGCGTGCGAGTTTTACAGGTACTGTTGGAGGAACAAACTATACTACCCCTCAATCTCTGCCGGTGAGTTGGGAATAACACAAGGGGACGGTTCTCGTGTGTCGCAAATGTAGGAGAGAAGTTTACCCTGTCTTCCCGGTGACCGTTGTTGAGGTGAGATGAGCGCGCAGCGCTCGCCTCACCCCTCACACCTCACCGGGACAGGTGCGAAGAATTAATTAGACGCAGATCAACGCTGATTTATTAAGATAACGCAGAAATGAAATAAAAGAAGATCATAAATAATCTGCGTAAATCTGCGTCAGAGAAAAAAGAGATTGCCGCGCTTCGCTCGCAATGACACGGGCGGAAGTCCACTTTAACAGCGACATTAATCGCCAGCAAAAGAAGAACGCAGAAAAATAATAATAAAAAATCATAACGATCTTAATAAATCTGCGTTAATCTGCGTCAGAAAAAAGACTTTTTCATATTACCGAATCAAGGAGGCTTACCGTTGGAGACAGTTGCATATTTAACCGTGGCAGCGGTAGGCCTCATATTCGGTTCTTTTACCAATGTGATCATAGCCCGGATACCTCATGGTGAATCAGTAGTGACTCCGTCAAGCCACTGCCCCCGCTGCGGACACCGTCTGGGGGTCCTGGACCTGGTGCCGGTTTTAAGCTGGCTGTTCTTAAAAGGGAAGTGCCGCTACTGCCAGGAAGCCATCAGCATCCGCTATCCGGCCGTGGAACTCTTGACCGCGGCGCTGTTCATGGGAGTGTTCCTGCGCTGGGGCATCTCGGCTTATACTCTGGCCGGGTGGGCTTTAACGGTTATTTTAGTATCATCCGCTTTTATCGATCTGGATGAGGGTATTATTCCCGATGTTATCACTATCCCCGGGGTGGTACTGGGACTGGTGGTATCCTTTGTCACCATCGGCTTTTTCCCGGCCCTGTGGGGAGCCCTGGCCTTTGGGGGAGTGCTGTTTTTGGTGGCGGTGATCTCCAAGGGAGGCATGGGCGGCGGTGATATTAAGCTGGCCGCTGTTATTGGGGCTTTTACCGGCATCCCTGGAGCAATCATTACTCTCTTACTGTCCTCTTTTTTGGGGGCGGTGTTTGGCATAACTTTGATGGCATTAGGCAAAGCCGGCCGCAAAACCCCAGTAAAATTCGGCCCCTTCCTGGCCATAGGCGCCTATACAGCTTATCTGTTCTCCAACCAGATCGCAGCCTGGTATATGGGAATGTGGTAGGGAGTACTTTTTAGACGCAGAAAGATGCAAGAGGGGATTACTATTTTGACGCTGATTAACGCAGATTTTTTAAGATTTCGCTGAAAATTAAAAAACAAAAATCATAGAAGATCAGCGTAAATCTGCGTCAAATACTCTCAAGTTAGACGGGGCTGTGGCAGGTTATACAGAATGTAGTAAAGGATAATTGCTTTTCGACGCCGATTAACGCACCCTACGGGTACCACTGATGCTCCTTACAGTCGCTATTAAGGTTGCAGATTTTTTATGATCACGCTGAAAGAAAAAATGAAAAATAGAAAATCATAAAAATCTGCGTAAATCTGCGTCTAAAAAAACAAAGAAATTTAACATAGATTAGTTTTAATTGGGAGGGATTTAGCTTGTTTACCAGCAGGACGTCAACCGGGTTGGATATAGGCAGCCAATCAATCAAGCTGGTGCAGGTTCAGCACCGGAGAAGCAGTGCCCGGGTGAAAACGTTTGGGCAGATACCTACTCCCAGCGGTCGGATGGAAAACGGCTTTATTACTGACCCGGATGTTGTAGGCCAGGAATTAGGCAAGCTGGTGGACCGGCTTAAACTACGGGGGGCAAAAACAGTATCCGCTTTATCAGGACAGCAGGTCTATACCCGTTTGCTGACCCTACCGGCTATGAAGCTGGATGAGATGAGGCACGCTGCCCTATACCAGGCCACCAGTTTTTTGCCCATCAGCATAGAAGATGTCACCACCGATATTTATCCAGTCCGCTATTTTGAGGATGAAGAAGGGAAAAAATGCGAGGTATTCTTCGTGGCGGCCCGCAAAGCCCAGGCGGAAAACCTGATTAAGACCTGCCAGGTTGCCGGCCTGAAGCTGAATCGTGTGGAGATCGAGCCTCTGGCCCTCCATACCCTGTACCACCAGCAGCTGAGCGGGCAGAAAGTCAAAGGGGTGCTGAATATCGGCGCCACCCGCAGTTATCTGGCTATCTTCCAGGAGGATATCCTGGTGTTTGTCCGTTCCATAGGCTTTGGCTGTGCTGCTTTTTATCAGTATATGCAGGAATCCGGGGCGGGTGATGGGGAACTGGAAAAGCTGAACTGTCAGGATCCCGGCGTTGAACGGTTGATGCGGGACATTGTCAGCGAGCTGAGCCGTTTCCTGGAGTATTTCCGCCTGCAGAGCAAGCATGAGGAATTGAGTGAAATCATCCTGTGCGGCGGAGGGGCCCGGGTAGGAGGCATTGAAGAATATTTGAGCCGGGAAGTGGGGCTCTCGGTGCAGGTGGGGGATTTTACGTCCCAGATCCAGCTGCCGGATAGTATCACTGCTAAGGAAAAAAGTGATCTGCTCTATGACTATCCAGTGGCTCTGGGGTTAGCTATGCGGGGGGTGAAGTAGTTGAGAATCGAACGTCAGCCGAAAATCAACCTTCTGAGTTACCGTCAGGAGGAAGCCGAACTAAAACGCCAATCCCGGCGAAGGGTTTTGGTAATTGCTGCGATAACTGTGCTGCTGATAGGTGCAGCCGCGGCCACCTGGTGGTCCCAGCACCAGCAGGTCAAAGCTCTGGAACAGGAGAACCAACAGCTGCAGGATCAGGTGGAGGACCTAAGCAAAATAGCCGCCAGTGCCGGGGGAATCAGCGATGAGGAAGTAAAGGAACTGGGTTCACGCAAGGCTCTGCTGGACAAGCTGGAAGAGGAACGGACCTTTGATCCGGAGCAATTGGAAGATATTTATGCCTTGAGTGTTCCTGATATAACTATCGGTAAGATGGACATCAGAAATGGCGGGGAAATTACCGTTAACGCCTATACCGACAGTCAGAGCGACCTGATTGACTTTTTGGAGAAGCTGGAGAATGAGGATTTTGTAAAGGAGATCCAGAGAATATCTTCCAAGCGCAATGACAAAACCGGGGAGATCAGCTTTACCCTGGTACTGACAGGGGAGGTGACCAGCAAATGAGTTTGTCCCAGAGGGAAAAGACCATGGTTGTAATTGCCGTATATGCCCTGGCATTCTTCTGCTTTGTCTGGTTTTTATACCTGCCCCAGCAGGATCGCACTGCATCCCTGCAGGCTGAAAACCAGCAGCTGAGCCAGGAAAAGATGCGCCTGGAGGCCATACGCAAGAAGCAGGAACAGCAGGCGCCGGTCAGTGAAGGCGGGGAATTGACATCAGTGAAAGAACAGCTTCCCACCCAGGAAGAAATGATACCGGTGTTAAAGTACCTGAATGACAGCAGTAAAGAATGCAATGTAGAGCTGGCTTCTCTGGAATACCGGGGTACCAAGAAGGACGAAGGAGCAGCCCGCACCCTGACTTTTGCCGTGGAAACCAGCGGCTCCATATTCGATTTGATTGATTTCCTGCAGCAACTGCTGGCATCACCGCGCTTTATCAGTGTGGCAGATATTTCTCTGAATGCCTGCAAGGCGGAAAATACCAGCGACTCAGAGAAAGAGAGTACTCCCACTTATTACATAGCTCCGCCGGGTATTCCCCAGGCCAAACTGGAGCGGGTGAAAATAGAAATAGAAGAACCTGATAGTGAACCCGACAAGCGGGTTGCCGACAGCTTCATACCCGACCAGTTTGACATGAAGGTTACCATCAATGCCTATTATTCACCGGAAGATCCTGACCAGGCAGCTGAAAGTAATACAGCCGAAACAGATGCTGCAGACGATACAGCACCAGAAACCGGGGAAGAAACTGGAGATGACGACTCCGAGGGGAGGATATAGCCTATGACCAACAAGAATAAGCTATGGTGCCGGACCCTTGGATTAACCCTATCCTTGCTGGTACTGCTCCTGGGAGGAGCGGCAGCAGTACAGGCGGAAGTGGAACTTCCCGCATCTACTTTCCTGCCCTTTGACGGCCAGCATGCCATGGCTCTTTCCGGTGCTTCCGGAGAGCGCTGGATTTATCCCTATGACCAGAACTACCTGCAGGTAGGCTACCAGCAGGATTCCTGGAGCGGGGAACGGGATCTGGTGGTGCAGAAGCTGGATGCTGAGGGCAAGGTGCAGTGGAAACAGGTCTATGAGCGCGCCGGGCAGGATACCCTGGTGATCCTGCATACCCAGAAAAACGGGTTTGTGCTGGGCATTCACAATCAGCAGGAAAACAAGAAAACAGCCCGGATCATGCAGTGTGACGGCAATGGGGAAGTGGTCTGGCAGCGGGATCTGCCCATGGATAAGATTACGGCTATTGCCAGCACCAATGACAAGGGCATAATTGTGGCGGGTGTAAGTGACGGCGATATCCATCTGATCAAGATGGATGAGCAGGGAATCTGGAAAAGCAGCAGCCGCAGCACCAAACAGTGGGAAAGGACCTATGCTGCAAGCGGCAGCCAATACGCCAATGAAATACTGCAGGTTCTGGATGAAGATGAATACAATGATGGGTATGTCCTGACCGGCGCCACTGACGGCAGCACCAATGGCGGGCAGGATGTATATATGATGCGCCTGGATGCCTATGGGGAAGTGAAGTGGAGCCGGAATTTCGGTACCGAACAGGATGACGAAGGCATCACGGTGGTACCTATGGCAGATCAGGACGATAAAGTAGTGGGCTATGTAGTAGCCGGCAATACCGAAAACCGGCGGGGAGACACGGATCTTTACCTGATTTATGTGGATAAGTACGGGCATCTCCAATCCTGGCCCGGTTATCAGTACGCGCCTGATGGCCGCAAAGAACGCACCTACGGCGGAGCCGGAGATCAGAGAGCCATGGCTCTGGTGGCAGTACCGGACAGCTTCAAGGATGACCGCAAGCTAAGGGGAGAAGATATCGAAGGCCGTGGCGGGTGTGTCCTGGTAGGAGTGGATGTGGACGATGAGGAGATCCTTATTGTGCGCTTTGATGAAACTGGTCATGTGCTGTGGGAAAAGACCCTGGATATTCCCGGAGACATCCTTTTGGTGGGCACGATAACCGAAGGCGATGACGAAACCCAGTACCTGGCCTACAGTGTTACCTATCCAGGCAACCAGGGACAGAATTTGAAAATGTATGCTCTGAAGGTTTATCTGGAAGGAGTCCTGGAGGAGGACAAGACTATTCCCCAGGATGACCAAAAAGAAACCAACCATGAAGCGGTAACCTGGGAAGAGCGTACCCTCAAATATGAAGCTCTGCGGGATATAGGTAAAGAGATCAAGGACCTGCTGGCCCAGCAGCCTTACCGACCCCTCACCGCTGAGAGTGGCTGGGGAGAGATCGAGTGGCCTGATCTCAGCTACTACTTGGGCCCCATAACCGTGGGCAAGGCTGACGGGGAAGGAACTCTGCTGTTCAAGAATGGGGTCTGGTACAAGGGGCAATGGAAGGACAATATGTTCAACGGGACCGGCATGCTGCGTTTTCCCTCCGGGGAAGTGTACCAGGGAGAGTTTAAGGATCATATGATGCACGGGCAAGGTACCTTTACCTGGCCCACCGGAGAAAAATACTCAGGTGAATTTAGAATGAACCGGCGGGACGGCAAGGGAGTATTTACTTGGCCGGGCGGGGTGGTCTATGAAGGTGACTTTGCCGAAGATCAAGCCCACGGGCAGGGAGTGATCCGCTGGCCTAACGGAGAACGCTATGAGGGACAGATGCAAGACGGACAGGCTACCGGACAGGGCAGCTACTATTTCCCCAGCGGTGAATGGTACCGGGGGGAGGTCAGTAACCTGACCTTTGATGGGGTAGGAGTGTATCACTGGCCGGATGGCAGCTACTTCGTAGGCCAATTCCAGAATGACCGGCTGTACGGAGAAGGTTATTATGTTTGGCCTAACGGAGTTCAGCAGTGGGGTTACTGGAAAGAGGACCACTATGTAGGCATTCATGAAGAAGCCATGGAGACCAGAAACAGGTGGTAAATCAATAACTGGCGGTGAAGCAGGACAGGCTGTCTTCCGGATTCATGATCCGGGGGACAGCCTTAGTTTATGAAGGAGATTGCCGCGCCCCCTGTGGGGGCTCGCAATGACAAAAAGCTTTCATTCGTGTCATCGCGAGGAGCGCAGCGACGTGGCGATCTCATTTATTTTTTACTGCGGATAACCTGACGGATAACCCCAATATCTGCTATATTATTAAGACAAGCGGTAAAAAGGGGCGAAACTAATGCTGAAACGCAAAAATATACGCCATCTGCAAAGATATCATCAGATCATCAATATTCTGGTCAAACACGGTTTAGGGTATCTGGTGCAGCGTTTAGGTTGGGAAGAGATTACTCCGTCTTCATGCCGTTCCGAAGTATGCAACTGTCAAAGGGAAAGAGATGAGGTCCTGGCGATTAGGCTGCGCTTAGCCTTAACCGAGCTAGGACCTACTTTTGTAAAACTGGGGCAGATGCTGAGCACCCGTCCAGATCTTTTGCCGCCAGTTTTTATCTGTGAACTGGAAAAACTACAGGATAAGGTATCAGCTTTAACCGAGGAGCAGATCATAAGCCGGTTAGAGCATGAATTGGGCCATCCTGATCAGGTATTCGCCTACTTTGACCGTCAACCATTGGCGGCTGCTTCTATCGGTCAGGTACATAGAGCCCGTCTCAAAAGCGGTGAGGAGGTCATTGTCAAGGTTCAGCGCCCCGATCTGGAGGTGACCATGCAGAATGATCTGGAGATCATACGCGGTCTGGCTGAACTGTCGGAACGGCGTTCTCTGGAAGCCCGCCGGATCGGATTGACCGCCATGATCGACGATTACAGCCGGCTGCTGATCCGGGAGCTGGACTATGAGCGGGAAGCTCGCAGTACCGAACGGGCCCGGGCTAATTTTGCCGGTGATTCCCGGGTGGTAATACCCAGGGTTTTCTGGGAATACTCCACCCGCTATGTCTTGACCGAGGAATATATTGAAGGAGTTAAGCTCAGCAATATGGAGGAAATCTCTCGCCGGGGCTGGGATCGCCGTAAACTGTCACGCCTGGGTACGGAAACCTTTCTGTCCCAAATACTCCTGCACGGATTTTTTCAGGCTGATCCCCACCCGGGAAACATTCTTATTTTGGATGAAGACAGGATAGCATTTATCGACTTCGGCGAGGTGGGAACCCTTACCGACAATCGGCTGATGCAGCTGGGTGAATTGCTGCTCAGCATCAACCGGCAGGATGTCGATAAAATCATAGCCACCCTGGAAAGTATGGGAATCATCGGGGAGTCCATAGATCGCGAAGAACTGGAAGAGGACATTGCCGACCTGGTGGCTCATGTTACTTCTTCCAGTGTAGGGGAACTGGACATGAATCGCCTGAGGATAGAAGTAATGAACATGGCTTATCGCCATGATCTGAAGATGCCTTCATATCTTACTGCCTTAATGAAAGCTCTGGTTACCGTAGAAGGAGTAGGGAAAAAACTGGATCCTACTTTTAACTTTATGGAGATCGTTCAGCCCCTGGCTGTCAAGGTATTCGAAGAGCGGCTCAAACCCGACCGAATATACAAGCAGCTGCGGCGCAGGTATTATCACGATATCAAACCGCTGGGCACTCTCCCGGCTGACTTTCAAAAGCTGGTGAAAACTGCCGGCCAGGGAGAGATGCAAATCACCATGCAGGTAGAATTCAATCCTAAAGCCAAACGCCAGTTAAATCAGCTGGCCAGCCGCTTAGGAATCAGCTTCATCATATCGGCAGGTTTGATCAGTTCAGCACTGATCGTCACCGCTGGCCGGGGCAGTGACGATATTCTTACCCTGGTGGGGGCAGGCGGATTTGCGGCAGCCCTGGTAGGTCTGGCAGTGTTTATTATATCGGTTGTGCGTTCCTAAAAAACAGCAATTGGCCGAAAGACAGCATTGCTGCATCTATTTCGCCCGGGTTTTTCGGGGCGCTGGCGTATAAGCCAATGCTTCCACATCAGGCAAATTTGCGTTTTGTTCTCTCTCCAGGAAATCAGACTGGATCAATTTCTTGTCCATCAACCTCTGCAGTGAATCTTCCATAGTAATCATGCCGAACTTGGATCCGGTATAAATGGCATTGGGTATCTGATGGTACTTGCCGTCCCGGATCAGATTGCGGATTCCTGGTGTGCATATCATCAGTTCAACCGCCACTACCATACGTTCACCATCGATCCGGGGCAGCAGCCGCTGGGACAGAACGGCCCGCAGGCAGTTGGCCAGCTGGAGACGGATCTGAGCCTGCTGGTAGGAGGGGAAAACATCCACGATCCGTTCCACAGTTTGCGCTGAATTAATGGTATGCAGGGTAGCCAGCACCAGGTGACCGGTCTCCGCTGCGGTGATGGCAGTGGAAATGGTCTCCAGGTCGCGCATTTCACCTATCATGATCACATCCGGGTCCTGGCGCAGGCAAGCCCGCAGTGCCCGGTTAAAATCACTGCTGTCTGTGCCAATTTCCCGCTGGGTGATGAGACTGGCTTTGCTCTGGTGAATGTATTCGATGGGATCCTCCAGGGTAACGATGTGGCAGGAGCGTTCCCGGTTAATAATATCTATCAAGGAAGCCAGAGTGGTAGATTTGCCGCTGCCGGTAGGCCCGGTAACCAGTATCAGGCCGCTGGGATAACGAGCCAGGGAGCCCACCAACGGAGGCAGTCCCAGGTATTCCAGATCAGGAATTATAGTGCGGATAACCCGGGCGGCTATACCAATCATCCCCTGGTAGCGATACACATTAACCCGGAAATTAGCCAAGCCGGGCATACGATAGGAAGTATCGATCTCCCCGACTTCCTGCAATTCAGTAAAACCATCGTTGCCGAGAATTCGCAAGGCCATGTTTTCAGTATCAGCGGCACTCAAAACGGTGTCATTCAATGGAGTCAAACGGGTATTGACCCTGATCATAGCCGGGTTGCCGGGTGCCAGATGAATATCTGATGCCCCCCGGCTTACCGCTTCTTTCAGCAGGTTGTCCAATTTCAAATGAGTCACTCCTTATAAAATTTTATATATCGCTGCAAAAGCAGCCATAAGCATAGACAAGCAACAGCAGTATAAAGCCAGGGTAACAAGTAATAATAGGCAGCCATTTCCGGATTAGCCCGCAGGAACAGCAGGCCCAAACGTGCTAGTGAATATGCCCCGGTTATAAACAAAAATACTAACCCAGGAATGCTCTTTTTTCGCAGTAGTGCCAGAGCTACAAGGAATAACAAAAGGGCGATAATACTTTCGTAAAGCTGAACCGGGTGTATTAAATCCGAATAAACACTCCACTTGTGGAAATCCAGGTTATTAAGGGTTTCAACTATATAGTATTGATAGGCTTGACTTCCTGCTGTATAAGAAATCCCCCATGGCATGATGGTGGGGGTTCCAAAGCAGCATCCATTCACAAAACAGCCTATTTTTCCTATAACAACATAACCCATTAACCCCGGAACAATTGAATCTAAAAAGTACCATACCGGCAGCTTTTTCTTCCAAAACGCTGCCAAAACGAAGATAACTGCAAAGAACAAACCTCCATAGAGTGAAAAACCATAGGGAACAGGTTCAAACAGAAAAGACCATTCAGGTTCGGTATAAAATAGAATATAGAAAAAACGGGCTCCGGCAATGAAACTGATTGACAAACCAGTAAGAAATAGTCCAGTGCCCATTCTGGAAAAATCAAAGCTTTTTATGGCTCTGTATGCAAATAACAATAATAATGTAAAGGCTAAAATATTAAGAACAATATACCCTGTATTATTAAGTAGCTGCATTTGCCAGGCTGATATAACCGACATAAGTTGCTCATGCATACAGTAATCTTATAGACCACAGGAACCAGTAGTTCCGGGAGCGTTAGGTGTAAAACGGTCAGTTGATGTATTATAACGTATGCGATCTCCTGGAGTATAAGCTTTTTCTTCTGAATAAAGGGATATACTGCTGACCGGGACTCCGAAACCTGGGTTCATATTGCCGAGCATTATACTGGAACTAGTAGCGTAGATAACAGGTTTTTCTGGTAGTACGTTTCCATTTTCATCTATGCTATCCCGGTCTTTATAACGAGCAGTGATGGTATATTCAAGGATGTTATCAACATAGTTATGCGATCCTGCAGGATTGGCTGTTTTTTGAAATGATAATTCCAAAGTACATCTTTCCGTTTGGACAATGGAACGAGAGGTCAAGTTTGAGTCGGAAGCATATTCGGCCAAAAATATTTGATCTCCAGCATCACTGGCATAAATGATCCTATCACCTAAATTTGGTTTATCATTTCCGCTGGTGGTCCACATATTCCCTTTGCGAATCTCTAAAAAGCTGGCATATTCCAATTCGTGAGTTATCATCATACTGGTTAATCTGACCGCAGCCTCTGCTTCCTGTCTGGTCTCGTAATCATCCCAGGCCTTCATTACCAAAGAAAACAAATTCCAGCCAATTGCTAAGACCAAGCCCACAAGGGCTAAGACCAGTAATAGTTCAACCAAAGAGAATCCGCGTTGTTCGGACTTTAACAAGTTATTTTCACTCCTTGCCCCTCTTGCATTAGCGAATACAACCAGCATACAAATGTTGGCTTGTGCCTGACTCGCTGGAAGACCATGTTGCACCTTTATCTTCAGAATAAAGTATGGTGCCGTTGTTACCCGTCACTAACAGCAGAGACCCATCATCATATGCGTAAATATCGTTCAATGTACTGTTGGAAGATCTGAGAGAGCTTATTTCAAAAGATTCACCAGTTTTCCTTATACTGCAAATCTTCGGAGTTGGATTATTTACTAAAGCTATGATTTTATCGTCCACAAAGAGCATATCCTCAAAGCTATACTCCGAAATACTATTGGTTTTACTGAGGTTGCTGCTGCCTGTGTCGTATTTGAACAGGTTTTGATATTCTCCACCAGCAATAACAATCGAGTCGTAACATGCCACCGCATTCAAGCTATTAAGCGCCGGAACAGTGAAATTGTATGAGGTTCCCCATGTCCGGGGAGTCCAGGTGGCTATGCGTTCTCCGGAAAGTCTAAAAGCATCCAGCCAGAGTACAACACTAAAGTCGTATCTAGGAGTATCAGTTCGATAAGGCCACCAGTTATCATTTTCTTCCCAATAAGTATTTAACCCTGACCTTGCCCAGGCAAAATCATTTAGCGGTGTAGGACTTCCCAAATTATAATTGCGAAAATATTTATTCCCTTTATCTATGGATGTGCCAATACTATATTTTACGGATAAATAATGAGTGACGATATCCATTTCCGGCGCGCATCTATGGGTTCCCAAATAGGACTCATTAAAAGGATCCTTACGCAATGCTTTATTAGATAAAAACACATCCCCTATATAACCTGAAAAATCGCTGGTATCAGTGACTGGGGTCAGGGAATCACTGCCCAACTGAATTGGACCGCTGGTATTTAAGGTACCCGATAAAGTCAAAGTAGTAGAGGTTCCATTCAGTGAAAGGATTATATTGTCTGTTGATTTGCTGTTATCATACCTACAGGAGATTATGTAAGCAGTACCTGCAGAGAGCTGAAGATTGCTGCTCACCATATTACTGCTGGTACTTTGAACAGCTAATCTGCCCTGTGAATCTGTTCTTAAGGTCAGGAATTGATTTGCAGTCGAATTCGAGGCAGCCATGGTAAACAAACTTATATTGGCAACTTTATCGGGTCTTACTACCATGAAAATGGTCCGGGAACTGTTCCCTGATACAGGACTTGAGGATGTTTGCAAATAGTCCCCGTCAGGGGTGAGTATTACTGCGCGCTTTCCGTTTATCGACCCTAAACTTGGATTGTTCGAGGTCAGTACTTGGAAATTGTTAGCAGCGTATTTTATGATCATTTTCTTATCGCCGACCAAATAGTATTCTCCGCTTCCCTTATAAGCTATAGCGTTCAAATCGGAATATGCCCAACCACTGCCCGCACTACGGACCACAGACCAGGTCCAGGTCATATCATCGTCAGTGAACTGGTAGTCACCTTTTATCACGAGACCACCATCCCCGACGATCAGCACCGTATTCGGGACCAGAATTATATCATTCAAATTCCGGGTTCCGACAGCTGCAGGCAGGGTAACGTTTTCAAAGGAGTTGCTGCCTTCCTTCCATATATAGACGCGTCCTCCATCCGCTGCCGCCACGAAGCAGTTGCGACCATCCGCACTATTATGAATATTGACGATATCATTGATTTTGTTTGGAGGTTTGCTTTTCTGTACCCAGGTGGAGCTGCCGTCTTGGACCCAATTTGAGGGAATGTTGGAAGAAGAAATCAGTAATCCACTCGAACCAGCAATCACCGCTTTAGGCATACGTACAAACAGCGTCGCAATTTCCTGAGTTTCATTGGTAGTGTTATTGGTTACAGTAATGAGATATGGACTGCCATAATTGGTAAAACGATTGGAGGAGTCAGTAGGAAGGGTAAACTCTATAGAACCTTTTTGGGTATTGCTGGAGATATTATAATAGTTGCCCTGTTTGTCAGTAGCTGTTACCGAATAATTATCGTCTTTTTCAATGGAATCATCCTCAATGACGAAGGTCCCCTCGGAGGCTGTATACCCTTCAATGACATTAAAGGTATAATTCCTGTAACCCAAGCGAGAAGCTATAAAACGAACCAATTTGTCTTTTTCAACGGTCATGCCTGCGACCCAGGTGGTATCATCGCCAGTAAAAACCGAGAAGCTCGAAACAGGGATGAAGGTACCATCCTCCAGAAATGCCCCATCTTTGGTCACTGCTACTACTTCGATTTCATCCTGTTGGCTGAACAGCTGTGTGGCGATGGTATTAGATAAGTTGACGACCTGCAAGCTCTGGGTCACCAGCGGGAAAACGGACATCAAAACTAACCCGAGTATCACCAGAGATACCAGGATTTCCACCAGAGTCATCCCGGAATCGTTCTTATGATTAATTAATCTTTGCACGTTATCACCTTACCCATCCAACCATTATTCGTAATGGAATACAACATTACGATAATTTTGCATATCATTTTGTGAAGCAGGAATCAAATAGCCTTTATTTATCAGCGTTTGAAAACGGGTATCCTCCACAGTGGGTCCCACTGTGATATTGAGGCCGAAACGCTCATTAATCTCACTAAAAGTAGTGGGTTCTGTACCTATGCTCAATGCTTTGCCATCCGGAGGGCAGAAGAAAAAGATTTTGCCATTAACAAGAGAAGCATTGTTAGCAGACGAAGTGTCGTATTCAACTTTTACCTTACCGCCGAAACGTACAACTCCATATTTAGCATCTTTATGGATTAAATCCAAATTTACCCTGTCGGCTGGATTTCTGGCAGTATTTTGTTTTGCTACTGCCCGGTAGACTTCATCGCCGGGTATGCCGCCACCCGGCGGCAGGCTCAAGGTAAGGTTGCCGAAGGCAGAGTTTCCTATAGTAAGGTCACCATTAAAATTAATTACTTCAGCGGATACGACAAGACTGTGGGGATTGGGGAAATAACCCAGATTTTCAAGTCCCAATAAACTCAATCCATCTCGAATCCAACCGTCAATATAATTTGGCATAACTGAGGAATTCCAGTAAAGGTTTACCGGGCATTCAAAGTCAATTCTTTTGGCTTGCAGGCCGGTAACACTGTATTTAAAGGGAGCGTTATCTCCTAATGCGTTAATTAGACCATGAACATTATTTCGATATCTAATCATATCGAATATAAAAATAAATGAATCGATAGTTTGGCTTGTAAGACCCAGCAGAGTCTGACCTGTTTTCTTTTTAAGATCTTCCAGAACAGTACCATTGGCAAAGAGTTGGCTTCCACCCGTTTGAATTACAACCTTTCCCTCGGTTTCATGGTAAGTGGCATTGTATTCCATTCCTTTGTCATCGGTTATTGTTTGCGAAATAGTTCCCGGCATAATCGACCATTCGGACCACTGCGGAAGCTTGATTTCTATGGTACCAATAATCGGGACCCATATATTAAGACTAACGTTATAATCATATCGCTTATACCAGGGATCCGCAGTGCTCGCCACATCTGTACCGGTCAGTTTTTCTGATACGGCTTTTACTGTTGCAGTTTTAGTGTCGATTTTGGCTGTGGAGGTTATGGTACAGATCCCGTCTTGGTAAGTTAGTACTGTTTTGATTACATAATCCCCGCTGTTATAATCTCCTTCTGTGGCTGAGACAAATTTCTTAGCTGTTTCATCATATTTGTTATAGAATGTTTGGTTAACAGGAACGGAATTAGGATCCTCAATCCACCTGGCTGTCCAGGCTTCTTTCGTAGCATCTACTGCTGAGCGGGCCAGGTATTTGCATTTCAGATTGGTTTCCAAAAGGGAGCTTTGTTTTAACGAACTCTGACTGGATGTCCAAGCGGCAGTGCCTAATATGCTTAAAACAATTAAAAGCATTAACACTAACGGAAGTGCAATTCCTCTTTGATCGTATGTCGATATGTAAAATTCTTTTATTGAACTAAAAAGCTCGTTATATCGAGACATTACACTTCTCCCCAAAATCTAAATAAATACAGGCAGAGTCTGATTATGGACTTAAGCAACAAGTTTTACTCCTCTGATATGCCTATAAAATAATACTACCATAGTATTCAAGAAATAAATAGTCTAATTTATAAAAATTTCCATTATTCAAGGAGGAACATGGGAACCGGGCGCGAATACAATACAAAAATTTACAAGGATGTAGAAAATAATGAAGTTATCTTCCTGCAATTGTTGCCCGCATAAGATGGGAGCACCAGATGGTTTTGCTTTAATCGAAGTAGTAGTTTCTCTCTTCCTGGTGTACTTGATAGTCGGTTTGCTCTTAAACGTGGTAACCGCAGGGATGGCTGGATTGAGCTCTTCCCAGCGGCAGACTATCGCTTGGGCTTATGGTTCGTCCCTATTAGAAGAAATGAAGGCCCACCCGGAACGCTTCGTCATACCAGGGGGGACCAGTACTTTTAACAGCCGAGATGCAGTGTTTGGCACCGTTCCGCCTGAAGGTATGACGGCAGAATTGGAAGTTCAACCTATGAGCAATGTACCTGGAGTCTATCGGGTCACAGTACATATCTTCGCTGACCAAGGTGAAAGTCCATGGGAAGAATACCTGCTGGGTTTTATCCGTATGAGTCCCGAATTACTTTAAAACAAATCTGTGCTGATGAAAAGGGTGTACTACTGGTAGATCTGCTAGCCAGCCTGGCTTTAGGGTTAGCAGTTCTGACTCTGGTGGTTAATATACTGGTGGTTATGCAGACCAGCAACCGGCAGCTGTCTGATCATGCGGAGCTGCTGTATGCAGGACAGGTAGTTCAGCAGGTTTTACAGAACGAAGTACGCAATGCGCTGGAAGTAAAGGTGATCAATGGGGGACAAACACTGCTGGTCACTAATGCTACGGGCGGAGTGACCGGTTTTTACAGCAGCGGGGGCAATTTTTACCGTGAATATATAACCGCCAGTCCGATAGCGGAAAACGTGAAGTCATTGCACTTTTATCAGAAAGATTCATGCTTATGGGTGAATATTGATCTGCAAAAAGGTAGGGAGCAACTGCAAATCAGTTTTGCCTGCGCCCTACGCTGTGAGTAGTATATTTTCACGCAGATTTTCGCAGATATCCGCTTGATTGTAATGACAAATCGGGAATCCATTTTATCTATGGCAGAGGCGGTTTCGTTAGGCAGAGAATTATGGACAAATTAAGATGCCAGAATGGATATACGTTAGTATTGGTCATGGTATTCCTGTCCATGGTTACCATAGTGGTTCTCTCCATGCTGGATACATGGGTTATGGAGACATTGATCAGCCGCAACAGCCGGGATGCGGAACAGGCTTTCCAATTGGCTGAAGGAGCCGTATTTCTAGGGGTGGAACAGAGCTATCAGGTGCTGTTACAGAATTATAGCACGGTGGAAACTCTTCCGGTCCGCATTGAACTGGCGGAAACCACCTTTACGGACAGTGTTAAAGGGCAAAGGGTACAAATGCAGGTAAGTCATCCCACGCTGATCGAACAGCGCAGTGACTATTGTATCTATGAAATAAAAGGCCAGGGGGTTTGCTCCCCAGCTAAATACAAGCTAATAGTTCAGGTGCGTTTTGATTACCTTGAGTATCATTTCCTACAGTATGATACAGATGGATCAGTGGTCGGTATGGCTTTTAGCCACCGGGACTTTCTGGACCGGGGCAAAGTCATAAAGATGGAAAGAGCGCTGCAGCCTTAAGCTAAACTACTCGACCCTGTGGCTTAACTCCTTGAGCCTGCAGTTCATAAATAAAAAGCGTCTTTTTTAGGGAAATCAGAATTGGCTTAGCTGGGTCCTCGGGAACAATGCCATCAGTTTCATACCAGATGGTAATGTCATCAAGTTGAGTGGAGGTATAGGACTCCCGTTCATCGGGGTGAGGCTTGCCCAGCTGTACCACTGGCTGGCGGCGGAATCCCTGGGGTGCCTGGCAGCTGCGATTGCAAATTAGTATGGTTTCCAAATATATCCGGATATTATTGCCTTTACGATTTATATAGCGGCGAGCTTCGTTAGTTACGGCAAACATGGGGATCACCTGCTTTGTATGTCTAACATCCCCATGATAACTACTCTTTTAACTAAATACAAGCGGCAACGCCAGGCCTTATAAGTCGTCAATATTATTTTTGTAATAATGCCCTTTCAGGCAGGATTTTAGGAAAGTATGTCGAATAGCGATTATTTGTATGTGTGGTTTTTGTGTCAATTTATGGCAATAAATTCATGGGGAGGTAAGAGTACTTATGAGTTGGAGGAAGCTGGGGGTTCTCCTGTTGGTGTTGATTTTTGCAGCTACCATGGTAGTGGGCTGTGGAGGCTCTCAGGATAATGATTCTCAGGCACCAGATCAGGCTCAACAAGAGGAATTTAAGGTTGGTTTTATCTACATTGGCGCTCCTGGTGATGCAGGATGGACTTTTGCCCATGATGAAGGAAGAAAGTATCTGGAAGAGCAGATTCCTGGTATAACCACCGTTACCCTGGAGAATGTCTCCGAGGGAGCGGATGCGGAACGCTACATGGAGCAGCTGGTTCAGGAAGGATGCAATGTAGTAGTGGCGAACAGCTTTGGCTATGGTGATCCTATGATGGAAGTAGCCAAGCGCTATCCCGATGTTACTTTCCTGCACTGTTCAGGACTGAATACTGCGGATAACCTTTCTACATATTTCGGTCGTATTTATCAGGCCCGCTATTTGAGCGGTATGGTGGCAGGCGCCATGACCCAGGCCAACAAAATTGGCTATGCGGCTGCCTATCCAATTCCCGAAGTTATTCGTGGTATCAACGCTTTCACCCTGGGTGTGCAAGCTGTTGTTCTAGGGCAGCTCCCGCCGGAAAAGGCAGTCCCATAATTCCCGGCCCCATGCTGACAACTATAACATCAGGCTGAAAGACCGCCCGGGCAGCCAGTAAACCAGAATAAATATTAACCGCCTCCACATCCCCGCCAAAGGCGTGCCCCACCGTAACCGTTCCCTGCAGCAGGCCCTCTTTTACCAGCCATTCCACCGTCCGGCTGAATTTTAATGGCAGAGCCGCTCCGTCCGTCATTATGTAAGCGGTTTTCAGGCCGGCATGATGCAGTTCCACCGCCAGGGGTCCCAGCATGGAATGCAGAGTAGCGGCCAGCACCGGCCTTAGGATAGGTGCTGGCCGTCATATGGTTGCAGTGAGTCCACAGCATATTTAAATATACATTTTGCAATGCGGTAGTTACATCTGTTGCCGTCCATCCGCTAGGGCAGTTGGTGGGATCATAAAGGTAAACTTTATCCATAGCAAAGTTCGGGCTGTCGGCAATATTACCCTGGGAGGAGAAGTATTTGGTCAAGACTGGCATCAAGGTAACCTGCACCTGAACTGGCCAATCCACAGTGTCGGCATCCAATTGAAATATGGCCGCATTGTGCAAGGAAATAGGAGTGCAATAAGCGTTGATAATTTCTATTAACTGGCTTGGCTTATCGGCAAAGACCCGTCCTACAGCCGCATCCAGTCTAGGCTGCTTGATATTGTCGGGATCAACGTTGTCATAACTTCCATAAGGGACATCCGTCATGATCATTCCCCTATCGGAGTCAACAATGGTGGGGTTTTGTCCGCCCCCGGACATATCATCATAATATTCTTCTTCCCAACGTCTGCCATCACCATCTATGTTAAGGGTGGGATCAATACGTCGGAAAAAGGGTACCACCTGATCATCTCCGATGATAGCTATGTTTTTGATGCTCTTCTGCCTGGATATATCACCTATAAAGCTGTCAATAAGCTCTCCCGCCAGAGAACGATCAGCGGGGTTTTCATAATTCAGGGATTCATAGCTTCTGTAGCCGTTTTCTATATGAATTTCTTGACTTAAATTATAGACCACCCCATTGTAATCCCTGGCATAACTGGCCAAACATTCCAGGAGGTCATAGAAGTC
>LSQX01110298.1_pt1 | contig 21149 bp, 20 predicted proteins | sample 654561 | NCBI WGS metagenome assembly LSQX01 (sample SAMN04489861, study PRJNA283612) | anaerobic digester metagenome | isolation source: 4 biogas reactors fed with cattle manure at either 37C or 55C with and... | place: Denmark: Kongens Lyngby | collected 2014 | reverse complement strand
TTCACTTAATTCTACAACTCGCCACACTCCATCACTGGGCAGAAAGTTTAGACAATCAGTCGTGTGCCTATAGTATGATTTGTTTTGATCCCTTGTTGTTTTCAGGGAGAGGGTATCGACGCTATGTGCAACCGATAATGATCAACGGTAAATCGTACGTGCTAAAGCTTAGCGGAGATGTTGGTTGGCATAAAAAACCTCTCCAAATTTTAAGGGAAATGATTTTTATTTATAATTTATCTGATTTTGAACTGCGGGGACTTGAATTTCACGGAATGATTTTGATTCTCTGGAGTACAATTTACAGAAACCAGTATGCCAATACTCCAGCTATTCAAAATTATCAGAAGCGATATAAGATGATGATTGACGCAATAGATTATATCCATGAACATTACACTGACCAAATTAGTATCAGTACACTTGCCAAACAGGTAAATATGTCTACGGGAACATTTTGTAAATATTTCAGACAATTATTCGGAATGACCTCCATCAATTATCTAAACACGCACAGAATCCTCAAAAGCCGCGAATTTCTCTGCAATACTGATGGTAAAATAAGCGATATAGCCTTTCAGTGCGGCTATAATAATTTGAGCCATTTTAACCGGGAATTTAAAAAACATATGGGCTGTTCACCTTCTGAATATAGGAAACATGCGGTGCGTGGAAGTAGAAATTTTAAATGAATTGGTGACTGGCACTGCACCTTCTCTAGTTGAAACCTAACCGAAGGCAACCTGTCTTAGTTCTTCTGTTATGCTGTTAGGCTCTTGCTCCACTCCGATACTCCTACATCTGAGGGAATAGAACATTTCCATCATTTCACTTTCGCCATGCTCAAGATAAGCTTTAAGGTCAATGATTCTCATGTTGGCTTTTGAAATCTTATCATTCAGCGCTTTAATCCTTCCATTTAGTTTTGATAGGTCTTCGTCATACCTTTTTTCATCTGTTTCTCTCGCCTGAATTAAAGTTCTCAACTGTTCATTCTCATCGTCTATGGCTTTTAGCCATGTTTTCCTTTTGCCCTTCTTTTTAGATTTCATTATGGAAAAACCTATAAAACTAAGCACGAAACCAAAAAATCGACTATCGGAAGATATATCAGTATTAATATAGTTAAGTCCAATAATTAAAAGGATACCACCTATAATCCATCTCTTCATTCCGTCTATTTTTTTAGATTGTATAATATAAATGCCTGCATACCCAAACAGTAGACCCAAAATATCATCCATAATAGATGCAGTAGATGAATAAAAAATTAGCATCAGTCCGACAAGTGAAAAAACGCCGCCTATAATCCATTTATTCCTATGCTTTCGTAGCCCTTTTTCATTTTGTGCTATCCTCTTTTTTGTATCGGAAATCGTTTCATCACGGAAAGCTATTTGTTTATCAAACTCCGAGCCTCGTCCGATTATATGTTGCTTAACTTGTATCATTTCTCCCTCAAAGGTCGCTATCTCAGCGTTTGTACAATCGATCTCCTTCCTGACCATAAGAACTTCATCTTCTGCTTGCGCATGAGCTACCTTGTTTATGTATTCAAGATACCGGCTTTCAAGGGGAGCAAGTTCATCTGCACTAGATAGTTGTCTCACATATCCGAACAAAGTGTCTAAAGAACTCTGGGCGTCTATTAGTTTTGTAAAATCGGTTGTGTCACAAATCATCAAACCCCACCAACCCCGATAATCTTCAGGGTATTCCTTCGTTACACGGGTGAATACTTCTTTGGCAGCAGGATAATTTTTAAGATTTAGGTAGGTGTTACTGTTTTGAATCCAACGCTCAAGGGAATCTGTTGCAGCCATATCCGAAACCGATTTTGGGGCGGTTTTTACTCGATTAGAATCAAGAACCTTTTTGATCCCTCGCGTAATGTCTTGGATAAATCCAATTTTACTCATGTCTTGAGATTGTAACATGGAAAGCTCGCCCGGAAGGTCGTAGGGGTCCATATCCCGATAACAAGGAATCAACAACCGATTGCGGTCCGTTTTCGTCATAGCTAAAAAACGGCTCCATTCATTCTTCACCCATACTGCATTAAAGTTATCTAATGAAGTACCCACAACAATCATAACCCTTGCACTTTTTAAGGCTGCGTATATATACGGCTCGTACTCAGAACCGAGTTTGTCTTCTAAGGTAATCCGAGAAAAAAACACCTTATACCCGGCATTTTTTAGGTTGTAATAGATATCTTGGGCAATGGTACTGTCTTTTGTACGGGACCCGCTGTCAGTGGTTTCCTTATAGCATATGAATACATCATATGGCTCTTCCTTGTCTGAAATTGCCAGTATACCCCTTTGTATCTCGCTAATCCTCTTCGCTTCTTCTTCATATAAGGACCTAGAATATTCGTCAGCAGCATGCTCCAGGGCTGCTATGTAGTCCGGGTCCGCTAGGATGGGCCTGCTTTGCACCCGATGGCAAGTAGGCACCCTTTGATGACTAACAGGGTCCTCCACATACTCAATGCCGTAACGGGACAATACCACACCCCAATGTGCCTCTGCATCCGTGTCGTCCTCATTTAATATATTTTCATAAGCTTGTATCGCTTTGTCAAACTCACTTTGACGCCTAAAATGATTCGCCCGGTTAAACAAATTTGCCTTGTGATGGTTGGATATCTTGGGCAATGTCATGGTCGAACCACAGGAGTCGCAGGTTCCATATGACGTTTCCCCCTCTACCTGTATATCTCCACCACACATTTTACACTTCAAAACTGTCAATTTTTAGTTCCCCCTGTATGCTTTGGTTTTTCGCTACAATACCATAGGTATTTCTACTTTAAGAGCCGGCACTTTCGGTTGCGCTGGGCAAACAATTGCTGTAATTCATTACATATAGCACGAGTCACATCAACGTCAGCCCCATTTTCCATAAGGGCTGTCACCTTAACTTCAATTTCATTTTCAATGGATGCCAGTTGAGGGCTAGACATAGGGTCACTATAACGGATAGTTTCAACAAGCTCCTTTAAATCCTTTTTATTGGACTCATCCGATGCTCTTGCTTCCAGACCTTCTACGTCGGCTAATAAGGATTTGATGTAAAAGACTTTTTCCTTCACTTTATCATCCAGACGTTCAATTTCTTCCTTTGAAATATTTACAGTTATGAGACCGATGAGACAGGCTCCCAATAGAAGCACATTTACAACAATTCCATATCGGAAAGGTATCTCTGGAATAGACATCTGGATAAAACCAGCTACTAATTGAGTGGTGAGATAAATCCATACCACCGATACAAGGGGTAGCCCATAGAACTTACTTTTCATACCCTCCTGTCCAAGGGCATAGAATGCACCAGCTGCGGTAATCAATATGGCCAACATGGAAAAACTGTATCCGGTCCAGAATCCCCCATGTCTGTCAAACGGAATCACAAAAGCAACTACGTTATATACAACTAGTAGAGTAAAGACTGCAATAAGGGACATCCTTTTGTTTTTCGTAAAATTCATTTCATATTCTCCTTTATAGGTGATGTCCTTAACTTACAGACTACCCAATATTTTTTTTCGCTCTTCTTCAAATTCCTCATCAGAAAGTATATCCATATCCTTCATCATCTTTAGCTTTTCCAGTTTCTGTTTGAACAGGGTCATATCATCAGGCTGAGTCGAATCTGGCTCGTCAGCCGTATTTTTAGATTCGCCTTTTTTAGCTTCATCTTGCTGGGATTTGATAGGATCCATGGCATCCTTTGTAACTCCAGAAACCATCGCCCCCATACCACCTGCTACACCGCCCATCATGCCAAGGCCAATGCCTGCGCTGGAAAGATTGCCAACCCCTTCATTTTGAGCCACCTTCTCGGCCACATCAAACCCACGCTCTGCTTGATAGGAATAGCCTTCCTGCTCTCGTTTTCGAGCCATGGCAGCAGATTCAATCACCATCTTCTGTGCGTTGGTTTCTTGATCGATTATACCTACTTTTTGCCTAAGCTGTGCCTCTGCTACATCGGAATACTGACGGACATAGATCTCTTTAAACTTCTCATAGGCTTTGTCTCCATCGGGCTTAACTATGGTTGTTACAAAAAAGCGTTCAAGGGAAAGACCATAGTCTGAAAAATCGGGAATGAGCTGCTTATGTAATACCCCTGAAATTTCGCTCATATGTGAATCGACTTCGAATATACTAAACTCGCTGTTTTGCATGGTCTGTGCAAGATAAGGCTTGATGCGAGCCATTAAAAAAGCCCGAAACATTTGCGTAAGCTGGGAATGACCAAAATACTTCTCTGTACCGACGATTTTTACAAGTAATTTTCTTGAATCATCTACTCGTAGGGACATTTCCCCGGATGCTCCAACCTTCAATGGGAATTGATAGGTTGGCTCCATATATTGAACTTGACTATCGGTTCCCCATTTTATAGGCATTTGCTCCGTTTTATTTATGAAGTAAACTTCACTATGAAAAGGTGTTACATCATTGGTAGAACGATTTAAGAACTTTCTGATCAAGGGTATATTTTGTGTTTCTAAGGTGTGACGACCTGGGCCAAATAAATCTAGAGCTTGACCATCCATAAAAAATATAGCCTCTTGAGATTCGTGTACAATAAGCTGTGTACCGGTGTTAAAATCTTCAATTGGTGATTTCCATATGAAAGTGTTGTTATCCCCCTCATATTTTACCACTTGGACGATGCCTGCCATTATTCTATCTCCCCCTGTTTTATATCTTTACGTTAGAGTTTATTCTATATCTTTATCAATCCTACTGCATAAGTCTTGATTTTATTATACTTCAACCCTATGATGGGTCTCTTATTCTCCAAGTGTTGTAACGAAATTGGGGTATATTGTATAATTATATATTATCTTATCATTTTTTATATGCATATTCAATGGAATTGTTGTAACATCTTGAAAATTGTAGCTATATGGAAATCAATTGCCTAATTAAATTTAGAAAATTATTTGGTTATTATTTCTGGATAAGTTGGTGGCTGGTACCTGCACTATAGTACACGTATTTGCTTGAACCAACTAACTCATTTTCTACCAAATATTTTTTTAGAAGTCTAGAACCGTATCCATACCCTCTGTATTCTTCCAAGACATATACATGCGGTTCCCGTGCCATATCAAGCACTACACCGATTGCTTTTCCATCCTGAATCAGAAAAGTAAAATCATATCCATCCATCTTAGTTATCTGAATATCTCTTCTATTCTTCGGTTTATAATCTAAAATGTACTGTTTTAATGTCTCATCTGTCATGATCTCACCCTCCATTCGTCACCAATTAGTTTGTATAGCGATTAATCTGTATTCCTGTTGTCCCGTTCTCTTGATGTCCAAAATCAAATAAACCTAAACTCTAATTAAAACCCTACCCAAACACCTATTGCTCCATTACTCAGCCCCATAATAATCACAGCAGCTATCAAGTATCCAACAAGTATTGCAGGAAAAGCCCACTTAAAACGCATGTCAAGAAGTGCCGCAGCTAAACTACCACTCCACACACCTGTACCTGGAAGAGAGATGGCAACGAATATTAACAATCCCCATGCTCCATACTTTTGTATATTTCCGCTTTTATTAAGAGACTTATCCGTTAGCTTATGTACTGCCTTTTAAATAGCTTAGTCTTTTTCAAATAATTAAATATAGGTCTTATGGTAAATAAAATAAATGGTACTGAAATCATGCTCCCAATGAAGCTGATAATGGTTGCATGGGCAGGAGACATCCCTAGTGACATACCAACAGGGATTGCTCCTCTAAGCTCTATAATAGGTAATGCCGCTGTTAGCATTACCCTTAATTCTATGGATAAAAAGTTAAGTAGTTGATTAAGTAATGGTTGCATTAGATGTTCCCCTTTAAGTTGGCTCTTAATAAGTTGGTGTCAGATGGGCTGGTATAAGGCAGTGATTTCTACTCTCTCGCAGTAGCAACCTCAGCCGAAGATCCAACTTCCTTCTCAACTACTCCCACTTAATAAGATAGAAACTTATCTCTTAAATTGCTTCTTCTTAGAGCAGTCTCCACAGTGGCTTCAAGAAATCCTTGTTTATTTCCTACATCATAGCGCTTACCAATGAAATCATAAGCGTACATGTCTTTTTCAGATTACTTTCTAGCACTATTTACTATGTTTATCAACTTTGTTTTTACTAATATTTTTTTAATTCCTGATCTTACTTTATTTCTAATCCTTCTTTGCAAAGGTTCATTACAGTATTTTGCAACTAATTTATCAAAAGGCAAAGACTCTTTTTCTGCCATAAAACCATCACGTTTTGGATTATATTTTACTGATTTAATTGCTGCTGAATTATATTTAACTGCTTCATTAATATCTACTTCTTGATATAACATCTTATCTTTTACTTCATTAAATAATCTCTGACCCATCTCACTATTTACAAATATTAATGAAGTACCCTTGTCATCATCCATCTCAGGCAGAATGTTCTGAACACCCCAAAAATCAGCTAAAGTTAAATCGCTTTGGCGATTCAAGCCTTTATACTTACAATCATAGCAAGCAGGCCTTAAACAAACATCTTTAAGAAAAGCTCTCATAAATAAATCATTCCGTAAGTTTTGCCGATACTCTGTATTGTTCTTGAATAAGAATGATACAGAGTATCGCTTCCAGCCTTCATCCTTCCGTCTGAAAGCGATTCTCTGGGCAAGTGACCCAGCTACTGTTTCACGAAATTCAACATACTTATGCCAAACATCTGGTGAAGGCACTCCATGGCAAACAATGTCCATTGTAGACAAATTAGTGTATAATTTATCTAAATAAGATTTTAGTCCAGCAATCTGGCAGGGTGTACCTGTAAATAGTACTTCCCGTCCTGAATCCAAAAACTCTTTTGCCTTCTTATAGGAATTCCCTATCTTGCTTTGAACGTATTTAGATCCTCTAAGTTGCTCAAGATTTTCTTTTGTTTCAACAAAGACATGCACTACTTCAGATTGATCATTAAAGCTAGCTCCAAAAACAACACCATATCGATCTATCACATTTTCGGCAACTAATGTAAATATTCCTCCTGAAGAGCTATCCAACCTAATTGTTTCGTCGTTATTGATACACGAATAAGCAACGGGATCATTCATTACTTCTTCCTTATTGATTATCGGGCATACATTAATACATTTCTTACATTTTATACACAAATTGTAATCAACATTAGGATATAAAAACCCTTCTTGGTCTGATTCCATCAAAATACAGCTTTTAGGGCATATACTTGCACATGCATGACACCCCATGCAATCCTTCTTGTTGTTAATTTTTCTATCAATCATGTCTTATCCACCTATGAGTATTTGTCACTTAATTACTCTGCTAATAATCCTTTTTATTGGCTTACCTATCAAGTCCTTTTCATATTGGTTCATTCCTATAAACCACATGGAAACGCAAAAGATAATTATGTATATAATTCCAAGCCCTATGAAATGCAGTATACTATCAAGACTTAAATACCTAACCATTAATATGCCAGCAAGTATTGTTGGCATTAATGCAGGTATGAAACTTAATATTTCTTTCCAAAAAAACTTTATATCTAACCCAACTCTAGCGTGATAGTACCAGTTCATTACAAAGCCATTTCCAATTAGAAGCGCTATACCTGTTCCAATCGCAGCACCTACCCCGCCATAGACTTTTGCTAACGGTATAGTTAAACCTAAATTTCCAAGAGCTATAAAAAAATATATCCATGATCTAAATTGATGCATATTCTTTGCTCGTTGTATTTCTATTCCTATATTCTGTATTAGCGGGATAGTTACAGGAATAATTAGTAATAATACTATTGGATAGGAACCATTATAATTACCGCCTGCCCACATATTAATGAAAGGCCTACCAAAGAAAATTAGTCCGCTTGAAATTAAGGAGAGTATGATAAATTGCACTCTGCCAATTCTCGTAAATAACTTTGTTAGTTCACTGTTATTGTCCGAGTTAGCTACTAGCCTATGTACTCGTGGAATAAACACACTAGATATTGCGGTTGATATAGACAAATAATAAGTATTTAGTTGTGCTGCAAGGCCATAGACTGCAACAGATATTGTACCGTGAAATCTTCCTAAAATAAATTTATCTACATTCCAGTTAATCTGATCAATTACGAGGTTAATAAATATATAAGATGAAAATACAGTCATTTCTCTCATCAATTTAAAATCAAAATTCTTAAAAGAGAACTCCATTTTTAGGGTTTTAATACAATATATAGCATTGATAATTTCAATAGTTATATTTAAAATAGTTGTCATTACTACCATCCCTACAGAACCATAGCCCATAAGCAATACAGGTAATACAACAAAGGGGTTAGCCACTGTTTTAATCATCTGAACTAGTTTCTGAAACACGAATTTTTCATTTGCTGTTATATGAGAAGTGAAAACAATATTCGGAAATGAAATAGCGAGATTTATAACCAAAATCATCATAAGAATTTTTGCTCTCGATAACTCAGTACTGGTCAATTCAGATCCAAAAATAACTTCAGTATTCATTGCTAATACTGTTCCTGCAATTACTGCTATCAGTCCAATAACTGAAAAGATTATTAAGAACATACCATTTAAGGTTGCAATTTTTTCTCTATCATCTTGAACTTTATATCTAGAATAATAGCGCATATAAGCACTGCCAAATCCAAAGTTTAAAACACCTAAATAAGCAACAACAGACGCTACTAAGTTATAAAGACCATATTCACTCTGTCCCAGTAATCTTAACATTATTGGGGTGTAAATTATGGAAACTAGGTACCCTAGTCCCATTGATATATATGATAAGGCAGCTCCAGCCTTTAATTGATTAACTTTCATAATTTAATTCGCATCCTCAATATTCAAAGCATTCTTTAAATAACTATATGCTTTGGATCTTTCGTATTCAAATATTGGTCCAGTATGTGAAAAGTCAGCGCCAAAATAATCTTGAGATTGTTTTACAGACTCCCATTTTCTATTTATCAGGCTAAACTTTGTAAGTAGTGTGTCTATCCGCGAGTTCATTGAAGGTACTTTAGTAACACGGTCAAAAATAATAAACTGCTTTTCTAAAATAATTGAAAATACAGCGCCATGGAATGAATCTGTTAAGAAAATATTGGATGAATTAACATAATCAATGAATTCACTTGGGTCTGCAGCATATCTTTCTATTTGTTCATAACTCCCTAAGTTTACTACTTCAAGCTTGTACTTTGTTGATAATTTACTGATTAAGCCCTTTACCTCTTTAGGTACTTCACCTAAAAAATAAGTCAGTAAAAACGGGGTGTTAGGCTTTAATTTATGTGGTTTAGCTATACTAAGCCACTCATCTTTAGTTAGCATTACTGTTGGATCCACAAGAACACTCGCTTCTCTACTAGTAAGATTTTTTATTATGTCAGCACCTGCATCTTCTCGAACGGATAAGTGATTAAATTCGGATAACCATTTTGTGTATTGGCTTATATATTTATCAGGTATTTCTGCTATTCCAAAACTTGGGGCATATGCAACTCTCTTATTTTGGGGAGCAAAAGTTAAGAAATCAATTGGAGATCCTTTTCTATATATTGGATTCCAAACCTGGTCACTTCCTACTATAAAGTAATCGAAACTTTCACCTAGATTCTCTGGAATCAAGTCAACTTTAATTATGAAATCTGACTCATTAATATTCCTGCTAGAGAAGCTTTTAAAAGCTTGTACCTTATTATTAAAAGCTTTTTCATGTTTATTTCTATTTATACGATTAATAACTATTCTGACTAAATCCGAGAAACTTTTTCCTTTCAATTTATCAACAAACTTTTTATTAACTTTACCATCTGCTTTATTCGCAGGCTTATTGACTATTGTTGTAACTTCACAGCCAATTGATCTTAATACTTGTTGTGCTGCATAGTTTTGCAATCTATTTCCATAATTTTTATAATCAACTATTGTGACTAGACCAACCTTTTTCAAGTAAATACCTCCTCAACAACAAAAATATATCTAAAACAGCATTTATTTTTTTAGTCTTCTTTTGATATAGTTGTATACAGAATGCAAACCTTCCCTAAATCTGTATAGATAATAGATCGATCTTGTTCTTTTTTTTCGAACTAAATAAGCTGTCAACCTCTCTAAACGACCATTTGTTAAGCACTCTAATATCTCTTGGACAGAGTTATCTGAAATAATATTGCTAATTACACTTTTTCTATTTTCAATACTCATATAAGTATTTTTTGAAACTAAGTGAATTAGAAGTGATATAATTCGCTTCGCGTATAAGTTATTAACAATTTCATAATTATAGTTATTATATACACCATTTAATATCAAAAAACTTTGAATATATTTATGCGTTTTTCTTCTCATTTCAAATAATCCTGAATGATATCTCTTAGTTATAGAGTCTTGATTATAAAAAATGTGATAATAGATTGGTGTATTAATTATATTTATTTTCTCTATTACAGAAATATAGTCAATATTGAAAATCATATCTTCGCTAATTTTAATGTTTTCATCAAACTTAATGCGGTTTTTGATAAATTTGCTTCTATACAATTTATTCCACGTATAGTGAAACATTTCTTCAGCTACTAATTCTCCCCATTTGGGTAACAAGTCGTCTTTCAAATATTTCCCTACAAGTTTTGATGAAATAGCAACTTTTTCCTCAGCCCTATTCTTATATAAACTATAGTAGCTGGCTATAACAAAATCTGAATCTTCCATTGCATCTACCATCACTTCTACAGAGTTTGGCGTTAAAAAATCATCCGCATCAATAAATTGGATAAACTCACCTTTTGCGATACTTATGCCATTATTTCGAGCTGATGAAGGACCAGCGTTTTCTTGTTTAATATACATCACCCTATTATCAATCTTTGAAAATCTTAAGCAAATATCTTCACTAGAGTCTGCAGAGCCGTCATTTATTAAGATGACTTCCAGATTCGTGTATGACTGATCCAAAACACTTTTAATACATTTATCTAAATAGTTTTCAGCATTGTACACCGGTATTATAATGCTAACTAATTTTGTCTCTTTCATAATTTAGCACTCACTATTCTTTCTAAAGCGTCTCTCAATTTAGTAGACGAAGTCCCTTGTGTATAAGGGAAATAGACAATGTCCACCCCAACTTCTCCAAATTGTCTCTCAAGCTCATTCCATTTATCTGTTCCTTTCCAATCGCTGCCTACGAACATAACATCAAACCTATATTTTTCCCATGCCGCCATTTTATCCATGTTTTCTTGAGGCACCACTTGATCGACGTATTTAATGCTTTCTACAATTGCCATACGCTCTTCGTGAGGTATAATAGCTTTCTTATTTTTATATGAAACTAATTCGTCTGTTGTTACTCCTACAATTAAGTGATCGCATTGTTCCTTCGCTCTTTTTAAAATGTTGAGATGTCCGATATGAAACATATCATACACACCAGTTGTATAACCTACTTTATATTTTTTCAAAATTATTCCTCCCTCAGAACAGTTGTAATATTTCTTATAGTCCTAAATTTTCCTTTATTATGTCTAAAATCTCATTAAGTTTGCTATTATCTATTTCATCACCCGCTAAGTTTGGAACTCCTGGCCAACCTGAGTCCTTCCATGAAATACCTGCAAAATCCATAGTTCTTTCATATCTTGGTATAACATGATAATGAACCTGCTTGTCCACCATCATAAGCATAAGATAGTTCATGATGTCGTAGTTGAAAGTTTTCTTAAGTGTGCTCTCAATTACTTTAATGACGTTATATAAGTCAGTGAATTCTTCTTGATTCACTTCCCCGAATGTTAAGCATTCACGTTTTAGAGATAGTACTCCCGCTCCAAGAGTAGCTTGAACTGGTCTTAATGACCAGATCCAATGTTTTGTTTCATAGATCAATAGTTCTTCAATTTTGAATTTATTCTTAAATTCCTCCATCAACCTACTCATGCTTATAAGACCCCCTTCAATTTATTATTCATTAAACCTAAAATTGCCTTTCTGATTTCAACAAAATCTTTATATTTCTAAAAGATTATCGCCATAATAATATTAAACAACAAACCTACAACAACAACTTCAATTATTAAACCACTCAATCCTGCTATTCGGTGTTTGTCAAGCAAGTTGTCGCATTAATACCTTTTACATATTTGGTACTCCGATTTGCCATTTTCATTGAGCCTCTGCCAACATGGGTGTGGCCTTTAGAGGCAGCCTAACACAGATAAAGCCTTGCCTTTTGCCTAGGCTACCATGTCGGCTTCTCAATGTAAACGGTTCGCAAGCCAAATCTGTCATGCGTGCTTTTGTCTATGTTCCTTGGCAACTAAATTAAGTTCTTCTTCTCCTATTGGATTCAAGGCAACTACCTCAGGCAATGACCAATCTCGGATATTGTTAGACCACCTTGAAGGGTTTCTGGCTTTAGCTTCTTCGTAGACTTTTTTACGATTTTCTAATATCTTTTCATCTAGTCCATTGTGCCTTTGATGAGGAGTTGTGAAATTTATTCCACTATGCAGATGCTTAAAGTTGTACCAATTTACAAACTTTTGAACCCATTGCCTTGCATCCTTGAGGCTTGGGAAACCATCAAAGGGATATTTAGGGCAATATTTCATTGTTTTAAAGAGCGACTCTGAATAGGGATTATCATTACTTACTCTAGGTCTTGAGAAGGAGCTTTGAACTCCTAACTTTTCTAAGGTAGCTAAGAATGTTGCTGCCTTCATTGGACTCCCATTATCAGAATGTAATACTAATGGTCTACCTTGGATTCCTTGAGCCAAAACTGCCTTCTTAACTAGGAATTCAGCATATTCAGCCTTTTCAGTTTCCCATACTTCATAACCCACTATGAGCCGGCTAAATATGTCTACTATCATGTATAACTTAAAATATTGCCCCTTAATAGAAGCATTTAACCAAGTGATGTCCCAAGTCCATACTTGATTAGGCCCAGTCGCTGTGTGGGAAGGCGCTTCTCTCTTTACAGGCTCTTTGCTACGATTCCTATGAACACTCATTTTCTCTTCTTTTAATATGCGATAGAAGGTTGATTCGGATGCAATGTACTTACCTCCATCGGCCAGACTGGGTACAATCTTACAGGGTGGTAAATCGGCAAATTCAGGGCTGTTAACTACTTCAATGACCTTCTCTCTTTCTTCTTCCCTTAGTTTGTTTTTAGGGGTAGATCGCTCAGTCAAAGGCCTTTGGTCCTCGCCAACACCGCCACCATTGGTCCACCTTTGGTAAGTACGGTCACTAATACCCATTACTTCACAAGCCGGCTTAAGCCTAGCACCAGCTGCCCTTGCTTCATCAATCAGCTCTACTGCCTTTTCGCGATCTGAGGTGCTGACTAGTCTTCCTCGGGGTCCCCCCAAATCGCTTGGGCTTTTTTTCGTAGCACCAGTAAGGCTGCAGTTTCTGCTAATGCCTTCTCTGTCCTGGAAAGTTCCTTCTTAAGATGTCTGTTTTTTCTTTCTCTTCCTTAAGATCTAATTCCAGTTTTTGTGGATCCTTAAATTTTGTTGTATTTGCTTTTACGCATTGCTCTCGCCAAGCTTTAACATCCTCTACAAACAAGCCTTTTCTACGGCAATAGGCTGCCAGCTCCTCTTCCGTTAGGGTAGAGGTTTCTAATACTACATGAAATTTATACCCTGAAGTCAAGCTTTTAGTTGATTTGGGCTTATTCAAATTATTATCTTTAGCTCTAAGCCATGCATATATGGTACCCTTCGGAATACCTAGTTCATCTGATAATGATGCCACAGTCTCACTTGTTGGTGGTTTTAGTCTCTTAAGAACTGACTCTTTAAATTCGCTTGTATAACGTCTTTTGTTTTTCTGAGTTTCTGGCATATTATCTCTCCTTAAGCGTTATCGTATTCCTATTATACACAAACTTTTCTATACGACAACAAGCCTAACATATAGGGGTATTGATCTGCCGTAAATCCTTTTAAATTCACTTTTATTCTGGTGAGTAAAGGGATTTTGTGTATATTCTCAGCCTTAATGACTCTTTTCCATAACATCAATAAGGTCCTGACCTTCATTCTTATGTTGACTAACATCGTGCTTGTACCTCCTGTCAAGTTCGAGCAAGTAAGGCTGATAATCGTTCTTCAAGCATGTTTAAAGTAACCACCTATAAATCAAACTCTGCCTTAACTTTGTGTTCTGGTTCATCAAAATGCATCTCAGAACCATCGCTAAATTTTACGTATGTGGGATAATGGCTTTTTCTTTTATCTTCAGGTGGAATCTGCATATAGTCAGGGCCAAATATAGACGTTAAAACTGTTTGGTAATCAACTGGTGCGTTATACATTCTATCTTCGAAAGGCAAAAGTATGCCTTCTCCATAACAGGACTTCTTTATCGTCTGACGTTTTGCATTATATTGAGAACCAAAATTTGTATAATAGTCAGTGCTCTTTCCATTATTCCTTGTCATTAAGAAACAGGCAATCTTACTTATTGTTTTTGTAGATAGACATCTGAGTATAATCTTGCGTATACCCCTGACTTTTTCTATATTCAACTTCATTCCCATCATAGTAGAAAGTTTACGAATTATAGCTTTCCTTCTAACTATCCCTCTGCTATATCCGTTTGTTTCATCTATTGGAAATATATCCACAAATATACCTGGATATACATCTTCTTTATATTTTAGTCCTGCATAAAAAACAGTATTAACGTTCTCAACCTTAGCAAAAAGAAATCTATATTTTTCGTTAGTTGTAATCCATTGAAGCTTAAAGGGAGACTGAAGAGCTTTAGAGCAAAGAATAATAAATTTATTAAAATCTTCTCGTGGCATCACTATATCTATATCATCATCCCAAGGAATGTATCCCTTATGTCGAACTGCGCCAAGTAACGTGCCACCTATCATATAGTAGCGTAAATTATTCTCGTTACATACACGGACTACTTCATCCATTACAGTAAGTATTTCAGAATGAATTCTTTCTAAATAATTATTGTCTAATCCCATAACATGCCCTCCATATTTGCTTCTTTATTGAAAATATCAAAATTATAGTTGTAGGGGATGTAATCAGTAGATCCTGGATTTAAATACCCTCTAATAATTATGAATAAAAACAAGGCTGAATATAATATAACAAGAATATACTCAATGGTTTTCTGTGATTTTTTATTAAAGATAGTTGTAAACTTGGGTATATAGATCGCCATGTAAATACTAAAATAATAGGTTAACCTTGAAAACATTGGTGCTCCCATTGAGAGCACACCACTGAAGACATATAAAAAAAACATATTAAAAACCAAAGTATCCTTTGAATCTTTTCTAATTCTATCCTGCAAAAAGATAAATAAAACCAAAACTAAAAAGTTTATATAAAATACAATCCCAAACTGGATTTCCCTTTGGTTATAAGAGGATTTGAGATAATTATCAATATAGCCACCAACATCTAAGAATTTGTAATTAGCAAGAATATACTCAAGTATAGTATTAATTAATCCTAGTCTTGCAATTACAAAAGTAATAAACAAAATGGATAATAATATTACAGTTTTATATTTTCTATTAATAACAAAATAAAATGCTATAAATATAATACTGCTAAAATGAAATCCTATTGCGATAAATATCCAGACAATGTATCTGAAAAACTTTTTTTCTATTATGAACCTTGACGCGTACAATACTATAGCAGCTGCTAATGCTTGTCTCATTCCATTTAATGATGGGATAAAGGTAAATATAATAAAAATAATATAAAATACGGGTTTGTAGAAATATTTATCGTCAGCATAATATTTTACGCCTTTATATATAAAAAACATTGTCAAAATGCTGAATACCAAAAACACAACCTGACTATTCATGTTAAGCGTTGATACTATGCTGCTGATAATGTTGAACCCTGGTTCAGCTGGCGAACTAAGGCCTGATTCTATGCGTTCGAAGTATCTGACATAACTAAAATAGTCTGTCCCAACATCGTATCGAAATCCTGAAACTATTGTTAACAGGGTGAAAAAAACAAGATCGTGCTCGGTTAGTCTTTTTGTTTCTTTTGCACTTACTATATATATACATATCAAAAATATTAAATAGATTGCCATTGTTTCACCCCATCTTAACGAACTACACTTTTGAATTTAACTGTTGTACTTTATTTGTATCCACTAAGATATATTTGCTCTCAATCATCATGCTTTTCTATTTATAAAATCTCGAAAATAAACACACATATAGCCTAGGACTAATGGTGAATAAGGTTGCCTTTAACTTGTTTTTATATCTTAACGCTTTACCAATAACAAACCTTCTTTTTATTATATTACTGTATTCTTTTCTTGTAAGTCTACCAATACAAACCGCTCTTAGATAAGATGACACCAACACATCATTTAGGATATCCCTAATATCTTCTTCTTGTATAGTTTTATAGATTTCTTCTAGCTCATAGCATATATTCACAAGGTCTATACCGTTCTTCGTTTTATCTTTGCTTTTTGTTATTGAACCTTCTCTCTGAAAGTGCATATAGAAATCAATATCATAATACATAACTCGTTCTGCTTTAAGAAAAACCTGTGGTGTCCATAAATTGTCTTCGTGTAAAATACCCTTCTTAAAAAACAGATTATTATCTTTTATTAATGCACTACTATATATACTAGATACAACACAATGCACCATTGCACCTTCATCATAGCTTTTCTTTAAAAAACTTCTTCCATTTAGAACACTTTCAAAGCTCCTTTTCCTAGTCTTTAGCCTTATGTTCTCTTCAGAATAATAATTTAATGCATTTCCTGTTATTATATCTAAGCTATTTATCTCTGCTTGCGATATTAATACCTCGTATGTATTTTCAACAATAAAATCATCACTATCAATAAATGAAATATACTTACCGCGTGCTTTGTTGATCCCAGTATTGCGCGCATCTGATAAACCACCATTTTCCTTGTGTATTACCTTAATTCTATCATCCTTATCAGCATACTCATCACATATGATTGAGCAGTTGTCTGGAGATCCATCATTAACTAGAATTAACTCGAAATCTGTAAAGCTCTGTTTCAAAATGGAGTCTATACATCTTGGTAGATACTGCTCTACATCATACACTGGTACCACAATGCTTAATAATACTGCCATTTCTACACTCCTCTAATCCACCTTAACTAAAACACTGTCACAACTGGCCAATATCTCTTGAACTTCCAGTGCTACCTATTTACTGCTTCAACTTACTAATCAATATATCATGTTCATTACTATATGTATAAACATCAGCAGAAACATCGATAAAATTATCATTCATCGCCTCTATTTGTTTACGGTTTAACTCTGACAAGAGCTTGACCACTAATTCTACATTTGATAAGTCCGCCACAATTCCTATTCCTTTTTCATTTACATATTTAGCATCCTGGGTCCCTCATTTTGAATCATTATGTTCTTAACCTCTTAATTAACTAATTTATTATTTTCTGATATATTCTAGAATATTTCAAAGAAATCGAATCCCACTTAAATTTGTCTACCGAGTGTAAGCATTTTGAGGAAATTGTTTCGTAATCATCCAATACCTCTATTATTCTATCTGCTATCTCATCAGCGTCAAAACAATCCACTGCAAACCCAACTTCTCCATCTTCAAATTGTCCATCAAAACCTTGACTTTTGGAATAGATTACTGGTAAACCTTGACTCATGGCCTCTACATAAACAAGACCAAAGGTTTCATGGATTGAAGGAAGGATAAATATATCGTTTTTCCGGTATATTTTAATTAATTCTTCTTTTGAAATATATCCTAAGTAATTTACATAATCTAATTCTTTTATTTTATCAAATATCTTTTGGTCTTTTATTTTACCTACTACATTCAACTTAATTTCGCAGCCCTTTTTAAATAATATTTCTATTGCATTTATAGTGGTTATAATGTTTTTGTTTTTATCAATATCCCCTATTTGCAATAATTGCAATTCATTGTAGGGTTTTTGTCTTGGAGAACCAGCATTGTTAAACCAAAATTCATCAATGCCATTTGGAATAATGGAAGATTTGCTGTTAATCGTTTCCCGGAGGTTTTGAGGTATATATTTTTCTATTACTTGCTCTTTATAAGGTTTTGATAAAAAAATTATCTGACCTGCTTCCTTTAATATTTCTAATCCCATTTTTCTTAAATGAATCATCCTTTTGAAAAATTGATTTACATCGGTATTTCTTACTGCGACAATATATGGTATTCCATATTCTTTTTTTAATCTCATTGCTATGTATCCATTTGAAAATAAGGAGTGTGCGTGGATTATAGAGAAATCTTTTATATTATATTTTTCTTGCACATCTTTATAAATTTTTTGGTGTTTGATATGAAAAATGAATCTATCGTATTTACTATGGTTTTTACTAACCGTAGTGTATTCACCATAATCAAATTCATTTATATCAAAATTCACAGGAGTCGGCACAAAAACTTTAATATCTAAACCAATTTTCATTTGGTTTAGATATAAGTTTTTATAAAATTTACTAGAACCGTAATATGAATTAATATGTAATATTTTCATCTCAACCCTCAACTTTAATAAAAACTATAATCTCCAATAGCTATAACCCTTTTCTTCAATCTCTTTTCTATCTAAGATACTTTTAACATCGATTAGAACCTTATCCTTATTCTCAAAATCACCATATAAAGAATCAATTTCACTCCAACTCATACGCTTAAACACATCATGGGCCACTGCCAACACTAAACAATCGGCATCCTTCACATCTTTAATATCAACCAAATCAATACCATACTCATGCTTTGCTTCCTGTGCATCAGCCTCTGGGTCTACGATGATTGGCTCTATTCCGTATTCTTTTAGACCATCAATAATATCTACAACTTTAGAATTTCTTGTATCAGGTGTATTCTCTTTAAAAGTTAAGCCTAAAATAACAACTTTCGCTTGTCTTACTACTTTGTTTGCTAAGATTAGTTTTTTAATTATTGCATCTGCAACGAACTCTCCCATACCATCGTTAATCTTTCTTCCCGATAAAATAATTTGACTATGGTAGCCTAACTTTTCTGCTTCATAAACAAAGTAATATGGGTCTACTCCTATACAATGTCCACCAACTAGCCCAGGAGTGAATCCTAGAGCATTCCACTTTGTATTCATAGCCTCAACAACTTCTTTTGTATCAATTCCCATTCTGTCAAATACCATTGCAAGTTCATTCATAAAAGCTATATTTATATCACGTTGGCTATTTTCGACCACTTTTGCCGCCTCAGCAACCTTAATAGATCCTGCTCTATGCACACCGACTTCTATAACTAGTTCATAAACTTTAGCAATTTCATCAAGACATTCATCATCCATACCAGAAACTATCTTTATGATATTCTCAAGCCTATGTACTTTATCTCCTGGATTAATTCTTTCTGGTGAATATCCAATTTTAAAATCTACACCACATTTTAAACCAGATTCCTCTTCTAATATCGGAATACAAATATCTTCAGTTACGCCTGGGTAGACAGTAGATTCATATACAACAATTGAGCCTTTAGTCAAATTACGTCCTACAGTTCTGCTAGCACCTTCTACAGGTGATAAATCTGGTGTTTTATCTGAATTTATAGGTGTTGGAACAGCCACAATATGAAACTTAGCTTCTTTAAGTTTAGATTCATCAGCTGTAAATTCAACCGTTGTTTCTCTTATAGCTTTATCTCCAACTTCTTTAGTTGGATCTATGCCATTTTTATATAACTCAATTTTCTCTTTACTAATATCAAAACCAATTACATTAACTTTTTTTGCGAATGCTACTGCTATGGGCATACCTACATAACCAAGTCCAATTACTGAAACTTTTTCTTTTTTATCAATAATTTCTTTATACAGTCCCATAATATTCTCCTCCACTTCACTTAAACTGAAACGCTTAATCCCTTCCATACAAATCTCTAGTATAAACCTTGTCTTCCACATCTTTTATCTCATCAGCTAATCTGTTAGCAACAATCACAACAGAAATCTTCTTAAACTCATTAAAATCTTTAATCACTCTTGAGTTATAAAAATCATCAGCATCAAGAGCTGGTTCAAATACCACTACTTCTATTCCTTTTGCTTTTATACGTTTTATAACACCCTGTATAGCAGACTGTCTGAAGTTGTCAGAATCCATCTTCATGGTAAGTCTATAGATACCCACAATCTTAGGGTTTTTCTTTATGATCATCTCAGCAACATGATCTTTCCTAGTTCTGTTTGCATCAACTTTATTAAATCATATATAAATCTTTCAATTCTGTTCATGGTACCACCTCATTGTTAAGAATCTATCTTAGTCTAAATATTGTCACAATTGACCAATAAGCTATTAAATATATCGATTTTAGCATAGATAGTTTCTCAATTCTTCTATAAACCTTCCAATGGTAGCCAACAAGTCCTAACTTCTTTTTTGAAAGTGACCCTTCTCTTATTCTGTGGCTAGCCAATGGCTCCTCTAAACCATATAGATAACCAGCTTTTTTCACTACGCTGAGCCACATGACATAGTCATTTCTCTTTCTAATATTTGGTATGGCTACTATCCCTATTATTTCAGCGTTGTAAATGACTGTTGAATTGCCTGGGTTCTTCTTCAGTATGCACTCATAACTACTTTGTTTTTTTACCCCTACAGTCTTGCCTAGGTATGCGCCCTTTTCATCTATCTTAGTGTAACTTGTACATGTAAAAAGATAAGCATTGTCTTCCATAAATGAAATCTGTTTTGTTAACTTATCTGGAAACCACGCATCATCACTGTCAAGAAAAGCCATATACTTTCCGTGAGCCAGCTCAATTGCAGTATTTCTTGCTACTGCAGCCCCAGAGTTTTTATCTAACCTATGATATTTAATTCGTGAATCCTTTTTCGTATATTTATCCACTACACCAGCTGTATTATCAGTTGAAGCATCATCTACCACAATCAATTCCCAGTTGCGGTATGTCTGAGCTATAACGGAGTCAATTGCTTTACCAATAAATTTTCCAGAATTATGGGCTGGCATTACAATGCTTACTAAT
>LSQX01239558.1_pt1 | contig 21150 bp, 14 predicted proteins | sample 654561 | NCBI WGS metagenome assembly LSQX01 (sample SAMN04489861, study PRJNA283612) | anaerobic digester metagenome | isolation source: 4 biogas reactors fed with cattle manure at either 37C or 55C with and... | place: Denmark: Kongens Lyngby | collected 2014 | reverse complement strand
GGGGAAGGCCTATTTCAATAAATCGGACCGCGTAAAAGCGGCTGCATACTTTGGCCGCATCCTCGCGGAATTCCCGAAGAGCTTCCAGACACCGGAGGCGGTCTATATGAAGGGTGTTTCGGATTACCTCGCGACGAAGAATGCGGCCGACCTGATCGGCATCCACGACCGGTTGTCCGCCGAATTCCCCGAAAGCCAGTGGGCCATGCGGGCGAACCCGTACAGTTTTTTGAAGTAAGCGGATAAACCTAAGCAGGTTTTAAAGTCGCTTTTGACACATTATGCCCGGTAAAGGCAGAGTCCATGGACTCTGCCTTTGGTTTTAACTTTTCTGCATCCCCTGTTTTCGGCCATCCCTTGGCATCTGACCATATCCCGTCATTGCGATTCTTTCTTTTCATGTCGACGGCAGGGAGAAATCGTGCTTTTCTTTCTTCCCTGTCATTTCGAACGAACGTGAGAAGTCTTTGTTTGCTCTAAGATTTCTCGTCGCTTCGCTTCTCGAAATGACATGGAGGGTGTTCCTCGAGATGACAGGGAAGGTGTTCCTTGAAATCATGGAAGCTGCTCCTCGAAATGATAACAAAATGAGCAGGGGGGGGAATCCTAAACCATCCAAAAAGCAAGCAGGACCGGACCGAGCATGAGCCAGGCCGACACATCGAGGCCCAGCAGCGGCACCAGGACCAACCCGGCCAGAAGCGACGCCAGGCACCCGCCGAACAGGTCCGCTCCGTACAGGGGCGCAATGACCTGCTGCTGATCCTCCACACGGTGAAGACTGGCAAAGGCGAACGCGGCGGCCACGAAAAATCCCGAGGCAAAAAGCAGCAGCACCGTTCCCGAAAGACCCAAGGGTACACGTCCCCAGATCAAAACGGCAATCCCCGCGGTTAACAACAAAAATCCCGCCAGAATCGCCGGCCCCCAACCTTTCCAGCCGCCCGCCCGCTTCATCCCCCAATTAACCACGAGGGAACCCGCCGCCAGGCCGGCCATGAAGGCCGTAAGGAGCAGTCCCAGGTCTCGGTACAGCACCCCTGCCTTGACCTGATAGTAGAGAATGAGCATCGTTTCCTGCACCATGCCGACAAAAGCCGCCGTGAAAACGAGGACACCCCGTCGGAGTTTCTCCCGCCTGCGGGCAAAACCGGAAACCAAAGCCAGCCCCAGCAATGCCAACCCGGAAGCGGTAAGCAAAGCGCGACCGGAAATGGAGATGTCGAGGCCTCCCAGGGCCGGGAAGAACTTCGACAGCCACATCAGGAGGGTGTAGCGGTAGCACAGGGGCCGCACATCCGTGTTCGGGGTGACCCCTGCTTGCTGCAGGTCGCCGTTGATTTCGCCAAAGCGGTTGTTCGTGTACAGATAACGGAGATACTGCGGCGACACGAGCCGAGCGGACACATTCCGTTTTTGCCAGCGATCGACGAGGATTTCCGGTGACGCCGGCAGAGCCGCGGCCGAGGCCAGGATGACATTGGTTGCCCCCGGAAGAAAGATAACCTGGGGGAAAACCTGTTTCAGGGCGGCGTGGACGCTCCGCATCCGTTCCCGCAAAACAGGCGTCCAGAAGTTTTCTGCCGACCGCAGACGGAGAGCCAGCACACCATGAGGATTCAGGCACGAGGCGCAGAGGCGAAAAAAATCCTCCGTGTAGAAACGGTTGGTCTGTCCCGTATCCGGCTCGGGCATGCCAACGAGGATCAGGTCGTAAGAGTCGGGCTGTTTCAGATATTGTCGGGGGTCGGCATAGGCGAGGGAGACGTTTTGCGCCTTCAGGGATTCTTTAATGACAGCGGGTAGATAGGATCGAACGGTATTCACCAGGACGGGATTCAACTCCACCGCTGTAACCTGACGGGGGTGATGCTTCTGCACTTCGCCGATCAGACCTTCCATGACGCCGCCCAACAGGAGCACCGATCCCGGCCGGGGATGCTGGAGCATGGCCGGATGGACGAACGCCTCGGCGGAGGTGCCTTCCATCTCGAAGGCCAGGGTGTCGTTCTCATAAACCGCCACCTGACCGGCGAGACCCGTCACGGTGACCCGGCCGTAGGCCGAATCGCGGCTGGCCAGGAGATCGGGGTGGTTCCAGGCGGTTGCATGCCGGTCAAAGATGTCCACCCGCAACAGGAGGGAAATCAGCAGGATGGATAGAATCAAAGCAACCGTCCGGAACGGATGATCCGGCTTTTTCAAAGGAAAAACGACACCCAGCAGGGCCGCCACGCTGCAGAGGACGGCGATGGTCAGGTTCGGGATGCCCCAGAGGAGAAATCCCGTCGCCAGAAGTCCCCCGACCACCCCGCCCATGCACTCGATGGCGTAGGCGGACGCCAGTGTCCTGCCGTTTTGGCAATGGGATCGTGCACATTCATAGAAAAGCCACCCCAGCAGTATCCCCGGCAGCGATACGGCCAGCATGACAATCCCGAACTGTTGGTAGAAGGGGAGATAGGCCCCCGGCACGCCGGCGAACAGGACCCGGCTGCCACGGATGAAGAAGACGTCCAGAAGCAAAAAAACCGCCCACAGGAGAAACAGGGCGGGCATGGTCCAGGCAGCGGCGACGTTGGTCCGCGAGCCGATCCAGGTCCCGGCGGCGCTCCAGAGAAGCCAGACCCCCAGGGCCAGGATGTAGAAAAGCTCGACGCCGTACAGGGCGACGTTCAACTCCCGGAGCAGCACCACCTGTCCCAGAATCGAAATCAAGCCGACGATGAAAAGGGAGAGGGTGTTCATGGCGAAAACCCTATAAGGAAAGGTGTTTTATGCTCCATCACCGGCAAGGCCCCCTCGACCATCCCGTCGTCATTCTCAATCCTTCCTTTATCACTTCAATCTTCTCTATTCCCCGTCCTCCCTTTATCATTTCAACCTTCCCTATTCTCAATCCTCCCTTTGTCCTTTCGACCTTCTCTTTGTCATTTCGACCGCAGGGAGAAATCTTTAACAAGTCTATACACTTCCAGCTTCCGATTCGACGATTTTTATCTCTTCCTCCGTCAAATCATACAGACGATACACGAGTTGATCGATCTGCCGGTCCGTCGCGTCGATCTGCCTTTTCAGCACTTCTGTGGTCTGGGGCACCTTGGATTCTGGTAGTTTTTTGTTCAATTCCAGCATTTGCTCGACCAGGCTGACCATCTGGTCATGCAGGGCGACATCGGCGGGATCGGCGAAGTTGATGGTGCGGATGGGAAGTTGTTCGATGAACTGTGTGAAGTAGCGGAAAAAACCTCCACGCAAAGTCGTACTCACCCGTTTGAGAAAAAAGTCCAACACTTTGCTATTTAAAAGTCCCAAAATGTACTTGAGATTTTCAGGAATAGATTCTTTCAAAGTGATTCCATACCCACTAGTAAAACTGTATCTGCCACTTTCATCCAGAGCAAAGGACGCATGATTTGCAATATCAGGAACAAGAATTTTGGGTGAAGTCATGACCTCGATATTCTTCGGATAAATATAGCCGTACCAAAGAGGCCCCTTCATTCTGCAGTGCTCGCGTTTCTCAAGGTATGTCCTGTTTTCGTTAAGATATGCGTAAACATAGGGAAAGCTTAGTTCAAGTTCATCCTCACTTATTAGTTCTGTGCGTCCAGCTTTGACTCGATAGGGGATGATCACAGCTTGGCCAGATGGCAAAATTTGATACGGTTTTATTTCTCGCCCTTTTAAAAACGGCGAAACCAAATTTATTTCTAATGGCACAACTCGATCCAACTTTTTTGACTTTGCTTGAAGCATATTTTCATCTTCCGAAACTAATTCAAGAACATAAACTTCATTGGCACTTGTGCGGATACCTTGAGCTATCCGGTCCGCTAAATCTTTCAAGGAAACTGGCATCTTGCTTAACCATTCAAAGAGCGTCGCACCCTGTCCTACTGAAAAGGTCCACATGTTGGATTTTGCCATTTCGGCCAAGATTTCGACCTCACTGATCGAACCTTTTCTTCTCCAGTAATCCAGATCGAGAACATCGGTATAAATAAACCGGTCTTTGCTGGATTTGCTCAGAAACATTAAGCAAGTGTATGTCGTCGCACCATTAAAAACCTGCTGGTCACCAAAGTGGACGATCCCAGCCAGGTGCTTACCGCCGGCAATCAAATTGCGTAAGGGCTCGCCGTATTGGGCTTGGAAGAATTTATGCGGCAAAATGTAACCCATTTTGCCCTGCTTGTTCAGTAATTGTAACGCCCGCTCCACAAAGACAACGTAAATATCATAATTCCCCTTACCGGCAGATTTGTAACGCTGTTTGTAGAATTCGACTTCGGTTGGCGCCCATTCTTTCAAACCCTGGATTCTTACATACGGCGGGTTCCCGATCACGGCGTCAAATCCGCCGTTCTTCATAATCTCCGCGAATTCGGTGTTCCAGTCGAAGGCATTGATCCGGAAGATTTCCTCTTCGACAAAAAGATTTAACTGTTGGTGATCGTAGAAATCAGGACCGATCAGGGAATTACCGCATTTGATGTTTTTCGACAGGTCCGGCAGCACCCGTTCATGGAACAGGCGCATCTGCTTGCCGATGCTCTGTTCGTCCTCGCCTTCCAGAACCTTGAGCAGCAGGGAGAGCTTCGTCACCTCCACCGCCTGATGATCGATGTCCACGCCGTAGATGTTGTTCAGCAGGATGCGTTTGCGTTCGTCGGTGGTCAAGCGCCATTCCCCTTTCGGCGAAAGGTAAATGCGGGGTGTTTTGCCTTTATCCCAGTTCTCCGGTCCGTCATTGATATAGGCGTCCCGGTGCCAGTCCAGAAGAAACTGATAGGCGCCGATGAGAAAGGAACCCGAACCGCAGGCCGGATCCAATATTTTCAGGTGACTCACACCGCCCCTGGGGCCGGGTTTCTTCCCTTCGACCAGCTTGCCCACGGTGTTTTTGACAATGTAATCGACAATATAGGCCGGTGTGTAATAAACGCCGCCCGCCTTCCGCACCTCCGGTTTTTCCTCGATTTTGGCCTGATGCCCGGAAGTCAGGCGAATGACCTTGCCGAGGAATTTCTCGTAGACCTGTCCGAGTATATCGGCCGGCAGGACGGAGAATTCGTAAGGACTTTCGGGATAATAGAGGTTCTTGAAAATCTCCTTCAGCGGTTTATCGTCGATTTGCAGATTCGGCGTCAGGTTGTCGAAAGTCTCCCGGTCTTTTTCTTTCTTGAAGTGAAACAGGCCGGAATTGTACTTGTCGTCCGCCTTGTTAAAAAGCTGGAACAGACGTTGATAGACATGTTCGCCATTGCGCAGCGCCATCAGGCCGCCGTAGGTTTCGATTCCCCGATCCTCGCAAATACGCAGAAACACGATGCGGTCGATGGTTTGCTGAACCGCATAATTCAATTCACGCTGGGTCAGGGAAGGATTGCGCAGGGCGATGTTGCGGGCCAGGAGTTCCCGCCACTGTTCGATTTCCTGCAGAAATGCGGCATCGACTTCGGTTGTGCCTTTTTTGATTTTTTTGGACTCGACATATTTGTCAAAGGAACCCTTCAGGATGGCTTCCCGGGAAAAGATACCGGCGATTTCCTCCCAGCGGTCGATGTAATCCGTGTATCGCAAGATCAGGATACGGGAGTGGGAAACCTTGTCGGTTTTCAGGGGTTTAAACCGGCAGTCATAAACGGCGAAATCTTCGAAGTCCGTCAGAATACTGAGGGGGAGTTTGGCGCTCCAGCCATAGCGGCGCAACTGATAGGCCGGGTTGGTCTCTTCCTGGATATTGACGGAGGGTTTTTTTGCTTCCAGAAAAAACTTGCGGGCGCCGCCGATCCGAAAGCAGTAGTCCGGGGCCTTGGTCACGCCACCGACTTTGACGGCATCTTCGTGAATGACATCCTTGTAGGCTTCGGCGTAACCCTGCTTGTTGGTAATATCCCAGCCCAATTCCTCGAAAAACGGGTCGATGAACTCACGGCGCGTCTGGGTCTCGTTGTAGGAACCTCTTTTGTATTCTTCCAGATTGTTATCAAAGATTTCGACCAGTTGCTTGACTCGATCAGGTGCGTTCATGTTTGAGCCGCTTTCTTGGACATTTGTCGATATTTGAATAACCCTGTATGTCTCTCCATGCGATCGAGGGGCTTTCCACAGCTTAAGGACGGCACTCCGCCGCAGAAGCAGGAACAGCGAAAAGGAGTGGCACCTGTCCCGGAACAAAAATCAAGCCGATGGTGAAAAGGGAGACGGTTCATTGAGAATACCTTGCCAGGCCTATTCACGAATGAAAAAAGCACATGTCCTCGGCATTTTAAACGGGCATCATTCGGCGACGGGTTTGACTGTTGGTTTCCGTGGTCTGATTCGCCTTCGGCGTATTTCGTTTGGAAGTAAAAACAACCTGCCGGCGGTTTTTTCGAGGGCGTAGCGGAAAAGATCCGTTGAAAATCTCCTGTAGCCACGCGCTTTTCTCAATTCATTAATTCTACCCAGCGCTAAAGCACGTTCCAGACCATCGATTATCCAAACAGGTGCGTTTTTCTTCCGGGCAATCCGCAGAGTGGCGTCGAGAGAAAATGCCTTTAATTCCATGCGCCGCCAGAAATCCCGGGGCAGCTTTGGAGGAAATGATCCGCATGACCGCAAAACTCCGGCCATTTCGAGCGCTGTCATGGTTCTTATACATTTTACACAAAAACCGCAATTGCCGCTCCCCCCGCGTTTGTTGACACAAACACGAAGTAAGCGCAGTGCTTCGGGGTACAATGCGATCGTGTCCATGATTTTGGTTACCCGATCCGCATTTGCGCCGTCATGAATGATTTCCATATTCTCGCTGGACCAAAGAGGGTCAATAACCGGGTGGCTTCCCCAAGGCATCAGATTCGACCAGGTTGCACTGGAGGGAATGAGAGCCTTGTGCAGGCCACCCCCCAAGGATAGGGCGGTTGCCACCAGTGCGGAACCGTGATATTGACGGGACCAATTCAAGGGGAAACAATCCCGTATATTGGTCCTGCCGCAAATGGCTTCTTTATTCCATATTCGGGCTGCTTCATGAACATGGTCCATCACGGAACGTTCCCGCCCATCCGTGAATTCACTCAAGGGTACTTCGAAACCCATCATGTAGATCAGGTGCGAAATGCGTTCCCGTCCGGGAACGTCCTCCTCATGACAGAGCAGGGTATGGAAAGAATCAACGCCAAGGGAAAAAAATGACCCAACGCCGTTTCCCTCCGCTCTGGTTTCATGGAACCGATCGGCTCGTATCTGAATTTTTTTCAATGTCTCCGGGTACCAGCAATTGAAAATTTCCTGAATACGCGGCAAGTTTCCCCAAAGCCTTTGTGAAACCGGCGGAAGGATCTCCAGGGTTTCGCTGTTGGTCATGGCGGTTAACAACAATGCGGCCACGAAGGGGTCGGCGCTTTCAATAACCATAGGAGCAAACTGCTCAGGGTACTCGAAGAAAACGTCTTTTTCGCCTTCACGGGACCTTACAAGGCCTGTAAGCCGCACCATGTTGCCAATAATCTCTTTTTCTACGGTAACAAGTTCCATAAAAACCCGCCCTGTGTTTTAGTGTGTGGATATCGAGATCGTTTCCCAAGGTGAACCCATCGTCAAGCAACGTGTTTTATCGGGAAACATAGGGTGGTTTGCCGGTCGTGTCAACTTCATTGTTGAAAACATTCCGATTCATCGTTCTAAAGACTGTCGGTGGCATTAGGATAACGGCGCATAATAAATATATGTTGATGGATTTGGATGTAAAATCTGAATGTTTCCTTCCTGAACCCATAAAAACCTTTTCAGTACGCATTTGTTTCGCTATGATGACTCTACAATCATCCAAGCCGACAAAAATTTAATTGAGGAAACGTATCGTCTGATGTAAGCGGATCGTTCTGTTGGCAGCACTTCTGATACTCAAATTGTCCGGCTGATCCTCTGGGTGAACATGAACCGTATAAAACTATATTGGTCGACCAGCCTGCAGAATGGCAGAAAGAACTTCGGTGATTGGCTATCCCCTTTGCTCGTGGAGGCAATCTCGGGATGCCAGGTGGTTCACGCCAGGCCGAACGATTGTGATTTAATGGCTTTGGGCAGCATCCTGGCAAAAGCGAAGAATTATTTCTGGAACCGAAAAATCGATATTTGGGGAACCGGTTTAATCGGCGACATCGGCGTGTTCCGTTCCCCTCATCGTATTCACGCATTGCGGGGACGGAAGACGGCCGCCGCCATATCGAACCAGAGGATCATGATTTTGGGCGATCCCGGGCTCCTTTGCCCGATGCTTCTTCCGGATAATACGGGACGCCGGAAAAAATATTCGGTTGGTCTCATTCCCCACTATGTCGATCAAGGTGATCCTGTGCTTGAAAAACTCTGCAACCGATATCCTTCCTTTACGATAATCGACGTTTCCCAACCTCCTTTGCAGGTTATACGCCATGTCGCTGCGTGTGAGATGGTTGTTTCTTCCAGTCTGCATGGTTTGATCATAGCGGACGCGTATGGCGTTCCCTCTCTCTGGATGAAGCTCTCCAATAAGGTCTGGGGTAATGATTTCAAGTTTCATGATTATTTCAGCATTTACAGCCAAAAGGAGGTCATGCCTTTTGTGCCGCTTGAAACCACAACTGAAAAAGACATTATGAATCTCGCGGAATCGGTCAGCAGGCCCGGGATCGAAGAGATTAAAAAATCTTTATATCGATCCTTTCCCTTTAAGAGATAACGGGGCGGACATGCCGGTTCAAAATTCTTCACATAACGCTGTTCATTTTATCAGAAAAGGCCATTTCAAAATCTGGTATGTCAACAGCCGGAAAGTTTCCCCCCTTCTTGGACGGATGCTCCCAAATCCGGAGGCGGTTTTCGGAGAGGCAAATGTTCTGTTCGGTCAGGGGAGCGGTTGCGAAGCTTTTCACACACGCTTGTCCGGCCATGATTATTTTCTTAAACGCTATAGTTGCCCAGGGTGGTGGTACCGTTTAAAAAACGCTTTCCGTCGCTCCCGTGCCCGTCGTGTATGGTCTTTATCCCATCGTCTTTTACGTTTTGGCTTGCCCGTCGCGCGTCCCCTCATTCTTTTTGAAGAACGCAGATATCGTCTTCTCGGGCCGGCTTACCTGGTCACCGAATTTCTTTCGGACCACAGAACCTTGACGGATCTTTGGAACACGATTGGCCGTGAAGAACAGGATGTTCTCGTACGCCATACGGCGACAGCGCTGGCTCAGATCCACAAACGAGGATACATTCACGGTGATACAAACTGGGACAATATTCTTTTTAACAGCCAAGCAATCACTCCCAAAATCAGATTCGTTGATCTGGATTGCGCCAGGAGGTTCTTGAAATTTTCTTATAAAAGGGCGGAGCGGGATTTGGGTCATTTCGTGCGCGACTTGGAGCGCGATTGCAATCAGGGAGCCGACAGGGTTGATTTATTTGTTTCAACATGGCGCAGCGTTATAAAAAAACAGCCGTCTCGGGATCGTCCGGATGACACCAGCCAATCGATGGGGATGGATGTATGAAAATCGGGTTGGTCTGTAAATATTTTCTGTCCTCCAAAGGAGGGCTTGAACGCGATACCATGATGCTGGCTGAAGAACTGGCAAAAAGAGATCATGAAGTTCATGTGTTTTGTTACCGCGGTGAACACCGGGCAGGCGTTACCGTGCACCCTGTGCCGATGATCCCTTTTGCATCCCCCGCCAAGAATATTTCCTTCGCCATCATGGCGTCACATCGTTGTTCCACAGTGAAACTGGATGTGGTCCAAAGTATGGAACGCATCTGGTCTCAGGACATTTATCGAACCTCGGACAGCATCAATCCGATTCAAATGGAAACGAAATATCCGAACCGTATCATTCGCTCATTGAAGGCGGCCGGGCCACGACGACAAGCCTTATCGTTGCTTGAACGAAGGATTTTTCATAAGGGAGGGGCAAAATTAATCCTGGCAATCTCCAACCTGGTCAAGGAGCAAATCATGACTCACTACCGGGTTCCGGAGGAAAAGATTGTTGTCATTTACAACAGTGTCGACACAACCAGGTTCAATCCGTTTCTGGCGGATTCATTTAAGGGGGAAATGCGTAAAGAACTTGCCATCAAACCCGGCGAGAAGGTCATTTTATTCATGGGCAACAATTATAAACTGAAAGGCCTGCCTTTGCTCCTGGAGGCATTGACACGCATAAAGGACCGATCTTTCGTGCTTGTCGTTGCAGGAACAGATCTGACAGACCCGTACAGACATTTTGCGAATCAGCACCACATAGGCGGCCAAGTTCGATTCATCGGACATTATGAATACCCGGAAAGATTATATGCGGCAGCCGATATATTTCTGTTTCCGAGTCATGGTGATACCTTCGGCAATGTCTGCCTGGAAGCCATGGCCTGCGGGGTTCCCGTCATTGTGTCTCGAACGGCCGGGGCCAGCGAAATAATTGACCACGGTCTGAACGGCTATGTTCTGCGGACAGGGGAAAGCGAGGAACTGGCCGCAAGGATAAAAGAATCAACGAATCCGGAGAATCATGCCATCATGAGCGGGGAAGCGGCCAGAAAAGCCGCCGAATTTACGATTGACCGCCATATGGACCAACTCTTCGCTTTATATGAACGTATCCGGGAGTTGAAAGACCGTGAACGTCAATAACCGTGGCATTGTCGTCGACACGCTTCCAGGAATGATCGTAAACCGGGAGTACCGGTCTTTGCTTGAGGCTGTGGGACTCAGTGATTTCGATCGTGTCTATGGATTCCAGGGCGGAGAGACCGTCAAAGAAATCAGGGAGCGCCGCATATGCCGTATCGAGCTCTCTTCGGGCAATGAATCTCGAGTTTTTTTCCTCAAGCGCCATAAAGCGGAACGACCGCCGATTTGGAGTGGAATCAAAGGGCTATTGCTGTTCCGCAACGCCTCGTCGGGCATGACGGAATTTCAAAATATTTGCGATTTCAGGGGAGCGGGTATTGCGACTGCGGCACCGGTCGCCGCCGGGGAACGCAGGATTTCGCCTCTATGTTATGAATCCTTCCTCATCACGGAAAGTATGGAGCCTTTCGTGTCATTGGAGAGGTTAATTCAGTGTCACCCCGAGCGATTCGAAGGCAATGGAGGACAGGCCGATAAAAACTTGATATTAAGGGCCATCGCCGATCTGATGAGAGTCATGCACGACGCGGGATTGAATCATCTGGATTTCAACGCCGACCACCTGATGGTTGGCCCGGGGGAGGAAGAGGACCCTTTTCGGCTCGCTCTCCTTGATTTTCAGCGGGTGGACCGGAGAAAATGGATGAAGGGCAGATGGTTCATTAAAACGATGGCTGAAACCTTCTATACGCTGCCGGATCCCGTCTTCACCGAAACGGACAGACGGTTTCTTTTTGAACGGTATCATGATCGCCCCGTTAAAAGTTTGTGGGATCGTTTTGCCTTGAAGTGGGTGATTCGCAAGGCAAAACGTATCGGTCGGCATACGGAAAAAATCATCGCCCGGAAAAACGCCGCACCCCTTCAATAAATCCGTCATGGCAACATGAATTTATCCGGAAGCCTCTCGTATTCAAAGGTTCCAGAGTATGCCATTGAGGTTGCATACGTTTGCAGAGGCGTCTGCTCAATCTGAATGGTCGGGGATTGTATCTGGTTTCCCGACGGCGAAAACCCGGATATCACAGGGGCCAACGTGAATCTGCATATGGTCCGTTTTGGTTTCGAAGCCTGTGCCGTCGATGCAGTCTTCCATGCGCAGGAAGGGCCTGCCCGGGATCAAAGACGAAAGATCGATGAAAAAGGAGTACGGATTCCGAATATCCAGATTGGCAAAGATTAAAAATCCGCGATCACCGCGTCTGTTCGGCCGGCGCAGGGCGCCCAGCACGGCCCCATGTCTGTTGTCAATCCAGTCGAGATTCCCTGCTTCATGGAAGATAGGGGATGAGCGGAGGAGACGGTTGATGGCCCCGATCCTTTCGGCAATCCAGGCATTTGTTGAAAACCGGCATGGCGCCCTGCGGCCCATGAAGTTGATCTTTTCAGGATATCCGTGCTCGGTCCCCTGAACAATTCCTGTTTGGCCTGTTCCCATCAGGGCGGTTACGGCATAACGGGGGACAGCCGCTTCCGCCTTCCCGAAAAGCTGGGCCGGCGCACCCGTGTCGTGGGTGGTGATAGGAAGGTAAAAACGGACCTTAGTTCCGATGTCATGAATGTAAGCGATATAGTTTCTCAGGTTCTCCGCGTAGGGGTATTCCCACTGGTTGGCCAGAAAAAGGTTGATTTGCCATTGTGCCGCTTTTTTGAGAATCGTGTTGGAATCGGTAAAAAATTCCGCGGTGACCGCCAGATTCGGGTAAGTCTGACGCAATGCTTCCAGTAATTCCGTGATAAATCCCTCATGACTGGAATGGAGGTTGTCCAGGCGGACCATGCCACCTGTTAAATCTGCGAAGTATGACCAGAAAAGGGCATACTTTTTCATATAGTCCCAGATATCATTGCGGATGTCGGGATGGGGGTGATCGTAATAAATTTTTACCAGATCCTCCCACTTAAGCCAGGCATTCATGTGCCAGCACCCGGACCGCTTGAAACCATCCTTTTCCGTTTTGTCCGGCACGATCCATTCCGGGCACATCCGCACCATTTTGCTGCCGGTCCCTATGTGGTTCAGGACCAGGTCAAAACAGAGACGTATGCCGATTTCCCGTGCTTTTTCCGTAAACGTCCCAAACAGGGAAAAAGCCGAATCCTGTTCATTACCTGTGTAGGCACGGTCGATGGAAAAGAGATCACAGGCGGCATAGGGGCTTTCCGTATTGTCGCGACTCGTCAGGGGGAGGAGATGAAGGGTATTGAAACCCAAGTCGGCAATCCCGGGAAGAAGGGCGATCCAGTCCCTGATCGTTCCGGAAACGGATGGGATCAGGGTATACATTCTGATATCCTTGATGTACTCCGGATCGACAATGACGCGGCTGAAGGGGGCCCGGTCCCAGTACCAGGTTTTCCCATTAGCCAGAGAATATTTAAGCTTGAATTGATAGTTGCCGCATTGCCTGACCGGACAGGAGAGATGGTAACCATCCATTCCTCTTGAAAATTCGATTTCCCGCCATTTGTTTTTCGGGCAATCGATATTGGTGTGCAGGAACACCCTGGCCCCTGCCGCCTCTTCCAGAAATTCGATGTTCAGCCGGAGTTCATCATTCTGATAGAGGCGGCAAAAATCCTCGGGCACGACGGAAAAGGAACGACGCAGAAACCCCTCTCTCCCGATTCTCATGTTCCGGGATTTCAGTTTGGGAATTGCGAAAGGAAGGAATTTATCCGAGATTTCTATGGTGCGACTCCATCAATTTTCCCAAAATATAACAAATTTGCGGGGAATGGCAATGAAAATCAAGGAACTTCCCCTCATCATGACGGAAAGCAGTCTCTCCTGCGGCGCATCTCCTTCCCGCGTGCGTTTCCCGTTTTTTCTCTATTCTGTCGCATAGATCATGCGCCGTTCGATGGCTCGTGGAGTCAAGCGTTTTTCTGCTGTTTCCCGTTGCTTCCATTAAAGTATCGGGGCTTTATCCCCCGTCTGCATGCTGGCGCTTTTCCCCATCAATCCCATCGGCGCTCCCATGATCTGGTTTTCAAACATACGCTAAAACTGCGTGAACACGTGAGCAAGGGGTGTTTCAGTCTTCGTCCCGTACCGGACAGTCAGCCAATCGGGTTTTTCTCCATGGGATCCGGGAGATGATCTCAAGGCAGATGCCTAATCCGCAGGCCAGTTGATCGAGCCACAAAAGGGGAATAAAGAGGTATCGGCCGCGTATTTTTTCCATGAAAGCCTCCCTCAGGAAGGAGAAATTGAGCAAAACCCCCCCTAGAAGTGATGCGGATGACAGTATGGCAAAGGGAGGCCAACAGATCGATAGTACGGCTGTTGGAACCGCCGAGGTCGTTGCCACGACAGCCCAGCTGAAGTCCGGGCTGACATTTGCCAGGGAGGGGCTGCGGATGACGGACGCCCAGCCTTTGATGGCTAGGGAATGACGCAGCCAGCCTCGGGCGCGTTGCAGGTCGTTTATCCACAAACGACGGAGGGTGAAATGCTTCAGGTGGGTGATTTCGAGGTGTCTGTCCAGAAGGATCGTTCCACCGATTTCAGCGATCCGACGGCCGAGATCAAGATCTTCGCCGCCGTGGCTGCATAAAAAATTTCCTAAAAAGCCCCCTGATTTGTTGAGCAGTGTTCTGGGGATGATGATCAGGCTGCTGTTCAGCCACCGCAAAGGTGGGGGAGATGCGAGTGTGCTGTGCCGTATCCAGAAATTCTTGTAGCGACTGACGGTGTTACCCAGGTGGTCCCCGCGGTCATAGACACCGAAGAGACAGGCATTTTCATCCTCCGGGAGGCGTTCGATCCCTCGCCGTAAGTCGTCGATACAGGTGACGATATCGGCGTCGATAAAGACCAGAATATTTCCGCGGGACAAAGCGACCCCCGTATTTCGGGCCTTAAGGCTGCTTCGGTGCCAGTTGGAGGGCACAACTCTGACACCCAGGGATTGCGCGATAGCGACGGTTTCATCGGTAGAATGATCATCGACAACCACAATATCCCAGTTGTCCGGCAAGGGCAGGAGCGGCTCCAGGACTTGACGCAAAGTCGCTTCCGCATTCCAGGCGGGAACAATGATGGAAACACTTTTTCGCGTGTTTTCTGATCCGGATTCATTTGTATGCAACAGCAGGACCTCAAAAGCGATTTATCATTTTAAATCGAATATTTTACAATATCGTAGAGAAGATTGTTAACGAGATAACCGGCGCCGATTCCCAGCCCGCCAAAGCAACAATGATGCATGCTCCACAGCATAGCGTATGCCACGATAAGAATCACGGGTACTTTCATTCGCGGTTTCAAATAACCCAGGGGCGCTAAGGCAAAGACCAGTGTCGAAAGAAAGAAAATGTAAATATGGACCCATCTCCCCCAATCAATGGCAAAAATGTACAAAGGCAGCATAAACAAGAAAGCCCCGATTGGAAAGGCGACGAAATATTTTTTCGGAATATTCACGTTCTGCATGAAGAAAAAAGGCAGAAGGGCTAAAACGAAGGCCGCTCCATAGGTAAACAGGTAAAACCGTTCGAAAATATGATTGACCACGCTCCGTGGTCCATGGGCGTAATGATCAAAAGCCAAGAGGCTTCCTTTCGTGCAGTATGATGGATTTATACCATTTGATATCAGTTGGTTACACATATCGGTTGTGTCGCGTCCCATGAAAACGAACATGCAGACCAGGGTAACTACAGTTGGGATAACAAAAAAAGCCATCAAAAGATACATCCGCCGTTCTTCTATAATCTGTAGATGAAAAAACAGAAACGTCAGGAGGAGAAAAAAAGGCAGCACAAAAACAGCCAGTTCATGGGAAAACAGGGCAAAGGCGTACATTGCCGGAACAAGCATGACGATATAGGATGAAAGTTTTCCTTTTAGCAGGCTCCAAATGTATAAAAGGAAAGGAATATAGACGAGGATTTCCTTCCGCAGGCCTGTCAAGGGATCGTAAAGCGGGAATAAGAGCAAAACCGGGGAAAAAAGGATCATCAATTCAACGGAAGAACGCTTAAAACTGCAAAAAATCAATAGAATCAAGAAATAGACAAGAAGCAGGAGGATGGATTGGATGGTCGCCACAGTCCATAGTAAATCCAAATTCATGTTTTTGCTGAGGAAGAGAGCAAATTCTCCGCAGGCGCCTCTCAAGGCGAATCCTGATGAATAATTGACTAACCAGTCACTCAGACACCAAGGATTACCCCCCCTGGACACCTCGGACAAATAATCATAAATCGTATAAGCAAACACCCCCGTCAACACTGCTACGGTGACAACTTTTGCAGGTGTTGTCAGTTGATCACTCTCGGGTACAGCGTGTCTTGGCGGGATAATTGATATCTGTTTCTTGTCCTTTTTTCTCACGGGTATAGCATCACTCCTTTTGGACGGTACAGCGAGTATGCGATTTTAAGCGACCAGACGATTTCCCATATCATTTATTATGATGAAACCTGAATGCCTCTCTTTCAGTCATATACTCAGCCTCTTGAATTTCCATTCGGGAATCAAACGAATCACCATCATGATCCATCGCCAGAGCGATTTCGTATAGAGAATGTCCCGGCCCCTTTGTTGCGCCTGAAAGATGTCCCGGGCCACCTTCTCCGGAGTGGCGGTTAATGATGACGGAAGTGCCATTCCCCGGGTCATTTTGGTATGCACATAGCCCGGTTTCACCGTCAATACATGGACTCCCGCGTCATGGAGACGGTTGCGTAGCCCGGAGAGGTAAGTTGATAAACCGGCCTTGGCGGACCCGTAACAATAGTTGCTCTTGCGGCCGCGGTCACCGGCCACCGAGCTGATGGCGACGATGAAACCCTGTCTCCGTGTTTCAAAATCATTGGCGATGATGTCGAGCAGACTGACAAGGCCGGTGAAGTTGGTGTGAATGATCCGCTGGGATTCAGCAAAATCGTACTGGGCCCGCTTTTGGTCGCCCAGATAACCGACGGCGCAGACAACGCCGGCGGGTTTTTCCGGAAGGGTCTCGTAGAATCCCGAATGGGACGGACAGTCCAGCACATCCAGGTCGAAGCAGCGGATATCCCGCCGATAGCGAATACGCAGATCCCGTGCAAAAGATGTCAATTCATCAGCATGCCGGGCGGCAAGATAGAGATCATAGCCGTTTTGGGCATATACGCGTCCTATTGCCTGTGCAATATCACTTTTCGCGCCGATAATCAGGACGGGATTCATTTACAGTGCCAGCCTTTCCGATTGCAGCGAATTGAACTTACCGACCATATTGTATCTTTGTCTCAATTCCCGGAATTTCCGGAGGTTCGGGTATCCCGGCTCAAAATGACCACGGGGAACACGACAGTCCTTGGTCAGATAGAAGCGCCCGCCATGATCGAGGACGACGCGGTCGAGTGCGTCCAGAAATCCGAAGAGGTCCGGTTCCATCTTGAAGTCGAGGGCCAGGGTGTACCCTTCCATGGGAAAGGAAAGCCAATTTGCGTTTCCTGGACCAAATCGTTTCAGCACCGCGAGGAAGGAGCCTTTGCCGGAGACGGCGATACGGGTGAGAATTCGTTCCAGTCCTCGCAAACTCTCCCCCAGAGGTAGAACGAATTGGTACTGGGTAAAACCGTTTTTCCCGTAGATGCGGTTCCATTGTGCAATGGCGTCCAGGGGATAAAAAAATTGTTCTAACGGAACCGAGCGGCGTGAAATTTTCCGGCGCGCTTTGGCGTAATATAAGGCGTTGAATGCCTTCACGGTCCAGTTGTTTAGGGTGAAGCCGGGGAAATGACAGGGTACGGAAAAACCGGTTCTGCCCTCGTATGCGAGAGCATTATCCGTGGCATGTTCACCTGTCATCATCAGGCATCTGCCTAGATTATCCCCCGTGGCCAGACAGTCGATCCAGGCCACGGAATATGGTGCGTCCCCGTATTGCTCAAAAGCATTGAAAGTGTCTGCCAGATTTTGGGTCTTGATGGTGACTTGCGCGATCGTCGAGGATGAGATGGCGCTCATTTTGATCCTGGCGGTGAGGATCAGGCCGGTCAATCCCATGCCGCCGCAGGTTGCCCGGAAAAGATCCGTATGGGCGAGGGGCGAGCAGGTCACGATGGCCCCGTTTGGCAGCATCAGTTCAAAATCAAGAATATGGTCACTGAATGACCCGGCGACATGGTGGTTTTTACCATGGACATCGCTGGCAATGGCGCCGCCTACGGTGATGAATTTTGTGCCGGGCGTTACCGGAAGGAACCAGCCGCGGGGCACGAAAACGTCCAGGATGTCCGAGAGAAGCACACCGGCCTGACAGTGCAGAATCGCGTTGTTTTCGTCAAAGTCCAAAAAATAATTATACCGCCTGAAATCGATTAGATTGGGTCCAAGCGCGCTGTCACCGTAGCTTCTGCCGTTTCCGTAAGGGATAAGGTTTGCATGTTTGTCCAAAATGGCACGCAATTCTGCGGAATGTAAAAATTGATGCGCCGTACTTGGGCAGTTGGGATAGTTTCCCCAACTGCGGTAAGGGGCATCCGTTTTGCGAAACCGATTCATCGGTACATGATCCATGTGAAAAGGGAAATCCAGCCCAGAATCGTAATCTGAATGAAGCGATCTTTCATGGCGATTTGGGTTGGAGATCCGCTGTTATGTTCGACAAGGGAAATTTGAAGGTACCGGAGAACGCCAATGATAACGAAGATAACCGTTAAGTACAGATGTTCACTGTGCATTTTTTCGATTGCGTAGGGAGAGGTCGTGTAAAGAATATAGGACATGATGACGACTGAGGCCATAATGGTCATGGAACCGTCAAGGAAGCGGATGTTGTATCCGTCGATAACTTTCCGGGTTTTTTGCCCCGTGTTCAGGTAGAACAGAACATCGTCACGGCGTTTGGCCAAGGCCAGAAAGAGGGCGAGGAGAAACGTCAAGACAATGATCCACATGGACAGGGGAATATCCGTTGCCGCGCCACCCACCCAAAGGCGAAGGACAAATCCCATGGCGATGACCGTGATGTCCAGAATGGCGATACGTCGAAGATAAAAACTGTAGAAGACATTCAGTAAAGCATAAATGACGAGAATGCCGGCCGCGTGCCGGGAACATGCGGACATCAAGCCCACTCCCAGAATGAACAGCAAAAACATGGTTGCCAGGGCACTGCTTTTCTCCACGGTACCGGATGCCAGGGGGCGACTCCTTTTCTGGGGGTGACGGCGGTCTTCCTCAATGTCGCAATAATCATTCAGGATATAATTCCCACTGGCCGTAAGAGAAAACGCGACAAAAGCGATGGCGGCCTTGACCAGAAGCACCGAATCGGTGATTTGAAACGCGAAAAAAAGGGGGAGAAAGATGAAGAGATTTTTAATGTACTCGTGAGGACGTAATAATACAATGAAATGTTTCATTCCTCTCGTCCCGATCATTTAATTTTGGGCACATTTATGGTTACCCTGCAACACCTGAAAAAGTGGGCACATGTTTCTTCTGCTGGGGCATAACATATTTGAGTCTTGGTGACAATGATTCCTGAAGTATTTCGAGGCGCATGGAAGGGGCCGGGGATGGGTGAGCCTTCAACTCCCTTCATAAGGAAATATTCCCGCCAATATTTTCTCTATCCGGGGACAGGGGAGTTGGGGCTCAGGACCGCCCGCCCTCTTCCAAATTTTTGACAAAAATCGCCGATGAGGAGAAGAAAGAGAAGGTAAACAGACTGCAGAATGGTAAACTGGTGCCTCTTGACGGTTTTGATGAAAATATGAAATTTTTCCGTATAGGTCAAAGGACGAAACGACACGTAACGTTGATTGTGTCTGTTGCTCCACCCATAGGTGAATGTTTTTTGGTAAAATCTGAACACCCCGGTCATTTCCATGTGCCGGACACGCACATCGGGGGTGTAATGAATCAGGTTGCAACCATAGGCATCGACTGCTTGTCGTACGAAAATCGTGTCCGCCCCGCGAGACAGTTCCATGAAAGGGCCCAATTCTTCCAACAGGGGCTTCTTGACGGCCATGTTGTTGGTATACCCGAAGAAAAGATCCTTGTCATGGCTGGAAAGCATGTAGGCGTCTTTTACACGAACGTAACAGGACAAGAGAGTCAAGGACGTGGAGTGGACCGGAAATTCGCGGATTCCCAGAACAATGCCCACATGAGGTTGGAGCATGGCTTTGGAGATGTTCCGCAGCCAGTCAACGGCCGGTACGCAATCCGAGTCAGTGAAGGCGATAATGTCCCCCGTCGCTTCCGCGATACCGAGGTTCCGTGCCGCGTAGGAACCCTGCCTGCTTTGTGATAGAAGTCGAATACGGGGATAACGTTTGACGATCTCGGCGGATTGGTCCGGCGAATTATTGTTGACCATAATGATTTCGTAAAGATCGGAAGGAAAATCCTGGGTGAGAAGTGCCTGGATGCAATCCTCTATGTATTTCCCCGCCCGGTAGAAAGGGACAATGATCGAGATTTTCATGTGGTCTCTCTTGTCGACATGGACGAATCCACCATATGGTAACACCTCACAAGGTTGTGTGTATAATAGCATGCTTGTCAATGATAAGTGATGTGGCGTTCTCGGGCAAAAAAGCTCGACTTCGCCGTAACGCTTGATTTCCTTCCATGATAGAAGCGAACGGGCTTTATGATAGGGGGAATCGCATAAACCGGAAAAGGAAACACTTTTGGATGCAAGGGACCAAGGTACGGGTCCTGGAATCCCGGGCAATGACATGGGTGAATTTGTTCCCTCATACGTGAACCTCTACCAGGCAAAGGTATTGGAAACACGGACCTTGCGGGCTTTGGAAGTACTTTCCGCCTGCCGCCTGTGTCCCCGCCATTGTGGCGCAAACCGTCTATCGGAGGATGTGGGTGTCTGTCGCGTCGGCAGACAAGCCCGGGTTTCCAGTTTTCACAGCCATTTCGGGGAAGAATCTCCCCTGGTTGGGACCGGCGGTTCCGGGACAATCTTTTTCAGTTCCTGCAATCTTTTGTGCATTTTTTGTCAAAATTACGAAGTCAGCCATCTGATGGAAGGTGATCCCGTGGATAAACACGAACTCGCCGACATGATGATGTCGCTTCAAAGACGTGGTTGCCACAACGTCAACCTGGTCAGTCCGACCCACATGGTGCCCCAGATACTGGAGGCGCTGATTCCGGCTGTTGAACAAGGCCTGAACATTCCTCTGGTCTATAATTCGGGCGGCTATGACGAGGTGGAAACGCTTCGCATGCTGGATGGCGTTATCGATCTTTATATGCCCGATTTCAAATTCTGGGATAACCGGTGGGCGGAACGGTTCTGCCATGTCACGGATTATCGGGAAAGGGTCTGCGCGGCCATCCGGGAGATGCACCGTCAGGTGGGTGATCTTGTGATTGACCAGGATGGGATAGCGCGGAGGGGACTCCTTGTCCGGCATCTGGTCATGCCGGGTGGAATGGCCGGGACAGGGGATATTATGCGTTTTCTGGCGGAGGAGATATCCCCCCGTACCTATGTGAACATCATGGCCCAGTACCACCC
>LSQX01403643.1_pt1 | contig 21153 bp, 24 predicted proteins | sample 654561 | NCBI WGS metagenome assembly LSQX01 (sample SAMN04489861, study PRJNA283612) | anaerobic digester metagenome | isolation source: 4 biogas reactors fed with cattle manure at either 37C or 55C with and... | place: Denmark: Kongens Lyngby | collected 2014 | reverse complement strand
CTCCTGGAATGGTTTGATGATCGCTTCTTTAGCCAGGGGGTGCCTGGATTCTAGGAGAGCAGACTTATGCTGAAGCTGCAGCGAAAGCTGCACATTTTTTGCTGGAAAAACTGCGCAGAGATGATGGGAGGCTTTTAGCCCGCTATCGTGATGGGGAGGCGGCATACCCTGCTTATTTAGATGATTATGCCTTTCTTGCCTGGGGGCTTTTGGAACTCTACCAGGCAACCTTTAAAGTGAAGTATTTGGAGGAGGCCATCAGGCTGACCAGGGAGATGCACGCTCTTTTTTGGGACCGTGAAAATGGGGGATTTTATTTTTCAGCCGATGATCAGGATGAGGCGCTCGGAGCCCGGGGGAAAGAAATCGCTGACCTGGCCATCCCATCCGGTAATTCGGTGGCTGCCTGGAATCTGCTGCACTTATCCAGGCTGACAGGAGCAGAGGATTTTAAGGACCTGGCTTACCGGCAACTGTGTTCTTTTGCCGGTGCAGCAGGCCGCGCTCCTTATGCTTTTACCTTTTATCTTTGCGCTCTGGATTATTTTCTGGGGCCGCCTCAGGAGATCGTTGTCACTGGCAACTTGGATGACCAGCAGACTCGGAAGTTGCTGGATGTGCTGCGCTCTGCTTACCTGCCTCAAGCCACACTAATTTTCTATCAGGAGGGGGAAGAGGGAGGAAGAATCGCTGCCCTTGCTCCCCATGCTGCAGATAAAAAACCTATAGATGGGAGAACCGCAGTTTATATCTGTGAAAACTATAGCTGCCGCCAACCTGTGTCAAGCCCTAAGGAACTGGCCCAAAGGCTCGGTTTCCGATTTTAATATTTCTGGCCTGCTTCTGCTAACAAAAATTCCTTGACAACTCGCCGTTTTCTATTCTTTAGTGGAATAAAAACTGTTATAATAATGAAAGTGTGGAACTATGATGAAACGAGGTTAATGTCCAGTTGAGGGAGAAGAGCACATTTTTTTGCGGTGAATGCGGCTATGAAACCGGAAAGTGGTTAGGACGCTGTCCTAGCTGTGGTTCCTGGAATAGTTTTTGTGAAAAACCGGCGCGGAAAAAGGGCAGCTCTAGAAGAATAACTGGTGAAAGCCAGCAGGCTGTTCCTCTGATAGAGGGGGAAGGTGAAGATTACGAGGAACGTTTTTCCTCAACTTTCGGGGAACTTGACCGGGTGCTGGGTGGGGGTATTGTTCCTGGTTCGGTAAGTTTACTGGGAGGCGCCCCTGGTATCGGGAAATCCACACTGCTGCTGCAGCTGGCCAATGCTGTAGCAGAAGAATACGGCACTGTCTTATATGTTTCCGGTGAGGAGTCCCACAAGCAGGTCAAAATGCGGGCCAGGCGGTTAAAAGCGAACTCGCTCAAGCTTTATTTTCTGGCGGAAACCGATCTGCTGGAGATCTGCCGGGTCATTGAGGAACTTTCCCCTGTGCTGGTGATCATTGATTCCATTCAGACCACTTTCCACCCGGAGCTCCCTATGCATCCAGGCAGTGTTGGCCAACTCCGGGAGTGTACAGCAGAGATTGTGCGCCTCGCCAAGCTGCATGGCACTGCCTGTTTTCTGGTGGGACATGTTACCAAAGAAGGTGTACTGGCAGGGCCAAAAGTTCTAGAACATATGGTGGATGTGGTGCTCTCTTTTGATGGTGACCGACATCAAAATTTACGATTGCTGCGCGGAACAAAAAATCGTTTTGGTGCCACTGATGAGATAGCTGTTTTCGCTATGGAGGAAAGCGGGCTGCAGCAAGTAGACAACCCTTCAGCCTTTTTTTTGGCGGAAAGGGCTAAGGGTGTGCCCGGGTCTGTGGTTGTAGCAGCTGTTGAAGGAACCCGCCCGGTTTTGGTGGAAATCCAGGCTTTGGTCTGCTCAACTGCTTTCGGGTCTCCCCGCAGGGTTGCAACCGGTGTGGATTACAACAGGATGGTTTTAGCAGCGGCTGTTTTGGAAAAACGTTTGGGTTATGCTCTTGCCGACCAGGACATCTATGTTAATGCTGTGGGAGGGCTTAAAGCAGTCGAACCTGCTGTTGATCTGGGGATCTCCCTGGCTCTGGCATCTAGCTACCGCAATAGGCCGGTTGATCAGGATACAGTAGCATTGGGGGAGGTGGGGCTGACCGGTGAGGTGAGAGGTGTCAGCTCGATGGAACAGCGCCTAAAAGAGGTGGTTCGTTTAGGATTCAAACGTGTCTTAGTTCCCGTCAGCAGTATGGAACTGCAGGCTCGCTACCAGAGCATAGAAATAAAAGGTGTCAGAACAGTGCAGGATGCACTTGATCATGCAATATAGTTGGGGGGGCATAATTTGATAGATAAACAGTTACAGATGGCAGATCAGGTTATCGAGGAAGCGGTAAAAGAAGAAAAGGCAGCTAAAGCCAAAAGCACAGCAAAGGAAAATGTCAGAGAAACTAAGGAACACAAAGAGGATAAAGGGGTAGACATCAGAGAAGAATCTGATGACAGCGCCATGATCAGCGCCCTGAAAATGGTTGCTCCCGGAACACCCCTCAGGGAGGGACTGGACAGCATTTTAAGGGCAAAAACCGGGGCCTTAATTGTTATCGGTGACAGTGCTGAGGTTATGGATTTGGTTGAGGGGGGATTTTCTCTCGATGTAGAGTTTACTCCACCTGGTCTTTATGAACTGGCTAAAATGGATGGGGCTATTGTGCTCAGCAGTGATGCCAAACGAATTCTTTTTGCCAATGCTCAATTGGTACCAGATCCTTCTGTCCCATCTGTGGAAACAGGTATCAGACACAGGACTGCAGAAAGGGTTGCTCGCCAGACTGGCGCCCTGGTGATAGCCATATCCCAAAGGCGTGGGGTGATTACCCTGTACAGAGGGGCTAACCGCTACAGCCTGCAGGATATCAGTGTTATCCTTTCCAAAGCCAATCAGGCTTTGCAAACCCTGGAGAAGTACAAGCGTGTTCTGGATAAAGCCCTGGTCAATCTGACAGCTCTGGAGTTTGACGACCTGGTTACCGTCTATGATGTGGTCTGGGTGGTACAGCGTGGGGAGATGGTTCTGCGCATTGAACGGGAACTGGACAACTATGTCAGTGAGTTGGGTAGTGAGGGGCGTTTGATCATCATGCAGATGGAGGAATTGGTGGCCAATGTGCGGGATCAATTGCTCTATGTAATCCAGGACTACCTTGAAGATGGTGGAAAGAGGGCTCAAGAGGTACTCTATACCATCGGCAGCTGGTCTGCAGATGAGCTACTTGATCTATCCAATATCAGCCGTGCCATGGGTTGGGGCGCAGGTGCAAACAACCTGGAGCTTTCCGTTTATCCACGGGGATATCGTATTTTGCAGAGGATCCCTAGGTTGCCGGGAGCGGTTATTGAAAATCTGGTCAATAGATTTGGTAATTTACAGAATGTTATAAAGGCAACAATTGAGGAACTGGATGATGTAGAAGGCATTGGTGAGATCAGGGCCAGGGCCATTAAAAATGGTCTGCGCCGGCTTCAGGACCAGGTTATGCTTGAAAGATATATGTAAAGAAGTATTGTTCATTGAGTTTTAAGTAAGGTTGAAGATTCTTAGTGTGGTTAGTTTGTGATGCTCTTTGAGAAAAATGTCATAGAGGTTCAGGTCAAGCAGGTTGCAGAGAGCAGTCATGTAGAACAGGGTTTTCCCGAGCTCTGTTTCAATCATTTCTCGACAATCATTACATATCTTGCCGTTAAGATGGGTTTCGAAATAATCTTTTAGTTCCAGAAGTGAAGCATCAGAAGGTATTTGCTGCTTTTTAGCTTTTATGGTGATACAGCCGCAATTTGTAACAGCTTTAACAGTGGCTCTGTTAGTGCGAGCACATGCTTCCTGAAATTTTGATAAAACATCTAATATGCTGTGGTGCCTAATTAATAACTCTGAGACGGTTTTCTGGAACTCATCACAAATTAAATCCTTCATCAAGTAGACCTCCTCACACCCGATTCGCTGATTAGAATTATTATAGCTCCAGCCATCTAGTGTTGTCAATGTCGCCTGCTGTTTACCTGCCCTTATTTAATAGTCCCTTGGCATCTCTCTCCTGATTTTGACAGTGATCACTTCTTCTGTTATAATAAATATATTATAATATTATGACTCCAGGAGGCCGGCTTAAGATGTTTAAAATTGGTGATCATATTGTTCACCCAATGCACGGCGCCGGGGTAGTGGAGGGTCTTGAAAAACGCGGAGAACAGCTTTATTTTGTGCTTCGATTGTTTTCAGGCAATTTGAAAGTGCTCGTTCCAGCTGATAAGGTTAAAAAGCTGGGAGTGCGCCGTGTTATTCAGAAAAATGAAATTCCCAGTGTTGTAAAGGTTCTACAAAAAGAGGACCATGATGATAATATTCCTAACTGGAATCATCGCTATAGGGCAAACCTGGAAAAGATCAGGACCGGAGATGTTTTTGCTGTTGCCGAGGTTGTCCGCTCTTTGATGCGCCAGGACCAAAAGAAGGGTTTGTCTTCAGGGGAGAAGAGGATGTTGGAAAGCGCCTTTCAAATACTGAGCAGCGAACTGGTCCTGGCGGGAAATATGGAATTGGGTGAAGTGGAGAATATGATTAAAGATGCAGTTGCTGAAGGTTAAAGTAAAAAAAGCGCCTTATATTTAGGGCGCTATTTCTATCATTAGACAAACAATGCCCTTGATGGCATTGGATATCTTGCGTATAATGGTTTATGGTAATAGCCAAAATAAGGAATGAAAGGGAGGTGAGATCATATGCTGAGAAAGGTATTCAGAGTCATAATAACTTTGCTAGGGGCAGGTATTGGGTATGCCTTGAGTCTTATGCTTGCCCGGATAGGTTTTATCAACGAACTAGTAGTTGCTACAGGTTATGCCTGGTATACTATTGTGGCTTTTTTTGTTCTGGCTGCCGGATTTGTTGGATTTATACTGGCACCCCGGTTAACAGATATAACTCTAAAGGTTATTGATTTCCTAGAAGGAGCTTTACAGCGCATGCCGCTGCAGGATCTGATCGGGGGTGCTGCTGGACTTATCATCGGTCTTGTTATTGCCAACCTTCTTGGTGCTCCTTTAGTTAACATTCCCTGGGTAGGGCCCTATATTCCTATTATTTTCAGTGTCTTGTTTGGATATCTGGGTTTAAGTTTGGGCATCAAGAAGAAAGAGGAACTGAGAGGGTTAATGTCCATGTGGAGAGCCGGCTCAAAACAAGGACGCGGTGATGGTGGAAAGGGTGTTGATAAGGTACTTGATACCAATGTGATTATCGATGGAAGAATCGCAGACATTTGCCGGACGGGTTTTCTTGAAGGGACACTGATCGTTCCTCGTTTTGTTCTGGAAGAACTGCAGCATATCGCTGATTCCTCAGATCTGCTCAGACGTAATAAGGGAAGGCGAGGATTGGATATTTTAAACCAGATGCGCAAAGAGCAGGGGATAAAGATAGAGATTCGTGATTTCGATGGGTTGGATAATAAGAAAGATGTGGATTACAGGCTGATCCAGGTCTGTAAGCGTCTTGATTGTCCTGTTGTGACCAATGATTTCAATCTCAATAAGGTTGCTGAACTGGTAGGTGTCAAAGTACTCAATATCAATGAATTGGCTAACGCTGTTAAGCCATTGTTCCTTCCGGGTGAAGAAATTAACGGAGTTGATGTTATTCGCGATGGCAAAGAGAGTGGACAAGGTGTTGCTTACCTGGAGGATGGAACCATGATCGTCATCGAAGGGGGGAAGAAGTACATCGGCCAGCGCATCAATGTGGTGGTCACCAGTGTGCTTCAGACCTCTGCTGGGCGAATGATCTTTGCTAAGCCAAAGATGGCTTTCAAGGATTCTTCTTCAGCTCAGCCCTATCATGAGGTGAATATGATTGGGTAAAGTTGGGGGTATAATTTTAGCTGCCGGTAAGGGGGAACGGATGGGTTCCCCCTTAAATAAGGTCTATCTGCCTTTGGGTGATGACCCGGTTATTGTGCACAGCCTCAGGGTTTTTGAGAATTCCAGCATGGTAAGTACCTATGTCATCGCTGCAGCAAAAAGTGAGCTTTCTTACTGCAGGACGCTTCTCTCTTCTTATTCTCTGCCCAAACTGGCTGGGATCGTCCCTGGGGGTGATATCAGGCAGGAATCTGTGGCTGCAGGTCTCAAAGCTCTCCCTGAGGACTGTGAGCTGGTGGTTGTCCATGATGGTGCACGTCCTTTACTCACAAAGGAGGTCCTGGAAGGGGGGCTGCAGCGGGCTCAACTGTCAGGAGCTGTGGTAGTGGCTGTTCCTGCCAAAGATACCATCAAACTTGTTGAGGGGGAGAAGATCAAGGCCACACCCGAGCGTTCTTCCCTTTGGCTGGCCCAAACCCCTCAGATCTTTCGCAGAACACTCTTGCAGGAGGCCCTGGATGCAGCTAGGGCTTCAGGATACCAGGGAACTGATGATGCTTCTGTGGTAGAGCGGTTAGGGCACCGGGTAGATATTTACCCTGGCTGCTATAATAATATCAAGATCACCACACCGGAGGATATTAATATTGCCAGAGCACTGATGGGGATGCCTGTTACAGAAAGCCCCGAACCGCTGGTGCGCACCGGTTTAGGCTATGATGTGCACCCTTTTGAGCAGGGGCGCCCCCTTTATCTGGGTGGGGTCAGAATACCAGAGGAGACGGGTTTAATGGGGCATTCAGATGGGGATGTCCTGCTCCATGCTTTGATTGATGCCTGCCTGGGAGCTGCAGGGCTGCCCGATATCGGTCATTATTTTCCTTCCTCAGATCCCCGTTGGGAGGGGGCATCCAGTTTGGCACTGCTCTCCATTACACAGAGGATTTTAGCAGGTGAGGGTTACCGGCTAGTGCAGCTTGATCTGGTTGTTGCTGCCCAAAAGCCACGGCTGGCCCCTTACATCGAACAGATCCGTTCCTTAATTGCCGCTGTCTTGGGTATTCCGGTGACCTCAGTCGGCCTCAAGGCCACAACAACTGAGGGACTTGGTTTTGTGGGCAGGGGAGAAGGGATAGCCTGCTGGGCAATTGCCGCAGTGCAAAAACAAAAAAAACCCTCTCTTTAAACAGGAGAGGGTTTGTTGATTTTGCAGTGTATCTTTAATCTTTGGGCTTAAAGAAAGTAAAGACTTGAAAAACCATGATTATTACAACAAGGAACAGCAGCCCCAGTGCTCCCCAAATCGCAAAATTACCGATGGTTTCTTCCACTGTTCATCCCCCCTTTGAATTTATACAATGCAAGGGTTGTGCCAGGAAGCATTAATAGGGGTTAAAGGATTATATCACTTAAGTAGTTTCACAAATAGTTGCATTATGGTTCCAATCAGTTCAAATAAGTTTCATGTGTTGCAGTGGCTGTTTTTTTATTCTTTAACTAGTATTACCATCAAACTGTAGTGTATACAGATCACTGGCAGAGGGATGTAAAAAGGAAGAAAAACAGAATAGGATTTTATAATCTATTGTAATATATTGTATTTTTTCAATCGCCTCCAGAGTGTTGTGCGGCTGATTCCCAATATCTGTGCGGCCTTTTTTTTGTTGCCACCGGCGGCCGCTAGGGCTTTTAAAATTGCAGTTTGGCTATCAAGGTCGGTTTTTAATGTCAGTTCTTGCTCATATATGTTTTCATATTGGAAAGATGGGGAGGGAGAAACTGTTATGTAATCGGGTGAGGAGATCATCAGTGATTCTGTGATCAAGTCTGCCGATATGTAGTTGCTGTCAGTCAGGATCACTAACCGCTCCATAATATTCTGCAGTTCTCTGGTGTTGCCGGGCCAGTCGTATTGATACAAAAGCTCAATTCCTTTCGGTTCGATCCTTTTAATGTTTTTATTGTACTTTTTACAAAAGGTGTTCAGAAAGTAATCCAGAAGAAAAGGGATGTCTTCACGCCGTTCTCTGAGCGGAGGCACAACCAGTGACAGCACATTGATTCTGTAAAAAAGGTCTGCCCGGAACAGTTTTTCCTTAACTAATTTTCTTAAGTCGCTGTTGGTTGCGGCGATCACCCGCACATCCACAGTGATCAGCCGGTCATCACCCAACCGCATGATCTCACGCTCTTGGAGTACTCGCAGCAGTTTGGTTTGCAGTTTGTCAGACATCTCACTGATCTCATCAAGGAAAATGGTGCCCCCATCAGCCATCTCAAAATAGCCTCTTTTGCCTCCTTTTTTTGCTCCGGTAAAAGCTCCTTCTGCATAACCAAATAACTCACTCTCCAAAAGATTATCAGGTATTGCTGCACAGTTGACTGTGATAAAAGGCCCATCTCTGCGGGAGCTTACATTATGAATGGCATGGGCGAAAAATTCCTTTCCTACCCCGGTTTCCCCGTAAATGAGCACTGTGGCATCAACATCTCCGAAACGGTATGCTTTTTCTATTGCATCTTTTATTTTACTGCTGTTTCCGAGAATATCCTTAAAGGTGTATTTGGCTACATGGCCTAGATTTCGTCTTTTTCTTTTAGCAATATCAGATCACCCCCTGTACTGAAGGTGCAGTCATGGAGCCATAGTATTGTAAAAAAACCGCTGGACATAAACAGCGGTTTTATTAAGGATTATGTGGTGAACGCTGAAAAAGTGTTTGTTAGGTCAGTTCTCTGGGATAAACAGCGAATAGTTCTCGTGCCTCTTCCATGTTGGTATCTGGAGCAGGTATGATTAAGTCAGATTCCACCAGTTCATCATCGGGAAGTTTTGTCCCCCTGCTTTCTACAAAACGGACCACCTCCTGCAGGCATTTAGCAAATTGAGCTTCATCTCCTGCAGTGATGGCATCCAGTAGGGAATCATCCATAGCATCCAGTTCAGCCAGACTGCTGCCTTCCAATTTATACTGTCCCTGTGTAAGTACTCTGATAATCATTGCTCACCCACCTCTTTTTTCAAACGTGCCAGTTCATCATCAACACGCCCAGCAGCCTGCATCTTCTTTAATTCTGCTTCTACACTGTCCTTTTCTCCGAAAGTATCGTCCAGTATTCCTGAGGCGATCATTTCATCGATCGCTGCCGCACGGGCCTGCATCTCCTCTGTTTTATGTTCAGCTCGTTCGATGGCAAGGCCCACATCAGCCATTTCTTCTGAGAGCCCGGTCAAAGCTTCACCGATCTTTACCTGTGCCTCAGATGCTGAATACTGAGCTTTGATGACCTCCTTTTTGGTACGGAAGGCTTCTACTTTAGCCCGCAGGCGGTTTTCCACCTGAGTCAGTTTTTCCTGTTCCTGCTGAAGGCTGTTTACCTGCTGTTCTAATCCTTGGATCTGCTGCTCAATTGCTACCTTGCGTTCCAGTGCCATCCGGGCCAAGTCTTCCCGTCCCTGCCGCAAAGCCTCTTTTGCCTGTTCATCGAGCTTGTTCAGGTCATTTTTCAGCTTGACGGTCTGCAGTTCAAGCCTTTTTTTGGCTGTGACCACATTGGTGATGTTTCTTCTCACATTCTGCAGTAGTTCAAGCTGCTTTTCATAGGAATAATCAAGTGTCTCCTGGGGATTTTCCATCCGATCAACGATCTTGTTGATTTTCGACTTAAAAACGGTGGATATGCGCGCTAACAGTCCCAATAGTTATCCTCCTTTATAACTGATATTTTTTCTCACCTTGTTACTGGACAAAAACCGTTTTATCTGTTTTAGTGTGCTCCTTTGGCCCTATTATTACCATCATTATCCAGCAGCATACATAAAACGCCATTACACCGGACAGCCCCAGAGAGGATACCAAAAGCTTGTATCCTTTTCCCAGGGCAATTCGTTTTCCAGCATAGTAAAAACCCGCTGTTCCAATGAGTAGTTACGCTGTTTCCTTTGATTATCTGCAGGGATGAAAGGGTAGAAGCTGCCCCGTTTGTAGTAGTAGATTAGGTAGAGCTGTTCATTCGATTTTTCCTGCTTAAAGGGGAAGACTGCTGCCAGCAGCTGGGTATCATAGCCATTTTCTTTGAGGGTCTGCGCAGATAGGTGTACTAGCTGTACCAGGTCATCCCAGTCCGGATCAGCAAAGAGCAGCCATGTATAGCCGTATTTATCATTTTGAATGGAGAGTTTTGATTTTGTTTCACTGATGGTCAGTTGAAGGAGTTCACGCAGTTCTTCAGCTGCTGTTTGGTAATATAAGCTTGTTGCAGGTTTGATGACCAGTCCGCACTTACCTGCCGGAGTCCATCCCAATTCAGTAAAAGAGATAATCGCTGTAGACAGCGCAAAAAAGGGATCAAGTTTTGCTTTGGGTGGAACATTTCTGCGAAAAATGGCATCAAAAAGCCCCATCTTAACCCCTCATCTGCCGTTCCAGCTCACGGAGATACGCCAGGCGCCGTTCTAAAGATGGGTGGGTGGAAAAGAGCTCTGCCAGGGCATCTCCTTTGAGAGCGGGAATAATGAAAAAGGCATTCATCCCCTCTGCCTGCCTCAGATCCCGTTCAGGTATATACTTCATTGTTCCGCTGATTTTGATCAAGGCATCACGCAGCAGGCCTGGGGACCCTGTTAAAAAGGCTGCTCCCCGGTCAGCTGAATACTCCCTATAGCGGGATATGGCCCTGATCAGGAAGAAGCTGATCAGATAAACCAATAGGGAAACCAGGTAAATCAGTACGTATGAACCCCGTTCCTCCCGGTCCCGGCCAAAACCGCCGAAAAAGAAGAAGTTCTGTACTATAAAAGAGGCCACTGTTGCAAAAAAGCTGGCTATAGTCATCACTGCCACATCCCTGTTTTTGATGTGGCTGATTTCATGTGCCAGTACAGCTTCAACCTCTTGGGGTGTCAGTTGCTGCATCAGCCCGTGGGTAACAGCCACCACAGCATTCCTGGGGTTTCTACCTGTGGCAAAGGCATTGGGTATACGAGTAGGCATGATAGCTACCCGGGGTTTAGGTATACCAGCCAGCATAGAGAGACGCTCTACCATAGCGTGAAGTTCAGGTTCCTTAGCTGGTGAAACCTCTTTAGCTCCGGTGCTGGCCAATACCAGTTTATCGGAAAAGTAGTACTGGGCCAGCAGCATGGCACCGACAATGAGAATAATAAAGGTGGTACTGACGTCAGCATACCAGAGAACCATGGCGAAAAGGAGGTAAACAGCAGCTAGTAGGAACATTGTCAGAAACATTCTTGCTTGTAACTGGTAGTCAACGGGAAAACGACGCTGATTCATGGATCGATATACTCCTTTCCCCAGATATTGCTGTTATGCATCATTATACGGTTTATTGCCTGAAGTTGTCAATTCTTAAGCTGCCATCAAAATAAGGGCTGTTATAAGGAGAATGAACAAGAAGAAGATAAGTAACAGCAGTATACCCGGAATAATAAAGGTCACAATAGCTCCTCCTGTGGAGATCTGCTGGCTTTCCCTGATGGCTATGATTTGGAGAACGATCACCCAGATAGTTGTAGCAAATCCGATTATACTGCTCAGGAGATAGCCTGCTATACCTCCTAAAGATGTTACAGCCATCAGAGGCGCTCCCAGAAAATAGGGGGTGGATGCATAGCCCAGCCCTGCCAGCAGACCTGGAATGGTTCCCTTGCCATTGAATAATTTTGCGAACAGAAAAAAGAGCAGCCCTCCCAAGACCCAGAAGATCAGGTCACCGGACAGTGATGAGAAAAAAGCTGCTGTGGGCGAGTCCAGAGCCGATGAGAAGTGATCTACAGATGAGCCTGTGAACTTTCCCAGTTGTCCTAATAGTTCCTGTTCTGGGGCTGCTAGTTTGCTTAACCATTTAAGAACTGAGACCAATAAAACGATGAGCAGTCCCTCTTTCCACAGTTCAGCCTCAGCTGTCTGTTGCAGGGTTTCCCTAGGTGACATAATAACGCCGATAATACGTTCCCACATTTTCTCTCCCCCTAAAATTGAATTGTTGTATAGGCAGGAAGTAAGAGAGGTTTTTGTGACAAAAAGCCGAAGCGCTGAAAAATGTCGAGAAAACCCGGTTTGCGCCGGTATTCGACGACCTCTGGTTCACCTTTAATCCCTGCTAAATCCGCTGCCAGTTGGATAGCCTCCCTTTTTCCTCCCAGTTCATCAACCAGCCCTACCTCTTTGGCCTGATTACCTGTGAAGATCCTACCATCTGCCAGTTTTCGCACCTGGTCCAGGGACATACCGCGCCCTTCAGCTACTGCCTTGATGAATTGTTGATAAGCGTCATCAATGATTCCTTGCATAATCTCTTCCTCTTCAGGAGTCAGAGGGCGTGATGGTGAGAGCATGTCTTTGAAGGTGCCGCTTTTGAAAACACGCTCCTTGTAACCGATCTTATTATAGAGTTCCTCCAAATTGGGCACAGTAGAGATCACCCCGATACTCCCGGTCAGAGAGGATGGGCCAGCAACGATCTTGTCGGCAGCTGCAGCTACATAATAGCCGCCTGAAGCCGCTGTATCACCAAAGGAAGCCACCACTTTTTTACCGGATTTTTTCACACGGAGGACCTGTTCATAAAGCTCCTGGGATGCGTTGGCGCTTCCCCCAGGTGAGTCGATCCGCAGCACAACCGCATCCAGGGAATCATCTTTTTCAGCGTTTTCCAGGTAATGCATAGTTAAACTTGTGCTGGACCCAGTTCCCCAGATGGGTGTTTCCTGGGTAGAAGTGATGGCTCCTGTAAGATAGATCACTGCTACTTTACCGGATCCGGCAATGGTGCGGGTGCTTTCCTTTTCTTCTTTATTGGCCAGAACTGCCGCTACCAGTGTAATCAATATGCTTACAGCCACAAGGATAATACCTTTTTTTCTGGTATCCAATTTAATACCTCCTTTTTGCGTTTCTAAAATATTATGATCAGAGAAATTGAACTAATACTGCCCATTTCTCTCCAAAACTAGGATTTTGATGTGGGGAGAAAATCACGCAGCAGTGCTGACCGGGAGATCCAGATCTCTTTGGGGACAAGGGTTTTTTTCTTGGGATGTAACCAACTTAAGGGGTGGATAAGTACGAAAAGCGGCAGTTGACCAATCTGGTAGCATAAGCGCCAAAAAGTAGAATTGATCTCTCTGATATCAAAACCAAGAAGCCGTGCTCCCTGATGAAAGATGGTAATTCCAAAAAAAGCTTTGATCATCTGATCTATCTTATTCTGCTGCACCATTTCAGCCAGTTGGGTTAGTTCCTGTTTCATTTCTTTTTTAATTTTCATTACTGCCTGGACATCACTGCTGGAGTTCCGTAAAATATTGAAAAATGCGCTGTTGGACAGATGCAGTTCCCCAATACTATCTCCAGGGCGAACTAAAGTGCCGTCGCGCAGTTCAAATTCCGGTCCCCGGTACTGCCTGAGATTAACGTGCAGCTGCCCTCTGCTCTTATCTTTTTTATTTTTGAAAATCTCCAGGAGGGCGATAGTGAACTCCCGCCAAATCATTTTTCTCATGGAACAGCACCTTTCCCGGATTTTCAGTACAGACTCTATTCTGTTTTTCTTTAATAATTCCTGCCTCTATTCTATTATAGTTAATTTTGGAAAACATTAAATAATTAATGCCAGGGCATTTTTACCCTGGCATTTGGTAAAGGATCTTTATTCATTCTTTTCTTCTTTGGGCTTACCTACCATATCTAAAAATGGCTTGATTAAATCTATGGGTAGGGGGAAGATAACTGTACTGGACTGGTTAACTGCTATCTCCCGCAGTGTCTGGAGGTAGCGAAGTTGGATAGTAGCCGGGTTTTTGGAAATGATCTCTGCTGCCTCTGCCAGGGTTTTGGATGCCTGGAACTCACCATCAGCATGAATCAGTTTGGCTCTTCGTTCACGCTCTGCTTCGGCCTGGGCTGCCATTGCCCTTTGCATATTAGGTGGGAGTTCAACATCCTTAACCTCTACAGTGCTCACTTTTATCCCCCAAGGCTCAGTGCCTTCATCAATGATATTTTGGAGGCGCTGATTGATGGCATCCCGGTGTGCCAGCAGTTCATCAAGCTCTGACTGCCCCAGTACACTCCTCAGGGTTGTTTGGGAGAGTTGGGAGGTGGCTTTGATGAAATCATAAACCTTGATCACAGAATCTACCGGGTTCAATACCCGGAAATAAACCACTGCATTTACTTTGACCGTAACATTATCCCTGGTGATGACCTCTTGTGTGGGAACATCCATGGTAATCACCCGTAGGTCAACCTTCTGCATCCTTTCAATACCGGGGATCAAAAAGATGATGCCTGGCCCCCGGGCTCCTACACAACGGCCCAGGCGAAAGATAACACCTCGTTCATATTCCTGCACAATGCGCAGGGAGGAGGCTAAGAGCATCAGGAGAAGAACAACTAAAAAAGTATAACCCATAATTCACCAGGAGTGCTTTAGCACTGCCCGGAACTCACCCCTTTCTTAAAGTATTATGACTTTTTTTGTTGTTTGACATACCTTCGGCTGTGGTTATTTACAGCGCTGTACTTTCAAGCGCAGGCCGTCAATGCCGGTGATCACCACCTTTTCTCCTTTCTTGATATCACCTTCTGTGCTTACCGCATTCCAGAGTTCCCCTTCAGCGAAGACAAAGCCTGCAGGTGTCAGGTCTGTTCTGGCTGCGGCTTCCCTACCGATCAGTGCTTCGGCTCCTGTTGTCACCCTGCGTTTCTGGCCCCTAACTACAGCTGTGATCAGCAGGGCCATCAACGCAGCAAAGATGATGGTGGTGGTTACAATCAAGGAGATATTGATTCCTATCCCTGGGGGTCCACCGCTGAACAGCAGCAGGGAACCGGTAAGAAAAGAAATGACCCCACCTGCTCCTAGTAGCCCGTGGCTTGCTACAAAAACTTCTGTGATGAAAAGACCAAAAGCTAAGATGATCAAGAGAACTCCTCCCCAATAGGCGTCCAGTGTGCCCAGAGAATAAAGCCCCAGCAGCAGAGAGATGGCCCCCACAACACCAGGGAAAATAAGTCCTGGATTGTAGATTTCCACCATCAGCCCAGCCATACCGATGGTCATCAGGATATAAGCCAGGTCCGGATTGCTCAGGGTAAGAAGTGTGTCTTCAATAAAGTTCATAGGAACCTCTACCAATGGGGCATTCTTGGTCTCAAGCTTAACAGTGGTGCCGCCGGCTAAAGTGACAGTTCTGCCATGGACCTGTTCCAGCAGGTCATTTAAATTCTCAGCTCTGAGATCAATGATGTTCAGCTTCAGGGCTTCACTGTCTGAGTATGATTTGCTTTCCAGCACCGCCTGTTCCACCGCGTCAGCATTCTTACCCCGCATCTGGGCCAGTGATCGTGCCCAGGCTGCTGCATCTTCGGTTATTTTTTCACTGGGAACATCCTGTGCCTCACCACTCTGCCCGATTGATACCGGATGGGCTGCACCAATGCGGCTGCCGGGTGCCATAGCGGAAATATGGGCAGATACTGTGATAAAGGTTCCTGCAGAACCAGCCCATCCTCCAGATGGTGAAACATAGACAATCACCGGAACCTCTGCATTGACAATGTAGGAGACCAACTCCTGAGTGGCGGTATAGAGCCCACCGGGTGTGCTCAACTGAATCACACAGGCTTGGGCACCGATATCTTCCGCGTGAAGAATGACCCGCTCAATGTATTTAGCTGTTATTGGGACAACAGCCCCTTCATAGCGGGCAACTACCACAGCTTTGTCTGCATCAGCCTCTGCCAGCCCTGTTAATGGCTGGCCTACAAGCGCTGTCAAAAAAATAATCAGGAATAAAATTTTGAGCAGTATATTAGTAAATAACCCAGCTGATCTCCTCATCTTCAACTGTTCCTCCTATATGGTTTGTTATCCGTATTCTACGTTATCATTGCAACTCCCTTTTTTTTATTTTATGGAAACAGAAAAAACGATGGCCGCTATGGCCATCGTTAAAATTTGTTACAGCAGATCAAGGACACAATGATTCCAAGTGTTTCATGCAGAAAAAGACCAGGCGGAAATTTGCCAGCTACTTGAGATCCTTTCCGCACAGGGGAGCATCTACTGTTGTGGAAAATCCTTTTTTTCTTTGGCAAGTGCTTGCTGACCTGCCTCAATTAGTTTTTTTACCATTTGGCCGCCTATTTTACCCGCTTCACGGACCGAGAGCTGTTCACCGGCATTGGCCAGATCATCTTCCAGCCCCAATTCCCGGGCGGTTTCCCATTTCAACTGTTCATGAGGTCCTGACTTCTTTTTTGTTTTCTTTTTTGTTTTTGCTGTTTTTCCCTTTGGCATTTTCATCACCTCACGATTTATTTTTTCCTTAAATATAGAAAATATGATTTCTCAGCAATTGACTGTACATGGCTTGGAGTGGTAGAATGACTGCAAAAAATGACTTTTTTTAGTATGTAGGGAGAAAGGGGCTTGGTGAATATTGAAAATGAGAGGCCGTTTATTATTATTCTGTTGTTTATGCTTATTGGTGTCTAGTATGATTTTTGTTTTTTATGGTTGCGCTCAACAGGAAAGTGAGCCCCAGCTCCCTGTTGAAGCTGTTGAACCGCCAGATACAGAGGTTGAAGAACCGGGTGTGACCGATCCTTTAACCGGACAGCAGGTGAGCGAAGTTGGAGCTTTGATTGCTGTTATGGTAGATAATCTTGGTCCAGCTAGGCCCCAAACAGGTCTGGGAGAGGCTGGTGTGGTCTATGAGATGGAGGCTGAAGCGAAAATCACCAGATTTATGGCTCTCTTTGCGGGAGATCCCCCATCGGTGGTTGGGCCTGTGCGCAGCGCCCGCAGTTATTATCTGCAGGTCTGTAAGGAATGGGATGCCATCTATGCTCATGTGGGCGGGTCAAATGATGCTATAGCCAAGATTAAGCGTTGGGGGATCAGGGATTTAGACCAATTCGCCAATAAAGGAGAGTTCTGGCGGGATAAATCGAGGAAGGCACCGCATAATGTTTATCTCAACATAGATAAAGCTACAGAAGGCAGGGAGCCGATGACAGATCCCCATTGGCGGTTCGGTGATCTGCCTGATGGAGCTCCGGCTTATCAAAAGATTTCCTTTAACTATGGGAATAATAATAGTGTTTCTTATGAGTTTGCAGCAGATAAGAAACGCTATCTGCGTTATATCAACGGTTCTCCTCACAGCGACCGGGAGAGCGGTGAACAGATTGCTGTTACCAATGTAGTGCTGCAATATGCTGATCATCACTACAGGGGGGATGGGTCTGCCCGCATCGATATACAGCTGATCGGCAGCGGCAGGGCTGAGTATTTTTTGGCAGGACAGTATGAGGAGGGCAGCTGGCGTAAGGATTCTATAGATTCTCCCACAAAATTTTACGACTCAAATGGTCAGGAAATTATTTTCCCCAGAGGCAATACCTGGGTTCAGGTGCTGCGTCCACAGACAGCGGTAGAGAAGTTGTAAGGTGGTTAATGGAGCATCCGAAATAGAGATGATTGTTGAGGTTGAGTAAATTAGGAGAGTTGTATTAAATGTCAGCGATTATTTATACAGGACTGATCTTTTTATTTGGCGCACTTTTGTGTGCCATTGTTTTTTATATGCCTCTGTACTTAAAAACATAATGGTAATGAAAGCTCATCAAGAGGTATTGTGTGAGTTTTTGTCGAAATAAAAAAATGGGGCCAAGGAATGTGAATGTGTTGCCAAATCAGAGGAAAGGTGGTAGATGGAGATGAAAAAATTTGAGTATCTTAAACCGAAAACAATTGAAGAAGCTTTGGGCTACCTGGATGAAAACGCAGATGAGAAGAAAGTGATTGCTGGCGGCACAGACCTGATGGTTAAACTAAAGAATAATAAAATAGACCCTGATCTAGTAATCGATATTTCAGAGATAGAAAGCTTAAAAGGCATCTACAGGGAAGATGGCTTTATTGTAATCGGAGCAGCAACCACACTTACAGAAATCGCGGAAAGCCCTTTATTAAAAGAATACTGCCCTATTTTACCCCAGGCGGCTGCATCTGTAGGGGCGGCCCAAATAAGAAATCGAGGAACCATAGGGGGTAATGTTGCTAATGCCTCCCCTTCAGCTGATACTGTTCCTGCTTTAGTAGCTCTAGGAGCAGAAGCGACTCTAATGAGCAGGGAACAGGAAAGAAAGATAGCTTTGGAAGAGATGTACGCTGGACCGGGCAAAACTTTAATAAGACCAAATGAACTGCTTACCTCTCTCTCTTTTCCGGAACCAAAGGGGAGCTGGGGAGGGGTATTTTTTAAGCTGGGTAAAAGAAAAGCACAGGCCATTTCTATTGTTAACGGTGCTGTGCGAATAACAGTTGATGATAGCAGGAGCAGGTTTAAAGATGTGCACATCGCTTTTGGGGCAGTGGCACCAACTGTACTGCGAATCAGGGAAGCAGAAGGGAGTTTAATGGACAGGGAGATCAGTTGCGAAAATATAAAAAAGGCAGCTGAAATAGTGAAGAGTAAGATAAGTCCGATAACAGATGTGAGGGCTACCGCAGAATACAGGAGAGAGGTCAGCGGTAATCTCTTTATACAGGCGGTGTGCGATTCTTTAGGGCAATTGGGGATCTCGCTCTCAATGCAGTGTTAATATGAAATCTTTGGGGAATGAACCATGAAAAAAAATCTATTTTTAACAGGCAGAAAAATGTGCGGTAAATCAACTCTGATCAAAAGAGAAATAGAACCCTACCTTTATGCTGTGGGGGGGTATTTTGTCCAGCGCCTCTTTTGCTCAGGTAAGAAGATCGGTTTCAAAATGGTGGAGGTGCGGGAACAAGTTGATTATACCTTGAATAAAGAAATAGATTCCATCAGCAAAGAAACAGATTTGGTGGTTTACCTCAGTGAAAGCGGCCGCCAGGAGTCTTGCATCGAGACCTTTGAAAAGACCGGGGTGGCCATTCTGGAGAGAGGTTATCGAGAGGGAAAAAAGCTAGTCTTGATGGATGAGTTGGGAAGGGTAGAACAGCATGCCCCGCGTTTTCGAAATATGGTGGAGATGCTGCTTGATGCCCCGATCTTTGTATTGGGGGTATTAAAAAAAGAAAAAAACCCCTTCCTAGATGGAATACGTGAGCGTGATGACCTGTTGGTCATCGATCTGGATAGCTGGGATTATCAGGAGGCGGTTGAGAAGGTGCGAGAGTTTTTATCGGAAACTGGGCTCATTGATAAGTCATAAGCGGTTAGAAAGTAAAAACCCCTGGTTCGCGAACCAGGGGTTTTTGCTTATATTTAGTAATCCATACCCATGCCGCCCATATTTGGCATCGGTGGCATATTTTCTTTTTTCTCAGGAATCTCAGTGATTAGAGCCTCAGTGGTAAGGAGCATAGATGCGATACTGGCAGCATTTTGCAGTGCGCTTCTGGTTACTTTCAGCGGGTCAACAATACCTGCCTTTACCATATCAACATACTCTTCGGAGAGGACGTTAAAGCCCACACCTGGTGCAGACTCTTTAACATGCTCAATAACCACTGAACCCTCCAGCCCTGCGTTTTCAGCCAGTTGACGCAGCGGTTCCTCGAGAGCACGGCGCACGATCCTGACACCTACTGCCATATCCCCTTCTACATCAATATCATCAAGGGCCGGGATAATATCCACCAGGCATGTGCCACCGCCAGGGATGATCCCTTCCTCAACAGCAGCCCGGGTAGCTGAAAGCGCATCCTCGATGCGGTGCTTTTTCTCTTTCAGTTCGGTCTCTGTAGCTGCACCAACCTTGATCACAGCCACACCACCGGACAGCTTTGCCAGACGCTCCTGCAGTTTCTCCCGGTCATAGTCAGATGTGCTGTCTTCGATCTGTTTTTTGATCTGGTTGACGCGCATCTGGATGTTCTCACTGCTGCCGTAGCCTTCAACGATTGTGGTATTTTCTTTGTCAATTCTTACTTTTTTGGCGCGGCCAAGGTGTTCGAGCTCTACATTCTCCAGCTTGTAGCCCATATCCTCGCTGATAAACGTTCCATTGGTGAGAATAGCGATATCCTCTAACATGGCTTTGCGGCGGTCTCCGAATGCTGGTGCCTTAACAGCAGCGCACTGCAGAACTCCTCGCAGTTTGTTGACCACCAGTGTAGCCAATGCTTCTCCTTCAATATCTTCAGCAATGATCAGGAGCGGCTTCCCTGTACGGGCAACCTTCTCCAGCAGAGGAAGCATATCGCCGACAGCAGAGATTTTCTTTTCATAAATGAGGATGTAGGGTTCTTCTAACTCTACTTCCATGGTCTCAGAGTTGGTGACAAAGTAGTGAGAGATATAGCCCCGGTCAAATTCCATACCTTCTACAACTTCAACCAGGGTTTCGATACTCTTGGATTCTTCAACAGTGATAACCCCGTCTTTTCCTACCTTTTCCATAGCCTCTGCCACCAGGTCACCGATCTCTTTATCATTACCGGAGATGGCAGCAACATTGGCGATGGATTCTTTGGTTTCCACCGGGGTGCTCATTTTCTTCATCTCTTCAACAGCTTTTTCCACTGCCAGGTCGATACCGCGCTTGATGAAGATGGGGTTTGCCCCAGCGGTAACGTTTTTCAGACCTTCATTTACAATTGCCTGGGCAAGAACTGTTGCTGTTGTGGTCCCATCCCCTGCGATTTCGTTGGTCTTGGATGCAACTTCTTTGCACAGCTGTGCTCCCATGTTTTCGAATGGGTCTTCCAATTCAATTTCCTTAGCGACAGTTACACCGTCTTTAGTGATCGTAGGTGAACCAAATTTCTTCTCAAGAACAACATTACGCCCTTTGGGGCCAAGTGTGGTCCTTACCGCTTCTGCAACGATATTAACGCCTTTTTCTAGCTTTTTACGGGCATCAATATCAAAGACAATCTGTTTTGCTGGCATAGCTCGATATACCTCCTTATAATTGAACTGCCGGCCTTATTCTATAATGGCCAAGATGTCGCTTTCCCGCATAATCAGGTATTCCTCTTCCCCGATCTTAATATCAGTGCCGCCGTATTTAGAGTAAATAACTTTGTCGCCCACTTTTACTTCAGGGGCAACACGGCTGCCATTGTCAAGCATGCGGCCAGGCCCAACTGCAACGACTTCCCCTTCCTGGGGCTTTTCCTTTGCAGTATCCGGCAGATAAATGCCTCCTTTGGTTTTCTCCTCTTTGGAAAGTGGTTTTACCAGAACGTGATCACTTAGTGGCTTGAGCATTTACAACCCTCCTCAATATAGTG
>LSQX01020009.1_pt1 | contig 21154 bp, 24 predicted proteins | sample 654561 | NCBI WGS metagenome assembly LSQX01 (sample SAMN04489861, study PRJNA283612) | anaerobic digester metagenome | isolation source: 4 biogas reactors fed with cattle manure at either 37C or 55C with and... | place: Denmark: Kongens Lyngby | collected 2014 | reverse complement strand
GACAAACCCGAAGTAAAATCTAGAGAAGAGGTAACTATAATCGTCACGGTATTGGTAAAAAACAAAGATGGCTCGCCCGTCACCGAAAAGGCTGTCACCTTCATTTTGCCTGACGGCACGGGAGATGCAACTACGAACAACAAGGGTTATGCCACAACAACATTCACAACAACTTTTGATGATGCTGGGGATTATGCCGTTGTTATCACTGTTAGAGATGGCGAAGAAACCTTGGAGGCCGAAGGGATTATCACGGTTTCAAAATCAGGATCTAGTAGCTGTATGGCTCCGGGCACCCTCATCACCTTGGCTGACGGTACCCAAAAGCCTGTGGAAGAACTCACGGGCGATGAGCTCCTGCTGGTCTGGAACCTGCACACCGGAACGTTCGATGCTGCGCCCATAATATTCATTGATTCCGATCCATTCACGGAATACGAGATAATCCATCTGTACTTCTCTGACGGCACTGATGTGAAGGTCATTTATGAACACGGATTCTGGGATTTCGATCTGAATCAGTACGTGTACATGAATGACAACAACCCGCAGCAGTATACGGGACACTGGTTCAATAAGCAGACCGTCGATGCTGACGGGGATCTCACATGGACGAAGGTCCAGCTTGTCGATGTCAGGATTTATATGGAATACACGACAGCATGGAGTCCGGTCACGGCCGAGCATTTATGCTACTATACGAACGGCATGCTGTCCATGCCGGGCGGGATCGCGGGGCTGTTCAACATCTTCGAGATCTGCCCCGATACAATGAGGATCGACCAGGAGGCCTATCTGGCGGATATAGCGGAGTACGGGCTCTACTCATACGAGGAATTCTCGGAGGTGATGGATGTGCCCGAGGAGATATTCGACATCTTCCAGGCAAAATATTTCAAGGTCGCGATAGGGAAGGGATTGATCGACGTGGACAGACTGGTCGAATTGATAGACCGGTACGGAGGATTGCTGGGCATGGAACTCCCGGATTCTCCGTAATGCCGCATCATACTCCCGCAAGAGCCCATTGAAGGCGGGCGAGCGGAAACCGTACGGTCCTTAATGGCGATCCGGGCAGGGAACGTGAACGGCCGACATCGCTCACAGGGCAGGACTCGGCGTAAGGGGATCATGGCCCTCGGCGGATATGGGGCGGACCGGATCCCGTAAGCATCGTAACCGGGGTCAGAATGTAGTAATTTTTCCGGATCATCCGGCTGTGAAGTTGGCGGGCCTGAAGGGATTCGAACCCTTGGCCGATCGATTAAGAGTCGATCGCTCTACCTAGCTGAGCTACAGGCCCGTGCAGGTCTCGCCAAACATCTTTCCGGATATAAATGTTATCCGAGATTCTGCAGCTCTGAGTGTCGGGCCCATAACAAATATAACTCCATTCTGCGATGGGCAGGCAATGGGACTCAGGATAAGGGACATAATGACGACCCAGGTGGTGACCCTGCTTGGGACGGACACATTGAGGGATGCGACCATATGCTTCGCCGTGGACAACGTCTCCGGCGCGCCCGTCGTCGATGAGGACTACAGGCTCGTCGGCATAGTCAGCGAGATAGACATACTGGAGCTGATAGTCAAATACGAGAAGATGCTGAACCGCGCAGGTTCCGCCAGCCATATCCTGAGCGTCCCCATGGACAGGATCGACGATGAGGATGAGCAGCTTACGCAGATAGTCCATGAGATATCGGAGACCAAGGTCTACGAGATCATGAGCAAGACCATTCTGACGACATCACCGGACGCGAAGATAATGGAGGTCCTCAAGGTGATGATCGACCTGGACATCAACAGGGTCCCCGTCCTGGAGAAAGGGGTCCTCGTAGGCATAGTCACCAGGGGAGACATCATATTCTCCATATACAAGAGAAAGGTCCGGGACGATTAACTGCATGTTCGAGACGCATATCCTGGCAAGCGGAAGTGACGGCAACTGCACCGTTCTCGTCTATGAAGGGCGGGCGGTGATGATAGACGCAGGACTGAGCTTCAAGGCAACGTCCCGTCTTATGGACATGAACGGCATAGACCGTTCGTCCGTCGAGGCCGTATTGATCACCCATGAGCATGCCGATCATGTGAAGGGGGCAGGTCCTGTTGCAAGAGCCCTCAATGCGCCGGTGATGTGCAACAGAGCCACATTCTGCTCTTCGAACATGGGCAAGGTCATCTACTCGGAGACGCAGACCATGGTGCCGTTCACCGTTGCCGGCATCCGGTTCACTCCTTTGCCCACATCCCACAACGCTGCGGAGCCTAACGCTTACGTGGCCGAAGCAGGCGGTAAGAAGGTGCTGATAGCCACCGACACCGGGCTGCTGACGCCGCCGGTCGAGGATGCGCTGAGGACATCGGATGTGGCAGTGCTGGAATCGAATTATGACAAGCAGATGCTGGACAACGGTCCGTACCCTCTCTTCCTGCGCAGGCTCATAGCGAGCGATATCGGCCACCTGTCGAACGTGGCATGCGCCGAGGCTCTGAAGAGAACGACGAACGGCATGAAGCGCAAGATATTCCTGGCGCATCTGAGCAGGAAGAATAACACGCCTGATACTGCAAGGGAAACGGTCTCCAGCCTCACCGGGACCAGAAGGATGGAACTGGACTGCCTGGAATTCCCCGGGGACACACGCGTGATCAGAGCGTGACCCGGATCATCTCGGCCTTATCCCTGTTGACGAGGGCCCGGGCCATCACCGCGGGCATCCTCACCACATCCTCCTTCCTGAGATCGTAATCCCTGCTGGGACCTGAGAATCTCGGAAGGTCCTCGAGCACCCGTATGACGACGGCCTCCTCGGAGAAGTACTCCTGCGTTTCGTTCTGAGCATCCTCCGCCGCCGCGTCCTGAGGGGCCTCCTGCGGTTCTTCAGGCACCTGTTCGAACACAGGCTCATCGAATGGCTCATCCTCAGGGATATCAACGGGAGGCGTCTCCGGTACGGCCGTGACCCCGACTATGTCGGGGACCACCGTGCTCTTCTTCCCGTCCACGATGGACCACTGTGCGGCGGCGGCCTTCATGGTGCTGTCATGGAACGTCCTCTCCTCCGGTGTCAATAACTGAACAGGATTGTTGACGGCCCCCATGGCCCCTCTCACGGCCATGTCCGCGATCTTCTTCATGCGGAGCTCGGCGACCATCTTCATGTACTTCTTGATGTTCTTTTTTCTGGAAACTGCTCCGTCGAACATTATCGAATCGGGGTCCTTCCTTGCCAGGGCATCGCATCTCGATATCTGCTCCTTGTACAGAGAGGTCATCGCGGGATACAGGTCCCTGCGCACCTCAGAGAGCGCATTGGACCTGAGCTCCACGCTGTATATCGAGGTAAGCTCCTCGAAGGTCATCCCGCTGTTGATCCCGGCCACGCTGTTAACAATAAATCGTCTCTATTTGATGTTTGTCCATGGGGGTTTCCGAAGCTCGAAACCATATTATGAATGCCCGCCCATAGGACGGGCATGGACTTCTCGGAAGCGGTCCGCCGGATGCCCTACGGGGCGGAAGCGGACCTGCTCGTCTCACCGGGCTCTGACCGATCAGCACTGGAAGGTATCGATCCGTGGAGGAAGCGGATAATCGTGAGGGTGAGAGCGAAGCCCACGGAAGGGAAGGCCAACAAGGAGGTGGAGGAGCTGATATCCGGGATAACCGGATGCAGGTCCGAGGTGATCAGAGGCCATACCAGCAGGCAGAAGACCGTCGCCGTGTACGGCGACACCGACAGTATAATCGCATCCGTAGGTGAGGCGGTATGAACGACTGCGACCGCCTGGACGCACTGGCATGGTTATTGGAGGACCTCATCGACATCTCGGAGAACAGCATCATCCTGATAGAGGGGAGGAAGGACCGGGAGGCCCTGGACTTCTTCAGGATACCCAGGGAGACCATCGAGGTCCAGAGGGACGGCCCTCAAAGGGCCGCCGAGAGGGTCTATGAATCAGGCAAGGAGGCGGTCATCATGACGGACTGGGACAGCAAGGGCGACGAGATAGCCAGGAACCTGGAGGAGAATCTGCGCTCCCTGGGCGTCCGTTACGATAACGATATACGGGACAAGATGAGGGCCCTGTGCATGAAGGACGTGAAGGACGTCCAGGGACTGCCCGGCCTCTACAGGAGATTGGAATCCCTGTGCGGACGCCCGCCGCAAAAAAGATTACGGAGCAGGTTATAGACAGGTAAGGTGAGCGTTTGTTCATTGTCATCGAAGGCATAGACGGCACAGGCAAGACGACCCTCTGCCGGTTCCTGGAAGAGAGGCTGGTCCGCGAAGGATACGATGTTGTGATAACAGCGGAGCCCACGGGCGGCCCCATAGGGGAGCTCATCAGAAGAAAAGGCTTCGACCCCAGGGCCGAGGCGCTGCTGTTCGCCGCCGACAGGTCGTGCCATACAGCGGACATAAACGAGTGGCTGTCCCGGGGCAAAGTGGTCATATCCGATCGATACTACGTTTCATCCCTGGCATATCAGGGAGCGTCCCATGAGGGCATGACGGATTGGATCGCCATGATAAACGAACCGGTCATACGGGAGCCGGACGTGACCGTGGTGCTGGACATAGATCCGGAGGAAGGTCTCGGCCGGATCTCATCGAGAGGAGAGAACAGCAGGTTCGAGACCGTAGGATACCTGGCAAGGGTCCGCGAGAACTATCTGCGGATAGCCCGGGAGAGAGGATACCGCGTCATGGACGCATCCCGGGACAGGAACGAGACCCTTGACGAGATAATGAAGATGATCAGAGAGGAGTGATTACAGATGCATCCGGCTGAGGAGATATTCTGCGAGAAGAGCAGCAAGCTTAGAGGGAAGACCGTGGTGATCGGCATAACGGGCAGCATAGCCGCCACGGAATGCTTCTCCACCGTCAGGGAACTGATCAGGCACGGCGCCAAGGTGATCGTGGCCATGTCCGAAGCGGCAATGAAGATGGTGGCGCCCCAGGCGATGGAGTTCGCCTCCGGCAATCCTGTGATAACAGAGCTGACAGGTAATGCGGAGCACGTAACCCTTTTCGGGGAAGGCTCCGAAGCGGACGCCCTTATAATCTATCCGGCAACGGCCAATACGATATCGAAGATGGCCAACGGCATCGATGACGGCACCGTCACGTCAATGGCCACGGTGGCCATAGGTCACGGCCTCCCCGTCGCGGTGGCCCCGGCGATGCATGATGCCATGTACAGGAATCCCGGGGTGGCGAGGAACGTGTCCACTCTGAGGGAATGGGGTGTCTCCGTCATCGGGCCGAACACGGACGGCCCCCGTGCTAAAGTAGCGTCCAGGGAGGAGGTGGTCGCATGGGTCACGAGGATGCTGTCAAAGGATGACCTGGTGGGGAAGAAGATACTCGTGATAGGCGGACGCTCGGAGGAGCCGATAGATTCCATGAGGATCATAACGAACCGCTCCACGGGGCTGATGTCCGTGCGCATCGCTGAGAGGGCATTCGAGCGCGGTGCAGAAGTGGAGCTTTGGATGGGGGGATGCTCCGTCCCGCTCCCGGATTACATAGACACGAAGCGCTTCGCCAAGGTCTCCGAGCTGGTGGACATGGTCAAGGATATTGACCACGACATAGTCGTGGTCCCTGCGGCCCTGGCGGACTTCTCCCCGGGGGAGGAGTACGCAGGGAAGATACCCAGTGCCGACGGGTTCGATCTGAGGCTGGTGCCCGTTCCCAAGGTGCTCCCCCTCATAAGGGAGAGGTGCGGCACGGTGATAGGGTTCAAAGCGGAATCCGGTCTCACGAAGAAGGCCCTGGCGGCACGTGCCAGGGAAAGGCTTGAGGAGTACGGTCTGACAGCGGTCGTCGCCAATGACATCGATTCCGCGGGCAGGTCGTCCGCGTCCGTCATACTCGTGTCCGACAAGGGTGAGAAGGACATAACGGGGACGAAGGAAAGCATAGCCAACAGCATACTCGATCTCTGCACATGACCGAAGCCTTCTGCCCCGGTCACATAACATTGTTCTTCTCCCCGCGGAAGGCGGACGGGATCCTGAGATCAGGTTCGGTCGGCGCAGGCATCAAGACGGCGTCGGGAGCTGACGCAGCGGCAGAGGAAAGACGCGATTCCGCATTGCATATCACGATCAACGGTGTTGACAGCAATGCTCCCGTCACCGCTGCGGCCGTCACCTCCCTCGCCCCCGGACGGGGCTTCGACATAAGCATAGAGTGCGGTCTGCCGATCAGCCAGGGCTTCGGAATGTCCGCGGCCGGGACCATAGCCGCAGGAACATGCGTCTGCAGCATCACGGGAAGGGACCCGTACGATGCGTATGCGGCGGCCCACATCGCAGAGATAGAGAACGGGGGCGGCCTCGGGGATGTGGCATCGATAATGTGCCCGGGGCATCAGCCCACGAGGGAGTCCCCCGGGATCCCGCCCCACGGCAGGGTCACCGACTCCGGTCTGGAGTTCAGTCTGACACTTGCGGTGCTGGGCCCTCCCGTGCTCACATCGGAGGTGCTCTCGGATCCCGCGACGGACATGAGGATACGGGGAAGCGGCGACCGTTGCCTCAGAAATTACGTCGATAACAGAACAGAGAGCAACCTGTTCGCTCTGGCCCGGGAGTTCTCATCATCTGCGGGACTGGAGCATCCTGCGGTCACGGAAGCGCTCAACCTGTTGCCTGAAAGATCTGCCATGTGCATGCTGGGTCACAGCATCCTGACGACGGCATCCGCAGACGAGGTACGGGACCTTCTGCCTGACGCCGAGATATTCGAATCAGCATCCTTCGGCGGTTCCGTCATTCGTAAAGGGTGAACAGCCGGTCATCACCGTCAACGTCCCAGAGCCCGATACGGGCTCCGCAGTCCAGCCACCCGTGGGCATAGTTGACGGCGGCGAATGCGTTGACAAGATCGCCGTTGCTCCTGAAGTGCTTCGCATCCTCGTAATAGGAGACGGCCATGTTCAGGAAATCGTCGGCCATCCTCTTATTGAAGGACCTCTCAGGCGCCGCGACCTTCAGCTTCGCCAGGGCCTCCTTCGTAAGGTTGAGGTACTTCTCGATCCTCTCCTCGGTTACAGTATCAATCATCGGAGATCACCTTCACGCCCGTGCCCCCGTGCCTGCTCTCCCGGGGCCTGACGTCCACCAGCAGCGGCGTCTGTATCCCGGCGCCCACGACCATGGCCATTCCTATGGGCATGGTCTGCACCTCGTCCATCATCCCCGCCGTCAGTCCCTCAACGGATGCCGATATGGCTTTAACATCATTGGGGTTCGTAACTTTAAGTATGATCTGCGTTCCGCACTGGCTCAGTACGTTCTTGTCTATCTTCGCCGGTCTTTGACTGATCACAGTGAGGCCGAGGCCGAACTTCCTCCCTTCGGACGCTATCGTGGCCAGTGCCTTGGACGACAGGGCGGTCCCGACCTGAGGGCAGTAGTTGTGCGCCTCCTCTATGACCATCATCATCGGCGGGACAGCGTTCTGCTTCCTCATCTCGAACATTATGGTGCTCAGTCTGCGGACGATCAGCTCCTGTATGTCCGGAGGGACGCCCTTGAGGTTGATTATTGTGGTCTTCCCCTTCTCCACGAGCTCGGATACCCTGTTGCCAAGCGTGGCGAATATCCCTATCTCGTCCAGGTACTCCAATTCGTTGATCAGCACGGTGCTCCTGTTGTCAGTCTCCTGTGCCAGCAGCACGTCTATCAGGTCCCGCAGGGAGTACACCTCCTGGTGCTCCCTCAGGGCGTCTATGGCTTTTTTCAACGTTGTGAGATACGAACGGACATCGTTCGTACGGGTGAGCTCCAGCAGCTCCCTGGCCTCCAGCGCCTTAAGTGTGAATCTCAGCGGTTTTATATCCGGGTCATCGTTCTTCAGGACGGAGAACTCACGGATCCTGTCGCCGTAGCCGCGGGGGATGACACCGAATCGGGGATCCCCGATCTTCCCCGTCTCCCTCATGGCACCGTACTCGCCGTGGGGGTCGATTATCATCGTTGTGACGTCACGCTTCATCATCTCCTCGATGATATCCCCGGACATGTAGCTCTTGCCGCCCCCGGTCTTGGCCAGTATGCAGACGTGCTTCTGCAGCAATTCGTTTATGTCAAGTGAGACGGGAAGGTCGTGCCCGTGCAGCAATCCGATGTACCCTCCCACCCTGGTATTGCTCTTCAGACCGAGGACGGTCTGGACCAGCTTCCCGCTGGCTTTGCAGACGTCCGCCCCAGCTTTGAACGTTGTCCGGGGGACCTGCAGCAGGTTGTTGCAGTCCCTGTACCCGATCACATCGATCTGAGCGCTGACCATCTCGTCTATGACCGTATCCTCATTCAGATTCGCGCTCCTCTCCAGCGTAAGGTCGGTCTTCCTTATCAGAGTGCCCACCTGGCACAGCACCCATCCGTAGTCCGGGTGGTCCGCCATCACGTACTCGGACTTCTCGAGATGAGCGCTCACCCTGCAGTTGAATGAGGACGTTCCCACGTTCCCGTATATCGTCCCCACGACCTCATGTCCGTTCCCGGCTGACGGTGCGCTCCTCTCCTTCTGTGCCTGATGAGCGCCCGCGGCGTTGTTCGCAGGAACGATCTTCGCTACGCTGTACGATCTCACCAGTCCTCCGGAGGGTCTCTGAATACCGGTGCCGTCAGCCCCGTTGTTACCCTGCATTCTGCATCCCGCCGATAGATAGGAGGAACACGATTATATCCTTTACCGCCTGCACTGCCCGTTCCATGCGTGCGTTAGGTATAATAAAAAGCACGCGTTATTCGGCAGCATGATAGTCGTGGGCGGTTCCTCCTCAAGGGACCTTGCGAAGGAATTGGCCGGGAATCTCGGATGCAAATACATACAGGCGGCGACGACCAGATTCCCTGACGGGGAATGTTACACGAGGATAGACAGCGATAATCTCGATGATGACGTCGTGATCGTGCAGAACACATACCCGGACGGGAACCTTGTGGAGATGTTCCTCCTCCAGGATGCGGCCAAGAGGATGGGAGCCAGGACGATAACCCTGGTGATACCGTACTTCGGATATGCCAGGCAGGATCGTGTGTTCAGACCGGGGGAGCCGGAGAGCGCCAAGGTCATGTCCATGCGCCTCGCCCTGCTGGCGGACCGCGTCATGACCGTGGATATACACAAGGAGGACGTCCTCAGGTTCTTCGACTGCAAGACGAAAGACCTCAAGGCGTCACCGGCGATAGCCGATTACTTCCGGGACAGGGACGTGGACATAGTCCTTTCCCCGGATGTGGGTGCCAGGGACAGGGCCAAGGATGTGGGGATCAGAATGGGCAAACCTTACGATTACCTGGAGAAGACCCGCATATCCGGCACCGAAGTCTCCATAAAACCGTCCAATATAGACTGCAAGGGCAGGAACGTTCTCATCATCGATGATATAATTGCCACCGGCGGAACCATTATAGCCGCGGCGGCACAGCTTAAGAAGGAAGGCGTCAGGAACGTCTACGTCGCATGCACCCACGGTGTGTTCGTGGACGGTGCGGTGCAGAAGCTGACGGGGAGCTCCCTTGACGGGGTGCTCTGCTGCAACACGCTGGAGAATGAACTGTCCCACATATCCGTGGCCCCGCTGATCGCGGATGCATTGAGAGCCAAATGGTGATTCAAGTGGAAAGCAAGGAGAACTACGGGGAATGGTATCTCGACATAGTCGAGAAAGCGGGCCTCTCGGATAAGCGCTATCCGATCAAGGGGATGAACGTCTGGACGCCTTACGGATGGAAGATAATGCGCTCCATAGACGGATTCATACGCGACGAGCTTGACGACACGGGTCACGACGAGGTGTGCTTCCCGCTGCTCATACCGGAGACGGAGTTCAAGAAGGAGAAGGACCACATCAAAGGGTTCGATTCCGAGGTATACTGGGTCACGAAAGCGGGGGACAATGAGCTTGATGTCCCTCTTGTGGTGAGGCCCACCAGCGAGACCGCGATGTATCCTATGTTCTCGCTGTGGATAAGGTCCCACCAGGACCTTCCCCTGAAGATCTACCAGATCGTGAACACCTTCCGCTATGAGACGAAGCAGACACGTCCGTTCATAAGGGTCCGTGAGATCCATTTCTTCGAATCGCACACGTGCCATGCCACGGAAGAGGATGCTCAGAGGCAGATCGATGAGGATCTCAGGATCCTGGAGAGGATCATGGACAGGCTCTGCCTGCCCTACTTCCTGCTGAAGCGCACTGAGTGGGACAAGTTCCCCGGCGCCCATTACACAGTGGGGATAGACACGGTGATGCCCAATTACCGCACGCTCCAGCTGGGATCGGTCCACCATTACAGGACGAACTTCTCCGTCCCGTACGACATAACGTACGAGGAGGAGGGAGGGGAGCATAAGCATGTTCACCAGACCACCTACGGCATGAGCGAGCGCCTTCTCGGTGCGGTCATCAGCGTGCACGGTGACGACAAGGGGCTGATCATGCCGCCGGACATCGCTCCGTATCAGGTCGTGATAATCCCGATAATCTCGAAGAAGAACACCGAGGAGGTCAGACTGGAGGCGGAGAAGGCCGCCATCATCCTCAGGGAATCCGGCATACGCACGCATCTGGACAACAGGGACGACAGGCCCGGCAGCAAGTTCTACGATTGGGAGATAAAAGGCGTCCCGTTAAGGCTGGAACTGGGAGCCAGGGACATCGAGAACAAAGTAGTGACCTTCGCGAGAAGGGACAACGGGGAGAAGGGAACGATATCCTCGGAATCCCTGGTCTCCGGGGTGAGGCTCATCCTGGCGGAGATAAAGAAGGACCTCAAGGCGAAGGCGGACGCATTCCAGGCATCGTCAGTGCAGCCGATAGACTCATTCGACAACATCCCTGAGAGAGTGGTATCCTTCCCGTGGTGCGGCTCCGAGGAGTGCGGCGGGAAGATCGAGGAGAAGGACATCAAGATATTGGGCACACCGTACCCCCATGTGAAGCACGAGGGCAGATGCCTGATATGCGGTAAGGAATCCGAGCTGCTGGCCTATGCGGCCCGCTCCATGTGACCGTTCAGCAGGGACTTGGCCTCATCGTAGATGCGGTCGGCGACCTCGTTGCTGACCCAGCCGTCCTCCAGCTCCATTACGCCCAGCTCATACTCTTCTGCGAACTCATCGATGCACTTCTGGAAGTTCTTCTGATCCCCCAGGCCGGTCTGTATCTTCATGACGTACTTGTAATCGGCCATCTCCAGAACCATCCTGAACATCTCCTTGTCCCCTTTGTCGACGCCCCTGAACAGCTCCATGCTCTCCATGAACTCATCGAAGCTGCAGGCCATCCCGGGGGTGAAGTACATTATCCCGGGGTACTTCCTCAATAATCTGAGGTAATTATCGGTGCCGCCCATGGGCACGCATATGCAGTCATCGCACATCCGCCCGTCCTTGTCCTTGCAGATGGTCATAGGAACGTCCAGGTTGGCCGAGGCCCATTCCTCTATGCCCTTCAGTCCGTTCCCGCAAAGCCCGTAGTAGAGGGCTATGGCATCAACGTGCTCCTGGAAATCTAGCATCAGCTCCCGTATCCGGGCCTTCAGGTTCTCCGGTTCCTCATGGAGGCCCAGGTCCATCATCCATATCACGATCCGGTAGCCGTCGTCCGCTATCTCCGCATTGCCTTCCAGGAACTCCTTCTCATCGATCATCGTATACGGGATCCCGTTCTCCTCCAGTTTCGGCACTATCATCTTGTTGTGTCTGTTGTCCAACAGGTACACCTTCTTCTCCTGCTTGTCCTTCCGGAGACTGTATACGAGCTCGTCCTCCAGTATCGGACATGCCATTATTCCCAATGTTCCCGATGCCATATCCTTCACAATTCTTTGCGGATTATAAGTCCTCTTTGGATGCAGGAGACGGGATATACGAAATGATTAACCGATGCTCTGCGATAGCGGTCCCATGCCCTTCGAAGAGAACGAGACCGTATACATGGAAGATGCGACAGGGAAGAAGCATTGGCTCAAGGTCGCCTACAGGATGCTGAAGATCCATTCTCTGGGCACCGTGGACGGCGAGCGGTTCAGGGAGACGGATGACGGCTCGGTGATGACCGTCGCCGGAAAGGAATTCGCGGTGTTCAGGCCCACCACCGCGGACATGATGGCCTCTCTCGAAAGGGGTGCGCAGATAATCACCCCGAAGGATGCCGAGGTGATACTGTTCCGCTGTGACATAAGAGCAGGCGATACGGTGCTGGAGGTGGGTGCGGGATCAGGAGCGCTGACAACAGCGCTGCTGAGGGCGGTCTCCCCCGGCGGGAGGGTGCTGACCCTGGAGCTCAGAGGGGACAATGCCCAACTGGCCGGGAGGAACGTCAGGCGCATGGGCTTCGGGGACTGGGAGTGCATCGTATGCGATGCCAAGGAAGCCGATCCGGACATCACGGCGGATGCGCTGGTGATGGACATGCCGGATCCCCAGGACGCCTTCGGCAACCTGCTTCCTAAGGTAAGGCCGGGCGGCATGGTGTGCGTCTACGTACCGAACGCCAATCAGCTGGAGACCGCGGTCAATGCGATGAGGGAAGCAGGCCTCAGGGACGTGCACGCATTGGAGACCCTGCAGAGGGAGATGGTGGTGCATCCCGGCGGCGTGAGACCCTCCTTCGACATGCTGGGTCACACAGGGTACTTGGCCTTCGGAAGGCGTACATCCCGGGACATCTGAGAATCCTTTTAATTAGTGAATCCTCATATACGCACGATGGCCATAATCGAGATTAGGATTGAGCTCAAGAAAGGCGTGGCTGACCCCGAAGGAAGCAACACGAAGAAGACCCTGGAGTCTCTCGGGTTCGAAGGTGTCGGCGCCGTCAAGTGCGTGAAAGTCTTCGAAGTGGAACTGGATATGGGCGTGGATGAGGCCGTCAAGGCCGGCGAGGAGATGTGCCGCGTGCTTCTGGCCAATCCGGTCATCCAGAGCTACACGGTCACCGCGAGGTGATCTGATGGCGAAGAAGGCATTGTCCGTCAAGAGGGACGTCCCGTTCCCCCTTTACGACGTGGATCTGCTGTCAGCATCCGATGAGGATCTGAAGAGAGTATCGTCGGAGATGAGCCTGGGTCTGTCCCTGGATGAGATGAAGGTAATAACCGACTACTTCAGGAAAGAGGGCAGGAATCCCACGGACGTGGAATTGGAGTCCCTGGGACAGGCATGGAGCGAGCACTGCTGCTACAAGAGCTCCAAGAACATACTCAAGGAATTCGTATTCTCGGTGAAGCACCCCGATGTCCTGTCAAGAGGGGACGCGGGAGTGATGTCATTCGATGATGATCACGGATACGCTCTCAGGATAGAGAGCCATAACCATCCGTCGGCCATAGAGCCGTACGGCGGGGCGGCCACCGGCATAGGCGGCATAATCAGGGACATCGTGTGCATGGGAGCCCAGCCTGTGGGGCTGGGGGACCCCCTGTGCTTCGGCCCGCTTGACAGGAAAGGCGAGCTGCCTCCTGGGACCAAGCACCCCAAGTACCTCCTCAGCGGCGCCGTCTCCGGGATAAGGGATTACGGTAACAGGATAGGCGTTCCCACGATAACCGGGGGATTCTTCTTCGACGAGAGGTACACGACGAACTGCCTCGTCAACGTAAGCGCCCTCGGAATAGTGAGGAAGGACGAGCTTACCAACAACTTCGCGGGAGGGCCCGGGGAGACCATGATACTGATAGGCGGCAGGACCGGCAGGGACGGCATACACGGTGTGACCTTCGCGTCCGCGGACCTGACATCCACCTCGGATGAGGATTCAAGAGGGGCCGTTCAGCTGGGCGACCCGATCACGAAGGAACCGATCATACATGCATGCCTTGAGGTGAATCACCTCGGCCTCATAACCGGGATGAAGGACCTGGGCGGAGGCGGACTCAGCTGTGTCGTCGGCGAGATGGCACTGTCCGCCGGGGAATGCGGAGCCGATGTGGATCTGGACAAGGTCCCGCTCAAGGAGCCCGGCCTCGCACCCTGGGAGATCTGGGTATCCGAGTCCCAGGAGCGCATGATGGTCACGTGCAAACCTGAGAACACGGAGAAGATCCTGGAGGTGTTCAGCCTCTGGGACGTTCTCGCGACACCCGTTGCCGTTACAACCGATGTCCCCAGGACGAGGGTGTACTGGAAGGGCACCAAGATATTGGATATGGATACCGAGTTCCTCACGGGAGGACCGGCATACAACAGGCCGTACGTCAACCCGGAGGTCTCGTGCAAGGATAAGGAGACCTTCCCGAAGATACCGTCAGCCGGAGAGGTCATACCGGAAATGCTGTCGGATCTCAATATAGCGTCCAAGGAATGGGCCATAAGGCAGTTCGATTTCGAAGTGAGGGGAGCCACCGCCCTGGGACCCATGGTCGGGAAGCTCAACGCCGCCGGCCCCGGGGATGCATCGATCGTGATGCCGGTGCCCGGGAGCTTCAGAGGGCTTGCCGCAGTCATGGGCTGCAATCCGTGGTTCACTGAGGCCGACCCGTACAACGGGACCATGTCCTCTGTAGAGGAGGCTCTGAGGGGCCTCGTCGCAGTAGGTGCCAGGCCCGATGCGATAACCAACTGCCTCAACTTCGGGAACCCCGAGAAGCCGGACAGGCTGGGCGTGTTCAGGGAGGCCGTGCGCGGTCTCGGAGATATATGCAAGGCGCTGGAGATACCGATCCCCTCGGGGAACGTGAGCCTTTACAACGAAGGCTCTGTGGGCGAAGGCGTGCTGCCGACGCCCATGATCATGGCCACGGGCATAATAGAGGACACACGCAAGGCGGTGAGCGCAGATTTCAAAGAGCCAGGCAACAGGATATACCTCGTAGGGAAGACGAAGGACGAGATGGGGGCATCCCTGCTGTTCCGTAAGTACGGAGGCAGCGGAGGGGCGGTCCCGGCATCGGACCCGATGGTGTTCAAGAGGATATCCGAGAAGCTGCTCACGGCGATGGGCAAGAAGCTCATCAGAAGCTGCCACGACTGCTCCGACGGCGGTCTGGCCGTCGCCGTGGCAGAGATGTGCCTCTCAGGCAGAGTGGGAGCCAGGATAGATGTTCCCAAGGGAGCTCAGGAGAATGTCTGGCTGTATTCCGAGAGCAACACCCGCTGGATAGCCGAGGTGTCGAAGAGCGCCGCAGCGGAATTCGAGAGGATCATGGGCAGTGATGCCGAAGTAATAGGGGAAACGGGAGGGGATGCGCTCACCGTAGCAGGGAGCAGCATTCCCGTATCCAGTCTCTATGAGTCATGGAGCAGGCCTCTGTGGGACATTATGGGGGGTACGGCATGAAAGCTGAAGACGTCAAAGTATGCGTTATCCGCATAGAGGGAACGAACTGCGAGGATGAGATGTACCAGGCCTTCAGGATGGTGGGCGCATCCCCGGAGCTTGTGCACCTGAAGCAGTTGGCAGGCAAAGCGCCTGACCATGCGAAGCGCAATCTTGAGGACTATGACATACTGGCATTCCCGGGAGGATTCTCCGCAGGGGACTATGTCCGTGCCGGCGCGATATTCGCGGCCAGGATAAAGAGCGACATCGGCCCTCAGCTGAGGAAGTTCGTCGAATCGGAGAAACCTGTGCTGGGAGTGTGCAACGGATTCCAGACCCTGGTGGAGCTGGGTCTTCTGCCCGCCTTCGAAGGCGTGATGTCGGAGACGCCAACCGCGGCTCTGAGCACCAATGATTCGGGAAGGTTCGAATGCCGCCCCACGTATCTCAGGAACGACAACAGGGGCAACTGCATATTCACGTCAGAGATTAAGAAAGGGAAGATATCCATGTTCCCTCTGGCACATGCCGAGGGCAAGCTCCTCAGCGCCGATCCGCGTTTCCTGGAGAAGCTGGAGGAGAACGATCAGGTGGTGTTCAGGTACGTAGGCCCCGGAGGCGCCAAGGCCGTATATCCGTGGAATCCGAACGGCTCGCCGTCGGATATCGCCGGGATATGCAATCCTGCAGGCAACGTGCTCGGGATGATGCCCCACCCGGAAAGGGTCATGACGAGATACACTCATCAGGACTGGACATCCTGCAAGGGACCGGAGGAAGGGGACGGGATGGCGGTGTTCCGTTCGGTGATGAAGAAGCTGACCAAGTGATCAGATCTCCACCCGGACATCCACCCTGTCGCCGTCGTTGATGCTCAGCGTGCGTCTCAGATGATACTGGCACACGATCTCGATGACATCCTTGTGGTGCGTTCTGTCGGGAACGACGATGGCGCAGTCCACGTTCCTTATCTTGGCCTTGTACGCGGTGACGTTGCCGAAGCTGCGGCCGTCCTTGTGGAAGCCGTCTATGGTGTGGCCCGTCAGGCCCTTGATCAGATCGAGCTTGCCCACATCCTCCTTGTCCACGTGAACGTTGAGGGTGCCTTCATAGGGCTTGAACCCGAGGACATCCTGGAATTGATCCATGTAATTGTTCTGGCAGATGTAATAGCCCCCCTCTCCGAGACCGCTTTTGATGGTGCCGTGCAGGACTATGTGATCGGACAGCTCGAATATGCGCCGATATTCGTTATATTCTCCCTTCAGTTGATCGATCCCTTCCGAGGTCAGCTTTATCCTCTGTTTCCGGGCCCCCAGATCTCTGACTATGTACTTCTTGTCCAAAAGTTCCAAGATCCTCTTGGATGCAGATTGTTGGCTCATATCCAATGCTTCTCCCAGCTCCCGGGATGATACGGCTATGTAGTCGTTCATCCCGCCGAGCAGAGCAATCTTCCTGAGGGCGAAAGTGTATTTTTCATCCATTGGGAATCACCAATGGTACGGATAAGAGAGTAAGTAGATAAAAGGTAGAGTTTGCAAACGGCTTTTTTGATTGAAAGGGGGAAGAACTCCCCCTCAATCAGAATAAGAGGTTTCAGGCCCTGTCGGTCCCGATGTATCTGGCGGTACTGGGGGATGCGCCCGATATGAGAACACCCAGCGCCAGCAGGATCAAGATCGCTCCCAGGCAGAGATCCATGGTCCCGTAGATCATTACGAACGCCAGGACGGCTATGTTGAGGAAGCTCAGGAACGCGATCACACCTCTCTTCATGCAGCTGTCGGAGCTGAGCCCGCCGCAGACTGCGAAGAACATAACAGCGGATGCGAGGGGAACCCCGATCTCCACCAGGATATTCTTGCTGTCCGCATCGAATGTCAATGCGAGTCCGATTATGCAGATGATCCCGCCAAGGGCAGCCAGGATCCTCCCTGTCGATACTATAGAGGGTTTGTTTGTCATTAGAACACCTTTGGGTTGAATGGCTCTCCTTATTTATTTACAGTAGGGTCTCCGAAGAGGCATTTCACGCCCTGGAGGACCAGCCATGCTGAGAATCCGTACATCGCCGGGATATAGACTTCCGAGATGCCTTCGGCTGCGATCAATGCGAAGACCACGAAGATCAGGATCATCGATATGCCGCCGGTGAAGAATCTTCTCCCCGCCCAATCGTTGACCGTCAGCAGTATGACGCCGATCAGTGCGCAGAGGGCCATGAGGATCATCAGGTCCCCGTGGAAATCCCAAGTGGTCACGATAAGGGTAAGGTACATTGCCGTAATGCCGGTGATGATGAAGAATATCCCGGAAGCGGACAGGACGCCGTTCCCTTTTATCAGAACGAGGTCTGTCCCGTACAGGGCGATCAGGACCCCGCCGATCGTGACTCCGACGCTGAAGACCTGCCCGTACACGGTCTGGCTGTTCACATAAGGTATGAATGATTCATTGCTGAGGGCCCAATCGACTCCTGTGCCGCAGTACAGCACTATTGCGAAAAGAATCACTCCCGCAATAAGAGCCAGGATCCCGGTGAGTTTGTCCTTGCATTCGACTTGTCTACCGGATAACATAATGACACGTACTCCTTTCTTTCTGATATATATTTAACCGACTCGAAGAAGCAGGTTTTTGTATCGACGGGGCATTGAAGAGCCGAGCGCAAATGAAGATAATCTATTTCGTAGGCACGGCCGGAAGCGGCAAGAGCACACTCGTCAGCACATACCGCTCGTGGCTTCTGGAGAGAGGCATAGACACCGCGGTCCTGAACCTGGACCCCGGGGCGGACGCTCTGCCCTATGATGCGGATGTGGACATCAGGGAATGGGTATCCATGAACGAGGTCATGGACGAGTACGGACTGGGTCCCAACGGCGCACAGGTGGTCGCCGCCGACCTCATGGCACTTAATGTGGAAAAGCTCACCGATGCAGTCAACGAGATGAAGAGCACCTTCCTGCTGGTGGACACGCCCGGGCAGCTGGAGCTGTTCGCCTTCAGGGAATCATCCAACGTGATAATGGATGCCCTGGGCAAGGAGAGGTCCATGACCGTCTATCTTCTAGATCCTATGCTGTGCAGGAGCCCCAACGGGTTCATCTCATCCATGGTCCTGTCCTCCCTTGTCCAGTTCAGACTGGCCGTCCCGATGATCAACGTGCTCACCAAAACGGACACGGTCGATGAGGAAACCGTGGACAGGATGATCCTTTGGCACAATGATGAATATGCACTGTACTCCAACCTTCTGGATGAGAGCGCGGACCCCAGTACGGTGGTCGGTCAGGAGCTGTACAAAGCCGTGGACGGCCTCGGGATGTTCGGAGAGGTCTTCGCAACATCTTCGGAAACGGGCGAGGGGCTGGAAGGCATATACGCCGCCGCAGGACAGACGTTCTTCGGCGGCGATGACCCCGATGAGGATATGAATTAATCCTATCCGAACATCAGGGCCGGAACGGGCTTGACCTTGTTCCTTCCCGCCTCAAGCACCTTGATCTTGGCGTTGAGGAAATCATCCATGGTCACGGTGTCCCTGTTGTCCCTTATGGCGAGCATCCCCGCTTCCGTGCAGATGGACTTAACCTCCGCCCCGGAAGCGCCTTCGGTGATCTCCGCCATCTTCCTCGGCACCACGGTGTCGTCCATGTTCATCCTGGACGTGTGTATCCTGAATATCTCAGTGCGCCCGTCCAGGTCGGGAAGGCCTATGTCGATTATGCGGTCGAATCTGCCGGGGCGAAGCAGAGCGTCGTCCAGTATGTCGGGGCGGTTCGTGGCCGCTATGATCTTGACATCGCTCAGGGGCGAGAATCCGTCCAGTTCCGCCAGGAGCTGCATGAGGGTCCTCTGGACCTCACGGTCTCCGGAAGTGGATACGTCAAGCCTCTTGGCACCGACAGAATCCAGCTCGTCTATGAATATTATGCTGGGCGCCTTCTCCTTGGCAAGCTCGAACAGCTCGCGGACCAGTCTGGCACCCTCTCCGATGTACTTCTGGACGAGTTCGGACCCGACAAGCCTTATGAAGGATGCCTGGGTCGCATTGGCGACAGCCTTGGCCATAAGGGTCTTCCCCGTTCCCGGGGGACCCACCAGCAGAACGCCCTTGGGCGGTTCTATGCCGACCTTGGCGTAGAGCTCCGGTCTGAGAAGCGGATCCTCCACCGCTTCCCTGAGCTCAAGCATCTGCTGCTTGAGGCCGCCTATGTCATCGTAGGTGATGTCCGGCTTATCCAGTATCTCGGCCCCTGTGACTATGGGGTCCAGAGGCGACGGCAGCACGCTCATCACGGCCAGTGTCTGCTTGTTGAGAGATACCCTCGATCCGGGGATCAGATTCTCCGTGGGGCAGTACTCTGAGACAGAGACTATGAAATCAGGTCCCGTGGAGCTCTTGACGACAACACGGCCGTCCGGCAGCCCGTCCCTCAGGGTCCCGACTATGAGCGGCGGGCTCTTGAGCCTCTCCATCTCCGCTCTGAGCCTGGTAAGATCCTTCTGGAGCCTGAAGAGCTCGCTCTCGGAGTAGCGTTTCTCGTTCTCAGCGTTCTGCAGGTCCTCCATCAACCTCACATTGCGCTCCTCCAGGAGGTTTATTTTAGCCTTAAGTTCAGAGGCCAACTCTTTGTTCTGTGAGTTCTCCGTCTCCATTCTATCCCCCTCATCAATAATACGCCTCCTTTTATTACCTTTCGTATGAGTGACTGATATTATGTAGGTAAGAAAGGTTATCTGAGTGTATCTCGTCATGTTTAATTAGCTATCCGTCATTGGGATGAGTAATATGATCTGCGAAATGTGCGGCAAGGAAGTGCCGGCGACAAAGCCCGTATTCATAGACAAGACCAAACTGAACCTGTGCGGGGCATGTGCCAAGTTCGGGGATGAGCAGAGGGAGTCGAAAGGGACGGCCCAGAAAGGTCCCAGTGCGCAGGCCATAGAGAACCGGCTTCAGAACCGCGAGAGGAGGATGCAGACCCGTGACATCTACTCGCAGAAAGACTCCAGGCATCTCAGGGACGATTACGGTGACGTGATAAAGGCGGCCCGTCTGGACAAGGGCATGAGCCAGGAGGATTTCGCAGCATCCATCGGGATAAAGAAGGGAATGCTGTCGAAGATCGAAGCGAACAACATGATCCCCGAGGATAAGCTGGTGTCAAGGATGGAGAAGGCCCTGGGGATATCCCTCATGGAGAACGTGACATACTCCGGCGGCACATCCGGTTCATCCGGCGGCAAGATGACCCTTCAGGATTTCATAAGGAGAGAGTGATCATCCCTCTGAGATCCCGGCGTACACCCTCTCGGCGATCTCCGAGATGTCGGTCCCGCCGTCTCTGAGGACTATGAGGCCGGCCGCTTCCGGGGATATTCCCAACCTCTTCTGCAGGGCGTTGCTTGCTGAGATGAAATCCTTCTTCTTCATTCCGTGCTTCTCGGCGAATGCGATCATCTGCGGGAAATTCATGGAATCCGTTACTTTGGAAAGAGCGGCCGTTCTTATGATGTCCGCAGGAGGCCTGTATGCCGCGGGGATATCTGCATCTGACACGTTGAAGGTCGGCCGTACAAGGTCCCCGTCCCTGCTTACGACCTTGGCGGCCAACAGGGCGCTGAGCAGTTCCTTCGCATCGGAGTAGGGCATCCACCGGAAGTCCATGGATATCCCCATGAGGAACTCCTTTTCGGTCACGACGCTTTTGCCCTTGTTCCTGAAGAACGCCGCCGCGCAGAGCATAGGTTCATCTGTCACGACCGCTTCATGGAGCCAGCTCTATATTTCTTTTTCACTCCCCGTTCCCGGTAAGCAGGGACGTTTCCAAAACCTTTATAATCA
>LSQX01226668.1_pt1 | contig 21159 bp, 16 predicted proteins | sample 654561 | NCBI WGS metagenome assembly LSQX01 (sample SAMN04489861, study PRJNA283612) | anaerobic digester metagenome | isolation source: 4 biogas reactors fed with cattle manure at either 37C or 55C with and... | place: Denmark: Kongens Lyngby | collected 2014 | reverse complement strand
TGTGACTACCAATTTCAAGGGCGGTACAATCGGCCGTCAATCCACTCCTTAAAGCAGAAGAAACCCTGGGTCCCAAATCCCTGCCTATAACAGTAGCGCCCATCAGGCAAACCTGTGGTTTTTCTTCTTTGAATAATTTGATTAAGACCGAGGCATGAGGCAAGGTCGTATAGGGATACAGGCCCTCGTGATCAAACAAATGCAATACATCAACGCCATAAGGCAGAATCTGACTGCTGATCTGCGCCAAATCGCTTCCTATAACAACAGCTTCGAGCTTACAACGGAGTTCATCGGCCAATTTTCGGCCTTTGGTGAGCAATTCCAGACTCACTTCTGCGATTTGTCTCTCTTCAATTTCGCAATATACAAACAAGTTATTCATTCCTGAAGGGTATAACTGATCTAACATTTTAAGGAGAAAAAAGCTTCTCCAATTCAAAGCCCGCAAGATTCACAATTTTTTATCAGATTAACAAATGATTTAAAGCTAAATTTTAAGCATGATAACAGCTGTTTTGTTTTTTTATTGAATTTGGGGCTCAAATAAAATCTCTTGATTAAGCAGGTTGTAATTGGGCTCTTTGTTTATCTTTGCACATAAACAATCTAACGATCTGATGCAAGCCTCTTTTTGTGAAAATCCCATGAAAGCCTATTACGATCATATTTCCACCCCTCCGGAACACAGAACTCCTTGTATAGGCTTATCGGCAAACTTTGACGGCAAGCAGGCTTTAATGGCCAAAGCTTATTTTGAAGCCTTGGCCAAAGCGGGCGGTTCGCCGCTGATTATACCGCCCTTCGAGGGCAAGGAGCAGATCGAAAGCCTTTTAGACAGACTGGACGCGATCATTTTTACCGGAGGAGGAGATTTTGATCCGGCCATTCTGGGAGAAGAGCCTCACGAAGCTTTAGGCAGCTTTGATACAACCCGCGACGAGTTTGAATTATTAGTCCTGCGTCTGGCATTGGATAAACAATTGCCTATACTCGGTATTTGCAGAGGAATACAACTTATTAACCTTGGTATGGGAGGGACACTCTATCAGGACATCTACAGCCAACACCGTCACAAATGTATCGATCACAGTCAAACTGCCGCAAGATCCGAAACTTCTCATTCTGTAGAAGTTTTTCCTGAAACTTTACTTCAAGCTTTATTCAACAAAGACAAGCTGGCCGTAAATTCCTTTCACCATCAGGCTATCAGAGATCTGGCAGACGGATTGAAAGTGAGTGCACTGAGTTCTGATGGAATTATTGAAGGGATTGAATCGGTACATGAAAAACCAATTATGGGTCTGCAATGGCACCCCGAATGCCTCGTAACAAACAAAGAGGATTCTATGTTACCCGTTTTCGAATGGCTGGTTAAAGAGGCCTTATTGTACAGAGATTGCAGAACCCTGTGCCGGGAAACACCTACTCTCGACTCTCATTGTGACACGGCTCTCTACTTTACCAACGAACAAACCATAGAAGAGGAATTATATTCTCCGGATTTTGATTTTTACTCCGGAATTAGCGCAAGATCCACCAAAGTATCAAGCCTGCCCCTAATACCCGCGAACAAGCTAGACTTACGAAAAATGCAAAACGGCGGGCTCGATTGTGCCATCATGGCCGCCTACATCAAGCAGGGCAAGCGCGATAAGCAAGGCCTGAAACAAGCCGGACATACTTGCTTAAACATGCTGAAAGGCATTAAGGCACAAGTGGCGAACTACCCTGACTTGGCAGGCTTGGCCCGTAAGGTCAGCGAAATTAAAAAACTAAAGTCTGAAGGCAAAAAAGCCATTCTGCTGGCCATTGAAAATGCTTATGCCCTGGGGGCCAATTTAAAACTGCTCGACACATTTGACAAGGCAGGCGTCTGCTATATAACGCTTTGTCACAACGGACACAACGATGTATGCGACTCCGCTTCCGATGAGAAGCATCCCGAACACCACGGGCTGAGTCCTTTTGGTAAAGAACTGGTATCGGCCATGGCCGCTAAGGGTATTTTGGCAGATGTTTCCCATGCTTCCGAAAAAACTTTTTATGACGTACTTGAGATTTGTCCCGCTCCTGTCATTGCTTCCCACTCTTCTGCCAAAGCATTATGCATGCACTCCCGTAATCTCAGTGATGAACAGATTTTATCTCTCAGCAAAAACAATGGCTATATTGGCCTTTGCCTCTACGAAGGCTTTCTGGTCAAAAACCGCCCTGCCGGCATCAAAGACGTCCTTGCTCATATCAACCATCTCCGCTCAGTGGGAGGTGTTGAAATAATAGGTATAGGCAGCGATTTTGACGGAGGCGGAGGCATACCCGGCTGCCAAAATGCCGGCGAATATTTCAATTTACTAAGAGCCCTCAAAGCCGAAGGTTATACCGATGAAGAAATCAGTCTGATAGTCGGAGGTAACTTTTTGAGAACCCTGCAACTTGCTCAGCTTTACGCTGAAAACCATAAAAAGGCACTGTAATGCTTATTACTCCAAAACAATCCCGACAGTTATCGCTTAAAGAAATCAGTATTATACCTCGTCTGGCTGCTGTTTCGTTTCTATTATTATTTCTTTTGATGAGCTCCTGTATGTCCGGACAAAAAAAGAAATCCTCCTCTGAACAGGTTCCTAAAGTTGTACCTGTTTTTAATGCAGACTCAGCCTATCGTTATCTGGCCCGGCAGCTTTCCTTTGGACCCCGGGTACCCAACACAGAGGGACATGAAGCCTGCGGTGATTTCCTGACAGAAAAAATGCGCTCTTTTGGCGGCACGGTCACCGAGCAGACAATGCAACTGATGGCCTTTGACGGCAGCCTGCTTAATGCCAGAAACATTATTGTTTCCTTTAATTCCGAAATAAATCGCCGGGTTTTGCTGTTTGCTCATTGGGACAGCCGTCCCTGGGCAGACGAAGATCCCGATCCTCTAAACAGATACAAGGCTATTCCCGGAGCCAACGACGGAGCCAGCGGGGTGGCAGTCTTGATGGAAATCGCCAGGCAGCTGGGATTGGACAGCCCGGCCTCACTGGGCATAGACATCATCTTGTTCGATGCAGAAGATTACGGGCAGCCCTCATTCTCCGATGGAACGCGGGTTGAAGATTCCTGGTGTCTTGGCTCTCAGTACTGGGCAAAAAATCCTCATATCAAAAATTACTCCGCTGAATACGGCATTTTGTTGGATATGGTAGGAGCAAATAACGCTGTTTTTGCCAAAGAATATTTTTCTCTGCGTTATGCAGCTCCCATTGTTAATAAAGTATGGAACACGGCAGCAAGAATAGGTTACAGTAAGTATTTTGAAAATACCGAGGGTGGAGCCATTACAGACGACCATTTGTATATAAATCGTTTAGCAGGCATACCCAGCATCAACATCATCGACTACCGCAGCGACAGTCCAAATGGCTTTTTCCCTTATTGGCACACTTTGGAAGACAGTCTGGACAAAATCGACAAAAACAGCCTGAAAGCGGCAGGTCAAACACTTTTAGAATTAATTTACTCAGAATAAGCCTATGCTCTTGCCTTTTTTACAGGAAGGACGTATCGAAGCCGGCTGTGACGAAGCCGGCCGGGGCTGTCTGGCCGGGCCGGTTTTTGCGGCTGCCGTCGTAACGGGAGCTGATTTTGACTGTCCCGAAATTAACGATTCCAAACAACTCAGCGCCAGGCAGCGCTATCGACTCAGGGCCGAAATCGAAAAGCATGCGCTGGCCTGGGCTGTCGGCAGTGCCAGCCCCGATGAAATCGATAAAATCAATATTCTCAACGCAGCTCTCCTGGCTATGCACAGGGCGGTGCTGCATTTAAAGCTTAGTCCCGACTATTTACTCATCGATGGCAATCGCTACCGCAGGCCTTCGCAATTACCAATGTGTAAAATCTTTGCCAATGCCGATGATTTCGCTAAAATAGAAGCTATTCCGGTCAGTTGTTTTGTCAAGGGAGACGGACGGTTTGTTTCCATTGCCGCTGCCTCCATACTGGCCAAAACATACAGAGACGACTATATGCTGAATTTACACAGGCAATACCCTCAATACGCCTGGAATAAAAACCAGGGCTACCCTACCGCAGAACATCGCCGGGCCATTGCAGATTACGGAATCAGCCCTTTTCACCGGAAAACATTCAGACTTCTGCCGGTTGAACAACAATTAAGTCTTTTTTAAAATGACAGCCGTAAAAGACTTAACCCGGGGGCCCATAGGCAAACAGCTTTTTTATTTGTCGCTGCCCATTATCAGTACCTCTTTTATTCAAATGGCTTACAGTCTGACGGATATGGCCTGGGTGGGACGCTTGAGTACCAAATCGGTCGCCGCTGTCGGTGCTGTAGGCATTTTGGTCTGGCTGACCAATTCGGTCTCTTTGTTGAACAAAGTGGGGGCAGAAATCAGCGTGGCTCAGGCCATAGGGGCTCAGAATATGAACAAAGCCCGCAGCTATGCCTCTCACAACATCAGTATGTCGCTGATTTTATCCTTGATCTGGGCAAGTCTCTTGTTTGGTTTTGCATATCCATTGTTGGGTATTTACAAAATGGAAGCCGGCATTGAGCTGGAAGCTGTCCGTTACCTTAGAATAGTACTCTGTGCTTTCCCTTTTCTGTTTTTGTCTGCCAGCTTCACCGGAATCTACAACGCGGCCGGACTGAGCAAAATTCCTTTTTACATCAACGGCAGTGGTTTGATTTTAAATCTGGTACTAGATCCTGTTTTTATTTTTGCCCTGGATATGGGTACGGCGGGAGCCGCCCTGGCGACTCTGATTTCGCAGGTGGTGGTCTGCCTCTTGTTTTTCGTTCAATTAAAGCTCCGGGACAAGCTATTAGGGAGTTTTCCTTTTTTTGTCCGGCTGCAACCGGCCTGTATCCGTAAAATTGTAAAGTTGGGGCTGCCTGTGACTCTTTTCAGCGGTTTTTTCGCCATTATCAATTTGCTGATGGGACGAATCTCTTCAATCTTTGGAGGGCATATTGGTTTGATGACACTTACTGCCGGAGGTCAGATCGAAGGACTGGCCTGGAATACATCACAAGGTTTCAGTACCGGCCTGAGTGCTTTTGTTGCTCAAAACTATGCGGCAAAGAAAAAATCGAGAATTCTGCGCGCCTATCGTTCCGGGCTGATCATTACCACCGTCTTTGGATTGCTGCTTACCCTCTTGTTTGTGTTTTTTGGAGGAGAAGTCTTCAGTTTTTTTGTTCCCGGTCAGACGGCTTTCGAGGCTGGGCAATTATTCCTGCGGATCGAGGGATACACGATGCTATTTATGATGTTGGAAATCACCATTCAGGGAGTGTTTTTTGGGGCAGGGAGAACCTTGCCCCCTGCCCTGATCAGCTCCTTATTTAATCTACTTCGCATACCTCTGGCCATTTTGCTGGCCAAAAACGGAATGGGTCTTGCCGGTATCTGGTGGGCCATCAGCCTAACCAGCCTTTTAAAGGGTTTGACCGCATTTATATGGTTTCAGGCGATCAAAAAACGTATGCTGCAATTCGAATCTCCTGAATCAGGCAACATTATTCCCAATAGGTAATTTCCCTACGTTCTTCAGACAAATCCGACCAGGTTTCTCCGTTTTTGTACCTGTAATTGCGGCTGGTCCAGTTATTATGAGCATCGTAAACGTAATTGGAATATTCTTCAATGTACTCTCCTTCGGTTATTGTTAAAATGTCTTTTTGCTGATTGTATGTGTATTGTTGAGTATAAGTCGCTGGTTCGTAGCCATAATAATTATCAACGTACACCTTGGAATCAACCAGCATAAATTCCTCATCAACCAAATATTTAGTAGTTCTGGTGCTCGTGTGGGCATTTTCACCGGTTCCAAAGTTGCCTTCGGAATATTCGTCAAACATTCCGTTCTCCTGATAGGTAATATCTATAAATTCCCCCCAGATATTGCCTGTGGTAGGAGACACATTTTCTGTTCTGAAAGACACAGGATATTTTCCGGAATAAGTAAATTTTGCAGTATCCACATAGACCTCTTCCTCGTATTGGCTTGTAGAAATAATAAATAAAGTATCTACCACAAACGTATAATTTGTATGGCCTCCTTCATTACTTACTAAAGAAAGGTTGGGAGTCAATCCGGCAGTATTCATATGGAAACGCCCCCTTGGAACATACCTGCCGTGATTGGCGTATTCGTATGTGGTGGTACCCATACTTACCAATTGTCCCAAAGCATTATATACATAACTAACCGAAGAATTTTCGTACGGACCTACGTATTCATCGCTTACAATTCTTCCGATTTCATCGAAAGTGGTCATTTTGTACGTGGTGTCTGTATAAAACTCTTTGATTGTTTTCACAGGCCCTCTCAACTGAAAATGTGTCAAAGCTGAACGCTCCCAATAGTTTTTGCTCGTTTCCTGCTCTCCTCCTCCGGGACCATCGCCAGGATCACAAGATACCATCGTATAGGCAAATAAGCCTAATGCTATAAATAAAATACCTTTTTTCATGACTAAAAATTTAATTGCAATTGATTACTAAGTTTAGAATTCACGTGATGTGTTTATAATTATTGTTTTCTGAATTTGAGTACTTGTTTTTGCTCTCCCGCTTGCAGTTCAAGCAGATAAATGCCATTTTGAAGTCCGGTGACATCCACCTGAGCACGGTTTGTTTGGGTATTGAGCAACACCCTGCCGCTCAAGTCGATAATTCTTACTTGAATTGTTCCTTCCATACCGCTTATCAACAGGGTGTTGCCCTGATGAATTAAATAACTGCCCGGGGCTTTTTGGCGGGGCTTTTCTATACTGTTTTGCATCGCAGCCACAATGCCTTCTTCGGTAATTTCGTAATCTACGTTTTCAATAATGCTGGCATCAGATGACAATACCACGGTATTTACCGATGTCATGGATTTGCCCTCAATATTAAGTAATACATCATAGGATCCCGCAGGCAGCTGATCAAATAGATAAACTCCCTGCTCATCACTGGTAGTAAAGGATTTTACCTGAGTGTGATCGGAGGATACTACTAAGTACAAATCATAGGCCGGTAATGCTGTGCTGCGTAAAACAGCTTCATCATCGAGCAGGCGGATTGTTCCACTTATTTGCCCGCCGGCACCTGGACTTGCCGTCAAATCAACAGTCTGAATGCTTATAATTAAGGGATCTGTCTCGTCTGTAGTAAACGACACTATTCCGGCATTCTCCCAAAGTAACTCACCGGGAAAATAAGTATTTAAGCTGTGGAGAGTTTCCGATTGTGCTTTGCCCTGACTGCGTAGGGCATATTCGCCTTCTCCGACCACAAACGCCCCCTGGCCTTCAATCAATTCAAGTGTATCCAGCACAACAAATCCCTCATCGCCCAAACCCAATAATTCAATATTATCGGCTCCGGGGGCATCAGCCATTTGAGCAATTACAGGCAGATTACCAACTTTATAACAACTCGAGAAATAATCGAAATCATTCATATTGGTCGTAATGAGCCGACCATAAGTTTCTTCCGGGTAGCGCAACACCACTTTGCCTCCGGAAAAATCAGAATCATCTACCAGTTTTAAATCCCAGTTGTCTATAATAGTATCGCCGTCTTCGGTGAAAATCTGCAGACCGCCGTTGGGACATTCGCGCACAATTTCAATTTTGTCGTCGCTTACAATGTCGTGCATGTTTACCCAGACTACACTGTGCATATTATCCTGTTCGAATGTCAGGCTTTTGTGCAAGCTTAGATCTTCGTTATAAATACTGACAGTGGTATCGTTGTAATCTACAAGTTTAGCCAAACCCTGGCTGTCGTAAAAAATACCCCCCTTAGCCAATTCTTCGTAATCAGGCAGTGAATATATGGTGTTGCCGTATTTCTCTTTCATGCAATATTTTTCGACCGATGATAAATAGTAGAATTCACCGGTTCTATAATCTGTCAGGCTGTCAACCGCCGTTTTATAGAAAGAACCGTCCAGATTGTATAAGACAAGATCATGATCCTTATAGATATCTTCGTAGGCAGCTGCAATATTGTTGTTTCTGCCCAGTATGCGTCTGTGTCCTTGGTCGAAGGTGATGCCTTCATACATTATTCCATGCGGCATTTGCAATTCGAGGCTTCCACTGGATAAATCGTATACCTGCCCGGTATATACATAAGTAGTATACCAGCCTCCGCCTTCGTAATAAGTGGTGTCTTTTGACCATAGCGTATTTACGGCCAATTTGGCCTTACCCTCTGCTTCGAATGTTTCAAATCCATGATAATTACTCAAAACAGTAAATAATGAATCACCGTTTTCATCGAGCACTCCAATAAAAACACTCCAGTCTTCGTCGGTAAATTGAGAAACAAAAGCGCTGTCGTACGAAGAATATTTGTACACCAGATATTGTTTCAAAGTGTCCTGCTCCATACTATTGACCAGATTTAATCCTCCTGCCCAATAATTTAATTGTGAATTTGGAGCAGGCAGTGACAGTTCCATACTTTTAATCAGGCTAAGATCCGGATTGTATAAATTCAGATAAATCGGCTCACTTGCTTCCGGGTCTAAACTGTATTTTTGCATTAACTGAAAAAAAACATCCTCGGAATTTTCAGGACTAAACATACCATAGCTCAACAAATCATTGCTATTGGTCGATGGGACTTTGCTACCTTCCTTATATTGAGCTGCATAAAACGGGCAGCTAACTGCAAAAAACATTGTTAACAGCAACAACTGTACTTTATTTTTCATAAGTCCTTGGTTTTAATGTGGATAAATAGGATTAGTCTTTTAGGGGGACTCTTTTTTTTTAAACAAACAAATATATGTATTGTGACCCTCTCTGATAAAGCAAAAGGTAAAATTAATGCCGTAAAAGATACATTTTTATGCTCAAAATGCCTATTTTTGGGCATAAAACAGATTCTATGTTTAAAATAGTTTTATTGCTAACCCCCGTTTATGTTACCTTGTTTTGGACTATTGTGCTAAATATGGAAAACAGGCATAATAACGACCGCGCAAGATTGTTTCTGGGAAAGTTTATGCTTTTTGCCTTTATTCTTTATTTTTCTCACTTTCTGTTTTTCTATCCTTTCGCCGAAATCTACCTTTACATTGATCCCTTATACCAATATGCATCGCTACTGGTGTATCCTCTTTTTTACATTTATGTCAGGCTCCTGACGGTGGATGAATCATTTAAGCTTACAAAACATTTCAAATACCTTGCCTTGCCGAGCTTGTTTTTTTCTGTCTATTTGATTGGTATTTTAATTAGCCCTCAAGAGAATTATCAAACCCTGATAACCGACTACGAAAACAGCCCGTGGAATTTCCTTAAAATTGTTCTGACCGGTATGAAGCTTCTTTTTTTAATACAGGTAATACTTTGTGTTACAGGCAATACCATTTTGCTGAAAAAATATAAATACAGCGCCGGCCAATATTATTCCGACATAGAAGACAGCAGAATATATAAGGCAGAACTGCTCAATCTATGCATTATTCTCATAGGTATTTCCTCATTTGTTCTGGGAATGCTGGGACGTGATTTCTTTTTTGCCGAGCCCGTAGCCTTAGCCATTGCTTCACTGGTTTTTTCCTCCCTGCTCTTTGTAATCGGATTGCTTGGCAATGTTCAGAAAGTGGTTAATCCTACTTACGAAACCGATAGCACAAAGGAACAAACTGAAGCCTTAGCCACAGATCAGGAAATTGAATACTTCAAAGCAGAGGTCCCCAAAAAAATACTGCATTTGTTTGTGAATGATAAAATTTACCTGAACAGTAAGCTGACCATAAGAGACGTGGCTCAAATAGCAGGAACCAACCGCACCTACGTTTCAAACTTCATAAATACCCGTTTCAATCAAAACTTTTGCAGTTTTGTGAACCACTACAGGCTCGAAGAGTTGGAAAGAACTATCACTGAGTACCCGCAATACAATAACAATACCCTGGCAGAACTTTGTGGTTTCGGCTCTGTAGACTCTATGAAAAGAACCGTTAATACCAGCTATGGAATTGCTTATTCAGAATGGAGAAAAGGCCTGCTTGCCAAAATTGGCAAACCTCAGGACAATTTAAAAGCCAAAGCATAATTTCGCATTTGCTTAAGCATTGCCGTGAATCCATTGGCTCTGGTTGGCGATAAATGTTCCTTTAGCCCTATCCGCTCAATAAAATACAAATCTGCCTTTAGTATTTCATCCGGAGTTCGACCCGAAAAAATCTTTAGCAACAAATAAACCAGACCTTTCACAATAACCGTATCGCTTTCGGCTTCAAAATACACTTTGCCTTCCTTGTAGCTGGCGTGTATCCATACCCGGCTTTGACATCCTTCTATCAGATGTTGTGGTTTTTTGTATTGTTCATCCAGGGGGCTCAAAGAGTTGCCCATGTCGATCAACAATTGATATTTGTCCATCCAGTCTTCGATTTCATCAAACGACTGAATTATATTTTCCTGAATTTCGTCTATATTCATTTCGGTTCAATTAAACATATTCCCAATTCGGTTCAAAGCTGCCTGCAAGCGATCAATATCTTCTGTTGTGTTGTAAAAAGCAAAGGAAGCCCGCACACAAGTATCCATACCCAAACGTTCCAACAGCGGCTGGGCACAATGTGATCCCGTTCTGACTGCAATTCCGAGCTTGTCCAGGAGTAAGCCCACATCGTAAGAATGTATACCCTTCAACAAAAAGGGTACGATAGCGTGCCTGTCAGGGATCTTTCCTATCAGCTGAAAACCCTTTACCTGGTTGAGTTTCTCCAGAGCGTAGTCCAATAGTTGTTTTTCGTGTTCGGCAATCTTGTCCAGACCAATTTCTTCAACAAAACGCAAGGCCTCAGCCAAGGCTGCCGTACCAATAAAATCAGGTGTTCCGGCTTCGAATTTAAAAGGAATCTTATTGTAAGTAGTCTTTTCAAAATGCACTTGATCTATCATTTCACCTCCTCCCTGGTAAGGAGGCATTTGCTCCAGCAAGTTGCGTTTTGCGTATAAAACGCCGACTCCGGTTGGCCCAAAAATTTTATGTGATGAGAAAGCATAAAAATCAGCATCCAGAGCTTGAACATCCACCGACATATGAGCGACAGCCTGCGCTCCGTCAACCAAAACCGGAATGCCTTGACTATGTGCTAATTCTATCATTTGCCTTAGGGGATTTTCGACTCCCAGCACATTAGAAACATGCGTGATGGCAAGTAATTTCACTTTTGGACTCAATAATTTAGCGTATTCATCGAACAATAAACAGCCATTATCGTCGATAGGAATCACTTTTAGGTGCATTTTCTTACGCTCGCACAACATTTGCCAGGGAACGATGTTGGAATGATGCTCCATGCTTGAAATCAAAATCTCATCCCCCTCCCGGCAAAAAGCTTCGCCAAAAGAAAAGGCCACCAGATTAATAGACTCTGTGGTTCCTCTGGTAAAAATTATTTCATCAGATTCAGCGGCGTTGATGAAATGCTGAACCTCCACTCTTGCTGCTTCGTGCGCTTCGGTTGCCTGCTGACTCAATAAATGAACTGCCCGGTGAACATTGGCGTTTTGACCAAAATAAGCATCTTCTATTCTTTTGACCACAGAGCGTGGCTTTTGAGTTGTGGCTGCGTTATCAAGATATACCAAAGGCTGTCCGTACACTTTTTGTTCCAATATGGGAAATTGCTTTCTAACGGAAGCTACATCAAATTTCGATTCCATGGCCTTAGTATTTTTTTCAACAAATGTCGCAGCCGGCACAAGCGCTCATCTGTTTGCGAAAACGCTTTCCTACCAGATTGTGTATCCTGTTCTTCAGGGGAATTAATTGAATCCCCTCGATTACATCTGCCACAAAGGCAAATTTCAGCATCATCCGGGCTTCCTGTTCCGAAAGTCCTCTTGAGCGCATATAAAACAAAGCGTTTTCGTCAATTTGGCCGGTGGCCGAGCCGTGGCTGCATTTTACGTCATCCGCATAAATCTCCAGCTGAGGCTGTGCGTTCATTCTGGCTTTGTCCGAATTGCAGAGATTGGCGTTCGACTGATAAGCATTAGTCTTTTGCGCATCCGGGTGCACCAGCACTTTACCTGCAAACACCCCTCTGGACTCATCGTCCAGAATATATTTATACAATTGCTGACTGTTGCATTCCGATACCAGATGTTCAACGGCGATATGATAATCAGAAACTTGTTTCTGATCCAGCAGACTAAATCCTGAGGACTTGGATTCTGCCTTTTCTCCAAGCATTCTCAATGTTAGATTATTGCGAGTTACGCCATTGTTCAGTGTAATTCCATTAACAAAAACAGTGGAAGAGGCTTGCTGGTCTATAAAAGTGTTGCATATCCTGGCATTTTGCGAATGCGTCATTTCCAGCTCATAATACTCCAGTCTTGCCTTTTCTCCTACAAATATTTCGGTTAGCTGGTTGGACAAACAACTATTCTGCGTCATGCTGTGATCACAAATCATCAATTTGGCAGCTGCTCCTTCTTCAAGAATCACCATATTTCTACGGTTGGCCATTTGGTCAATTTCTCCGTGAAACAATTGAATCAGTTGCAAAGGTTGCTCTATTTCTACACCGGCAGGCACATACAAAAGAAAACCATCCTGAGACATGGCTGTATTCAAAGCGGCAAAAGCATCATCAGATTGTTCGCTCAGACGCCCGTAATAGGGAGCCATAAGTTCGGGGTAATCACGAAGTATCTTGTCGATGCTGCCATATAAAACTCCTTCCGGCAAATGATGAGGCTTATTATCGGGGTAATACACATCATTGACCACAAAAAACAATTGAGTAGACAAACTGGGTACTTCACACCTGAAGACTTTAGCGGGATGTGCCGGAGTCGACATTCGATAAAGATTCATGCCGTAATCAATCTCCAAAAGATTGTCCAGGGGAAATTGCCGGTAAGCCTCGTCTCCCGGTTTCGGGAAACCACGCTTTTCAAAAATTCCCATAGCTGCATCCCGCTTAGCGTCCATGAGAGGAGAAGAATATTGCCTGAGTACTTCCCGGTAGTTTCTGAACAAATTAATGTAGTTTGTTTCCTTTCCCATTTTAGTCGCTCAATTCTTGTTTTACCCAGTCGTATCCGTGTTTTTCCAATTCTTTGGCCAATTGAAAATCTCCGTTTTTTACAATACGTCCGTCAAAAAGCACGTGCACTTTATCGGGAACAATATAATCCAAAAGTCTTTGATAATGGGTAATTACTATACAGGATTTTTGAGGAGTCTGGATCTTGTTTACTCCTTCGGCCACAACGCGCAATGCGTCTATATCCAAACCACTGTCGGTCTCGTCCAGGATGGAGAGCAGCGGGTCAAGCATGGCCATTTGAAATATTTCGTTGCGCTTTTTTTCTCCTCCCGAAAAACCTTCGTTTACAGAACGGCTGGCCAGAGTATTATCCAATTCGACCAGTGCTTTCTTTTCACGCATCAGCTTCAAAAATTCCGATGCGTTCATGGCTTCCTGCTTGCGGTATTTACGATGTTCGTTTATGGCTGTGCGCATAAAATTCACCATACTGACTCCGGGGATTTCCACCGGATACTGAAAACTCAGAAACAATCCTTCGCGCGAACGGTCTTCGGGAGCCATGCCCAAAAGATCCATTCCTTTAAAGCGAACACTACCCTTGGTTACGGTAAAAGCCGGATTTCCCGAAAGCACCGCAGAAAGCGTACTTTTCCCTGAGCCGTTGGGCCCCATGATGGCATGTATTTCTCCTTCTTTCACCGATAAATTCAATCCTTTCAGGATTTCTTTTTCCCCTATGGAGGCATGCAGATTTTTTATTTCCAACAACATAAATCTATTCTTTATGGCCTTGGCCTATATTCTGTCTTTTAGTACTATTTGTTTGTCTTCTGTATTCCCTTAACCCTGGCCTTGTTTTTTTTTGTAATATGTGATTTTCGACCAGAATTATTTCCAGAGCTCTTTCTTTTTATTTTAGTCTTTTTTCTTGTCGTTTTTTTGAACCAACCCCGGATAAAAACCAGCAATCCCATAATCAGCAACATCAAAGAAAGGGCGCTCACCAAAAGCCGTTGCCTGTTTTCTGCCTCTTCCAGGGGCAGTGTGCTAAACAACAAATAAGCAAGACCTGCCAGGATCAACAGAATAAACAGGGCTACCCAAATAGCTCTGCTGCTCTTTTGAATGGGTGCCTCCTTGTCGTCGGCTTGCCTATTTGGCCTCGATGTTGCTTTCCTGTAGGTTTTCATCCTGTTGTTTATATTGTTTATTCCAATCTAACACTGCTCTAATAGCTATCAAAGTAAAGACAGCAAAAAGCAATGCTGTAAAAAACAGACCCATATAAGCATAAAGGGCTGTGCTCAAAATATCAACAACGATCCAGATAATCCAGTTGTCCTTTACTTTTCGGGACAACAAAAATTGTCCAGTTACACTTGCCACCGTTAACACTGCATCCAGTCTGGGGAAGGCCGGAGGGTCGATGTATGACGGGAATCTGGATTGTAAATATATAACGCCCTCACTCCACAAGCCTCCTAGCACCAAAATAATCACTATTACCAGGGCCCATTGACTCTTGTTTAATCGGCGTATGCGCAGCTCTCTGTTTTTCCCCTGCTGTTCCGGAGCAGGATGCCTCCAGTGAAAATACCCGTAAAGGCTGAAAACAAAATAAACTGTCTGCAACAGCATGGCGGAGTACAAACCTGCCTGATAAAAAATGACAAAGTACACCACATTGTTGAGCAAACCAAACAAAAAATTTACAGAGAGCGCTTTTGAGGCCAAATAAACCGCCACCAATCCGCTAATCAAACCGATTAGTTCCAGCAGGCTCATGGGGTGGCCCCAGATCGAAAACAATACTACATCCTGAGCAAACATATTATCCAACACTCCCTTCCAACGAAACCTGCAACAATTTTTGTGCTTCAACGGCAAATTCCATGGGAAGTTTATTGATCACATCTTTGGCATAACCGTTCACAATAAGTCCTATGGCTTCTTCGGTAGAAATGCCCCGCTGATTGCAATAAAACAATTGATCCTCGTTGATTTTCGAAGTAGTCGCTTCGTGTTCAACCATAGCTGTTTCATTGTTGATTTCAATGTAGGGAAAGGTATGTGCCCCACAGGTATCGCCCAGCAACAAACTGTCGCATTGAGAATGATTGCGGGCATTGGAAGCTTTGGAGGTGATTTTTACCAGGCCCCGGTAGCTATTCTGGCTTTTGCCGGCTGATATGCCTTTAGAAACGATAGTACTGCGGCTGTTTTCGCCCAGATGGATCATTTTGGTGCCGGTATCGGCCTGCTGGCGGTGATTACTGACGGCCACCGAGTAGAACTCGCCGGTGGAATCGTCGCCACGCAGCACCACGCTGGGGTATTTCCAGGTGATGGCCGAGCCGGTTTNNGGGTATTTCCAGGTAATTGCAGAACCGGTTTCAACCTGAGTCCAGGAAACCTTGGAGGATTCACCTTTGCACAAACAACGCTTGGTGACAAAATTATAAATGCCTCCTTTACCCTCCTTATCTCCGGGATACCAGTTTTGTACTGTCGAATATTTTACCTCTGCCCTATTGTTTACCACAATTTCAACAATAGCCACATGTAATTGATTCTCGTCACGTATGGGAGCCGTACAGCCTTCCAGATAGCTCACATAACTATCGTCCTCGGCCACTATCAATGTTCGCTCAAATTGGCCGGTATTGATGGCGTTGATTCGGAAATAAGTCGACAACTCCATAGGACAGCGCACTCCCTTGGGAATGTAGACAAAAGAACCATCACTAAAAACAGCACAATTCAAGGCTGCGTAATAATTGTCTGTATAAGGAACAACCGAACCCAGATAGCGTTTTACCAATTCCGGGTGTTCATGTACAGCTTCGCTGAAGGAGCAAAATATAATACCCTTTTTGGCTAAGCTTTCTTTGTAAGTGGTTTTAACCGACACGCTGTCCATAACAGCATCCACAGCCAGACCGGCCAATTGCTTGCGCTCCTGCAAGGGAATACCCAGTTTATCGAATGTTTTCAGTAAATCCGGATCAATTTCTTCCTGATTATCTACAGAAGTCTTGCTTTTGGGAGCAGCGTAATAGACTATTTTCTGATAATCAATTTCGGGAATGTCCAGATGAGCCCATTCCGGCTTTTTCATGCTTTGCCAGTGTCTATAAGCCTTAAGACGAAAGTCCAGCAGCCAGTCCGGTTCCTTTTTTTTTAAAGAAATCAAACGCACAACATCTTCATTCAAGCCCTCGGGAATACTTTCGGTTTCTATATCAGAAACAAAACCATACTTGTATTCACCGGCGGTGACCTGGGTGATAATGTTCTTGTCTTCGGATGATTTCATAATTCATATACTTTGCGGGGCAGGCTCTGCTTTCTGAAGGGCTTCGGGGATTTTGATGTTCCAGTCTTCAAAATGAATAAAAGGCAACACCGAGGGGGCAAAATTCGAAAGGGGTTCATAAAAAAGGGAAGCGCTGCTTTTTTCCTGATGGAAAGACGACTTTCCTTTATCAAAATAGTCGAAGACATTTGCCACTATACTCAGCACAAAGAGGTAGAGAACCACTGCAATTATCCCTCCGGCCAGGCGGTTGAGCCATCCGAGCATAACCATTTTTATGAGTTTGCTCAACAAGAGGGCTACAAAATGGAACAAAATTACCGTGACCACAAAAAGAATGATAAAAGAAATGACCTGCACCACTTTGGGGCTGGCCGATTCAAAAAGTTGCGAAATATAAGGTGCAAGCAAATACGACAGAGCTTTCGCTGCAAAAATACCACATATTACGCCGGCTATGGCTCCGATGGTCTGAATAAGGCCTTTGCGCAAGCCATCAATTAAGCCCAGGAGGGCAACAATCAAAATGATAATGTCGTAGAGATTCATACACTACAAGGTCTTTTTTACTTCTATTTCTTCGTAAGCTTCAATAAAATCGCCCACTTTGATGTCGTTGTAGTTGTAAATATTCAACCCACATTCATAACCCGATGCAACTTCCTTGACATCTTCCTTAAACCGTTTTAAAGAGCCCAATTCTCCGGTAAACACAACGATACCGTCGCGAATAAGCCTAATTTTGGAGCCTCGCTTAATTTTCCCTTCTTTAACCATACATCCGGCCACTGTACCGACCTTGGTAATCTTAAAGACTTCGCGTACCTCGACAGTAGAAGTAATTTCCTCCTTGATTTCCGGAGAAAGCATACCTTCCATAGCCGATTTAATTTCTTCGATGGCATCGTAAATAATGGAGTACAGACGTATGTCTACGCCATCGCGCTCGGCCATTCTGCGGGCAGCCATGGAGGGACGCACCTGGAAGCCTACAATAATGGCATCAGAAGCAGAGGCCAGAGTAACATCCGATTCGGAAATCTGGCCCACCGCTTTGTGTATTACATTTACCTGAATTTGTTCAGTACTCAGACCGATCAGCGAATCAGACAAAGCTTCGATGGAGCCGTCCACGTCTCCCTTAACAATGAGGTTCAGCTCTTTGAAATTACCTACGGCAATTCGTCTTCCGATCTCGGCCAGTGTCAGAATTTTGCTGGTACGCAAGCCTTGTTCTCTTTGCAATTGCTCTCTTTTATTGGCAATTTCTCTGGCTTCCTGTTCGTTATCAAGCACATTGAAATTGTCACCTGCCTGAGGCGCTCCGTTCAGTCCGAGAATCAATACCGGCTCTGCAGGACCGGCAGACTCCACTCGCTGTCCACGTTCGTTGAACATGGCTTTGATTCGTCCGTGATTAACACCGGCAATGACAATATCTCCGATTTTTAGGGTCCCGTTTTCAACCAAAACTGTTGCTACATAGCCACGGCCCTTGTCCAGTGTAGACTCGATGATGGAACCAATGGCGCGTTTGGCGGGATTGGCCTTGAGCTCCAGCATCTCAGCCTCGAGTAGGACTTTTTCGAGCAATTCCTTTACCTTGACACCTTGTTTGGCCGAAATATCCTGAGACTGGTATTTACCACCCCATTCTTCGACCAGATAATTCATCGAGGCCAGCTCCTGTTTAATCCTTTCGGGATCAGCTCCCGCTTTATCAATTTTATTGATGGCAAACACCATAGGAACTCCGGCTGCCGAAGCGTGGTTGATTGCCTCAATAGTTTGAGGCATCACATTGTCGTCTGCAGCCACAATAATAATAGCAATATCCGTAATTTTGGCTCCACGGGCACGCATGGCAGTAAAGGCTTCGTGACCCGGGGTGTCCAGGAAGGTGATTTTTCGACCATCCTGGAGTGTAACATTGTATGCTCCGATATGCTGAGTAATACCTCCGGCTTCACCGGCAATTACATTGGCGTTGCGTATATAATCGAGCAGAGATGTTTTACCGTGATCCACATGCCCCATAACCGTGATAATGGGTGGCCTGGAGACCAAGTCTTCTTCTTTATCCTCGTCTACCTGAATGGATTCCAGCAATTCTGCACTTACATATTCTGTTTTAAACCCGAATTCATCAGCCACAAAATTGATGGTTTCTGCATCTAGGCGCTGATTGATAGACACCATTTGACCAATACTGATACAAGTAGAGATGACGTTTACAGCCGGAACATCCATCATGGTGGCCAGATCGTTAACGGTAACAAATTCCGTTATTTTGAGTACACTCTTATCCCGCAATTCTTTTGCTTCCTGCTCATGCATTCTTTGTGAAGCGGCCTCCCGTTTTTCTTTACGATATTTTGTCCCTTTTTTGGGTTTATTGGTCAGGCGGGCAAGAGTTTCTTTAATTTGTTTTGAGACATCCTCATCACTAACTTCAGTCTTGAGTACCGGTTTTTTGAGTCGGCTTTTGGACTTGTCAGTCCTTGAGTTCGGAGCATTAAATTCTCCGTTTACCCTGATTTTGACATCCTTGATACGGCTGCGTTTTTTCTTTTTGGGATCAGTAGTATCGGTTTTGCCTTCGGCTTTTCCCTTGAGGCCTTCGGCCTTTCTTCTCTCTTCGCGCAGAGCTTGTTCCTGCAATCTCTTTTCTTCCTGCTCTTTGAGTTTTTCCTGTTTGGTTTTCTTTTTGGGGCGGGTATTTTGGTTCAATGCATCCAGGTCGATGGTAGAAACCACCTTAATGTTGGATTTAATAGTCCTGTTTCCCAAGCTGAAGATTTCGGGTTCTGAGGATTTTGAAGGCTCGGCTTCGGGCTCTTGGTCCTCTGCTTTTTGTTCCTCCTGCATTTCGGGAACTGCCGGCTCTTCTTCTTTGGCTTCCTCAACTGTTTCCTTTTCTGCACTGACAGAGATTTCTGTTTCGACAGGAGCTGATTCAGGAGAAGGAGTTTCATCGCTGCTGCTTGCTTCGGCTGCCGGCGTTTCAACCGGAGCTTCAACCGGAACTTCCCTATTAGGTATTTCTTGTTTTTCTTCAAGGCTTATTTCGGGCTCCACAAGCTCCACAACAGGAGCTGTCTTTACAGAAGGAGCCACTGTTTCTTCGGAAGTTTTTGTGGGTTTTTCTTCCTCAGGAAGGACTTCCTCCCTGGCAGGCTTTTTGGGTTCAGCTGCTTTGGGCTTATTGATAGCATCCAGATCGATTTTGCCCAGAGTCTTGAATTTTTGTTGAGGAGTACTTAGAACTGGTTCTTCAGGAGCTTCTTGTTGCTTAGCAGGCTCAGGAATTGATTGTTCAGTTTCTGTAGTCCTGGCTTTCTCCTTTTTGGGGATTAAAAGATCCTGCTCATCGCCAAATTCCTTGACAAGAAGCACATATGCCTCTTCGCTGATTTTGGCGTTGGGATTGTTTTCAACCTCAAATCCTTTTTTTTGTAAAAACTCCACCAGGGTGCTGATACCCACGTTCAGTTCTCTGGTAATTTTATTCAATCGAACACTCGACATAAGCAAAAAAATTTATTATTCTTCAAATTCTGCACGAAGGATGCTCAAAACATCATCCACGGTACTTTCCTCCAGATCGGCTTTTTCGACCAAAGTTTCTCTTGGCAGGGCCAGTACATTTCGTGCAGTATCACAACCTATGGCTTTTAGGGCTTCGATGACCCATTCATCTATCTCGTCCTTGAATTCATCCAGGTAAATATCGTCCTCTTCCAATTCCTGGTCAGTTTCTCTGAAAACATCTATGATATAATTGGTCAACAGGCTGGCGAGCTTAATGTTCATACCACCTTTGCCAATGGCCAGTGATACTTCTTCGGGTTTGAGCCAGACCTCGGCTTTTTTGTTGACTTCGTCCAGTCTGATTGAGGAAATTTTTGCAGGACTCAGCGCCCGCTGAATAAACAGGCTGGTATTGGCTGTATAATTGATTACATCAATATTTTCGTTACGCAATTCACGTACTATGCCATGGATTCTGGAACCTTTCACACCCACACAGGCACCTACCGGGTCTATGCGTTCATCGTACGATTCCACGGCAATTTTTGCTCTTTCTCCCGGGATGCGGGCAACTCTTTTGATAGTAATAAGCCCGTCGTGTATTTCGGGAACTTCCAATTCAAAAAGTCTTTCCAGAAAAACAGGGGAAGTCCTCGATAATATGATTTTGGGATCAACAGCTTTGGGATTGTTATTCTTGTTTTCAACACGCTCAATGACAGCACGCACGGTTTCTCCCTTACGGTAAAAATCACTGGGGATCTGCTCGCTCTTAGGCAGAATTAATTCATTGTTTTCGTCGTCTATGAGCAAAATTTCTTTTTTCCAGATCTGGTAAACTTCGGCACTGACCAATTGGCCAACTTGTTCTATAAAACGATTGTAAAGGCTTTCTTTTTGAAGTTCCATAATTTTGGAAGCCAGGGTTTGTCGTAAATTTAAAATGGCACGACGCCCAAAGGCACTGAAATATACCTGATCGGTAACTTCTTCACCTACTTCGTAATCGCTTTCAATTTTGCGGGCCTCAGTCAGGCTGATTTGAGTATTCGGATCCTCTACCTGGTCGTCTTCTACTATTTCGCGATTGTGCCAGATTTCAAAGTCTCCGCTATCCGGGTTGATAATCACATCGTAATTTTCGTCTGAGCCAAATAGCTTTGCTATGACGCCTCGAAAAGATTCTACAATAACATTAATCATTGTAGAGCGGTCTATATTTTTGGACTCCTTGAATTCCGAAAATATTTCGACCAGATTGATTCGTTCTT
>LSQX01060840.1_pt2 | contig 21161 bp, 18 predicted proteins | sample 654561 | NCBI WGS metagenome assembly LSQX01 (sample SAMN04489861, study PRJNA283612) | anaerobic digester metagenome | isolation source: 4 biogas reactors fed with cattle manure at either 37C or 55C with and... | place: Denmark: Kongens Lyngby | collected 2014 | reverse complement strand
CATTTAAATTTACATTATTATGGAAAATCTTGGAACAGAAAGCAACCAACTGAGCAACTTCATGGAATGGGCCAGTAATTTTTTAATTACCTATGGTTTGAAGCTTCTTGGCGCCATTGTGGCTCTTATTATTGGCTTCTGGCTTATCAGGAAGTTCAGTAAATTCTTAAAGAATACTTTTGAGAAGCGCGAGATGGAGCCTTCCCTGGCTTCTTTCCTGAGGACTTTAATAACCGTGACATTAAAAGTTTTGTTAGGGATCAGCATCCTGGGAATGATCGGGATCCAGATGACCTCCTTCATTGCCATCTTGGGTGCCGCAGGGCTTGCAATAGGTATGGCCCTTTCGGGAACGCTTCAGAACTTTGCAGGTGGGGTTATCCTGCTTTTGCTAAAACCCTTCAGGTCAGGTGATTTTATTGAAGCACAAGGCTATACAGGCACAGTGCAGGAAGTCCAGATCTTCAATACTGTTTTGAATACGCCTGATAACAAACGTATCATCATTCCCAACGGACCTCTTTCTACAGGCCCTATGACCAACTTCAGCGCCATGCCAACCCGAAGGGTAGACTGGGTTTTTAGAATCGCCTATGGGGACAGTTTTCCAAAAGCTAAGGAAGTGCTCAACCGGCTCATAGCCAATGATGAGCGAATACTGAAAGACCCCGCACCCATGATCGTACTCTCTTCCCTGAGTGACAGCAGCGTAGATATGACAGTAAGGGCCTGGGTTAAGGGAGCCGATTACTGGGGCGTATATTTTGATATGCAGGAAAAAGTATATGATGTATTTGCCAGCGAAGGTCTCAATATTCCATTCCCTCAAATGGATGTGCATCTGCATCAGCAGAAATAACGATCCTTCTAATTATATAAAAAAAGAGGCCGTCCCAAAGCTTGGGATGGCCTCATTTATGCCCCAATATTGTTGTAACGAGGTATAAAATACTCGTTTAGCGAACCATACCCTCCATCGATTTCTTGAGTTCGCGAGCGTATCCAAGAAATTCATCCACACCCATTTCGCGCAGGAATATCAAGCCATGGGTAGCCCTGATCTTCGGATGTGTATTCAGGTAGAAATGGTTCTTGCCCAAAAGCAACTGGATGTCCTTCAGTTGTTCAACCCAGATTTTCTGTGCTAGATCACAGAACTTGCCATTCAGCTCATAGCTCGGAAAAGAGGCATCGACCTGGCTTACATAACAATGGGAAAAGGCATCATTCATTGCCGCCATGGCATTGAGTGACACAGGAAAAATGACATTAGCTTCTGCAGGATGAAAACGGTACCAAACGTTTCTGTAGCCCCATATCCTGAGCTTGCTGAGGTCAGCCTCCTTTTTCCAGAGGCGTAAAGCTTCAGCAGTAGCCTGGAGCACCTTGTAATGGGTATCGGGTCCGCTGCCTTCCGGGTCAAAGGTAAGACTCAGCACGGTTGGCTTCAATTCACGGAACATATCCAGGATGGGCAGCACATCACGCTCCTGCTCAGGCTGTTCGGTAAAGATATCGCCCTGGTAAAATCCCAGGCGCAGGTGGCGTACGTTCTTCACCTGCAGTCCATAATGAGCCCATACCAGTTCCTCCTCAAATTCCCTGATCATGCCCTTAAGCTGCTGAATCTTGGGAGGGTTCTTTTCCCCATCGTAGCTGTTTCTGAGGATGGTAAGCACTTCGTTGATCACATCCCTGAGCTGATCAGTATTTTTTATTTTGTATATCTGAACCAGTGCCCTTACCACGCGGTGGCAAACGCCGCGACGACGCTCATAATGTTCCCCTGCAGCAACTTTGTTCAGGTAGTGGTAAACATCCTTGTCGCTTTTCAGTTTGTACCCAACCTCATAAAAGTCTTGGTAATTGACCATCTGAATCAGCCCTTCATCAAGAAACTTCTTAGTCTCGATCAGCAATTCGGTAACAAAGCGATTGGTTACAGCAGTAAAACCTGAGGTAAGCACAGCAAAATGGAAATCGTTGGTGTGCACCCTGATATGGTTGGCTATATAAGGCAGGATGCCCAGCATGATATCGTCGTGGTGGGGACCCGTGTGGAGAAACACCTCATTCTCTTCCCTGCGCATCCCCTTATTCATCTTTTCGATGATGCTTTCGGTAACCGAGCTAAGCACCGCTTCGCTGTCTTTTACATTTGGGATCAATTTGGCGTAGGGATCATTTTTAAGGTCTTCAGGCAAAAGATGGTGCCCATATTTTCCCAGTTTTTTACACAGCTCAATAATGGCTCTTTCTGTTTTTTCATGAGACCAGTCCCCTGAATGAAAGAACCTGTCCACACTGTCGTTGAGACGTGAAGCAGCCCCCGTGGTAATGAAAAAGCGGCTGTTTTTAAGTTTTTGCAGCACACTCGCAGGATACAGGTTCACCATTTCACTTTCCAGTGATTGCTTGACCATATTGGCTTTCGCCTCACCTGCAGCAATGATGATGGCTGTCGCGTTGGGGTTATAAGTGATGGATTCAAGGCCAATGGTGATGACCAGCCGGTTTGCAGAAATTTCAATCCCTCCAAGGTCAGAGGCGGCAACAGCTTGGGTTTCGAAGTTAGTGGAAGTGAGCCGTGTAGTGCTGAAAAGGTCTGACCCGCGGGTATTAAATGCAATATGCCCATCAGGTCCCAAACCACCCAGAAAAAATCCTATCCCTCCTTTGTCGCGAATGGTTTGTTCATAGCGGCTGCACCAGTCATCAATCAGGAATATGGAGTCTTGTTGTAGTTTCTCAAAGGACGATCTGCATTCGCGGTAACGCAGGGTAAGGTCAATATTGTAGTCAGGAAATACTTCCGAAAAATGCTTCCCATCGGCCAGGAGGATCTCATCGCAATTAATCAGCAAGGCACGGTTTTTATCAAGGCCAAAACCCTTAATGTAATAATTCATTACATAATGGTAGAAACTGTTGTGTTGCTTGGAGGGGATGGGATAAAACTCATCGATTTGGACAAACTGAAGGCCACCCAATTCTGGCTTTTTGTTGACCTTAAGACCATACTGTTCGCGGATGGATTCTCCATCATTATTATCCCAGTTCGATAGCAGATAATCAGTCCATTTAATGAAAAACTCAGGGGTTTTTCCCGTAGGCAGGCTAATAAGCCCTTCAGGGTTTTCGCTCACCCATTCAAGGAATCGAAGGGCAGTGATCAGTCCAAGCTTGGGAAAGTTATCCACAACAATGTATGGAATTCGACTGGATATTTTTGTGATCCCCGATTGCTCAATAAAAGCCTTTTCAACACTGGAAAAAACAGTTTGCTGTTTACTCCCGCCACCATAAGAAAGAATCCTGCTCATGACAATTTTTTTTAATTCACAGAACAACTAAAGTTAACACGAAAAAAAGAGAAACACCCGACAGATGACTTCTCATTTTTAATTGGAGAGTTTATAGATGCAAATATACGAAAGCCCCTTTAATAAATCGTTTTAGGTATAATTTATCCATCATAAATACATTTTATCCATAATATAAAATTCCAAAATGAATCATCAAGGCCAAAATCAATTTGCCGGGCTTACGAAAATTTATTTTTTAATAATCTCAGGGCTTTTGTAATTTTACCCTAAAACAAAAAAACATGGCATTGAAAGGGTATGGTAAATGGTTGCTGGGAAGCTTAGGCTGGGCTTTAGGCGGTCCCATCGGAGCAATTTTGGGTTTTCTTCTTGGGTCAGCTTTTGAAGGAATGGATTCAGGGACTTATGAATACCGAAGCACCACTCCTGGTGACTTCCGGGTGAGTCTGCTGATCCTAGCCGCCTCCGTCATGAAGGCTGATGGAAAGCAGCTAAAATCAGAACTGGACTTTATCAGGGCCTTTTTTTTAAAGAATTTCGGTGAGCCTGCGACAAAACAATACATGGTTGCCTTTCGCGATATCCTTAAGCAGGACATCCCCCTTGAGTCAGTATGCTTGCAGATCAGGTCGAATATGGACATCCACAGTCGCCTTCAGTTGCTTCACTTTTTGTTTGGGATTTCCGCAGCCGATGGCCATTATCACCCCCTTGAGGTGGATACCATTGAAAGGATAGCACATTACCTGGGCATCAACCAATATGACTTCCTTTCCATCAAAAATATGTTTGTAAAAGAAGCCGACAGTGCTTACAAAATTCTGGAAATTAAACCCGATGCTTCGGAAGAAGAGATAAAGAAAGCCTTCCGGGCAATGGCACTGAAACATCATCCCGACCGTGTCAGTCACCTTGGGGAGGAATTCCAAAAAGCCGCTGAAGAAAAATTTCAACAGGTAAACCAGGCTTATAACACCATAAAAAAACAAAGGGGATTCAATTAATTATCTCTTTTTTTCCAGGGAGGCCCATTATTTAAACATCTAAAACTTCTTTGAAATGCAAATTTTGGCATTTTAAAGAGGTTTTTTTACTTTTTACAGAGAATTACTATTGCATATATAATAAATTTGATTTAAATTGCAAATTATTAATCTGTTTGAAATTCTTTCTAAGCAAACCCCAGGTACTTACCTAAAAACCGATTGCCATGAAAAAGTGTGCTGTTTTCATACTGATTGCCTTTACTTCCATGGCTGCGTTCTGCCAAGATAAGGATCCTGTACTCATAAGGTCAGGAGAAACCTTTGTCACCAATAACAATGCCAGTTATTCCTGGGGTTGTGGCACCAATTTGTTTCTGGATTCGGAAAACAACCTTCATGGAGCATATGTGGACAATTACAAAATTTTCTATCTTTTCTCGAGCGATCAAGGTCAAACATGGGACATTGAACAACTCGTAACAGGCTATGAAGGGAAAATTAAAAATTGCGGGATTGCCGTTACCACCAACGGAAAAGTTTTCATCCCCTTCGAGATTCACCCAAACCTGAATTATGGAGGTGCTCCGGTGGGTTATCCTGAGTTTATTAATATCATTTACTGCGCGGTCAGTAATGAGGAGGACTGGGATATTACCATGTTGCTGCCGAATAATCCCGGTTTAAACCAGGGTCATTTCCTCGGAGATGTGCTGGTGGATAACCAGGACAATGTGCACGTCTATTCTATGAGCTATGGATGGTATTATTATGGTGGCGCAATTACAGAAAACATTTTTTCAAGCGAAACCGAGGAATGGTCGACCCAGGTAGTCGTTGAATACAATGATGCGCCCATTGACAATGTTACATTGTATCCCAAAGCTGCCATTAATACGAACGGAGATATAGCCATAATTTTTTGGCGCACCCACTTCCTCCGCTACGATTACGTTATCAAGCCAAACGGCGAAGGCTGGCAGGCAGCACAAAATCTGGATTCCAATCCAACCTACAGGGGCTATAATATTGTTGCAGGCCCCGATGGCGATTTTCACATGTTTTGGGTCACGGGTGAGAACCCCTTTACCATTAATATCCAGCATGGATTTGATGGCACTCCATATGAACTAATCACCGGAGAACCTGATCAAAGTGTTGGAGGGAACCTGCATGTCGACCAGGCCGGTCGGGTTACTTTTATTAATTCCCGGCTTAATCCATTCGCAGCCGTCATCTACATTAAGGAATCGCCCGAGGAGGACTGGGAAGAAGAAACAGTCAGCTTCCCTTCCTCATCCCCAGTGGGAGGCCTTTTCCAAGTAAAGAAGCCCCAGGGGAATTTCAGTCATTTGCAGGTTTTATTCCTAAACTATACCCGCCAGGGTTCATTTGGGCCACATGGACCAGATCACCTCTTTTTCTGGCAATACTTCAATACAAAAGAATTAAGCCTTAGTTCAGAACCCGAAGGAGCAGGAACCCTGACTGGCGAGGGTGAATATCCCATTGACAGCACCATTACCGTTAGCGCAGAACCATTAGGCGATCATATGTTCCTGCGCTGGCAGGATTCAGATGGTAATACGGTTTCTACTGAACCTGTGTTCTCATTTGCAATGCCGTATAGTGATCTAACCCTAACAGCTTTATTTCAGTCAACTGCTGCTGTTGACCCGCTGGTCCAGGGGCCACCAGTACAGATATTCCCGAATCCTTCACCCAATGGGATCTTCAACCTAGTGCTGGACCGTGAAGTGAGTGTGCGCGTGTTCAACCTGGAGGGAAGGGCAATTTCTTCTTCAAGGCTGAAGGAAGGTAAAAACATTCTCGACCTGTCAGGAAATCCTTCGGGGATTTACGCACTGGAGTTTTTTGGAAGGGATGCTTCACTATCTGTTCGAGTAATAATCCTGTAAAAGAGCCGGGGACTTACTCGTTAAGTACTTCAGCGCCACTTACGATTTCCACAATCTCTCGGGTAATCTGGGCTTGGCGAACCTTGTTGTACATCAGGGTAAGGTTCTTAAGCAGTTCCGTGGCATTATCGGTGGCTTTCTGCATGGCGGTCATGCGGGCGCCGTGCTCTGAAGCAGAGGCATCCAACATAATGCGGTAGGAATTGAATTGAATATATTTCGGGATCAGTGAGTCAGCCATCTCCTGGCGTGAGGGTTCAAGAATGATCTTTGGCTCTTCGGCCAGGTATTTTGATTTACCGAGTACTGCTTCAGTTTGATACCCCGCCCAAAAAACAGGAAGCAACTGCTCGGTTACCAGTTCCTGGAAGACAGCATTCTTGAAGTGGTTATATACAACATCGATCCGTCCAAACTCCTTGTTGTCAAATAGCTCCATCATTTTACCAGCAAAACGAGCGCTATCATGGTAGTTCACGTGCTCAATAACTTCGTGGTTGACCTGAAAAATGGGAAATTCCCGTTTACGGAAAAAATCTTCAAGCTTCCGGCCCACCAGCAACAAATGAACTTCAAACCCATCCTTCTCAAGTACGTGAATATGATCAAGCGTCCTTTTGATTACCAAGGCATTATAAGTCCCGCACAGGCCTTTGTTTGAAGCAATGGACAGGAGCAAGGCCCGCTTGTTATCGCTGGCAAGAGTATACCTGCTTCGCTCCTCGGGCAAAAGCTCGCTGTTTAGTCTGCCTACCATCTCTTTCATCCCTGCGGCGTATTGCCTCAAACCCGTTATTCCCCTTTGCGTCTTCAACAACTTGGAAGAAGCCACCATTTTCATGGCACTCGTTATTTGCCTCGTCGATTTGATAGAGGAAATGCGGGTTCTAACTTCCTTCAGGCTGGGCATAACAATCGGATAAACTTTTTATTCAACAGGCAAACTTTTCTTAACAGTCTCTACGGCCTCCAGGATAATTTGTTCCATCTCTTCTGGCAACTCATTACGGCGATCAGTAGGGAATTTCACCGTAAGCAGGCTGTTGAGCACATCCTGATGGTTCTTGCGCATATAGGCAAGGAATTCCTTTTCAAATACCTGTATCATAGGCACAGGCACCTCCATCAACAAACCCTTAACCCCGCAATAAATAATGGCGATTTGTTCTTCAACGGGAATGGGTGAAAACTGATCCTGTTTAAGAATCTCCACGTTTCGCGAGCCTTTTTCAATAATATTGCGTGTGTTGGCATCCAGGTCAGAACCAAACTTCGAGAAGGCCTCCAGCTCACGATACTGGGCCTGGTCAATCTTGAGGTTCCCTGCAATCTTCTTCATGGCCGTGATCTGGGCATTACCCCCTACCCTGCTCACTGAGATCCCTACGTTAATGGCAGGACGAACCCCTGCATTGAACAGGTTCGATTCGAGGAATATCTGACCGTCTGTAATGGAAATAACGTTGGTGGGAATATAAGCTGAAACGTCACCTGCCTGGGTTTCAATGATCGGCAAGGCGGTAAGCGAACCGCCACCTTTCACCATTTCCCTGATGGATTCTGGCACATCATTCATCTGTCGGGCAATTTCATCTGAAGAGATGATCCTGGCTGCACGTTCGAGCAAGCGCGAGTGCAGGTAGAATACATCTCCAGGATATGCTTCACGTCCTGGTGGACGGCGAAGCAACAATGAAACCTCACGGTAGGATACCGCTTGTTTTGACAGGTCATCATATACTACAAGGGCAGAACGCCCAGTATCCCTGAAAAATTCGCCAACTGCGGCTCCTGCAAAGGGGGCGAAGAACTGCATGGCTGCAGGATCACTTGCCGTTGCCGAAATGACAACAGTATAGTCCATGGCACCATACCTGTGAAGGGCATTAACGATATTGGCAACCGTTGAACCCTTCTGCCCAACGGCCACATAAATGCAGTAAACAGGTTCACCCAGTTCAAACCACTTCCGCTGATTGATAATGGTATCGAGGGCAATGGCGGTTTTTCCCGTTTGCCTGTCGCCAATGATTAGCTCACGTTGTCCGCGCCCGATGGGAATCATGGCATCTATGGCCTTGATGCCTGATTGTAGGGGCTGGTTTACAGGCTGCCTGAAAATGACGCCTGGGGCCTTGCGTTCCAAGGGCATCTCGTACAGATCACCCTTGATTGGTCCGACCCCGTCAATGGGCTGTCCAAGGGTATTGATCACCCTGCCAATGAGTCCTTCTCCCGCTTCAACAGAGACCATATGGCCTGTGCGTTTTACTACATCGCCTTCCTTGACATGGCCCGGCTCTCCCAGTAACACGATCCCGACATTGTCCTCTTCAAGGTTCAATACTACCCCGTTCAGACCTTCATCATTCATGGTCACCAGTTCACCGGCCTGGACATTGGTAAGCCCATAGATTCTGGCAATGCCATCGCCGATCTGCAAAATAGTGCCGGTCTCCTCCAAGTCATTGTCTGCACGGAAACCCGACATTTCCTGGCGCAAAATGGCAGAAATCTCTGCTGGTTTTATTTCTGGCATGGTTTTATTTCTTTATGCTGTGTTATCTACATTCAAATGTTTCTTCAAGTCGTTAAGCTTTCGCTTGATGCTGGCATCATACCGGCGGTCACCCAAATCAAGGATGAATCCACCTATGATCGAAGGATCTACCTTTTCCTTGAATTCAATGGTCTTTGATGTAAAACCCCTGGCCACTACCAGAACCTTCTCACGCATGGGATCATCAATTGGAAAAGCCGTTGTAACCCTTACAGGCTCTATGTTAAGGTGCGCCTTGTATTCAGCAATAAATTGCCTGGATATTCCATCCAGCAGAGCAGCCCTCCGCTTTCGTGCTATGATAAGGATATAATGGAGAATCAGGGGATGAACTTTTTCACCGAAAAGCTTACGCAAAATATTCTGCTTCTTAACCTCCCTGATGATCGGGCTTTTTAACACTACCTTTAATTCCTTCTCGTAAGAAAAAGCGTGGCTGATCAATATCATGTCTTGATAAGCTTCCTCAAGGATATTATTCTCCAGGGCCAGCGACAACAATGCCCTGGCATATCTTCTGGAAACCCTTAAATTTTTGCTTACCATAGCATAAACCTTTTCAATCCTTTAATTCAGAGCCACTTTGTCCAGCATTTGATTTACCAGCTTTTGACTGATATCCCGATCCTTCAGTTCACCTTCCAGAACCTTTTCAGCCATGTCAACGGAAAGTTTGGCTATCTGGTCGCGGATCTCATGCACAACGGCATTACGCTGGGCCTCAACAGCCCTTTTGCCATCCTCCATGATCTGGGAGACTTCAACACTGGCACGTTGACGGGCATTACGGATGATCTCATCAGCCTCACCGCGAGCCTGGGTGAGCAATTCTAGTCTCAGCTTTTCGGCTTCCCGCATTTTATGCTCCTTCTGTTCCTCCAGGGCAGCCAGCTCACGCTGAATATGCTGGGCATCGCGTAAAGACTGGCTAATGCTCAATTCCCTTTCGCGAATTGTATTCAATATTGGACGCCAGGCATACTTCCGAAGTATAAGCAAGACCATCCCAAAAGCCAGGGTCATCCAAAAAATAAGTCCTAAACCAGGTGATACTAGTTCCATGACAAGTGAATTAAATTACCAAAAATACAGGAGCTTTGTCAGCCCTGTATCCCATAAACTTAACCTGCCGCTTATCGAAGTGGGAGTTCGTTCCGCTATACAAACAGTACGAGGAAACAAACCAGGATTGCAAAGAAGGTTACCCCTTCAATAAGGGCCGCTGAAACAATCATCGATGAACGAATGTCGTTCCCAGCCTCCGGTTGGCGGGCTATCGCCTCAAGAGCAGTGCTCCCGATCTTGCCAATACCCCAGGCAGCTGCAAAAACAGCAATTGCGGCTGCAAATCCTGCACCCATTTTCATCCACTGGGTAGCTACCTCTACAGTGGCTTGCAACAATACAAACAATGGTGACATACGCTTTAAATTTTAATTGGTTAATGAACTATTTGCATTCAAAACTTTTACTAATGATGTTCTTCAGGCACTGCCATTCCAAAAAACAATGCACTGAAAAAGGTAAAAACATACGCCTGGATAAAGGCCACCAGCAACTCTATGAAGTTCATAAAAATCATAAAGAGCAGTGACAGGGGGGAAATTACATAGCCAACAGCAGTAGCAACCCCTCCAAGAACAAAGATTAGGCTCACAAACCCCAGAATGATCATATGCCCCGCAGTGATATTTGCAAATAACCTCACCATGAGCACAAAGGGCTTGACAAACACTCCGATCAATTCAATAATGGGCATTAGGGGCAAGGGAAGCTTAAGCCATACAGGCACCCCCGGGGTATTAAAAATATGTTTCCAATAGCCTTTGGTCGAAAACAACTGGGTGGTAAAGAAGGTAAACAAGGCAAGCACCATCGTTACACTGATATTGCCAGTCACATTGGCACCCCCTGGAAAGAAAGGCACAAGCCCCAGCAGATTGTTAAAAAAGACGAAAAAGAACAGGGTCAGCAAATAAGGCAAAAAACGCTGGTAATGTTTTTCTCCAATGGCTGTCAAGGCAACCTCATCACGGATAAACAATACAATGGGCTCAAGAAAAGATTGCAACCCTCGGGGAACCGCCTTACTTCCCTCCCGCTTGTATTTCCGACCTACGCTAACAAATATGAGGCAAAGCAAAAAACTACTCAGTAAAACCGCAGCCACATTCTTGGTCATGGAAAGGTCCGCCAGAAAACTGGCATTGGGGTCAGGGGTGTGGCCATCATCCAGCACTTTGACAATGCGCCCCTTGCGCGGTCCTTCGTGGGCAATGGCAAAACCCTTATGGGCACTGTGCCCGTGGTGAAACCTGGAACTTGGGAAAAAGTAAGGACGCCCCTCATAAACCAATATAACGGGAAGCGGAATGGAAATGGATGCGTTGCCAATATCGGCAATATGCCAGTCATAGGAATCCAGCACATGCTCCACAATGACCTTTCCGGCATTGAAACCTTCTTTTTCGCCGTCTGCACCACCAGCAGCAAGCGCAGGAACCCCTGACAACAGAAGCACAAGGAACAGCAAAGGACGAGTCATGGACAACCCTTTGTTTTTAAATATTTCCAAAAAACGGAACCCCATGAAAACATCGTTTATTAAAGCATGCAATTTATAAATAATAAGCTTTCAAAAACCAGCGTGTCCAAGGTTTTTTATTTCAAAAGACATCAGTTCTTACCCGCGTGTAATTCCCGGTACATAAAACCGATTTCCAGAACAGTGAAAAGGAAATAAAACACAAAGAAACTAATGATAAATCGCACGGCATCATCCCTTACAAGGAATGAATAAACTAATACTATGGCTAGGTACAAAAGGAGACGGCCAACAGTAATGGCAATAAAAGTCTGGGTGAACTTCTGATTATTGCCCGCCGCCAAACGGTAAAGAATAAACTGGGATATTAAAACCACCAAAAAGTAAAACAAAGGAATCAGGAATAGCACCCTGCTGATCATATAGGCAGGCGCCAACCAGTAAAACAAAGCAGTAAGCAAAAAGGCCAGAATTGTAAATCCAACCAGATAGAAAATAAAACGCCTAAATCCGCTCATTCCAGCAAAATATTTTTTGCCCTTAAAAAGCCAAAGGGCTTTTTAGCCCTTTCAGCATCCACTACAACTCGAGTTTTGGCTCTTTCTTGACCTCAGACCTACCAGTCAGCCCTGGCTGAGGTTTCTCCATAGTGCACGAACCCGTGAAAACAGCACCCGGCTCAATGGCAAGTTTACTGGTAATGATCTCACCAAAAAGTTTCGAGTTGGCTTTCATCGTCAGCAGTTCAGCAACTTCAACCCTTGCCTTTATTTGACCCGAGAAATCAGCATTCTGACAAATGATATCGCCTTCAACCACTCCGGTATTCCCAACAATTACCTTCCCCTTCGATTCTACAGTCCCAATGATGGTCCCGTCAATCCGAATGTCACCATTCGAAAATATTTCACCCTTTATGGTGGTCCCTGTTCCTACCAGGTTAATGGAAGTGTGGTCTGGTTCAGGTTGTTTGGCCATTTTATTGTCTTTTTTCTTGTTAGTAAACATATGATTTTTTTGGAACTCAAAAATAAAACAAAATCCGTTAGATTTAAATGTTTTTGAAGCTTATCTCCCATAGCGTGCTTTGAAAAACTTCAGGTACTCTTCTACATCCTTATCCTGGTACAAAATTGGATAATTATCCACTGAGATAATAAATGAGATTATGGCCTCCTGCCTGAAATTGCTTAACCCGGGAGAAGAAACGATATTACGGAAATACTCCATGCCAAGACTCCTGTCGCTGAAGTTAGTCACCGTAATAATCTGGCGGCGGTCATCCAGAAAAATATTGCTCATGGTCAGGCGGCTGTCCGGATAATTCTGGGTATTAAACTCCGTTATGAAATTACGCAGCTCGCGGGCCTCAACCAGCCTGACGTCAAAAACGAAGGCAAAGAAATGAACCGCCGAAGGATTGTAGCTGTAAATGGAAACCAGCTCCTCCTCTGCAAGGCCTTCTTCACTTTGTGCATCTTCCTCGGGAAGCAACAAACTATGCGTACCCAACGATGCAAGAAGGTCGGTGGCTGGCTGATGCACAGGGGTGCCCTCAAAATTGCGGACTACATATTCAAGCCCCTGCCTGAATTCGCTCGACTGGCCTCGCTTCCCCAGCGAGAGGGCTTTCAGATAGCTGAACTGTGCACGCAAGGCCTTGTCGATCTCCAAGGTATCAGCAGTATCCCAGTTCGAAATCACCTCTGCATAATTCCCCGAAGTGAAAGCACGGTAGGTCTGCTCATACAACTGTGTGGCAAATCCCTCGCGCTTCCTGAAATTCTGCAGATAATTCGGGTCCCCCAGAATTTGGGCAAAGTCGCTTTCGGGAAACTCATTGATCAATCGCGATTTAAAGGTCTCCGCACGGGCAGGATCTCCCAACTCACGATAAAGGTTATACAAATAATAAAAGGCTTGCAACCGGTTCTCATTCTCCGGGAAACGGTTCACCAGCGACTCAAAATTTGAAACCGCACTTTGATTATCCTTAAAACGGTCCTTAAAGATCACCCCAAGATTGAAATATGCCTGGGCGATCCTGCCATTGGAGGCAGCCATCATTTCTGGCGTAGTGGGAATATTGCGCAGGTAATTTGAGCGATCCATGACATCATTCTCTCCAAGGCTGTCTCCCTCTGCCATACCTTCTGTCCCATCTTCAAAACCAAAAGCAATGGTTTGCTTGTTACTGATGCGCCACAAATCTTCCAGGGGACGCTCGCCATAGCGGCTGGAAAATTCAGTCCGCCCAAAACTCATGGCGGTCGGATTATAAAAATACCAACTGTTATCCTGTTGATCTCCCATGCGCCGCTGAGATTGCATGGCCTGGAAAGTCCGCATGCGGTCGCTTTCCTCTTGCCGCTTTCGCTGCTCTTCTTCCCTTATTTGGGCAATAATCTCGTCAATTATTGCGTTTCGTTCTGATGGGGTCATGGAGGCCAGGCGTTGAAGCGAATCCTCCCTTTCAATGGCGCGCAGGTTAATGGCCAGATCTGAAAGCATTACCTTGCGTTGGCTGATGGGCTCGATACCATCAAAGGTCCCGGGAAGAAATGTCACGGTGCTGTCGTAATAAACGCTGGCTTTCAGGTAATCGGGCCGCTGAAAATAAATCTCTCCAAGGCGCAGGAAAGAAAGCCCTTTTTGCATCTGGTTCCCTGAACTTACCTGGGTCGACTTTAAATAATTGTCAATTGCATCCTCTTCCTTTTGCTCACGCATGGCAAGCTGCCCGAGGGCATAATAGATACGGTCCTGGTAAGGATCGTTCTTTGAATCACGAAGCATCCCGTTCAGCTCCGAACGGATAAATCCACTGTCACCACTAGCAGGGTCAAAAGCCATAGCCATGCTGATGCGCGCCTGAAAGGCCATGTCAAAAGTGGGGTTCATCTTCAACACACTGGCATAAGTACGCTGAGCATTTGCATAATCGCCTGAATACTGATAAAACTGGCCCAAAATGTAGGTAAGACGGGTGCGATCCCTTCCCTTTCGCATCACCCGAATCCCATCCTGCAAATAAGAAATGGCCGATGCATAATCTTTCTGACGGGCAAAATGATCAGCATAGGTCAGGTAATACAGCGTCTTTCCTTCATCGCTCAGCAAACCCTTCTCCAGGTCTGCCTTGACGATCTCAAGCATATCACGGGCCTGGGTGTAATTACCCATTGAATTGTGGCTCTTGGCAATCCAAACTTTCGAGTCATAAGCCAAATCCGAGTCATACTGCCTGATGATATATTCAAAGGTGAGGTTCGCCAAAGGGTAGTCACGCTTGAAAAAATGCGAACGGGCAATCAGGTAATACGCATCGTCAATCCAACGATTGTACTCAACACCGCGGATAAACATGGAATGCCGCCTGATCACCAGGCTGGACTTTTGATAGGCAACATCCATGAAGTTACTGATACCGCCCGCCTGCGCTTCATTCCCATAGCGGTAAATGCTCAGCACATCATCAAAATTATCCTGATGCTGCTCGGCCAGGCGTTTTACCCCCTGGCGGTAACTCTCCCGCGCATTGAAATATCCATTGAATTTTGCACTGATTGAATGATAGTTCCTGTTGGTCCAGGAATTTTTCTGAGTCGAACAACCCACAAACGCAAAAAGAAACAGGGCCAATAACAACCCCCTTCCATAAACAGAATTTTTTGCCTTATTTTTCAAATCCTACCGCCGCTTTTTTTAATCATAATAATAACTTCCAATCTGCAAATTTATTTTATTTAAGCCATTCTTTAAGGCTTAACAATTTTTAACGGTCAAATTTCCATCATTTATTTGCCCGACAAGCCCAAAACCCGTTGAAATTACGAAATTTGCACCTTGCAATGCCTTCAGGCATTTTTATTACTTTTGCTGGTCAATCATTTTTACCTTTGAGTGCGCTCTTATGCCGCAAAAAATTGAAAAAAAACGGGGCTTTTTTAATAAACTTCACGACAAGTACCGTCTGGTCCTTATGAACGACGAGACTTTCGAAGAGAAGCTTTCGTTCCGCCTTACCCGTTTCAACGTTTTTATTTTCTTTGGTGCGCTAACCATTTTCCTGGTGGTGGCCACAACCTACCTTATTGCCTTTACCCCCTTAAGGGAATACATCCCCGGCTATGGCGACTTTGACACCCGCCAGGTACTTCGGGAACTGACCCTGCGCACTGACTCGCTTGAAACCAGCCTCCGGCAGAAAGACTTCTATATTCAGAACATCCGAAACATTGTCGAAGGTCGCGAAATCATGGAGGAAATGCCCGACACCATTGAAAACAGAACCTATTTCGGCCTAGACGAACTGCCTCATTCACCCGAGGACTCCATCCTCAGAGCCGAAATTGAAAGTATGGGTCGCTATGGTACCAGTATCACGGCAATGGAGGTTACCCTCGACAACAACATCAACCAGTTCTTCTTCTTCCCTCCGATCAAAGGGGTGGTCACCAGTTACTTCGAGCCCGCCAACAGCCATTTTGGAATTGATCTGGTGGCAGACCCAAATGAAGCCATTAAAGCCACCCTCGACGGGACCATTATTTTTGCCGAGTGGACCATCCAAACAGGCTATACCATTGCCATTCAGCATTCCAACAACCTTATTTCAGTTTACAAACACAACAGCGTCCTGCTTAAACGGGAAGGCGCCTCGGTGAAAGCGGGGGACGTCATTGCCATTGTCGGCAATACAGGCATACTTTCCTCAGGGCCTCACCTCCATTTCGAGCTCTGGTTCAACGGTAACCCCGTAGACCCCCTCGACTATATTATTTTCTGATGAACGGTCCCCAAAAAAAAGGTCTGGCAATTCTGGGTGCAACCGGTTCTATCGGCTGTCAGGCCCTCGAGGTCATCCGCGCCTTTCCCCATCGCTTCCAGGTGGAAGTCCTCACCGCCCAAAACAATGCCCCGCGCCTGATTAGGCAGGCCATTGAATTCCAGCCCAATGCAGTGGTGATCGGCAACGAGGCTCTTTACCCAAAAGTGAAGGAAGCCCTTGAATCTTTCCCCATCAAGGTTTTCTCGGGAGCAAAGGCCCTTAAAGAAGTCACCGAATTCGACGGAATTGATATGGTCCTTACTGCAATGGTCGGTATCGCAGGCCTCGAACCCACCATGGCAGCCATTCAGGCAGGCAAGCAAATTGCTTTGGCCAACAAAGAGACCCTGGTGGTGGCCGGGAACCTCATCACCCGCCTGGCTCAGGAAAAAGGCGTTAATATTTACCCCGTCGACTCCGAGCACTCAGCCATCTTTCAGTGCCTGGCAGGTGAATTCCATAACCCCCTTGAAAAAATTTATCTTACCGCCAGCGGCGGACCTTTCCGGGGGAAAAAACGCGATTTCCTCGCCTCTGTTAAAAAAGAACAAGCCTTAAAACACCCCAACTGGGATATGGGGTGCAAAATCACAATCGACTCAGCATCCATGATGAATAAAGGCCTTGAGGTGATTGAGGCCAAATGGTTATTCGCCCTGAAACCCGATCAAATTAAAGTGATAGTTCACCCACAGTCCATCGTTCACTCCCTGGTTCAGTTTTCTGACGGCTCTATCAAAGCCCAAATGGGATTGCCTGACATGAAGTTGCCCATCTTATACGCAATGGCCTATCCCGACAGGCTCCATACCAGTTTCCCGCGTTTCGACTTTTTGAATTATCACGAGCTGAATTTTGAAGCTCCTGATACCGAAAGCTTCCCCAACCTGATGCTGGCTTACCGGGCATTGGAAAAGGGAGGCAATATGCCGTGTATTCTCAATGCCGCCAATGAGGTGGCTGTAGCCGCTTTCCTGAAAGATCAGCTTGGCTTCCTCCAAATGTCAGATGTCATTGATGATTGCATGCAAAAAATCCACTTCATGATTGAACCAAACCTGCAGGATTTCATTCATACTGATGCGGAAACCCGAAAACTGGCACTTTCACTTATTAAAAAACAAAACAACTGAGCCCTCTCATTCTTTCAAATCGTTACTCATTCTTTTTTCAATGGAAATATTAATCAAAACCCTGCAATTCTTTCTCAGCCTTTCCATCCTGGTTATTATCCACGAAATGGGACACTATTTTGCCGCCCGATTTTTTAAGGTCAGGGTAGAAAAATTTTATCTCTTTTTCGACGCCTGGTTCTCCATTTTCAAATTCAAGCGGGGAGATACAGAATATGGCATGGGCTGGCTCCCATTGGGCGGATATGTTAAAATCGCCGGCATGATTGACGAATCTATGGATCGCGAGCAGATGAAGCAGCCCGCTAAACCCTATGAGTTTCGTTCAAAACCAGCCTGGCAGCGCCTGATCATTATGCTTGGCGGGGTTACCTTCAACATCCTCCTGGCTATGTTGATCTACATTGTAATGCTGTATTCACACGGGGAGGAATACCTGCCAGCCGAAAACGTGAAATACGGCATCGTGGCCGATTCTCTTGCCCTTGATTTGGGGATGCAAACCGGCGACAAGATCCTTATGCTCAACGGCGAAAGAGCTGAAGACTTCATGGAAATCCCAAGGGAATTCATCATGGGCAATGTAAAAACCGTTACCGTTGAACGAAATGGGGAATTACTAACCCTGGACGTGCCCGAAAGCTTCTTTGGAAAATTGGTGCAAAGCAAGGGAGAAGGGTTCTTTACAATCAGGTACCCCTTTATCGTTGAGGCATTCCTGCCCAATTCGGCCGCTGAGGCAGCCGGTGTCCGCCCCGACGACCATATCGTGGCCATCGGCGATAACGAAACCTGGTCTTTCGACGAATTCAGGGTGGCTATTGCCAATTATCGCGACCAGCAAACAACTATCGCTGTTGACCGCCAGGGCGAACGACTGGAATTCCCAATCACGATCTCTGAAGAAGGTACCATCGGCGCCTATGTCAAGCCCATGGCCGACCTGTTTGAATTCAGAACGCATACTTACTCCCTCTTTGCGTCCATTCCTGCAGGAATCACAAAAGCATATACCACAACCGTTGACTATGTAAAACAACTTGGATTACTCTTCAGGCCGGAAGTGAAAGCCACTGAAAGCCTCGGGGGATTCATCACAATTGGAAATATATTTGCCCCAACCTGGAACTGGCTGCACTTCTGGAGCATTACAGCATTCCTTTCCGTGATCCTGGCCGTGATGAATATCCTGCCCATCCCTGCCCTCGATGGCGGACACGTGATGTTCCTGCTTTACGAAGTGGCTTCAGGACGAAAACCCAATGAAAAATTCATGGAATACGCACAGATGATCGGAATGATCCTCTTGCTCGGTCTCATTCTTTTTGTTAACTTCAACGACGTCTTGCGTTTGTTTAAATAAAGCCATTTGGTCCTGAAGAAATTTTTTGCCCATGTTGCTTTTCAAAAGTTGTGAAATATTCGGCCCCCAGCCCCTGGGGCATAAGGATGTGCTCATGGCTGGGAAAAGCATCGTGGCTGTCGCCGACGATATTCGAATGCCGGAAAACCTGGGGCTTACCGTAATTGACTGTTCCGGCTTTAAGATGATCCCTGGTCTGATCGATAACCAGGTGCACATTGCAGGGGCAGGGGGAGAAGGGGGCCCTGCCTCGCGCACCCCTTCGATATACCTCAGCCAGATACTTGAGGCTGGCGTCACCACTGTGATCGGCTGTATGGGCACCGATGGAATCACACGAAGCCTGGAGGCCCTCCTGATGAAAGCCAAAGGCCTCCGCCAGGAAGGCATCAGCGCCTGGATCTATACCGGATCTTTCCAGGTCCCAACCCCGACCCTCCTGGGCGATATTACCAAAGACATTGCCCTTATAGAAGAGATCATTGGCGTGGGCGAAATCGCCATCTCCGATCACCGCTCCTTCTGCCCCACCAACGAAGAACTCAGGCGTATCGCTGCGCAGGCTCGTCTGGGCGGAATGCTCGGCGGTAAAGCGGGTATCGTCAAAATCCATATGGGCGATGCCCGAAAACCCTTCAACCCCCTCTACCAGGTGGCCCAGACCAGTGAATTGAAACTTGCTCAGTTCCTGCCAACCCATTGCAACCGCAATCATTTTATTTTTGAAGATGCCCTAGAGTACGGCAAAAAAGGATATGTTGACCTTACTGCCGGCTCTTACCCTTATTTCCCCGATATAGAAATAAAACCCTCCACTGCCATCAAAAGACTGCTGGAAGCCAGCGTTCCCCTCGAACACATCACACTGAGCAGCGATGGCATGAACTCATTGCCCCTTTTTGACGAAAACGGCTTGCTGGTGAAGCTCGAAATAGGCCAGCCACGCTCTGTCTTCGAAGAATTGCGTGATACAGTGCTGCAGGAAAAAATACCCCTTGAACAAGCCCTGAAAGTGGCCACCAGCAACGTGGCCGACATCCTCTGGCTGAAAAACAAGGGTCGCATTGCCCCCGGCAAAGACGCCGACTTAGTGGTCATTGACGACGATTTCCATATCATCCATCTTGCCGCCATGGGCCAGCTGATGGTCCACAACGGAAAAATGCTAATAAAGGGCAGTTACGAAATATAACCGCTCACGCCAACATCATGCAGAGAAAGTTCCAGGTACATATCCTTGGCTGTTCCGCGGCCACACCCACTTCCCTGAGGCATACCACCTCTCAGGTGCTTGCCTATCACAACAAATATTTCCTCCTTGATTGTGGAGAGGGAACCCAGATGCAGCTCAGGCGCATGAAGCTGCCCATGATGAAAATTGAGCATATCTTCATCAGCCACCTCCATGGCGACCATTACCTGGGCTTGCCGGGCCTGCTTTTCTCCCTTCACCTCCTCGGACGAAAAAAAGAAATCCACATCTACGCCCCTCCGGGCATCCAACAGATCATCGATGTCCAGTTTACCCTTTCAGAGCTGAGCCCACTTTACCAAATACACTATCACGACATTACCCGTCCTGAGGATTGCATTTTCGAAGACCGCTACCTGACAGTCGAAACCATGGAAATGACCCACCGCATCCCTTCTTTTGGTTTCCTTTTCAGGGAAAAGCCGCACAAGCGTAATCTGAGCAAAGAAAGCATTCTGAAGTACGACATCCCCCGCGACCAGATGGATGCCATTAAAGAAGGTGCCGACTTAGTCCTGCCCGACGGAAAAAAGGTCCCCAACCACAAGATCACCATCAGCCCAGCCCATTCCAGGGCTTATGCCTTTTGCAGCGACACCGCCTATTCTGAAGCTTTCCTGCACCAGATCAATGGGGTCGACCTGATGTACCACGAGGCCACCTTCCTAAACGACAAAGCCGGTATCGCCGCCGAAAAGACCCATAGCACCACCCTCGAAGCAGCTACCCTGGCCAAAAAGGCAGGCGTCAAAAAACTGCTCCTTGGCCATTATTCAGCCCGCTACAACGATCTCCAATTGTTTGCACAAGAAGCCAGGCAGGTTTTCCCAAACACCGAACTGGCCGAAGAAGGGCGTATCATTCAGGTGGGTGATGAGCAGCCCTAAACCAGGCCACGAAGCTCTTCTATACGAAACCTGATCTTACGCTGCATATAGGCATCCCCAACCTCTTCAAGCAAACCCTGCAACACATCAGCATCATCCATATTATCCAGGGCCTTTCGGCGAACCTCAAAATCAGGATCCTTAAAGAAAATTTCGCGCAACACCTGCATGTCCGAGATACGGGTAACTGCCTGCCCACGCACGAAAAAATCAGGGTCATCAGAGGCAATCGAACGGATTACCCCGGGATCATCAATCTGCTGGACAGCAAGGGCCCTGACGTAATAATCACCGTCGTTGCGGGCAATCTGGATGAGTACTTCCTGATCTGTGATTTTCTTCAGGGCATCCGAACGTACATA
>LSQX01225579.1_pt1 | contig 21177 bp, 12 predicted proteins | sample 654561 | NCBI WGS metagenome assembly LSQX01 (sample SAMN04489861, study PRJNA283612) | anaerobic digester metagenome | isolation source: 4 biogas reactors fed with cattle manure at either 37C or 55C with and... | place: Denmark: Kongens Lyngby | collected 2014 | reverse complement strand
ACCATAGGCGTAGCCCAGCAGGCCGGGCTGGGGGCCACGGGCGGCGAAGGGGTTGTCGTGATGATCCCAGCTCGGAGACCACAGGTACTGCTCGTTATCCGGTAAGAAACTGCGCAGAGTAGCCGGAGAGGAGGCGCCGATGACGCCCCCCTCATTGGGGAAGCGGTCCACGAACTCGCGATACTTCCAGAAAGCCGCGGCCGGCTCCGAGCCCATGGACACGCTCCACGGGTGCTGGTCGCCGACGGTGGGGTCATTAGGGAACTTGTAGTCGGGCGAGTACGGTGAGCTGATCCAGTAGGCGACGTGAGGAGCCTCGGCTAGTGCGATGCGAGGCAGGTCAAGATGGAAAATGGGGTAATGCGGGTTGGCCTTGGGTTGGTGAGCGTAGCCCCAGCCCCAGTCGCCCCATTCGATCTCGTTATTACCGCACCACGCTACGAGCGAGGGATGGTGCGCCATATCACGCAGGGCCCAGGTAACCTCGCGACGGACCTCGGCGCGGAACTGGGGGTCGTCGCCGGGGTACTGGGCGCAGGCGAAGAGCAGGTCATGCCAGACCATTAGCCCCAGCTCGTCGCAGGCTTCAAGGAGGGCATGGTCGGCCAGCAACGCGCCGCCCCAGATGCGGAGCATGTTGAAATTGGCCGCGGCGGCGAGGCAGGCCAACTCGCGATAGCGCTCCGGGGTCATAGTGCTGTAGAGGGCATCGGCAGGACACCAGTTGCCGCCCTTGCAGAAGAGGGGGCGGTTGTTGACCTTCAGGATGAAGTAGCGCCCCTCAACCGGGTGCGGGGACTGGTCAATGAGCACGCGGCGGACGCCGGTGCGGCGGGTGAGGGACTGGGTTTCGCCGCCGCTCTCCAGGTTGACTTCGACGGTATAAAGGAACTGCTCACCGTGGCCGACCGGCCACCACAGGCGAGGGTTCTCCATCTCGAGGGCGACTTCATGACGGCTAAGGCCCGGAGCTAACTCCACCTCCTGACTGACCTCCTGGCCGGTCTCGGCGATCCGGGCGCGAAGCATCCCGGTGACCGGCGTTTCTGTGAGACCCTCGACGCTCACCCGCACGACCATGGTGGCCCGAGCGAGGTCTTCGGAGGGCAGCGCAAATACAGTAACCTCATCCAGGCGGGGAGTGTCGCGCCATTCGAGGGTCACGTCACCCAAGATACCCAGGTTGGCCAGGCGCGGATTCCAGTCCCAGCCGAACTGGTACTGGGGCCGGCGTTGCCAATGGCGCTTGGTAAGGAAATCAATCTCGGAGGTCACATAGGCCTCTGCGGACTTCTCGGAGAGCTCGTGCATTCCGCTGCTGACCTTGACCACCATGGAGTTCTCGCCGGGTTGGAGCTTGCCGGTAACCTCCAAGCGCGCGGGGGTATGGGCATTGGCGTGTTGGCCAATCTCCTCCCCATTGAGCCAGACAGTAGTCTGGAACTCCAGGCGCTGAAAGACGAGCCAGGCGTGCTGAGTCGCGGCCTCAGCGGGGACGGTGAAGGTGTGGCGGTAAACCCAGAACTGTTCTTCGATCCAGCGGGCGCGCAGCGAGTTAAGGCCGAAGTAGGGGTCCTCCAGCAATCCCGCTTCCTCCAAGACAAGGTGTATGGGAGCGGGGACGCGCGCGGGAAGAGACTTGCGGCCGCGGGGTTCCGGGCCGGTCAGGACACCGGGCGGGAGAAGAGGATTGCCCTCTGCCCATAGGAGAGACCAGGTACCGTTCAAGGACAAGGTGCCAGACATAGAAGACCTCCGTTGTGTATTGCTCTCCACCCCCTCTCCCCGCGCCCCCACTTCGTGGAGCCGGGCAGCGCGGAGTCAGTACAGTAGTTGCCAGTGAGGAGGTGCGCTGTACTCCTGCCAAGGGTGCTGGGGCCGGGCTCATGGGACTTTTCGCGTCCTACGCGGCTGGCCCCTGCGGCAGAGACCGCGTGGATGATGGGCGAGACGGGCGTCCTATCCCTGGGTCCAGAATTTCTGCTTGACCCACTCCGTCTTCATCGCCAACATTAACTCCTGGCGCTTCTGATTAACCTGGTACCAGCGCACGAAGGCCGCTGGTATGTCCTCTTTCGCCGCCAAGGCCTCAATCAACTCCTGGCGGTTAGCCCGCCATTCCTCCCCGAACTGCTTTTCCAGCGCCGGATAGGTGAGCAGATCGGCAATCTCCGCGTCCTCAGCTTCTGGCGGAGGGGCGGGCGGCGGGACGGTGAGGCTGCCCAGACGCTTGAGCTCCTGGCGAAGCGTCTCCAGAGAGGCGAAGAGACGCGCGGCGGTGATCGTGTAGCTCTCATGACCCCAGTCACCGACCAGGAAGCAGAAGTCCTTCGCGGGGGACTGGGCGGTAAAGGTCGGGCTGATGGTGCCCGCCCAGTTCTGGGAGACCACGGCGGAGGCCAGGTTCTCGGGATCGGCTACCACCGCGCCGGCAGCGGTCTGGCGGGCCAGGCGGCTGTGCAGAAGCACCGCCCATTCCTGAGCAACATCCAGAGGCTCCGGCTGAGCCTTCTGGGAGACAGCCGGGACCTCGAAGCTGCGGAGTGGCGTGGTCAGCCAGCGCTGGCGCGGGAAGGCCTGGGTGTAGCCTCCGGGATCACAGCGAAAGGTACAGCTCAGCAGGTCGGCCTCGCGGCCCGGAGGTGGGAAGTAGCGCCAGATCAGGCCCCAACGGTCGGTGACATCGCGCCAACCCACAATACGCATGCGTAGCCAGCCGCCAGCCGGGTCGCGCCAATCGCCCTCAGCGATAATCTGGCGATTGTCCACCTGGCGGAGAGTCCAGCACTCCAGCAGACCCATCCAGACCGGGACGTTGGTGGTGCCGGAGAGAAGATTCTTCTCGTCGCCCTGGAGACGGACAGAGACGCCAAAGGTGGGAGGAAACCACCAGTTGCCGCCGGGCCCGTAAGCGCGGATGTCTGTGTCGCCCCAGCCCTGGGCGGGGAAGTCTGTCTCGGGGTCGAGGGTCTGCTGTATCTCTAGCGTAAAAGTCCCGAAGCGGACGTTTTGAAGGGTGCGAACCCAGCCCTTGCGAGCCTCGGGCTGGTCGAGAACCTTTTGGCTCTGCCGCTCGCTGGCCTGGAAGAGAGAATCCGAACGATCGAAGGGCTCCTCGGCGGCGAGGAGAGGGGAGGCGAGCGCGAGAAGGGCCAGGATTGCCCACCTCAGAGGCCTCACCCCCCAGCCCCCTCTCCCCGCGCGGATTCTGCTCGAATCTGCTGGGGAGAGGGGGAGCCCTTTGCGTTCGGTTGGCGGGGAGGAGATTGCGCGGAGGGATGACCCCACCGGTGCCCTGCTAGCGCAGGGCACCACCTCCCCTAGATAGGGGAGGCGGCGGATCTTCGCCACGGGTTTGAGCGCGAGAAGGAAGGGCGGGCGTCTGTGCAAACACCGTGAGCCGGCTGATATTGGTCGCCGCCGACCAACATCCGCCCCTAGAAGGGAGGCAGTCATGGTTGCTTCTCTCCCTTGAGTTGCACAGTCACCGTAGCGCCGGCGCCGGAGTTGACATCGGTCACGGTGATTCTCCACACACCGGGGGTATCATTCAGGGCAAAGGTCAGAGGCACGCGCACAGGCCCGGCGGGAGGGGCTTCCAGTACGCGCTGGAAGGGATAGAAGGACTGACGCTGGGGATCGGTGGCCTCCACACGCAAAACGTGCCGGTCACGTCTGGTAGCGGGGTCGAGGTTGAGATTGGCGGTGAGGGTCACGGTCCCTGCGCCGGCCAGGGAGGTCTTATCGGCACGCAGGTCTAGCGATTTCACCTGGTAAGGCATCAGGGAGTAGATGCGTACACCGCCACGCGGCAGGTCGGTCTTTAGGGTGGTGACCTGGCCGAGGTGCTTGCCGGCGCGGACGTCGTAGACGTGGAAGGCCTCGGGCAATGCAATTTCCAGCGGCCGGCGGGGGCCGGTGAAGTCCCCACTACCGAGCTCCTGGACACCGAGAAGATACCCTTTGCCGTTGGGGAAGTTGGTGATGCGGAAGCCAGGTGTAGGCTTACCCTCACTGGTCCAGGGGAAAGGCCTGGGGACCCCGGCGGCACCAGCGAGGCGCAGCATAATCTGGTGCCAGAGGAGCCAGGGCTCGCCGCCCTCGGCGCGCCAGGTCGCGTAGCTGCTGAAGGAGCAGTTGAAGAGAACCGCCTGCCCCTTGCCAAAGGTACGCTCCAGGAGGGCCGGACTCTCCCCCACATGGCCTAGCACAGTGGCAGTAGTAGCCTTGACGCGGGGATCGCCCAGCGCCTCGCCGAAGGTCACCTCCGGCGTGTCGGGGGCGGGCCTGCCGGAGAGGACGCCGCGGAGGCGAGCTTTCTCCTCGGGGCCTTCAGGAGTGAACTCCACGCCGAAGAGGTCCGCCAGCGGGGGCTGGGGCCGGACCACGCCGCAGGGGGTGCGCCGGCCGGGCAGGACATCAGCGAGGACGACGCCTCCGGCATTGACAAAGTCCCGGACCACCTGGATTTCCTTGTCGCTGAGGGCGTTACAGCCGGGAAGCGCGAGCAGTTTGATGCCGTGCTTCTGCAAGAAGCCCCCCTCCAACTCCTCGGAGATGATGGGGTAGGGGTACAGACCCAGGTCCTCAAAGGCGGCGAGGAAGGCATCCCAGCTCAGTCCATGGCTGGTCACCGGCTCGTGCTTGGCCTCGAGCTGATCGCAGGTGCCGGAGGAGAGACTGTAAAGCATGGCGACCGGGGCGTAGGCCGGGGGGCAGCCGGCAACGAGATCGCCGATGCCGGAGTCGAGCTCCTGGTTGACCTCGGTCTGGTAGAGGGCGTGGGCGTCCTGGAGCTTATAGTCAAAGGTAATGCCATTGCCATTCCAGAAGCACCAGAAGACGTAGCCGGTCCCACCGGAGAGCAGGCAGTCCCAGATGGGGTTGCGGCGGACGGCGAGGTTGGCGGGCTTGCCGCCATAGGTCCCCAGGCAGGCGCCGTACAGGCCGGGTTGGGTCATGCGACCGCGCTGGGCGCCGAGCTTGACGGTCACGTGGCCATAGTACGGGCAGACGTAGTTGAGGCGGCCAAAGGCCTCGGCGGCGGAGTAGCCGTAGTAGGCGGCATCGGTACCGGCGTAAGCGTCGGGGATGACCTCACGCATGGCCTGGCAGACGAAGTCCATGTCCCCCACCCAGAGCTTCTGGCAGAAGCGCTGGGCGTCAATCCAGGCCGCGGTCTGACCGGCGTCGTAGGCGGCCTTGATGGACTCGTTGGTGATACGGGCGAAGGGATTGTCGGTATCGGCATTGCCAGCGAACTGTTGCTTGAAGGCCGTTACGTCTTCGGTAGGGAGGCGGTTGCCCTTGTCACGCTGAAGCTGGACCATGCGCTGGTGAAGGTTGGCCCACTGGCCGAGAGTGACTTTCCAGGCCTTGGCAAGGTCCTCCAGGCTACCGTACTTCTTCTGGAGCCATTGATGGAAGGCGACCTGCACATAGGGATTCTGGGGCAGGTCCTCGTCGGCTACCTCCTCTTCGGGAGGCGTCCAGCCCCAGGCCTCGCAAACCGCGTCGAAATCGCCGTACTCCGTCTGGAGCCATTCATAGAACTTGATCGCGCTGTAAGCGCCGCGCGGTAGCTGGCGGTAGGCGCCGGAGTCATCAGTGAGGTTCATGCCCCAGACGCCCCAGGGCTTGACGGACTCACAGACCTCCTGGAGGGAACGGCGCATCTCCTCGCGCAGCGCGGGCTCCTCCCAGTCATTCATGGGGGCGTCGTCCCCCAAGGCAGTAATATGCCAGGGGGTGGGGTAGTTCTGCAGGTCGTTCCAGAGGGCAGCGTTGGCGCCAAGAGGCGTGAGGCTGCCGCTGCGGTTGGCGACATAGCCGAGCTGACGAATCATCTCCTGGTAGGCAGACATCTCGATAGTGCCGTGGGCGTAAGTAGTGGCGGCGGGGGTCCAGGCTCCGAAGTCCGCCTTGGTCTTGGGACTGCGAATCTCGGTGTGGGCTCGAGAAAGAAGATGTCCGGCCGGGTCGAGGGCGTCCGCCTGGAGGAACCAGATCTGCCCCGCGAGCCCCCCGGCGGGGAAGCTGAAGCGCAGAGGAGCGTCGGCCGGGCCGGTCAGGCGACCGACCTCGCGCCAGAAGCGGTCTACGAGGGTAAGGCGGAGCGTGGTTCCCGCGGGCGCGTCCTCCATGACCACCGAGCCCTCCAGGGGCTCACCGCGAGGCGTCCGGTCCGGGAACTTGAGCTGGATCTTCGGCGGGGCGAGGCCGCGGTTCACTTCCACAAAGGTACTGCCCCAGTCCACAGTTTCACCCGCGGCGTTGTCCAGCCAGACATCCACAAACTGCCGACCAGCATGCGCAAAGGTCACATCCTGAAGTCGGAGGATAACGCCCTGGTCAGTGGCCTGGCAAGGCTGCTTGCCGTGGGTGGTGACTATCCCCCACTGGTCGCGGATCTGCCAGCGCAGCGTGCCGGTAAAGGCGCCGCCGGGAGCGACGACGGAGAGCTCAGCCGGCTGAGAGCCGTCGGTCTCGCCCCGAGGCTGCATGCCGGTGATCTGCACGGCCTGGGGCCGGCCGGAGGCGCGCAACAGGGCCTTGGCAGTGTGACTGTAAAGGTAATCCGTTTGGGCCCACATGTCGCGGGTGATCTCGATGCCGGGGATGACTGCAGGCGTGCCCCAGTACATATTGCCGATAGTGGTATTAGTGGTGTAGTAGATAATGGAGCCGCGCCCAAACTGGTACAGGCCGACTTCGCCAAACTCATAGGGCTTGGCGCTCCAGCCGGGATAGACAGTGAGCTTGGCCAGCGGGTAAGTCTTGCCCGGCTCATGGGCGACTTGTTGGAGGCCCTCGTAAGGGAGGCCGGGGAGGAGCTGCTTGTTCGGGGGGACCAAGGGCTTGAGCCCTAGCGAGTTCGGGTGCAGGGGATTGCTGCCCCACTGGTCCTGCAAGACCAGCCCACTCCCCTCGTTCTTAACCCGTGATAGGATCTCGTAAACGATGTCGTAAGGGATGGTGGCGGCGTCAATGCGCGAGACCAAGAAGGCGTCAATGTGCTGGCCGGAGAGCAAGAGTCGGCGAGTCTCCTCGAAGTCGGAGGAGACAAAGCGGAAGTCGCCCTCACCGTGGGGCTCGACCACCGTGGCCTCCAGCGGGAGGTAGTGAGTAAGAGCCCGGGCCTCGGCCAGACCACCGCGATTGACAAGCATGACGACGCGCAGGGGACCGCCGGGGAGCTTGCCAGCACAGACTATCCGGCGGGGCCAGACCTTCTCGATCCAAGCCTCGCCCTGGGGGATGGTGGGACCGCCTTCGGCGGATTCGGGATGGTCGTAGCCTACCGGCAAAGCGGAACGAGCGGGCCCAGCCGGAAGAACCAGCACTGCGGATACCAGGAGAAGACCCAAGGTGAGACCACAGGGGAAGCACACAGGTCCTCGATATCTGTCCATGATCAGCCCTCCATCTGTGGAGCTTGGAACCTGAACGCCAATTTATAACTTCTATCAGCGAGCATGAATTCCTCCTCTGCAAACATATCAATCTGGACAAGCAGGAAATTGTGCAGAGAAAATGAATTAGGACTATGCTATGGTGCTTGCGTGGGACAAAAGCCCACCGGAAGGCCCTAGCCCCCGAGACGCTCATAAGGAGGCCGATATGAGACGATTAATGGCTGGTATAGCGGTGCTGTTGTTCGCAGGTCTAATCCAGATCACACCCGCACAGGCGCGTGTGGACGGAACCTATCTATCCAAGGTTCGTCCAGAACGCTTCGTCACGCCGTGCCGGCCCTTTGGGACGGACTACGCCCGGGGGCCGCTGAAGGTGCTGTTTCTGGCGAACTACAACATGGGGGCGCGGGAGGTCGTGGAGCTCAAGCAGCGCCTCAACATGGAGATTGACGTAACGCTCTATCAAAGCCCGCGCATGCAACTGGGGGTGGACGACTCCCCCTACGTGGGAGCGGTGCTGGGGACCTCGCGAGCCGAGAAGCTCGCGGTGCTCTATGAACAACTGGAGCAGAAATGGGACGCCTTCGTGATGGGGGCGAACACGCCGTTCGCAGACCTGTCCCCAAAGGCGCAGTACCTGATGCTGAAGCAGGTCAGCGAGGGCGCGGGGCTGATCTGCCTGGGAGCGCTGCCCAAGGAGGCTCTCAATAACCCCACCGAGGATGATCCCTACAGCATCCTGGCCGGAGTGCCCTTCCCCTTGCTCAAGTCCTATACGCTGGTCCCGAAAATGGTGCCGCTGGAGAAGCTGCCCGAGGACCTGCTCAAGACCTATACCCTGGGGCAGGGGCGGGTGGCCATGGTCAAGCACTACGTGGTTTATCCCTACCCGCGAAGTCTGGAGGGGTATTACCAGGGGTTTCAGTCGCTAACGCCTGCTTTTCCGTATAGCTACAAGGAGCACGTGTATTACGACTATTATCTGAGCGCCATTGCCAAGACGCTGCTGTGGGCGGTGCCGAGCAAGGCCAGCGTGATCACCCCCGCGCCCGAGAACGAAATGTTTGCGACGGTGAACTGGGCCGACCTGCCGAGGACCGTGCCGGTGGGCCGTTTCAATCTTCCCGCGGGCAAGACGCTGAGCTGCAAGGCAGAGCTGCGGGACCTGTTCGGCAAGATCACCCCGCTGGCCGCGCCTGAGGTGAGTGGCGGGACCTATGAACTGGCGGTGCAGATGCCGACGGTGCCGCAGGGCGATTACTTCGTGGACTATCAGTTGACATCGCCCGAGGGCACGGAGTACTGGGGCAGCTATGGAGTGGCAGTGCGCGCTGAGCTGCCGACGATTGACAAGATCCAGATGGCGGAGGTGATGTACCAGCCGACGGCACCCTTCTTTGCGGATGTGAGACTGTCGGCAGCCCCACCCCCAGGTCTGATCCTGCGGGCGCGGGGCTTTGACCGCGTGGGGCGGGAGATCTTCCGCGTGGACCGACCGGCTACCAGGGAGGTCGTACCCGTGGGAGCTGACCTGGAGCGCACGGTGGGAATGGCCCATCACCTGCGGGCGGAGCTCTGGCAGGGAGACCGCTGCGTGGATGTGGCGCGGGAGGAGTTCCTGGTAACTGCACGCGAGGATCCGGTGTGGGCGAACATCATCTGGGGCGATCCCATAAACACTCTGCTGGGAGAGATGCAGAACGACCAGATGCGACGGGCAGGCTTCAACGTTAGCCTGACACACGATCCAGCCCGGCCGGCCACGCGCGATTTCCGGGAGATTGACTACCTGATTGCGCTGCGCTTCCCGGCAGTGACCGATGAGGACCCCGATCCAGGTTTTGACAACCCGCAATGGGTGGAAGACTACGTCGCCAAGAGCATTACCGCCCCGGTGCTGAAGAAGCGGGACTATGGGGTGTGGTACTACTCGCTGGGCGATGAGAACAGCTACTCCTACAGCCGGGCGAAGATCGCGCCCTCCGAGTTGCGGGCCTGGCGCCAGTATCTTAACGACACCTATGGGGGTGATCTGGCGCTGCTAAACCGGGAGTGGAACAGTGAGCACAAGAGCTTCGACGAGATCTCCTGGGTGAATGTGGAGGAGCCGCTGGAGATGGTGGACATCCCGCGCAAGCACCTGTGGATGGCCTTCTGCGAGAAGCAATACGCCGATGCGCACCATGCCATGGCGGAGGCGATCCGCGAAGTGGACCCGGAGGCCCGAGTGGGCGCGGAGGGCTCCTTGCCCGGGAACCTGGAGGAGACGCTGAAGGGCCTGCAGATGTGGGGCCCCTATCCGAGCCGGTTGGACAACGCGCTGATGCGTTCGTTCGAGACTACGCCGCTGCTGAAGGGCAACTGGTGGGGAGGCTACGTGTCGGGACGCAGCTCGGGTTCACAGAAGCTGTGGGATCAGATTCTCACCGGCGGGGTCAACAGCAGCTACTACTACACAATGTACGGCTCGGAGGGTTTCATCGGAGCCGACATGTCCTACGCGGATTTCTTTGAGCAGACGCAGCAGGCGGACATCCGGGAGGTCACGGATACGCTGGGACCATTGCTCAACGCCACTCCGGTGGCGAAGATGGGGTTGGGCCTGTTCTATAGCCTGCCTAGCGAGCATGCGGGGACGATAGATACGCGCTGGGGAGCGGTGGGAAGCTGCCGCGACGGAATGCTCAAGTTCTGCGAGCAGACGGGAATCTCCAGCCATTTCTACTCCGAGAAGCAGATCCTGGCCGGGAAGCTGGATGCGGATGGTGTAACAGTACTGATGATGCCGCAGGCGCTGTGTGTGAGCGAGGCGGTGGCGCAGGCATTGCGACAGTGGGTGGCGGCGGGAGGCGTGCTGATCGCTGACCAGCGGCCAGGACTGCGCAACGAGCGCGCGGCGCTACGCGAGAAGGGCGTGCTGGATGAGTTGTTTGGCGTGGCGCAGACGGTAGAGGGCGATCCGCAGGTAACGACGATTCAGGTGCCGGGCCAGGCCTGGGAGCGGGTAATCGTGGACGCCAGCCTCAAGCCGGCAACCGCAACCAAAGGCATGGGTCTCCAGAGCGACCTGCCGGTAGGCCTGGTCAACCAGGTCGGTACCGGGCGGGCCATCCTGTTGAACATCTCGCTGGGCAAGCTCCTGGCCAACTACGACGATGACGCGACGCGAAACTTCCTGCGGGAAATGCTGAAGCAGGGAGGCATCTTCACCGGCCTGCAGGCACCACCGGGCTACCTGCTGACGCGGTTCGAGGGTCCAGGCTATCAACTCCTGAGCTGTCGGATCACTACCGAGGGCAAAGCGAACGAGACGGTGAAGCTCGGCGAGACGGTGGCGGCATATGATGTGCGGAGCGGGAAGTACCTGGGTAAGGTGGACAGCCTGGTGCCCTCACAATGCGCCGGCAGAAATAACCTGTTCGCCCTGCTGCCGGAGCCGGCGACGGGAATCTCGGTACAGGCGCCGGGGAAGGCGGAGGCAGGAGCCATGCTAGCGGTGACCGTCTCGACGAGAGCTACGGCAGGGAAGAGTAATCCGACCCGGCTGGTGATGGTGAAATGGCTGACCCCGGAGGGCGTGGAGGTGGAGGTGTTGCGGAAGTATGCGAGTGTGTCCGAGGAGCCAGCCCGGGTGATTCTGCCCCTGGCACTGAACCAAGCTTCGGGAACGTATACCTGCGAGGTGACGGATATCCTCACCGGGCAGGTCCAGACCGCGCGCGTCGAGGTGACGGGAGGTAATGAATAATGTCACGCATAACAAGCGTCCTATTGACGATATTAGTGCTGCTGGGGGCCATGGGAGTACAGGCCGAAGTGCCGCCGGTGTTGACACTGCATCTGGCGCCGTATTTCGCCGCCGGGCCGGTCATTGACGGCAAGCTGGATGATGCTGCCTGGCGGACAGCGCCGGAGAACTCGACCTTCTACAAGTACTGGACCACGGCGGCAGAGGCCACCCCACTGCGGACGGCCTTCCGGCTGGGGTATGACGCTAAGGGCCTGTTCCTGGGCGCGAACATGTACGAGAAGGAACCGGACAAGATCAAGGCGACGATCGCGCAGCGCCAGGATCCCCGGTTGTGGACTGACGATTGTGCGGAGATCTATGTGGATTCCGCGGGCAGCGGCACGGGGTACCGCAAGTTCACCATCAACGCTCTCGGGACAACCCAGACGCTGTACCGGATGGACATGGCTAACAGCGACCCGACCTGGGCGCCGGAGGGCTGGCAGGCGGCAGCGGTACGCGATGCCGAGGGGTGGACCTTTGAGATGTACATTCCCTGGGAGATCCTGGGCCGTCCCGCAGAGGCCGGGGATCTGTGGAAACTCTGCTTCGTACGCTTCTCCTGGTCCTCTGGGGGCTGGGCCGGTGGGGGCCTGGTGACCTCCGCGCTGGGTGGGAACTACAACAACCCCGACCGCTTCGGCTGGTTGCTGTTCCTGCCGCGAGATGCGGGGGGGGATACCAACGCGCTAGCCCAGACGATAGCCGAGCGCGTGCCCGGTGACTGGCTGGTCTCTCTGCCGGAGGCAGTGGTAATGAAGTCCAGCGGCGAGGTCAAGGCGACGAGCATGAAGGATCTGGTGGCCAGCCTGCGGACAGAGGTGCAAGCAGAGCTGGAAGATTGCCGGCAGCTCAGCGAGGGCGACTCGGTAGCCGCCACTGGTCTGGACGCAGTAGACAAGGAGCTCGCCGGGGTGCCAGCACAGGTCGCTGATGCGGTGGGCTTCCAACTGGCCATGGGCACACTGGCCAAGATCTCGAGCAAGATTGAGGATATTCGCTACACACATATGCTGACCGCGCTGCTGGCGGCAGGATAGAAACTCAATAGCGGGGGCGGCGATTCCGCCCTGATCTGATCGCAGCGCCGGGCGGGGTTCCGCCCCTGCGGCAGGGCAACCCTGGCCGAGGGAGGCGAACCTCATGCGCTGGGTATTTCCGTGGCTGCTAGTAATGGGCATGATGACGGCGGCGCGGGCAGATCTGCCCCCAGTGGTGTCCTTTCACACTGCGGGGTGGGTCAGCGTGCCGCCAGAGATGGATGGGAGATTAGACGACGCCTGCTGGCAAACGCTGCCGGTGACCCGCACCTTCTACAAGTACTGGGTACCGCAGGTCATCATTCCGCCTCTGCAGACCGCCTTGCAGCTCGGATATGACGCCCAGGGGGTATACCTGGGCACCAGCATGTGGGAGCAGGAGCCCGGAAGGCTCAAGGCCCTGATCCGCGAACACGAGAACCCCCGCCTCTGGACCGATGACTGCGCGGAGGTGTGCTTCGACCCGGGAGCAACCGGCACCAGCTTCTTCCAGTTTGTAGTCAACCCCCTGGGCTTCACCAACACCCGGCGGGGGCTGGGCGGGGGGATGATCGAGGAGGCGTGGGCACCGCAGAATTGGTGGAGAGCCGCGACCAGCCGGGATGAGAAGGGCTGGTACTTTGAGTTCTTCATCCCCTGGAAGGTGTTCAAGACCAGTCCGGCGCGGCCCAACGACCTGTGGCGTTTCTGCATGATGCGCTATTCGTGGTCCTCGGGCAACAACCTGGCGACCACGGCAGTAGGGGCGGCCAACAACCGGGTGGCGTTCTACGGGTGGCTGCTGTTCCTGCCCCCGGAGGGGAAGCCTGCGCCGGCCAGGCTGACGGAATCGCTGGGGCCGAGGATTCCCGGTGATTGGCTGATCTGCCTGGGGGAGGAGATGTTGATCAAGACCGGCAGGATGCTGGGAGCGAAGCCGACGAGAGTGCTGCTGAGCGAACTGCGAACGGCGGCGCAGGAGCAGATAGATGAGTGTATCCGGGTCGTCAAGGGGGAGGAGACGGCGCGCGAGGCTTGCCGGCAGGCCGAGTGGGACCTGGCGGCACTGTCCATGAAGGCTAGAGACGCGGGGGAGTTTCAGAGCACGAGGATGGCAGTGGAGGGAGTAGTGCGCGAGGTGGAGAAGGTAGAGTATGAGTATCTGATGAGGAAGCTGCTGACAAGCAGCTCATGAAGACGGGAGGAAACCACCATAGACATTCAAGAGTATTCGATGACACAGGTCGCAGCCACAGTCAGCGCCCTTCTGGGGATGCCGCCCCCGGCGCAGGCCAAGGGGGAACCTATCGAGGATATTGTCTCAGATCTGAAAGGTGCCCGCAGGGTGGCACTGCTGGCGCTGGACGCCTTCGGCACTTATGCCTGGGGACTGTGGCGGGGAGAGATGCCCTTCCTGGATTCCCTACACACCCGACGCAGTATCACACTGCGGTCAGTAATGCCCAGCATAACGCCGGTCAATTTTGCGACCATGGTCACGGGGACAGACCTGGAGGGGCATCGCATCGAAACCTTTGACCATGATTTTGCCTGCGAGACTCTATTTGATGTAGTTCGCCGGGCAGGCGGCCAAAGCGCCGGGGTGGGGCTAACCGGGTTCACGGGGACTAAACTGCTGGGCCGCCACGCGGACATCGACGGCGACGGCGGAGAGCCTATTAGTGATGACGCCGACGATGGAGTGGCAGACAAGATAATTGAAATTGTCGAGGCTTACCAGCCGGAGTTCCTCATTGCTCAGTTGGGAAAAACGGATGACGTCTTTCACCGGGAGGGACCAAGCTCCCCCGCTGTGGTCCCCATGCTCAGAGAAACGGACGTGCGGATGAAGAAACTGGTGGAGTATCTCCAGGCCCGGGGGTATGGCATTGTAGTTTTGGCCGATCACGGTCAGCATGATATCGAAGGGGCACCGGAGGGCCAGATGAAGGGGACCCATGGGACCGACTCGCCGAAAGATGTGCTGGTTCCGTGCACCTGGATCAGCTAGCTGGGCTGCCCGACCCCAGACACAGAGCTTGTGTGTTGTCGAACCTCACTCCCTGAGGGGCGAAGAGAGAAGGAATGCCACGCATGAGAGCGGCCTTCAAGCGCGGGTTGACCGTCACGCTTCGCGAGGCGGAGTTGCCTCCGCTGCGACCGGAAGACCTGCGCTTGAAGGTCTCGGCATGTGGCATTTGCGGGTCAGACCTGCAGGTAAATCCGGAGGAGGCCGAGCAGGAACTGGCTTTTGGACACGAGGTCGCAGGGGTTGTCGCCGAGGTGGGGAGCGCAGTCGGCCGGCTGAGCGTAGGGCAGCCGGTGGTGCTGGAATCGGCAACTGCCTGCGGACGCTGTGATAACTGCCGCAACGCGCGGCAGGAGCTGTGCACTGACATCCAGAGCTTCTGGTATCTAAACTCCTTTGGCATGGCCGAGGAGATGGTGACCCCCGCCGCCACGGCTATCCCCTGTGATTACCTGGAACCAGAGGTGGCGCTGCTCAGCGAGCCGCTGGGGGTAGCCATTGACCTGGTCCGACTAGCCGATATTGGCCCGGATAACAACGTCTTGCTGATGGGTGCGGGACCGATCGGGCTCATGGCCCTGGCCCTGGTGAAGAAGGCCGGGGCACGGCGCATCTTTGCCAGTGAGTTGTCGTCCCGCCAGGCACGGCTGGAACTGGCTCGGGCGTTTGGCGCTGACGAGACCCTCGACCCCCAGGCCACGCCGATTGAGCAGTACGACTTTGGTTGCGGGATCGACCGCGTCCTGGTGACCAGCCCACCTCCCACCCTCTCCAGCGCCTTCGCCGTGGCGATCAAGGGAGGAATTATCTCTTTCATTGGCATTGGGCATGGGGAACAGGCTTTCTGCCACTTCAATGCCAATGACTTTCACTTCAAAAAGCTACAACTCCGCGCCTCTTTTGCCTCCCCGGCCCTGTTCACCCCGCGGGCGCTGCAGTATTTGCACGAAGGCGTGGTCAATGGCCCGGCACTGATCTCACACCGCTTCCCGCTGGGGAAGATCGAGGAGGCCATGCGTGTGGCTCGGGAGGACCCCGCCGCGCTGAAGGTAGTGGTGAGGCCATGACTGGCAAGGAGCGGATGCTCAAGGCCTTGCGGTTTGAGGAGCCAGACCGCCCGCCGCACTGGGAAGCCATGTTCGAGCTGGAGCAGGAGGCCTTTGGCCTGCGCTTCCCCGACCGCAAGAGCTGGGCCGGCTGTTCACCTTCCGAGAAGCAGACCAAGATCGCTATCTGCATGGAGGTCTATGAGCGGATTGTGGAGCGCTACCACTGGGACGCTTTGGCGGTCTACTGGCCCTGGGGTGACCCGGACGGCGTCGCGGCGGCCAAGGCCACCTTCGGCGAGGACCTGCTGATTGGCGGCATGGTGGGCATGAGCGTGTGGTCCATCGAGTCCATCAACGACTGGGTGCAGTTCTCTACCGATCTGTACGATAATCCCGCGGTGCTGCACGAGGAGGCCGAGAGGCGGTGTCTCGACGCGTTCGAGAGGAGCGACCGCCTGCTGGAGGCAGGAGCGGACTTCATCTTCCTACCCAACGACGTGGCCTTTAACGCCGGGCCGTTTGTCTCGCCGGCGGTGTTCGCAGAGTTGGTGACGCCCTACCTGAAGCGGGAGGTGGCGCACATCCGCGAACAGGGCGCTATCGCCATGATTCACACGGATGGCATGATCAGGCCGGTGCTGGATCAGCTCGTGAGCGTGAATGCGCACCTGCTGCACTCGATTGACCCCATGGCGGGGATGGACATCGCGGAGGTCAAGCGGCTGACCCAGGGGAAGCTGGCGCTGATGGGGAACGTGCAGTGCAGCCTGCTGCAGGACGGGCCACGGGAGAAGATTCGTGAGTCGGCGCGATACTGCCTGGAACACGCCTCGCCGGGAGGAGGATACGTGTTTGCCACCTCCAACACCATCTTCCCCGGCATGCCACTGGAGAACTATGAGTACATGCTGGAGGTCTTCCGGGAGTTCGTGGAGGAGGAGCGTCATTCTGACTGACGGGAGGGCGCCCCAGCGGGGAACCCGCACGGCGAGTCAAGGGTCAGTATGAGGGGCGGAGAAGTTGGTCCGTGCGGGGAGACAAGAAGAAATGATCGAACACCTACTGCCAGGTATCGGGATGCTGGGGATGGGGGGGCTGTTAGGCGTGGCCTCGGCCATTACCTTCAAGAGCGCCACGCGGGCCGTGGGTTGTGCCATCGGGCTCCTGTTCCTTCTGATCCAGGTGCTGGCCTACTACAAGATCGTCAGCGTGGATTGGGCGCTGGTGGCCCAGCAGGCGGAGCCGGCGAAACACGTCGCCAGCGCAGGGCTGGGGAAGTTGTGGCAGATACTGACCTATAACCTGCCCCTGGGCGGGGGCTTCGTCGCAGGATTCTGGCTGGGGTGGAAGCGGTTCTGAGAGCAGCGAGGGTACAGAAGAGGCAGCGGCAGAGCTGCGATCTTGTCCGCCACGACGGCAGACGAGCCAAGCTCTCTCCCAAGGCCAGCGGGTTCTAAGAGAAAGAACGCGCGGTCGTCAGATATCCGCGCGGGGGACCCCAGGCTCCCCCTACCCCTGCGGGTCCCAGGCGGTGGCAAAGTCAGAGGCTCCTGGCGCGTCACGGCGCAGCCACTTGGCATGGCCATCGGCGAAGGCGAAGTTGGACCCCTCCATGTGGCGAGTGTCGGGAGTGGAGCCGAGCGTATCCGGGTTGCCATCCGGGTCCGGATCGGTGCCGCCGTAGTTGTACATATACCAGGAGATGTGTTTGCCGATCACCGAAGCGTCGGCGTAGGTGAGCTTCTCGGCGGACTTGTGTGCGGTAGCCCCACCGTTGAGGATCATCCAGTAATTGATCGCGTAGCCGGTGAGCTTGCCGCTGATCCCGGGTTCGGTGCCCGGATGGAGGCTGGGGCAGACCATGATCTGGTAGTTCTCGATGTAGGGCTGCAGGACGTCAAGCCAGATGTAGGTCGTGGTGGTGCCATCGTCGGGGTCGGTGTAGGTATAGGGTGCGGGTGGGTACCACTGGTCGTAGTCCTGGGCGTACATCATGGTGGCCAACTGGATCTGCTTGACGTTGGACAAGCACTGGATCGCTTTGGCCTTGTCAATGGCCCGGCTGAAGACCGGGAATAGGATTGAGGCGAGGATGCTGATGATGGCCATTACGACCAATAATTCGATGAGAGTGAAGCCGCGCTTCATGCTGAGACCTCCTGCCGCTTTATTTCCCTCGTATACATTATACCCGTTTATTTAACACTTCTCCATCTCCATTAGTTGCACCGTGCTCGAGAGGGGAGGATTTCTGCGTCACCAGAGACAAAGACGTTTGCAGAGGGCCGGGGATTCCTGTCCGGCTGAGCGGAAGGAGTAAGGTACATGTATGACTTATTGCTGAGGGGCGGAACTATACTGGACGGGACCGGGCAGCCGGGCTCGCGGGCAGAGGTAGCGCTGGCGGGTGACAAGATAGCTGCGGTAGCGGCGCCGGGCGTCATCGCGGAGGCCGCGCGAGTCCTGGACGTAACAGGATTATATGTGGCACCGGGGTTCATTGATGTGCATGCCCACCATGACGTGGCGGTGCTGGAGACGCCACAGATGGACGCGCCGCTGCGCCAGGGGGTGACCTTGCAGGTTAACGGACAGTGCGGGCAGTCACTGTTTCCGCTGCGCGTCGAGCAGCGGGAGGCCGTAATGAAGGCACTGCCGGTGTTCGGGACCGATAGCCGCCGGGGATGGGAACACATCGAGACCTATCTGCAAGAGGTGCGGGAGGCGCAACCAGCGATCAACGTGGCCAGCTTCGTGGGGCATGGCACGCTGCGGGCGGCGGTGTCCGGCTTTGAGCCGCGAGCGCTGACGGAGGAGGAGCTGCGACGCCTGGAGGAGGCGACCGCTGAGGCATTGCAGGGCGGGGCGGCGGGAATTTCCTGCGGGCTGATGTACCCGCCGGGTACCTGGGCCACTACGGAGGAGTTGATCCGCATCGGGAGGCAAGTGGCGAAAGCAGGCCGGCTCATGGCTTTCCATATCCGGGGGGAGGATGAGCGGTTGGAGGGGGCGATAGCGGAGGCTCTGGAGGTGGGGGAGAAGAGCGGGGCGCGAGTTGAGATTTCGCACCTGAAGGCGTCTGGGGAAGCGAGTTGGGGGAAGATGCCGCGCGCACTGGAGCTGATCGAGAGGGCGGCGGAACGCGGCGTGCAGGTAGGGTTCGACTGCTATCCCTATACGGCGGGCAGCACTTACCTGAGCGCGTACCTGCCGGAGTGGATGCAGGAGGGCGGCTGGATCGCTACCGAGGAACGCCTGCGGGACGCAGAGACACGGCAACGACTGCGGGAAGAGCTGGCGACCGTGAAGTCGGGGGTACACTATCGCCGCATGCGGATCTCGGCAGTAGCGACACCGGAGAACCAGAAGCTCCTGGGGAAGTATGTGGCCGAAGCGGCGGCAGAGGCCGGCGCAGATCTGACAGATTTCCTGGCGGAACTGCTGCTGACCGAAAACAACGCTGTGATGATTATCCACTTCTCGATGTGCGAGGAGGACATGGAGTTGGCGCTGGCCCACCCTCTGGGGGTGATTGGCACCGACAGTCTGGCGGCAAGCGGGCCCGGGCAGACACCGCACCCACGCTGCTATGGGAGCTTCCCGCGGGTGCTCGGGCGCTATGTGCGGGAGCGCGGGCTGCTCACGCTGGAGGAGGCAGTGCGGAAGATGACCTCCCTGGCCGCGCAGCGGCTGGGGCTGTATGACCGGGGGCGGTTAGAGCCAGACATGGCGGCGGACGTGGTGGTATTCGATCCAGCGACGGTTCTGGATACCGCGACGTACGAGGAGCCGCGTCAATTCCCCGTGGGGATCGAGTACGTGCTGGTCAATGGAGAGATCGCGGTGGAGCAGGGACAGACGACGGGGAAGAGGGCGGGAAGAGTCATCTAGAGGGGACAAGGGAATAGACGACATTAGACGGCAGGGCCTGGTCGGTCCTGCCGTCTGTGGTTGCCAGTGACTGCCGGATTCGGCCCTCAGGCTCCGGTGGAAGCGTGAATCTGGAAATACTGGTACCTCACTACGCCGGGCAGCGTCGAGAACAGCAGCGTTCGGATAGGCATGGCCTTGGCGTGCCCATCCACGAAGGCGCAGTTGACCTGACCGTTGTGGCGGCCCACCATGGAGCAGGCTTGCGGGAAGCGAGGGTAGCCCGGCTGGGGTGAGCCGGCGTGAGCGTAGCCCCCGGTGCCATAGATGGCGGGCCAATAGGGCGGGTCGTTGGTGAGGCCGACGCAGGAGGCGTCGCTGGGCGGGTAGGTGTCTAGCAGCCAGCCATCGCCGAAGTAGTACCACTCACCCTGATTGAACTCGTTCTGCTCTCCGGCGCCGGTCCACCAGCCGATCCCATCCAGGAAGCAGACAAGGTCGCTGGGCCGGCCGATCCGGCTCACACTTTGGCCTATCCAGCCGTGATTCTGGCCCAGGATCCCGTGCCAGCGCACCCGCTTGACCGCGCCTTTGATGGTCAGCTCTCTGGAGTCTTGTGGGCAACCCCAGTTCGCGGGCCCATAGGGCTGGGTGTCAGGGAGCAGGGTCTCCTGTGCCGGGCAGACGAACACCTCGTGAGACTGAATGTAAGGACCCAACAGGCTGTCTCGGGTGGGGTAAGCTGAGCCGCTCACGTACCCGGGATTCCACCACTGACCGTTGGCCGGGACGGGACAGAACTTGCTGTCGTAGTCGTTGGCGTACATCCGAACGGCCAGCGCGAGCTGCTTCATGTTGTTGAGACAGCTCGTCTGCAGTGCCTTCTGCCGGGCGCGGGCAAAGACGGGAAACAGGATCGCCGCCAGGATGGCGATGATNNGCGATGATCGCGATCACCACCAGAAGCTCAATGAGGGTAAAGGCCTTGCGTTTCACTTCGCTTGCACCTCCTGGTATCCCGGCAGGTCAGGTATCTTGCCTGACCTGGACAGGCCGGAGCCGGTCCTTACGCCGGACAGGCGGGACGCCTGTCCTACCGGGGTCATCTAGGGTATGCACTGACCGCCGCCGGTGGGCGGGGTTCCGCTGGCGTCAGCATCGAAGTAGTAGGGATCCACCAGGCCACGGCGATTAAGTCCGTGAGTCGTGCCGCCGAGGATCTGGGGGGTCGCCTGACCCACGTGCCCGTCCAGGAAGAGCAGGTTGACCTGCCCGGTGTGACGTCCCTCGATGTAGTATTGCGGCGAAGGCCCGCAGCAAGCGATGCGCCCCAGAGCGGGCGGGTCCCAGTTGGCGATGGGGTCATGCTGAGTGCCGGTAGCGTTGTCGTTGGGGTAGATCGGACCGCCATTATCGCCGGCACCCGGGAGCAAGCTGCAGTCATAAATCGAGTAGTAGACCACAGCGCCGGCTGCATTGCGCCGGGCCTCGAGATGCGCGTAGATGCCATTCCAGTTGTCGGCGAAGACGACGAAATGGGCGGGATACTGGACGTAATCCAGGGGATGGTCAAGCCAACTGCTGGCTCGGGTCGTATAGACCCCATTGCAGCCGTAGTTGTACCCGAGCGAGGTGGCCCCGCTCGTCGAGCCGTAGGTGCCGGCATTCCCCGCCACCTGGGGGCAGAAGTACACCTGCTCGTTCTGGATATAGGCCCACAACCATCCCGTATGACCGCCAAATCCGGGCTGAGAGGCAGGAGGCGGGGCGGCTACGGGGCACTCGGAGGCAAGAGGGGCGGTGGGGAAGCCGGCGGCGACGTTAGCTTCGCGCTTGTTGTCACAACCGGCGCGGATGGGGGTCGTGTTGTCCCAATCGTGGATGTACATGAGCAGCGCGAGGCCTATCTGCTTGAGGTTACTAACGCAGGAGGCCTGGTTGGCCTTGGCACGGGCGCGCTCAAAAACGGGGAAGAGGATCGCTGCCAGAATGGCGATGATGGCGA
>LSQX01371258.1_pt1 | contig 21179 bp, 17 predicted proteins | sample 654561 | NCBI WGS metagenome assembly LSQX01 (sample SAMN04489861, study PRJNA283612) | anaerobic digester metagenome | isolation source: 4 biogas reactors fed with cattle manure at either 37C or 55C with and... | place: Denmark: Kongens Lyngby | collected 2014 | reverse complement strand
GGCAATGTTCACCTATCGCGAATGGGCTCAACACAAACATAAAAACCGCAAGAGAAAAAAAGATCCTGGCACCTGCCAGGGTTCACCCTGCATTCGAAAAAGCGGCCCATCTGCTCGACCTCGAGCTGGTTAGAATTCCCCTCACCGACCATTTCCATATGGATGTCAGGGCCTTGCAGAAACGCATCGACAAGGAAAGCCTTGTGGTGGTTTGTGGCGCCCCCAGCTATCCCTATGGCATCATCGACCCGGTGGAGGAAATGCCTGAAATCTCAAAGGACTCCAAATGGATGGGCGGCCTCAACAAAATCCTTCCCCACCGAAGCAGAACCTTAAAAAAATAATTTCATTAAACAGTCTTTTCTGGCCCAGATTCCCTTTTAACAAATTGTTAATAAGATTTTTACACTCCTTAATTAGTTGAATAAAATTTTCTTATATTTGTTTGTTCCTAAATGGGAATCGTTATCATTTAATGATGAAATTATGTCTGTCAAGGATATCCGCAACCTCTTAATCGAAAAAGGATTAAAGGTCACCCCTCAGCGGCTGATCATCCTGGAGGCAGTGGTAGTGCTGGGTGAACACCCCACGGCCGACAACATTATTGGGTATGTGAAAAACCACTTCCCCAGCATTTCCACCGCAACCGTTTACCGTGCGCTCGAAAGCCTTGACGCCAGCGGCCTGATCAAAAAAGTCAGGACCGAAAAGGATGTGATGCGCTACGATGCCATCCTCCAAAAACATCACCACCTCCACGGCGAAGGCACCGAGAGAATCGAAGATTATTTCGACCCCTTGCTGGATAAGGTCCTGGCAAAATACTTTGAAGAAAAGAACATCCCGGGCTTTATCATCAGGGATATCCAGGTGAACCTGACAGGAAAATTCTCAGACTGATACATAGACCCAGATAAACCAAACCATTCAAACCTAAAAAAGAAAGCTTATGGAGAAAAAGAAAAAACTAACGACGGCAGCTGGCATTCCCTATGCAAAGCACGAAGACAGTATGACCGTAGGCCCGCGCGGGCCCATCCTGTTGCAGGACTTTATCCTTCACGAAAAAATGGCCCACTTCAACCGCGAGCGCATCCCCGAAAGGGTGGTACACGCCAAAGGAACGGGCGCTTTTGGGAAATTCACCGTCACGCACGACATCAGCAAATACACCCGCGCTGGGCTGTTCAGGAAGGTGGGCAACGAATGCAGGGTGTTCGTCCGCTTCTCCACCGTGGGCGGTGAAAAGGGCAGCGCCGACACCGAGCGCGACCCCAGGGGATTCGCCATAAAATTCTATACCGAAGATGGAAACTGGGACCTGGTGGGAAATAATACCCCTGTATTCTTCATCAAGGACCCCAAGAAGTTCAGCGATTTCATCCATACGCAGAAACGCAATCCCAAAACCAACCTCAAGGATGCCACGATGTTCTGGGATTTCTTCAGCCTGAATCCCGAAACGATGCACCAGGGAATCGTCCTGTTCAGCGACCGCGGAACGCCCTATAGCTATCGAAATATGAATGGCTATGGAAGCCACACCTTCAGTATGATCAATGCCAGGAACGAAAGGGTTTGGGTAAAATACCACATCAAAACCCAGCAAGGCATCAAAAACTTCACCGGCCCCGAAGCCGATGAGATGCGCGGCAAGAACCCTGACTGGGCCCAGGAAGACTTCATCAAGGCCATTGAAGGCGGCAATTTCCCCAAGTGGATGATGAAGATCCAGGTAATGACCGAAGAACAGGCCAAAACCTTCAAATGGAACCCCTTCGACCTGACTAAAGTTTGGCCTCACGGCGATTTCCCCCTCATCGACGTGGGCGTGATGGAACTCAACCAGATTCCCGAGAACTACTTCCGCGATGTCGAGCAATCGGCCTTTGCCCCTGCCCACGTGGTGGACGGCCTGGGCTATTCGTTCGACAAGATGCTGCAGGGCAGGCTCCTCTCCTATCCCGATGCCCACCGCTACCGCCTGGGCGCCAACTACGAGCAGATCCCCGTCAACCGCCCCATCACCCAAGTCAACAATTATGAGCGCGACGCCTCTATGCGCGTCGACGACAATGGCGGGTCTTCTCCCAACTACCACCCCAACAGCTTCGATGACATCGTAGCGATGCCCGATCAGAAGGAACCACCAATGGTGCTCGACTCGAACGTAGCCGACTGGTATGACCGCAACGAGAACGACGACGACCACTTCACCCAGCCCGGAATGCTGTTCGAAAAGGTTATGACTCCCCAGGAACAGCAGAACACCATCAACAATATCGTGGGCCATATGAAAGGCATCTGCGGCCCCAAAAAGGACGAGATCATCCAGCGCCAGCTGGGCCATTTCTTCAAAACCAGCCAGAAACTGGGCGAAGGCGTGGCCAAAGGACTGGGCGTTACCTTCAAAGGCTAAACCTGATTTTTTTCAGATTCCTTTTGAAAGAATCTGATCTGTTGCAACTTCTTTTCTCACCGGATGGCAGCCCGTCATCCGGTGAGTTTTTTTCGTCGGGGTCCATTTATTGCCTGACCAGGCCTTTATTCCTTGTAAATCAAGGGCTTTTACCCCTCCCAAATCCGATCATCGTCCTGCCTTCGTCCTGTGCAGGAAAGCCGGACAAGAAGCTCACACGGCCTTGACAAGAGCATGGTAAGAGCGTGGTGTAATGAATGATTAGAAAATAAACATAAAAAATGAAAAAATTCATACAAACAAATTTTTTTACTCAATGCTTCAAATATTTCTGAAAAAGTTGACGAAGCGGGATCAGGTCGGTGGGCTGGTAAGGCTTACCAGCAAGGGTTTCAATGAATTCCTTGTTGATCAGGTAAAGACGGCTGTTGTACCGGTCCTGGGGGAAGGTGTTCTCTTGGTGGAATTCCCCGAAATCAAATTGATTGAAGTTCAGTTCGCAAGCTGAGAGTTCCCATCCTTCCTCGCCCATAAACAATAAAGGCAAGCCTTGAGTGCGGCATATGATCGGGCGGGCGGCATAGATCACACAGCGATGGTCCACCAGAAAAGGGCAATCCATTTCAGAAGTTTGCTGTTGGCCTTTGGTCAGGTCTTTGCTTGCCTGCTCTATAATGCTATAATATTCCACAGGGAAAATACCAAAGTCCATGCAACACTTGTCACAACCCTCACCACAATTTAAATGAGAGGAATGCAGGGCGTAAAGCCTGGCACAATGCGCATCCACCTCATCGCGCATTTTTATGTAGTTCTGTAATGCATTTTCTTTTTCCATTGTCAAATGTATTGAAAATACTGCGCCTGGCAAGGTGGCTTGCCTGGAAACCCTTCACGTTTGTTTTTTTGAATGACAAAATTAACCTCTGGAAGATATTAATTCTTCCTAAACAAAATACCTAAATCTCCTTCCGGGATACCCATATTGCCTTTTCAATAGTACAGATTTCCCAAATGAGACTGTAACCCCGGTGAACAAAAGATTAAAACCAAACAGAACACCTTGGAATACAAGCAAAGAAACCGTGAATAGGGTTGCGTTTTATTGGTCCTTTTTTAATAGCCCTTTCGGAGAATTAATTGGTGGCAACCTCAAAACGGAATGTATATTTCCTTGCATTCATAGGTAAAAAAGAAAAAGCTCTTATTGACATGAAAACCCATTACCAAGGAATGCCTTGAGACAACCAGGCCAACCCAATCATGGAGCATGTCAGGCTTTGCTTCACCGGGGATTTCAGCTACCTCAGCCCCATTACCCTTCACCTCTGTGGAACACCTTTCCAGCCTAAGTTTTGGCAAAGGCCGGTTTCACTACCCGGGTGAGAGACCATTACATATGGACAAATTGCAAAAAAAATTCGGCAATAGTTATGCATCCGGAGCCATAGGCGAAGCCGTGGGAAAAAACTCGCTTGCTTTTCTGACTCCCTGCCATCGGGTCCTCCGGGCAAGTGGGAAGAATGGTTATTATCGCCGGGTGCCGAACGAAAAAAAGAAATGCTCCGCTGGGATAAGTCCGTAAAGCAGTAATTCTACGCTGCATCAACCTCTTCCCCTTGTCCTATCATTATCAGCTCATAATGACATTTTTGCCTCTTTCATTAATTTGGATTTATCACTTATTAGGGCTACATTTGCCCGCTTCAGCAAGGTTTAGATTGAAATCATTTTTCTTGTTTTTTTGAAAATTTCCACGGGAAACCAACAGAAATGCTTACAGAAATTAAGCCCAAAGAAGCCGAATGCCTTTTCTCGACCCCCATAGTTCAGCAGACTGCTTTCTGGTCAAAGGTGAAACAAAAAATGGGAGAGGAATCCAGGGCCATTGAATTCAAGTCAAGCCGCAGTGGATTGTTTAACGACCCTGTGCAGCGGGGGATGCTCAGCTCGGATGTGCTCCTTATGATCAAACCCATCAGCAAACAGCACACAATGGCTTATGTCCCCTATGGGCCTGAGCTCGAGCCTTCACAGGAACAGCAAGGAGTGTTCCTGGAGGAATTATCAGAATGTCTTCGTCCTTTCCTTCCCAAAAATTGTATCTCTATTCGCTACGACCTGTTCTGGGAGTCGTTATGGGCAGGCGACAACCAATATTACGACCAGGATGGGTGGTGGCTGGGCCCGCCTGAGCAGTCGATGCAGGAACTGCGCTTCAATATCAACACCATCAACTGGAACTTTCGTAAGACAGCTTCCAACAACCTCCCCAGCAATACCTTGTTCCTTGACCTGAAAAAAAGCCCTGCCGAGCTGCTTCAGCGCATGAAGCCCAAAACACGCTACAACATTGGCCTGTCGGCTCGCAAGGGCGTTGAGGTGCACGAAATGGGCATGGAAGACCTCGGAGTTTGGTATGACATGTATGGGGAAACCGCCGCCCGCAACCACTTCTTCCTGCACGACCTGGATTACTTCAGGGCAGTGATGACAGCACGTCAGGAACAAACCGATACCGAGGTGAAATTGCTCGTTGCCGAACACGATGGACAAGCCCTGGCGGCCATGTTCCTGGTGATTGCCGATAGCAGGGCATCCTACCTCTACGGGGCCTCTTCCAACCGGAACAAGAACCTGATGGCCACCTACGCCCTGCAGTGGAAAGCCATCAACCTCGCCAAACAAAAGGGCTGCTCCGATTACGACATGTTTGGGGTATCCCCTTCCCCCGATCCTTCCCATCCCCTTTATGGACTCTACCGCTTCAAATCGGGGTTCGGAGGAGAAATATTCCACTCAATGGGTTGCTGGGACTATCCGCTTGATGAAAATACATATCCTTATCTTGCTGCCAAAGAGCTGAACCAGCGGGGCTTTCATATGGCCTAGTTCAGGTTTCACAAACAAAAAACCCGGCCGGTCAAAACAGGCAACCCCGCAGGTTCATTATTTGGATGAATCCACCGGAACCCTTGCTTCGCGAAGCACAGGGATTTTTATCCGCGAAAGGATGGCAGCCAGCACCAGTCCGCTGATCATCTGCCAGATGCCCCACCAGGCCGCCATAAATGCCATACCCCCATTCCCATCAAAGAGCTTGGGGTTAAAGATCAGAATTAGCGCCAGGCCCGAGTTTTGGATGCCCGTCTCTATGCTCAGCGTCCGGCGGTCGGCCCGCGAAACCCGGGAAATGGTCCCAACAAGAAATCCGCTTGACAAGGTCACAACATTTAAAAGCAATACCAAGATGCCGATAGGCAGGATGCTCCCGGCAAAATGTTCAAGATTGGCATACAGAGCCCCGAAGATAAAGACCAGGTAAAGCAAAATGGAGCCTATCTTGATGAGCTTGAGGTATTTCTTTGTAAATTGCGGAAAGCGGTTCCCGACATACATCCCCAGGAGCAATGGGACGCCCAAAAGGATAAACACGGTTTGGGCCATCTGAAGGAAATCGATCTCGATGGGGATGTTCAAATGCATGGCCCGGGTGGAATACCTTACATACATGCCACCCCAAAGGGCAAAATTCAGCGGCGTCATCAGCGTCGCCGAAAGCGTGGCTACAGCCGTAAGGCTCACTGAAAGGGCCACATTGGCCTTCGAAAGCGATGAAATAAAATTGGAAATATTTCCCCCGGGACAAGAGGCAATCAGGATCATTCCCATCGCCACCGAGGGCGGAGGATTTAAAATTATCACCAGAATAAAAGTCAGTGCCGGCAGAATGATAAATTGCGAACCTACGCCCAACATGGCCGATTTGGGATACTTCAGAATGTCTTTAAAGTTCTGAATCCGGATTTCAAGGGCAACCCCAAACATTATCGCAGCCAGGGTGATGTTCATAAACAAAAGGGAACCCTCGCTGAAGTTCAGCCTGATATTGTCAATTCCTTCCAGCAGTGAATACATACCATCGCTTTTTGAAAGCGGTAAAGGTAAGCATATTCCTTCTGGCTTAAACATACATTTAAGGCCAATTATGCCAATCCATTGAACAAAGCGATGATCCATATGGTTTTAATTATATATTCTAAAGACTTCGCCGCCATAAAAGAGCGGATAATTCTAGCTATAGCTTTTAAGGATAATCCAATTATTATCAATAACTTAAATAATTCATTCATGGACAACCCGCTGAAGAGAATCAAGGACATCCAGGCGGAAGGATGCGTCACCATTGTGATGAACACCCACAGAACCCGCCCCGACAACGAACGTGATCCCCTGCTATTGAAAAATCTTCTAAAAAATGCTGAACAGCGGCTCTACGACACCTTCGAGAAACGATTTGTATGGCCTATCATGGAGAACCTGAACAAACTTGCTGAACAAATCGATCACCAGCAAAACCTGGAAAGCCTGATCCTGTTTGCCAACGGCGAAACAGCTGAATATACCCGCTTGCCCATAAAAGTGGAAGACCGCGTAGTGGTCGACAATACCTTTGCCACGCGCGATCTGGTAAGGGCCATGCACCAGGAGAGCAGCTATTACGTGCTGGTCCTAAGCAGGCAGAACGCCAGGCTGATCGAAGCCTTCAACGACAAGGTGATGAAAGAACTGGGCGGCGATTTCCCCGTTAAAAATTACCTTTATTCCACCGACCGGCAAGATCTCTCATCAAACAAAGGCACAGACAACCTTATTGAAGAATTCTTCAACCGCGTGGACAAACTGGTTCAGGCTGCCATTAAGGACCATCCCCTGCCCATACTGCTGGCCACCGAAACCCGTAACGTGCATCACTACACCAAAGTTGCCGACAAAAAACACAACATCATTGGCCACATCAACAAGAACCGCGACGATGAAAAAGCCCACCACATCATTAGCGATGCCTGGGAAGTTGTGCGCACAATCACCAGGGAAAGGAATGCCGCCAGGGTAGTCGAATTGCACAAAGGGGTGGGCAAAGCAAAAGTGAACACAGAGCTTAGCGCTATTTGGAACGCCCTGCAACAGGGCCGTGGCCAAACCCTATTCATCCGCAAGGGTTACTTCCAGTCCGCCCGGGTGGAGGGAAACAGGGTGATTCCCGTCGAAAGGTCCATGAAGGAAAAACCGGGGATCATCGACGACATTGTAGATGAAATGGTCGAGATCAATCTCTCCTTTGGCGGCGACAATGTGTTCCTGGAAGGCAGTGACATAGAAAAATTCGGAAACCTTGCCCTGCTCCTGCGCTTCTAAGCAGCTGCCAGCCAATGAACTTTTTAAGGAAAATTTGGAAAAACAAACCGATAATTAAGAAAATCTTCCCAATTAAAGGGATTTTCATTAAATTTATCCCGCGCAATCATTGAAAATTGAAAATGAACTTTTTATCGTTCACTTAATTAATCAAAAAACAAACGATTATGGCTAATTACAAAATTGAAGATTTGGAAGGCGTAGGCCCCGTGCTTGGTGAAAAATTCCGTAATGCAGGTGTAAACAACACCGACGGCCTGCTGAAGAATACCAAAACGAAAAAGCAGCGCAAAGACCTGGCCGAGAAAACCGGCATCAGCGAAGAGAAAGTCCTGAAGTTTGCCAATATGGTTGACCTTTACCGCATCAAAGGGATTGGTTCAGAATTTGCTGAACTCCTGGAAGCTGCAGGCGTGGATACCGTTCCCGAACTGGCACAGCGCAATGCCGAAAACCTGACAAAGAAAATGGAAGAAGTGAACCTCGACAAGAAACTGGTTCGCCGCACTCCCGCCCTCAAGGAAGTGGAAAACTGGGTAGCCCAGGCTAAAGATCTTCCAAGGGCGCTCGAATATTAAGCGAAACGCTTCTGATCAATAAAAAAGCGGTCATACACCTTCGGGTTGTGTGCCCGCTTTTTTTGGGCCCCGCCACCGGGCAAAACGTTGAAAATTTCCTAAAAAATATAATTCAGTCAAATTATATTATTCTTATTATCAGCATATTAAAAAAACCAAGATAATAGTTTAAACGGTGTTAATACGGTGTTTAGTCGGTTTANNTAAACCGACTAAACACCGTATTAACTATAACCCTGACACGCGCTTTTTCCTTAGGGAATTTTTTAGGATACAAGCTGATTACCTACCGGAAGAACAGGCCGAAAAAAGCCAATAAAAATCCTGAAAGCAATAAATAATTGCTTTTTCGGGTGAATATATTTATTGAAAAAATATCTTTGCAAAAAATATAATGTATGAAACGATCCAATAAGGTTTTTTCTGGATTTCCTTTCGCGGGCTTGATGCTGGCGGTTCTCCTTTTTTCTTGTAGTAATGAAAAGGCCGGGCCTGTATCCAATGAGGAAATGATCATCGTGTACGCCGAGTTCATGCACGAGGTAAATTCCTTTTCGCCTGTAATCACCACCGAACGCGACTTCAGGGCTGATCACCTGTTTTATGGGGAGGAGGCAAGGACATCGGGGCTTGAGGAAGAAAAACAACTGGCAGGTTTCCTGGAGGTGGTTGAAAAGCTTGGCAAGGGCAACATCAGTACCATCCCCCTGGTGCACGCCAAATCTATGTCGGGCGGGCCTGTCGACAGCGTTTTTTACGGCCACATCAAGTCAACCATCCTGGAAGGAATAGCCGCCCAGCCCCGCGTGGATGGCATTTACCTCTCGATGCACGGGGCGATGGGTGTGCAGGGAATGCATGACCCCGAGGGCGAAATCCTGGAAGCCGTCAGGAATCTTGTTGGTCCTGAAGTTCCCATTGCCGTGAGTTTTGACCTGCACGCCAACGTGACCCAAAAAAGGGCAGAAAATGCCGATATGATTGTGGGATACAAAACCAACCCCCACCGCGACCACCACAAGACGGGCCACCGCAGCGGGGAATTGCTGATTCGCACCATGCGGGGAGAGATCGATCCCGTGATGGTCATGAACAAGATGCCCCTGCTCAAGGGCGGCGGCATCAATGTTGACTTCCTTCCACCCTTCCGTAAAATCTTCAGGAGGATGAAAAAAATGGAAAAAGAGGATGGAGTCCTTTCCGTATCCTTTTTCCCGGTGCACATCTGGATCGATGGCCCCGAGCTGGGATATACCACCCTGGCCATTGCCGATGGGAAGCGAGAACTGGCGCAGGAAAAAGCCGATGAGCTGGCCGACATGGCCTGGGCCGTAAGGGATGTCGCCCAGCCCGCGGGCAATACCCCTGAGGAGGCTGTTGAAATAGCCAAAAAGAAAGGATTTGCCCGCCGCTTGGGCACCTTGGTGTTCTGCGATGTTTCGGATGCCGTGGGCACAGGGACCCCCGGCGAAAGCACCTGGATCCTGAAAGCCCTGTTGGAGAAAGGCCCCGAGCTGACTTCCTACATCACCATGCGTGATGAGCAGGCTGCCGGAGAGGCCTGGAATTATGAAATTGGCGAACAAGTCAACCTGACTGTGGGAGGAAAAATTGACACAGTGTACAACCAGCCCATCCAATACAGCGGGGAGATCATCTTTAAAGAGGAAACCAGTTATGGCAAGACCCTGATCATTAAGCACGGCGGCATCCATATGGTGCTGGCCGAACTGCCCATTGCCTCACGCTATACAACCGATTATAAAGACCTGGGCCTCTCCTTATGGAAAGCTGATATTGTCGTAGTGAAGAACCTCTTCCCTTTCCGCTACCGTTATATTCTCTACAACCGCAAGACTGTGAATGTAATCAGCCCGGGCTTGAGCAGCACCGATCCTTTTTCCCTTAATTATCAGCACATCCCACGCCCGATTTATCCGCTTGACGCCATCGGTTCGTGGAAACAACCCGACTGAGGAATAAGGAAAGATATTTAATCCCTTACCGGGTAGTTATCTTAAACCCTTAATGATCAACCACCTAGCCTTTATAAATGGACCCTTGACTCAGGCAGCAAGGATCTCCTGTATCCTTTTCAGTTCCCACTCGTCGAAATATAGGTTGCTGAGGGCTTCCAGGTTCTGATTCAGTTGATTCACGCTGCTTGCGCCAATCAATACAGAGGTGACTCTTTTGTCCCTCAGCAGCCAGGCAATGGCCATCTGGGCAAGAGATTGTCCTCTCTTTCCTGCCACTTCATTCAGTTCCCTGATCACCCGCATTTTGTCTTCGGTGATGTGTTCGGGCCTGAGAAATCCTGTTGGCCTTCCTGCGCGGGAGTCAGATGGGATTCCCTGCAGATAACGGTCGGTCAGCAGGCCCTGGGCCAGGGGCGAGAAGGCAATGCATCCAATCCCGTATTTTTCCAGGGTATCGAGCAAGCCATGCTCCACCCAGCGATCGAGCATGGAGTAGCGGGGCTGGTGGATCAAACAGGGAGTTCCCAGCTGACGAAGGATATTGGCAGCTTGATCGGTTTGCTCTGCCGAATAGTTGGAGATGCCGGCATAAAGCGCTTTCCCCTGTCTGACGGCCTGGTCAAGGGCCATCATGGTTTCCTCCAGGGGGGTATCGGGATCGGGGCGATGGGAGTAGAAGATGTCTACATACTTGAGTTTCATCCTCTTGAGGCTCTGATCGAGACTGCTGAGGAGGTACTTCCGGGAGCCCCATTCGCCATAAGGCCCCGGCCACATCAGGTAGCCAGCCTTGGTGGAGATGATCAGCTCATCGCGATAAGCCCTGAGATCGGTGGCCAGCATACGCCCGAAATTCTCCTCAGCGCTCCCCGGGGGTGGGCCGTAGTTGTTGGCAAGGTCGAAATGGGTGATCCCTGCGTCGAAGGCGCGGTGGACGATCTTACGGCCATTCTCAAAGAGGTCGACGCCCCCGAAATTATGCCAGAGGCCAAGGGAAATGGATGGCAGCAAGAGGCCGCTCCTGCCGGTCCGCTTATATTTCATCCCCTCGTAGCGAGCCGGGTGGGCTTGGTATTTCATTGTCGGTTATTTTTTTTCAAATCTAATCATAATGTAAGGAATTGGACATCCGGATCAAAGAAAAAGAATTCCTTCAGAAATTAATGAGCATTTGGATTTTCGAATTCCTGTTAAGATTTCTTATATTTATGCAGAAATCAAGAACTCAAAAAAACAATACCAATGTACAACAAAGCCATCATCAACATCAAACCTATGGGGTTTATGTGGGATACCCGCGACCCGTTCTTATTCTGTGTGCATCACGCCGATGATTATCCTCCTGCCAATGACCAAATGGGGCCCGAGGCATCGCTTGCAGGGCGCAACCTCGGGCAGGATTTTACCCTGAAGGATGGCTGGCGTATGTATCACGGGGAAATCATCCCTGGGTTTCCGGCCCATCCCCACAGGGGTTTTGAAACCGTTACCGTAGTGCTGAATGGCTTCGTTGACCACAGCGACTCGCATGGGGCGGCCGGGCGATACGGGAATGGTGATGTGCAGTGGATGACTGCCGGCAGCGGGCTTCAGCATTGCGAAATGTTCCCCCTTTTGCAGAAGGACCGGGGCAACCCCCTTGAGCTATTCCAGATATGGATCAACCTCCCTAAGAAGGACAAGTTTGCGCCCCCGTTTTTTAAGATGCTATGGGACAAGGACATTCCTAAAGTAACCCAAACCGATTCCCAGGAAAAAAATACCGAGATCACCCTCATAGCAGGGAGGCTGGGCGATGCTGCTGCCCCTGCCCCCGCCCCTGACTCCTGGGCTGCCGACCCCCGGAATGAAGTGGCCATCTGGCTCATCAAGATGGAGGCAGGTGCCAGCTGGACCCTCCCTGCCGCTTCCCCGGAAGTTAAGCGCACGCTGTATTTCTACCAGGGTGATACCATCACCCTCGCAGGGATTGATGTGGACAACTATCAGTCCATTGAGCTGCTTGGCGAAATGGATGTCATCATTCAGGGCGGCAAAAAGGAATCACGCCTGTTATTGCTTCAGGGGAAACCCATTGCAGAGCCCATTGCCCAATACGGGCCCTTTGTGATGAACACCCAGCAGGAGATCCATCAGGCCATCAGCGACTTCAGGAGGACCCAGTTTGGGGGCTGGCCCTGGCCCCGCTACGATAACGTGCATGGCTGGGAGACAGGACGCTTTGCCCGCTATGCCGACGGAAAGGAAGAAAAACCCTGATCCGGGAACAGCCCTGATTATCTTCGGATAATGGGGCCGAAAAACAAGGCATTCATAAACAGGCGGTTGGTGCCAAACCAGAATCCGCGGCTGTTGGGGTTATCCATAAAAGATATAATGTTTCCCCTACCCCTGCTATTGACCAGGATTCCTGCAGCGTTCTCGATCATTGGACGGTAGGGTTCAAAAATATAGCCGCTCATCAGGTTATCCTCCTCAAAGATCAGGGGATTGGCAAAGGCGCTGCTGTCGGGTTTTGCAAAGGTGTTCCCTGCGATAAACACGGGCACTTCCTCTCTGTGAAAGCCATAGCCAATAGGGTGCGTAATATCGAGCCTGCCCCTGAAAATACTTCCCGGATTTCTCCTGGCACCCAGGTATTGGCTGCGGCTGGCATATGGAACCATCAGCGTATCTTCAGCCACAGGAGTTTTCTTAAATTCAATTTTCACAAACCCATTGTTTCCCAGCCAATTGGATGCATTGCCAAGAGCCACCAGTGTGCCCCCTGCCCGCAGCCACCGGTCCAGTGATTCGCGCCCGGACACATTGATACTGCCATAGGAGCCTGACACCATCACCAGGGTATTGTAACGAGAAAGGTCAAGACTGTTGATGCGGTCCGTTTCAACCATTGTTACGGGCATTTCAAAACGCTGATCGAGCAAATGCCACACTTCACCCGCCTCGCGGCTGTTTACCCCCTGCCCCACCAGCATCAATACTGAAGGCTTAGGAAGGCTGTTAAAGGCACTGCTGCCCAGGTTGATCCCTTCAAGGGTTAATCCCTTTCCTGCAGCGTATACGGTCAAACCAGATGCTTTTGCTGCCTGGCCTATTAGCTCAAAGATCTTGCCGGCCTCCACATCCTGGTTCTGAACCGGGATCATAATGCTTCCATAACTGAATTCGACAGGAGCCCCTTCAGCCTCTATGGTAAAAGGCCGGGTGGCAACCTTTGCCCTGATGCCTTGCTGCTGAAGGAGATAAAGGGCCTTGGGCGCGCGGTAGTCATCCCAGCTAAACAGATAGGCATAGTCGCTTTTCCCTCCCTTGACTAAACCATCTTGAACAGGGACAGCCTTCAGGGCTTCGCCTTTAAGGCCTGCAAGCTGGGCTGAACGGCTGATCTCACCGTAAGGCATATTGAAAGCCAGGGGAAGCGTCCAGGTGGATACATCATAAAACAGGCTGTCGCCATATTCAAGCACGCTTTCAAAAAGCGAACGGATCATCCTGTATTGTGGCTGCTCAAGGGGAACCAGCCAGGCATTCCCCGGCTCATAATGATGCCCACCAAGGGAAAATCCTTCCTTGATCTCATACAATTCAACCTGGTGCCTGAACAGGATATCCAGGAAGAATTGGTTGCGGCCCTGATCATAAGGATCACCAAAAACATAGGCCTTCACAGGAAACTGATTGGCTTCCTGAAGTGCAGAACGGTAAAATTCACGCTGATGCTCAAGCAATTCGAGGCGCAGGTCAGCCGCTGCCTCCATACTCGACAGCGACACCAGCACCTGGTTGCGAATGGGTAAGGAGAAATCAATAATCCCGTGGACCGTTTCCACCCTGTGGCCGCGGGTGCTGGCTTGCTCAAAAAGGATCCCGATGCTGCCGTTCACATCGGGATAGGATGAGCCCTTGCCATAATAATAATCGTCAAAATCCTCCTTTGTATAATACAGCTGCCCCGCCTGATCAAAAGCCCTGGCATGATAATGCGCGATTTCCATTGTAAGTTCATCCGTCCTTTTTGGCGTAAGCGGATTTCCCCGCGAGGGCACCCCCGGCTGAAAGTAAAAGGTAGAATTACCTCCGAATTCGTGGTGATCGGTATTCACATTGGGCTTCCAGCGATGAAATTCCCGGACGCGCCCCCGGCTTTCGGGCTGCTGCACAGGCAACCAGTCGCGGTTCAGGTCGAACCAATAATGGTTGCTGCGGCTTCCTGGCCATATATCAGAGAACTCCCTGCCGGCAGGGTCAGGGTTCAGCACCTTACTTCTGTGCCTGTTTACCCAGGAAGCAAAACGGTCCTGTCCGTCGGGGTTCAGGGAGGGGTCGAGGAGCACCACCATATCTTCAAGCATTTCCCTAACCTCCAGGCTTTGGGAGGCCACCAGGTAATACGCCACCAGGGGGGCAGCATTGTGCGCACTGGCTTCATTGCCATGCACCCCATAGCCCAGCCTGACGATAACTGGCATGCCTTCAATGTCCAGCTCTTTTGAGACATTCGGATCTGACAGGGATAGGTGTTGCTGACGAATGGATTCAAGATTTTGGTGGTTGGCCGGCGAGGTAATGACCAGGTGTATCAACGGCCGCTGCTCGTGCGAACGGCCATACTCAATCAGCACCGCACGGTCAGATGCCTTGGACAGATATTGGATGTATGACAACAATTGCCCGTGATCGAGGTGCCATGCTCCGGCCTGGAACCCAAAAAAGGCCTCAGGCGTTTGAATCGTGGGATCATAATCGCCCTCGGGGAGATAATACGACAGGGCTTGGCCGGCGTGGCAATTTGGAATGGTAAAAAGCATTGCCATGGCAAGCAGGGTAATGGACAGAATTCTCATAAAAGCAAGTGTATTAGGTTTTTTTCAGGCAATAAAAATAAACAAATGTATTTAAGTCTTGAAAAAAACAGCACAGGATTGTGGAGCAGCAGCAGGATTGTATTTAACAAACCAAAGGTAAAAACCCCGTTAACCACAAAATACATCGGTTAATACGGAATATTTTATTTATTTTTATTTTCATTTTTTTTCAGTAAACAAAACCAGGAAGGGAGTATTGAATTATGGATTACAAGACCCTGAAATACCGTCAGGAAGGCCCCATAGGCCTCCTGACCATCAGCAGGCCAGAAGTACTGAATGCCCTCAATGACAAGGTGATGTTCGAGCTGCACCATTTTGTGGCCTCCATTGGCTGTCGTGAGGGGCTCAGGGTGCTGATCATAACGGGAGCAGGAAAGGCCTTTGTTTCGGGTGGCGACATCTCGGAAATGCAGCATCTGGATGCTGCCAGGGCATATGATTTCGCAAGGAAAGGGCAGATTCACCTGCAACGGCTTGCTAATCTTCAAATCCCCCTCATTGCCGCGGTGAACGGGTATGCCTTGGGAGGGGGATGTGAACTGGCCCTTGTATGCGACTTCATCACCGCCAGCACGGAAGCCAGGTTTGCCCTGCCTGAGACCAGCCTGGGCATCATCCCCGGTTATGGGGGATCGCAGCGCATCATCCGTCGCTGCGGCCTTTCCAATGGCCTCTATCTGATGCTTACCAGCGAGATGATTGATGCCTACGAAGCCCGCAGAATGGGACTTGTGCAAAAGATCTTTGAGCCCGCTGAGCTGATTCCCGCTACCATCGCAATGGCCAAAAAAATTGCAGGCAATGGGCCAAATGCCGTAAAACTGGCAAAAAAATCCGCACGCGAAGGCTTTGCGATGAGCCTTGAAAACGCCTTTGAAAAGGAAAGAGAACTTTTCTCCAGCCTTTTTGAAACCGATGGCCCGGAAGGCTTGAAGGCTTTTGTCGAAAAAAGAAAACCAAGCTGGAGTGAATAAGCCCGTACTGCTTTTTGCTCCTTTTAAGGGCTTGACAAATAAAGCCTTTCGCAATGCCTTTGCCAGGCATTTCGGGGGATTTGATGCCATGTATGCCCCTTTTATTTCGGGTCTGGGGCAAGACAGAATCCACCCCGGAAAGCTTACCGACTTTATCCCGGCGAATGAGAATCTTGCTCCCACCATACCACAGGTTCTTTCAACAGATCCACGGGAGATCATCCTGCTGGGCAAAACCCTGGAACAACAGGGATTCGATCACTTGAACTGGAACCTGGGTTGCCCCTTCTCGCGCATCGCTAATAAAAAAAGAGGTTGTGGAATCCTGCCCTATCCCGAAGAACTGGATGGAATGCTTGGCGAGATCTTTCGGGAAATACCCATTAAGCTTTCCATCAAAACCCGCCTTGGGTATTACAATCCCAGGGAGATTTTTAAGGTGCTGGAAGTTTTAGAGCACTACCCCATCGAGCTGTTATTGATCCATGCCCGCATCGGCACCCAGATTTACAGCGGGGAAGCAGATCTGGAAGGTTTTGAGAAATGCCTTCAATCCACGTACCTGCCCCTTGCCTACAATGGCGATATCATCCACAAGGCCCGTTTCCTGGAGATGCAGCACAGGTTTCCCAAAATTAGCTCCTGGATGATTGGCCGCGGGGCACTGATTAACCCTTTTCTGCCCTCAGAGATCAGGGGCATATGCTACAAAGATTCTGAGAAAAGGCTACGCCTGCTGGAATTTCATCAAGAGCTCCTTGCTGAAGGCTGGCTGTCAAAGCCAAGTGAAGCAAGGCTCCTGGGCTCTGTCAAGTCAGTATGGTATTATATGGCAGGGTTGTTTTCTGAGCCCGCAAAGGTGTTCTCGCCAATAAAAACCTCAGGCAATTTGAATGAATACCTGCAGGCACTCGAACATGCCCTGCAACAGCCTTTCGCCTTGGACCATGAAGTGGAATCCTATTTCCGTTTAGGCATCAAACATTTAGGGGATCCGGGGGACTAAGGCCTGACATTTTTTTGCCCAATTGAAAAAAATCCCTTTACTTTACGGGGTTTTGCAGACAGGCTCTGAACCTAACATCCACCCCATGACAAAGGCGAGACGACGCCCCAAATTGATTGAGGCCCTCATCCCAGTTATTTTCCTGACCGCCCTGATTTCAATCAATGTCTTCATTTTTGGTGATGACTCCCTTTCGGGTTCCAACCAAATAGTACTGATCCTTTCTGCTTCCGTGGCCGCCATCGTAGCTATGCGCCTGGGATATACGTGGGAACACCTGCTCAAGGGAATTGTAAAGAGTATTGGCTCTGCCATGTCTTCCATCCTGATCCTATTGCTGATAGGCTCTTTGGCCGGCACCTGGCTCCTGAGCGGGGTAGTGCCTGCGATGGTTTATTACGGCTTAAAAATCCTGAACCCGACCATTTTCCTGGTGGCCGCCTGTGTGGTAAGCGCCATCGTTTCCCTGGCCACGGGCAGCAGCTGGAGCACGGTAGCCACCCTTGGCGTGGCCCTCCTGGGGATAGGACGCGCGCTTGGAATTCCCGACGGAATGATTGGTGGGGCCATCATTTCAGGAGCCTATTTTGGGGATAAAATGTCACCTTTATCTGATACTACAAACCTCGCCCCCGCCATGGCAGGCACCGACTTGTTTACCCATATTCGCTACATGGCTTTGACAACTGGCCCCACCATACTCATTACCCTGGTGATCTTTACCATTATGGGCCTCAGCCGCTCACAGGGCGGGGAAATCAATGACATAGCCCCTGTGCTCAGTGCAATTGACAGCACCTTCAACATCACCCCCTGGCTCTTTATCGTGCCCATCCTGGTCATCACCCTCATCGTCCGCAAAGTCCCCGCCCTGCCTGCCCTGCTGGTGGGCACCCTGGCAGGGGCTCTTTTTGCCCTGATCTTTCAGCCCCAGATCATCCGACAGGTCAGTGAAATGGATGCCCAGTTCCATGTGGCAGCCTATATCGCCATCATGAAATCGATGTACACCAACATCAGCGTGACCACTGATCACGAAATGGTCAACTCCCTGCTGGAAACCGGGGGCATGCGGGGCATGCTCAATACCGTATGGCTGATCATGTGTGCCATGATCTTCGGGGGCATCATGGAAAGCAGCGGCCTCCTCCACCGGATCACCGAATCGGTGATCAAACTGGCCCACAATACCGGTTCGCTGGTGGCTTCCACTGCAGGGACCTGCATTTTTTTCAACATCACGGCCAGCGACCAATACCTGAGCATTGTAGTTCCGGGCCGTATGTTTGCCGAGACCTACCGTGAACGGGGCCTCAAGCCACAACTCCTCAGCCGTACCCTCGAAGACAGCGGCACCGTGACATCCGTCCTTGTGCCATGGAATACCTGCGGGGCCACCCAGGCCACCGTCCTGGGGGTATCCACCCTGACTTTCCTCCCATATTGTTTCTTTAATATTATTAGTCCTTTCATGACCATTACCTTTGCTTACCTCAACATCAAAATCGCCCGTTATAAGGAAGGAGAAGAAAAAGCACCCAGCGTTGAATAGTCGGGAAGGTTGTTACCCTGAGAAACTTTTGATTTCAGATTAACGATTAACGATTGATGATTTAAGAAGTTACGGCCACCGAAACTTAAAACCTTAAACTTTAAAACTTAAACCTTGAACTCCTAACCTTGAACCGCGTAATCTTCACAGTCACCAATGATGTCTTCACCGATCAGCGGGTGAATAAAATGGCGCAGACCTTGCATGACATGGGGTTTCACCCTTTGCTTGTAGGGGTAAAACGGCCTGACAGCCCTCCTTTCAATCCTGCTTATGCTTCTGTCAAGCGTATTTCAGTCATTTTCCAGAAAGGCTTCCTGTTTTATGCCGAGTTCAACCTGAAGCTTTTCTTTTTCCTGCTCTTTACGAAAGTCCACCTCCTGGTGGCCAATGACCTCGATACCCTTTTGCCCGTCCACCTGGTGGCCAGGCTGCGCCGAAAGCCCCTGGTTTACGACACCCACGAATATTTTACCGGCTCACCGGAAATAGAAGACCGGCCATTCAGGCGTTGGTTCTGGAAAAGCCTGGAGAAATACCTGTTTCCCAGGCAAAAGACCATCATCACCGTCAACGAATCCATTGCCGCGCTTTACGAAAAGGACTTCGGGAAAAAACTACACGTGGTGCGCAATATGCCTCGCTACCGGAAACCCGTTGAAATGCCTTCACGAACAGAGCTGGGGCTTCCGGAAGGCCTGCCCTTGATCCTCCTCCAGGGAAGCGGCATCAACGTGAACCGCGGCACCGAAGAGCTTATTGAAGCATTCCTTCCTGAATACGGAATAAGAGATGCGCTTTTGCTGATCATCGGGGATGGAAATGTAATGGAGCAATTAAGGGAAAAGGTCAGGGATCTGCACCTTGAAAAGAGGGTACGATTCCTGCCCAAAATGCCCTATGAACAACTGATGCAACATACCTCCAACGCCACCATCGGCGTTTCCCTTGATAAGCCCGGAAGCCTGAATTACCTTTACAGCCTGCCCAACAAACTCTTCGATTACATCATGGCCGGAACCCCGGTGCTGGTTTCCGACCTCCCTGAATTGCGCCGCATTGTGGAAAAATATCAGGTAGGGAAAATTTCCAAAAACCACGATCCCTCCCAGATAGCCCTTTGCATAAAAGAAATGCTCAATGACCCTGAACAATTAAGCCGCTGGAGATCAAACTGCCTTGAAGCCGCAAAAGAAATCAATTGGGAGAAGGAAGAGGGGGTAATCAGGGGTATTTATGAACGGCAACTGAGATAAGATTCGGAAAGGGTTTTGAATTAACGGTAATTGGAGCCGAGTTTTCACGATTAATTTTTGTAAATTCCTTTAAATCCCCTCCACCCTATTTCATTAAATTAAAATCAAGTAAGCAAAGAAATTGTCACAACCTACTGAACGTTATGGCTCCTGAAAAACACCAACTCAGCATTATTCCAGGTATGGAAATTGAAAAGCTTAAACCTGACATAAATCATATCTGATACTTGTTTAAAATAGGCCTTCCCGCTACGATAACTCGTAAACCAGTAAAGGGTGTCGTTTTGAACATAGGAGTCTTCGGGGAAATGGTTTTCAGTAAGTCCTCTCTGCTCAAAGAAGATAACTCTGGGAGGATCGCCTTCAACCACAAGCTTATAATCATATTCCCTGGGAATGTCAGGAAAACCTTCCTTGTTAATCCATTCTCCAACAAATGTTTTTGGATCTACCACTTCATTGTTTTTATCACAAGAATGGGAAACAAAAAGGACAAGGAGTAAAATGAGTAACGATGTTAGCTTTTTCATAATTGAAAAGAGAATTATTTTCTTTACTGGGGAAGGTACAATCAGTTTTCTTTGAAAACGTTTTCCATCCAGTCTAAAACCCGGATACCACAGGGGAATCATTTTCAATAACAGAAAAATCGACCCTGAATGAAAGGGTATCAATATATCCCTTCAGGCCAGCGCAGGTAATAAAAAAGGCCTTATCATCCAAGGTTGTAAAATAATCTCCGGGCTCAAGGGGTTCCATTGCCTTTATGTTCATACCCCAACACTCGCTGGCGCCTGCTGGATGAGAGACCCCTTGCCAGGGAACTAATACGAACCAACCTTCCGGCCAAACGATTATTGACCAAGAGTAGGTGCACCATATATACTCAGAGGATCTACCGATACTAATGACTGAATCATTCTCTGATTTAAATACTTCTCCTAAGCCCCTGAACATCCCTGATCCCTTTCTTATCGTCAAGCCTTCAAAATCGTGGGTCACCCTGAAACCAATCAGGAATTCTTCACCTTCCACAAAAACACTCTTGGGGTTATGCAAAGTGTCGGTAACAATCAAATCAAGCCTGAACCCCTCAAACTCATAGCGATGCATTCCCGGCCCGAAAACCTGACCTAACAACTCAAAAACAGGCTCCTCCGGCTCTTCCACAGGCGGATCGTTTTCGGGTTTGCAAGCCTGCAAAAGAACCAGCAGCGGAAGGACCAAAAGCACCCAAAAAATAAAACCTTTTTGCATAATTCTATTTTTTAATTTTTTATAAGTTGTTCCGAATGAATTATTTGGCTACCAGCAACAATATGAACCAAATATTTTCCTCTTT
>LSQX01149531.1_pt2 | contig 21179 bp, 12 predicted proteins | sample 654561 | NCBI WGS metagenome assembly LSQX01 (sample SAMN04489861, study PRJNA283612) | anaerobic digester metagenome | isolation source: 4 biogas reactors fed with cattle manure at either 37C or 55C with and... | place: Denmark: Kongens Lyngby | collected 2014 | reverse complement strand
TTTGGGGTTTGGGGTTTGGGGTTTATTTTCGTAATTCTTTTCATTCAATTTATTCATCAAAAACCTTAGACATTTAACCCAGAACCTTAAACCCGGAAAATCATCAGGTAATTTCAGAAAGGGCATCCTTGAGCAATTTCACAAAAGGCTCTTCAAGAGCGTGGGGGCTATGAAAATCCTGAAGAAAAGGTTCAAGGGTTTTCAGTCCCGGTTTTTCCGGGTGGTAATGCCTGAAGTGTTTCAGCAGGGCGGGCAGGTTCTCCCCTCCCCGTTTGCGAATGCTGTAATTCAGGGCAGCAATCACCTCGTTAAGGGTTCCAACACATTCAAAGGGTTTGTTGTCGGCTACTCCTGAGAGCTGATCGAGAAGGGGTGCCAGGCTTTGTTTTTCAAACAAGTTCTCACCAAAAATCTTAACCAGCTGATTTTCGGCAAGGAAGGGGTCGATCATAATGAATGTAAACAGGCATTTGGAGCAGTTGCAGCACCAGGAGTCGGTTTTGCTGCCAGCATTGCAGCTCTTGAACACCCCGTGGTAGGCGGGGATACGAGCAAACAGGGCAGCGATCTGCAATTCATTGAGGGGCCGCAGCAAGCTGAAATAGTTTATGCCTTCCAGCACATGGTGCTGAAGGTAATCCCTGAAGTCCTGTTCAAATTCAAAGGACTTGGAGTACTGGTGGTTTATTTTGGTTCCGGGGATGCTTGCCTCATTGGCACTGGCTTCGTTTGACAGTGCGATGTATTTCCTTCCCGTAAGGGCAGCCGCCAGTGTAGTCATAAAGGCCAGCAATGCCGAAAAAGGGGTATGGCCATTGAGGAACCCCCGGGCATTGAGTTCGAAGAGCAGGGGGTCGAGGGTACGCTTCACTTCGAGGCTGTTTTGCAGGCTGAAGCCCCCTGTCTCCAGCACCTGCCGGGTTGCGCCGCGGTGGTTCATCACCAGGGGCAGGTGATCGTGGCCGAGGGCTTTCAGCAATTCGAGCGTCACCACCGAGTCCTTGCCTCCCCCAACGGGGATAATGATTCCATCACCGGGGAGATCAGGGATGTATTTTTTAAAAGGCAGGGCTTCGGGAGGGTAATCAAAGGCCAGCAGCTCCTCACCGGGCATTTCAATGCCGTTTGTAAAGAAGAATTCGCCCAGCCCATATCGGAAAAGCTTCTTCCACCAATGTTCCTGCCGGGCATTGAGCCGGAAAGGCCTGATCAGGATGAGGGGCGAACAGAAGGCTTTCCAGTAACTGATCATTTCCACCATCCCGATGTGAAAAGCGAGGGAATCCAGGAGGCCCTCGGGCAATTCGCGGAAGCGGCCCCGGTCGGGAAAAAACATGGAGGGCCGAAAGACAAGCTCGGTGTTGACTGAGAACTCAAATACCAAACGCAGGCCATCCGCCGTTTTCTCTGTAAGGAAGGACTCATATACAAATTGCGGGAAAGACGCCCGCAGTTGTTTGTACCTGGCAGAATTGTCAATTTGACTCATTTGAACAATGGCAAGAAATTTGTTGTTGTACTGGTGAATCCGGATCCAAAAGTAATAAAAACGTTTTAAGGGTCTGGTAATTCAGAATAAAAGTAATAACTTTCTACCCATGAACACAAGCAAGGCTAATCCTGCACGGGGAAAGCTGCTGATCAGCGAACCAGCACTGCGCGACTTCTATTTCAGTCGCAGTGTAGTATTGTTGGCTGAACACAGTGATGAAGAAGGCAGCGTAGGCCTGATCCTCAATAAGCCCATCAACCTGAAGTTAAAAGATGTGGTAAAGGAATTTCCCAACAACGAATACCCGCTATACCTGGGCGGCCCCGTTCATCCCGACCGTCTTTTTTATCTGCATACCCTTGGTGAGCGTATTCCCGGGAGCATGGAGCTCATTCCGGGTCTTTTTTGGGGAGGCGAGATTGAAAAGCTGATGGAGCTGGTTGACCTGAATCTGGTTAGCTCTGAAGAGGTGCGTTTCTTTATCGGCTATTCAGGCTGGGAGCCCAAACAACTGGACCGTGAGCTCGAGGAAGATTCGTGGATCGTCACCCAGTGCTCACTCGATACCGTTATGAGGGACAGCCCGGAAAGGCTTTGGAGCAGCATCCTTAAGGAGCTGGGCGATGACTACGCCATCTGGGCCAATTACCCTGCAGACCCCATCCTCAACTGAGATCAGGAATAAAAAAGCGGGGGGCAAACAAAAAGCAGCAAAAAGTATAACCTGATTCTTTGCTATGCTACGAATTTTCTTTGCCTTGCTGATCAGCGGCTTTATGCTTCCTCCCTTTTTTCACCCGGGGCAGGGGGGAGAAAATACTCCTGAATTCCCATTGGCAGACTCGACATACCTTTCGGTCATGGCACGTTTCTCAGGGCTGGGGGTTCCTGTCAGTTTCGAAAGCACGCCGGCCCTTTACATTGAGCTGGACCAATGGCTTGGCACCCCGCACCGTCGTGGAGGCAGGAGAGGCATTGACTGCTCGGGACTAGTAAAGATCGTTTACCGTAGTGTTTTTGGGATGGAACTTCAGGGCAGCTCACAGGACCTCTCGCGGAGGGCTGAGCCCATAGCTGTTGAGGAATTGCGGGAAGGCGACCTTGTATTTTTCCGGACGCGTCATCAAAGCCGTATTGATCATGTGGGGATATACCTGGCGGGCGGGAAGTTTATCCATACCTCATCAAGCCAGGGGGTAATTGTGAGTGGGCTTGAAGAACGCTATTATACAAGGACTTTTGTGCATGCAGGGAGACTGCCCCACCAGGCCCCAAGCCCTCCCTCAGAGGCCGAATACCAGTGAGATCACCTGCTCGGCTTTAACGGTTTCGCCTTTGATAATGCAACGGGCCTGCAAATACAAGGGCTCCCTCTCCTTAAGTTTTTCCTCAATGAAGCGCAGCAGGTCCTCGCCTTTGAGTTGTTCGATGAGGGGTCTTGGAATCTGTGCGTGTTTCAAACGATAAGCCAGGCTGACGGGGCTCATGCGCAGGTACACAGAGACGCCGTGCTCGTTGATAAACTGCATATTGTCGAAAAAGCAAGGGGTCCCTCCACCTGTTGCGATCACCGCTTTGTGGTGATTCACAGTCAGCCTCAAGGCCTGCTGTTCCAGTTCACGGAAGTGGCTTTCGCCAAAGCGAAGGAAGATGTCGGGAATGCTCATCCCCGAAAGGTTTTCGATCACCTGGTCAATATCCACAAAAGGGTAGCCGAGTTTTTTTGCCAGCCGCCTGCCCAGTGAGCTTTTGCCACTGCCCATGAAACCAATAAGGTAGATGCGCATTGGTTTTTTTTATAAAATTAAGCCAAAAAGCTTAGAATTGAACATAAGGAAAATAAATTACCTTTGCATGTAAGCCTTAAAAAAGGCGTTTCCCATGCGTTTTCAGCTCAACAAGTCGTTATTTGGAGGGATCTTCACCTTATTTACGGGGACGGCAGCAGCCCAGCTGATTGCCATCCTGTTGCAGCCATTTTTGCGTCGGATGTTCCTGCCGGAAGATTTCGGGGCATATTCTGTTTACCTGAGCCTGGTGAGCATCCTGGTCACTTTATCCACCCTGAGGTATGAGCCAGCCATTGTTCAGCCAGAAAAGAAAGGCGATGCGGTTAACCTGTTTTTTCTAGCCTTCTATTTCAATCTGATTTTCAGTTTTTTCCTTATGCTGATAATAGGTTTCTTCAGGAATCCCCTGGCGAGTTTTTTGAATATCAGCCGGGCACAAGCATGGTGGCTGGTTTTTCTCCCTGCGAGTGTTTTTATGCTGGGCACCTACCAGACGATGAATTATTACCTGATCCGCAAGAAGCGTTTTAAGGCCATTTCGCTGAACAAAGGAGCGCGAAGGCTGACGGAAGGGGGCGTACAGCTAGGCCTTGGTGCTTTGGGCCGGCCTGCAGGGCTGGTGCTTGGAGATGTAGCGGGGCATGTAGCCAATGTGACCAGCGGGCTATTCCAATTGAAGGAAGCGGGGTTTAAGGCAGGCCTGCATTCTTTTCCTCTTCAGAGAAGGCTCATGAGGCAATACTCCGATTATCCGCTGTACAGTATGTTGCCGATGGCGCTAAATACTTTCTGCCTGATGATCCCTGCTGTGTTCATCAATAAGTTTTACAGCCAGGAGGTAGCCGGATATTTTGACTTGACACGCCTGGTCCTGGTGGTTCCCAGCGCCCTGCTCACCATGAGCGTAGGGCAGGTATTCCTGCAGGAAGTGTCGGAGAAAAAGCGGAAAGGCGCTTCGTTTTTTGGGGAGTACAAGCAATTGTTGGGTGTGTTAAGCCTGCTAGGCTTGATATTTGCTTTGGTAATGACATTGCTGGGTCCCTGGATGCTGGGCATTTATGCAGGTGCGCCCTACCAGGAGTCGGGCCGTTATGGGCAGATCCTTGTATGGGGTACCCTGGCGCGAGTGGCTGTTTCACCATTGACGATGGTGTATGTAGGGCTGCGTAAGCTCAAGGCACAAGCCGCCTGGCAAATCACCTATTTCGCACTGGTTTGCTCGCTTGTATTCTTCCGAAACCTGCCTGTCAGGCAATTCATCCTGATCCTAACGGGGGTGGAAGTGTTGGCCTATGGCATCAATCTGGTTCTGATCCACGGGATCGTAAAGCAATATCACCAGGAGATTCCGAAAGGTGAAAGCGGGGAAGGGCAGGCAAGTCAAGAACAATAAGACGCATATCGGGAGGCAAGAACAATAAGGAAAGGAATAGAAAATGAAGAAGATCCTCAGCATTATCGGGGCTCGTCCCCAGTTCATCAAGGCGGCGGCGGTAAGCCGTGAAATAGGCCGAAGGAAGGGTCTCACGGAAGTGATCATCCACACGGGACAGCATTTTGACCACAACATGAGCCAGGTGTTCTTCGAACAGATGCAGATACCTGAGCCTGTTTATAACCTGGGGATCCACAGCCTTCCCCACGGGGCCATGACGGGCCGAATGCTGGAGCGGGCCGAGGAGGTGATGCTCAAGGAAGACCCGGATTGGGTCATGGTTTACGGGGATACCAATTCGACCCTTGCAGGCGCCCTGGCGGCCAAAAAGATCGGGCTTCCCGTTGCTCATGTAGAGGCAGGCCTGCGCTCGTTCAATATGACGATGCCTGAGGAGATCAACCGGATCCTCACCGACCGGATTGCCGACCTGCTGTTCTGCCCCACACAGACAGCCCTTGATAACCTGGAGCGGGAAGGCTTCGATCACTTCGACAAGAGGGTATTGCTGACGGGTGATGTGATGTATGATGCTTACCTGCATTTTTCAGATCTACGAAAAGCCCCAACAGGCCTTAAGCTGCCAGATAAGTTTGGGTTGGTCACCTTGCACCGTGCAGAAAACACAGACCAACCCGAGACCCTGAAGCAAATAGTGGAAGCCCTGAATGAGATTGCTGAAGAGCTCCCCTTGGTGCTGCCCATCCACCCCCGTACTTTCAAGGTGATCAATCATTCGAAACTTCCTGCCATGAGCAACAAGATATTGGTGATTGAGCCCATGAGCTATCTCGAAGTGCTTTACCTCCTTGAGAAATGCTTCCTGGTCCTTACCGACAGCGGCGGATTGCAAAAGGAAGCCTATTTTGCTGAGCGCCCCTGCATCACCCTGCGCACTGAAACGGAATGGACAGAGCTGGCGGAGGCGGGATACAACCAGGTGGCAGGTACGCGCAAGGAAGCAATCATAAAGGCCTTCAGGGGATTTGTAAGAAAAAAGCCGGAGTTCACATCAGGGCTTTATGGCATAGGAAATGCCGCAAAAATGATTGCCGACGCCTTTCTTCAACCCGAATTATAAAAAAAGGGGACTGCAAGGCCCCCCTAATAAATCAAACGCAACAATTAAACAAAACCCTGAGCCATCATGGCATCGGCTACTTTAACAAAGCCTCCGATGTTGGCTCCCTTGACGTAATTGACGAAGCCGTCCTCTTCCTTGCCAAACTGCAGGCAGGTTTTGTGGATGTTGATCATAATGTTGTGCAGACGTTGGTCTACTTCTTCACGTGTCCAGGAAAGGCGCAGGGCATTTTGGCTCATCTCAAGCCCTGAGGTGGACACTCCGCCGGCATTTGCGGCTTTTCCGGGGCCATAAAGGATCTTGTTGTTCAGGAACACCTCCACGGCATCCGGGGTGGATGGCATATTGGCACCCTCAGAAACACAGATGCAGCCATTTTTCACCAGTGCTGTGGCTTCTTCATCATTCAGCTCATTTTCCGTTGCACAGGGAAAAGCAAGGTCTACAACCTCAAACCAGGGGCGGGAGGTTCCTTCCACATATTTGCAGCCGTACTGATCGGCATATTCGCGGATGCGTCCACGCTTCACATTTTTAAGATGCTGGATGAAGGCCAGTTTTTCGGCATCAATGCCATCCTTGTCGAAGATGTAACCGTTGGAATCGGAAAGGGTGACGACTTTTGCACCGAGCTCAATGAGTTTCTGGGTTGCATACTGGGCCACATTGCCCGAACCGCTAACCGCAGCCACCTTTCCCTTCAGGCCTTCGTTGATTGTACCCAACATTTCCTGGGCAAAATAAACGCTGCCGTAGCCTGTTGCCTCGGGGCGGATGAGACTCCCGCCATATTCAATGCCCTTGCCGGTCAATACGCCAGAGAATTCGTTTCTCAGCCTTTTATACTGGCCAAACAGAAACCCGATCTCGCGTCCGCCCACGCCAATATCGCCTGCGGGAACGTCGGTGTCGGGACCGATGTGACGGAACAACTCGGTCATAAAACTCTGGCAGAAACGCATGACCTCATTGTCGGTTTTCCCTTTGGGGTCGAAGTCACTGCCGCCTTTACCCCCACCCATGGGAAGGGAGGTAAGGCTGTTCTTGAAGACCTGCTCAAAGGCCAGGAACTTCAGGATTCCCAGGTTAACCGTAGGGTGGAATCTCAGGCCGCCCTTATAGGGGCCGATGGCGCTGTTCATCTCAATGCGGAAGCCACGGTTGATCTGCACCTCGCCTTTGTCGTCAATCCAGGGCACCCGAAAGATAATGGTCCGTTCGGGTTCAATCATTCGTTCGAAAACCTTAGCTGCCCTGTATTTGGGGTTTTCATCAAGGAAGGGGAATATGGTTTCGGCCACCTCCTGCACCGCCTGGTGGAATTCCGGCTCAGAAGGGTTCTTGGCAACCACATAATCCATGAATTTTTTCAGTTGTGCATCCATAATTGTAGGTTTTGGTGTGAAGAAATGGGGTGAATGGGTTTACAAAACAATTTTAGGAAGTTTCTGCCCCCATATGGATTTTTTTTAAAAACATATTTTTTTTATATTTTTCTTGCATATTTCAAAAAAAATCATATAACTCCTTTCAAATTGAAAAGAAACCGGTGCAAGTAGAAAAAATAAAGCCTATTATGTGTACCTTCATAAGGCTAAAAAAACAGTAGAAATAACTGGTTGTAACCATCATTATTATTATTTTCATAGTCATTTTTGGCGATTGGGAAAGGCAGGATCATAGCAGCCCGAAAGCACAATGGTCACCCAGGAATGCGGCATGGAAAAAGGTGATGATTTGCGAAACGTGAATGAGCCCGGTTTCTTCAGCCAGGCAGGCAGTGAGCCACCCCTCCAGGTGAGTCATGAGGAGATTCTGCGCCTGCTTGCCGAAAAACGGGAGCGTTTAAAGGAGTTGGGAGCCATCAACCAGACGGTAAGCATCCTCAGAGAAGAGAAGTCCATTGGGGCGATACTGGCAGATATAGCAAAAATGCTCCCAACGGCCTGGCAGTATCCTGATGACGCTGTATCGCGCATCAAGTACGGCAAGGAGACCTACATCAGCAGCAACCGTTTCAGGGAAAGCCGCTGGTGGCAGCGGAAAACCTTTGAAACCATTGACGGGCGTGAGGGATTGGTTGAGGTATTTTATCTGAGCGAGCATCCCCAGGCTGATGAAGGGCCTTTCCTGATGGAAGAGCGCCAACTGCTTGCCAACATCACCAACCTGATCACCGGCCACCTGAACACCAGCATTGGCAAAAGCCTCCTGAAAAAAAACATCAGGGAACAACAGAATGCCACTCAGACCAAGCAGGAACAAGAACACGCCGCCCAGAACAGGCACCTGTTGCAAAGGTTCCTGATAAAGCATAACTCTGACAGGGATATCTATCACGATCTGATGCAGTACAAAGTGCGGGAAATCCTGCTGGTAGCCAACCTGTACGATGCTTACAACATTGAACAGGAAGGCCGCTTTTTCGAGCAGGTCACGGGGGAGTATTACCAGCTAAACCTCTCCTCTGCCCCCCGGATCACCGGGGTTAGCACCCCTGAAGAAGCCCTGGAAAAGCTGCAGGAAAAACACTTCGACCTGGTGATCGTCATGATGGGGGTTGAAAAATCCACGCCAATCCAGTTAAGCCGCATCATCAAACAAATATACCCGTCCGTACCCATCTTCCTGCTGCTGAACAACAACAGCGATATTGCCATGTTTGAGGATGGCAACAAGCAGATCGCTCCCATAGATAAGATCTTTGTCTGGAACGGTGATTCAAAGGTCTTTCTGGCGATGGTGAAATACAACGAGGACCGCTATAACGTAGAAAGCGACATCCGCATCGGTATGGTTCGGGTGATCTTGCTTGTTGAGGATTCTGCCAGGTATTATTCAAGGTACTTGCCTATTCTCTATTCCATAGTAATTGAACAAACCCAGCAACTCATTGAGGAAGTAAATACCGACGAGCTCTATAAATTGTTGAAGATGCGCGTCAGGCCCAAAATACTGCTGGCATCCAATTACAAGGAGGCCGTGCAGCTGTTCAACAAATACCAGGACAACCTGCTGTGCATCATTTCGGATGCCAAGTTTGAAAAGGATGACCAGCTGGATGACTCGGCAGGGGTCAGCCTGATCAGATATGCCAGGGAGCGTATCCCTGACCTGCCAACGGTATTGCAGTCGTCGGACCCTGACAACGCCCAAAAAGCCTATGAGCTCAAATCGACCTTCATCAACAAGAACTCGGAAAACCTGAAGCAGGACCTTCAGAGTTTCATCAACTATTACCTGGGATTTGGAAACTTTGTCTATAAGGATGAGGAAGGCCGCAAGGATATTGCCATTGCCAGGTCGATGAAAGAATTCCAGAATCATTTGCGTACCATCCCCGAAAAGTCGCTGATCTACCATGCCCGTAAAAATCATTTCTCACACTGGCTGATGGCCCGCGGAGAGATACAGATCGCCAAGCGCATCAAACCTCTGCGCGTCGATGACTTTCAGTCGCCGGGAAGCCTGAGGGAGTTCTTGCTAAACATCATTGAAGAGTGTATCCGCGATAAGCAGAAGGGGAAAGTGATCAATTTTGAAGAATCAGCCCTCCTTGATGAGACCAACATTGTAAGCATGGCTTCGGGCTCCCTTGGGGGCAAGGGCCGGGGACTTGCTTTCATCAACATGATCATCAACAACTTCAATTTTTCGGAACTGGTGCCTGACATACGCATCCTTACCCCGCGTACTTCCATCATCGGGACTGAAGAATTTGAGCGTTTTCTACAGAACAACCATATTTCAGAAAAAGTCAACGTCAACACGGAATATGAGACGCTAAAGGAAGTTTTTATGTCGGGACGCCTAACTGACGCCCTGCAGCGGAGGCTCAGGACCTACCTGTCTATTATTCACCGCCCCCTTGCCATACGGTCTTCCAGCCTTTTTGAGGATTCGCTGATGCAACCTTTCGCAGGCATTTTCGACACTTTCCTGTTGCCCAACAACCACCCTGACATTAAGGTACGGCTCGAGCAGGTGATGAACGCCATCAAGCTGGTATTCGCCTCCATCTATTCCCCCACGGCCTCTGCTTATTTCCAGGCTGTAAATTATAAGATAGAGGAAGAGAAAATGGGGGTTATCATACAGGAGGTGGTGGGCAATGAGTACAATGGTTGTTTCTACCCCCACATCAGCGGGGTGGCCCAATCGTATAACTTCTACCCTTTTTCGTATATGCAGCCTGATGAGGGATTTGCAGTGGCCGCTGTAGGATTGGGCAAATATGTCGTGGAAGGCGAAAAGACATACCGCTTCTCTCCGGTGCACCCCCAGCTTGAGATATACACCCCGCGCGACCTGTTCAAGAATTCACAGGTGCATTTTTATGCCATCGATATGAGGAAGCAGGACATCAACCTGTTGGAGGGGGAAGATGCAGGGCTGGTCAAGATCGAAATTGACAAGGCCGAAATGCACGGGACCCTGAAACACTGTGCCTCGGTATACGACATCTCGAATGAGCGCACCATCCCCGGAATCACCCAGCCGGGGCCCAGGGTGATCAATTTTGCCAACATTCTGAAATACGCCTATATCCCCCTTGCCAAAACCATACAGGTCATCCTCGACATCGTGTCTGAGTCTATGGGCACCCCGGTAGAGATAGAATTTGCCGTTGACCTGAACAAAGACAAGCAGGGTCGCGCGGCCTTCTTCCTGTTGCAGGTAAAGCCCCTGATCAAAAATATTATCGACAGCGAAATCTCTATTGACAAGATAGAAAACGAAAGGCTCATGCTTTATTGCGAGAACGGCATGGGCAACGGGCGGATCAGCAGCATTTATGATGTGATCTTCGTGGATGTGGAGCACTTCGACCGCCTGAAGACCGAGAAGATGCGCGATGAAATTGAACGTCTCAACAAGAAAATGGTGGAGGAGAACCGGAAATATATCCTGATAGGCCCCGGCCGCTGGGGAACCCGCGACCGCTTCATCGGCATTCCCGTTGTATGGTCCCAGATCTCCAATGCGCGGATCATCGTGGAAGTCAGCCTCGAGCATTTCCCGCTGGATGCCTCCCTGGGCTCCCACTTCTTCCACAATGTGATCTCAATGAACGTAGGTTATTTCTCGGTGAAGCACAACGACCTGATAGACTACATCAACTGGGAGGCTCTGAAAAGCGCCCCGCTGAAAGAAGCGACACGTTTCTTCAGGCATGTGCGTTTTGATAAGCCCCTGGAGATCATCATGGATGGGAAGAAGCGAACCTCACTGATCTATTTCCCAAAGGAAAAAAACGATACTGAAAACAAAAATGTATGACCCTGAAATCAAAATACAAGTACAACGAACAGTATGCCACTGATCATTATGAGTTTGCAGAGATCGCTTACGAGGACCTCATGCAAAAACGCATCATCAATGTGTTGTTGATCTGCAGCAACTATGATGCGTTCATGCTTGAAGAAGACGGGCGTATCAACGAGAAGATCTTTCTGGAATATACCTCAAAGAACCTGCGTTACCCTCCGCAGTTCACCAAGGCCAGTTCGTCAGAAGAAGCATTTGAACTCCTGGAGGAAAAAGATTTCGACCTGGTGATCACCATGCTGAATGTAGGGAAGATTGATGCCTTTGAGATGGCCAAAAAGGTCAAGAAGCGTTACCCGAGGATTCCGATAGTGGTGCTGACCCATTTCTCGCGAGAGGTATCCATGAAGCTGGCCCACGAGGACATGAGCGGTATCGATTACGTCTTTTCATGGCTGGGCAATTCAAGCCTTCTGCTGGCCATCATCAAGCTCCTTGAAGACCGTATGAATGCCGAATTCGATATAGACGTGATCGGGGTTCAGGCCATTCTGTTGGTGGAAGACTCAGTGCGCTATTATTCATCCTACCTCCCAACCATTTACAAGGTTATTTTTGATCAGACCAACGAACTGATGACCGAGGGCCTGAACGAGCACCGAAAAACCATGCGTATGCGTGCAAGGCCCAAGATCCTCCTAGCAAAGACCTATGAAGATGCGGTGAGCCTGTTTGAGAAGTATCACCAGAACCTGCTGGGGGTCATTTCCGACATCAGCTATTCCAGGAAAGGAAAGAATGACAAGGAAGCCGGGATCAAGTTTGCCGGGCACATCCGCAAGGTCGACAGCCAGTTGCCCATCATGCTGCAGTCGTCTGATGACTGGGATGAGCTCATCATGCAGGAGCTCAAGGTGAATTTTATCAACAAGTATTCCAAGACCCTGCTTGTTGAGCTCAAGCAATACATCAGGGAAAACTATGGCTTCGGTGATTTTGTATTCAAGGACCCGGGCAGCGGCAGGGAAGAAGACCGCGCCAACAACCTGCATTCCCTCCAGGTGAAAATTGCCAAAGTGCCCCCAAAGAGCCTGGAATATCACGTTTCCAACAACCATTTTTCCCGTTGGCTAAAAGCACGTGCCCTGTTTTCAATTGCCAATGTATTTGCCGAGAAGAGCCGTGAAGACTTTGGCAACATCGAGGAGATCCGCAATTACCTCATTGACACCATCGCCAACTACCGCCGCACCAAGGGCCGCGGGATCATCGCCAGTTATTTTGATGAGTATGCAGTATTCACCCGCCTGGGCGACGGCCAGCTGGGGGGCAAGGCGCGCGGGCTTGCCTTTATCGACTCGGTGATCAACAAGTACAAAATTATGTACAAGTGGGAAGGCGTCACCGTAGCCATCCCCAGGACGGTGGTGATCACCACCGATATGTTCGATGAATTCATGGAGGAAAATGACCTGTATGATTTTGCCCTGTCCAATGCCGGCGATGAGGAGATCCTCGAACGATTTGTGCAATCCCGAACGCCCTCCCGCCTGAAATCCTACGTGAAGGACATTATAGGGTTCTTCAATGCCCCGCTGGCCATCCGCTCAAGCAGCCTGCTTGAGGACAGCCACTACCAGCCCTTTGCAGGGGTGTATAGCACGTATATGATCCCCAACAACCATTCGGAACGGCAGGTAAGGATGCAACAGCTGGAGCAGGCCATAAAGAGCGTATATGCATCGGTATTTTTTCGCGAAAGCAAAGCCTATATTGCAGCCACATCGAACGTTATAGACGAGGAGAAAATGGCCGTGGTGATCCAGGAGGTAGCCGGGCGCTCGTATGGCAACAAGTTCTACCCCACCCTGTCCGGCGTTGCCCGGTCGGTGAACTTTTACCCCATCGAGCCGGAGCGCTATGAAGACGGCGTCTCAAACATCGCCTTTGGCCTGGGACGCACCATTGTGGAAGGAGGTATTTCCCTGCGCTTTTCCCCAAAATATCCTGAGAAATCGCTGCAGCTCTCCAACCCTGAGTTTGCCCTGCGCGACAGCCAGAAGGAGTTCTTCAGCCTGAGCATGGACCCTGAAAAATTCCGGCCGAGCACCAATGATGCTGAAAACCTCTATAAACTCAGGATCAAGGATGCCCTTTCCGATTCTTCGTTGAAATACGTGGCTTCCACCTTCGACTATGAGGATCACATGGTCCGCGATGGCATTTATGACAGTGGAAAGGTAATAATAACCTTCTCCAATATATTGAGGAACAATGCCTTTCCCCTGGCCAACATCCTCAAGACCCTGCTGGAAATCGGGCAGAGGGAGATGAACAACCAGGTAGAAATTGAATTTGCTGCAAGCCTCGATGTCCCCCAGGGCCAAAATATGGGGTTTAACTTTTTGCAGATCAGACCCATTGTTGAAACCCAGGAGCGCCATCGCGTCAAGGTGAACACCGGTTTCCCCGAGAAATCCATCATCATCAGCCACCAGGCCCTGGGCAACGGAGTCATCGACAACATCCGCGACTTAATATACGTGAAGCCTGATTCATTCAACCCCGTCAACACCAAAGACATAGCGGAGATCATTGACCGGCTGAACAGCCAGTTTGTTGCCAGGCAGGGCAATTATATCCTGGTTGGGCCCGGGCGGTGGGGATCGGCGGATCCATGGCTTGGAATCCCGGTGAAATGGGCGCAGATCTCGGGGGCAAGGCTTATCGTCGAAGCAGGGATGAAAAACTTCCATATCGACCCCAGCCAGGGCACTCATTTCTTCCAGAACCTCACATCTTTCAATGTCGGTTACTTCACAATAAACCCTTTTATTGGTGAAGGATACTACGACCTGGATTTCCTCAACAAGCACAAAGCGGCCTACGAGGACCAATTCGTCAGGCACCTGAAATTCACCGACCCTGTGATCATTAAAATAGATGGAAGCAAAAAGGCCGGAATTGTTTTAAAACCAGAAAAATAAATTTAGAGGCTTTCCTTTGTTATCAATAAAATAAGGCCTAATTTCGTGCCGGAAAACAACGTTAATTTTTTAACATCACCCCTATTATCAACTTTTTAAATCTGTTAAGTTATGGACTTAGAAAAGATCATGGCAGACCTGGAAAAGAAAAACCCGGGGCAACCCGAATTTCTCCAGGCAGTAAAGGAAGTACTTGAAACCATTGAAGACGTTATCAAGGAAAATCCCAAGTATGAAGCCAACAACGTCATTGAAAGAATCATTGAACCCGACAGAGTTATCTCCTTCAAGGTAGAATGGCTTGACGACAAGGGCAATGTAAACGTGAACCGTGCATACCGCGTTCAGTTTAACAACGCCATTGGTCCATACAAGGGCGGGATGCGCTTCCACCCCAGTGTAACACTTGGTGGCCTGAAGTTCCTTGGTTTTGAGCAGACTTTCAAAAACGCACTTACCACCCTTCCGATGGGAGGTGCCAAAGGGGGTAGCGATTTCAATCCCAAAGGTAAATCCAATGCTGAGATCATGCGTTTCTGCCAGGCACTTATGGCTGAACTCTATCGTTACATCGGGCCGGACACCGATATCCCGGCAGGAGACATCGGCGTAGGTGGACGCGAAATTGGTTATATGTACGGCATGTACAAGAAGCTTGTCAACACCCACAACGGTGTATTCACAGGCAAGGGTCGTAACTGGGGCGGAAGCCTTGTTCGTCCCGAAGCTACCGGTTTCGGTAACGTATATTTTGCACAGGAAATGCTGAAGACCCGCGGTGAAACCCTCAAGGGAAAAACCGTTGTGGTATCCGGTTTCGGTAACGTTGCCTGGGGCTCAGTAACCAAGGCCACCCAGCTTGGCGCCAAGGTTGTAGCCATCAGCGGCCCCGATGGATACGTATACGATCCCGATGGCATCAGCGGCGAAAAAATCGACTATATGCTTGAGCTGCGTGCCTCCAACCAGGATATCGTGAAGCCCTACACCTATGAATTCCCCAACGCTCAGTTCTTTGAAGGCAAGCGACCCTGGGAGGTAAAATGCGATGTAGCGCTCCCCTGCGCCATCCAGAACGAGCTCAATGGCGAAGATGCTCAAAGACTTATTGACAATGGCGTTATTTGCGTCTCCGAAGGAGCAAACATGCCCTGTACCCCTGAAGCAATGGAGATATTCCTGAAAGCGAAAATTCTGTACGCCCCCGGAAAAGCTTCCAACGCTGGTGGTGTGTCCACTTCAGGTCTGGAGCAAACCCAGAATGCTATGAAACTGAACTGGAACGCCAAAGAAGTGGAAGAAAAACTCCACAGCATCATGGTCAACATCCACGAGGCTTGCGTGAAATACGGCAAGGAAGCCGATGGATATGTTAACTATGTAAAAGGCGCCAACGTGGCCGGCTTCATTAAAGTGGCCGACGCCATGATAGACCAGGGCGTAATTTAAAAAGGGGTCATTCCTCAGAAAAGGGCTGTGCGGAATACTGCACGGCCCTTTTTATTAAAAATTCTTCACATACGCAAGAATTCTTCCAAAAAAAAATATTTATTTCTTTCCCTTCAGTTACTTCAATTTTATTTAATTTTCCTGCAGAAACCAAAAACAGAGGATATATGCGCATAAAAAGAATAGTCCCTGCCCCCCCTCTTCAGGATGTGTTCCCTTCGGTCGACCTCTCGCAAATGGATGCCCTCATTGCCCGCTACAAAGGCAAAAAAGGCAAGCTCATCCCTCTGCTCCAGGGGACACAGGCCCTCTTCGGCTATATTCCAAGAGAGGCTTTTTTGAAGCTAAACCGGGAAACGGGACTGAGCCTCAGCGAGCTTTACGGAGTGGCCACTTTCTATGCTCAATTCAGGCTTACCCCTTCGGGAAAGCACATCATCAAAATGTGTCACGGAACCGCTTGTCACGTCCAGAATGTTACGGCTATCACGGATGAGCTGCTTGACTTTCTGGAAGTAAAAGACGGTGGGACAACCGCTGATGGTCTTTTCACAGTCGAGACGGTGGCTTGCCTGGGGTGCTGTTCCCTCGCCCCTGTGATGATGGTGGACGAGGAGACCCACGGAAAATTGACACCAAAAGAAGCCGTGAAGATCATCAAAGAGATCCGCCGCAACGAGATCCAGTAAACCCAAAAGGACAGGCAAATGAAAAAGACAAAGGTAATTGTAGGCTTGGGAAGTTGTGGCATTGCTGCAGGTGCCGGAAAGACCTATCAGGAATTTGACCGCATCAGGAAAGCTGATCGGCTGGACTTCGAACTAAGAAAAACAAGCTGTGTGGGCATGTGCTTCCGCGAACCCCTGGTTGAGATCATAGACGATTCGGGCAGCTACCTCTATGGCCAGGTGGATCCTTCCAAAGCTGATGAGATCATTGAAAAGCACATCAAGAACTTTTCCCCCATTCCCGAATATATTGTTCAGAGCGAAAAATATCCCTCTGCCGATGAGTCGTTCTTCGAGGGACAGGTCAAAATTGCCCTCAGGAACTGCGGGTACATGGACCCGGAAAACATTGAAGAATACGAGGCGCGTAGCGGTTATGCTGCCATCCGTAAAATTGCCGGCAATCATCTTAGTCCTGAAACGGTGATCCAAATGGTGATCGACTCAGGTCTTCGCGGACGTGGCGGCGGAGGATTCCAGACAGGCTTGAAATGGAAATTTGCCCGCAATTACGACGCCCCCCAGAAATACGTGATATGCAATGCCGACGAAGGCGACCCTGGGGCTTTCATGGACCGCTCCATCCTGGAGGGCGACCCCCACAGTGTACTGGAAGGCATGATCCTATGCGGATACTCCATTGGGGCCTCTGAAGGCTACATTTATTGCAGGGCCGAATACCCCCTGGCCATCAAACGCCTCAACATTGCTCTGGACCAAGCACGGACAAAAGGATACCTTGGTAAGGACCTGTTTGGCATCCGGGGCTTTCATTTTGATATCAGGATAAAAGAAGGAGCCGGTGCTTTTGTTTGTGGTGAAGAGACCGCCCTCATCGCTTCCATCGAAGGGCGCCGCGGAATGCCCCGCCGCAGGCCACCCTTCCCGGCCCAAAGCGGCCTATGGAAAAGCCCCACCAACATCAACAATGTCGAGACCCTTGTCAACATCCCCTGGATCATTTTCAACGGGCCTGAAGCCTATGCCCGCCTCGGCACCGAGAAAAGCAAGGGCACCAAGGTTTTTGCCCTTACGGGTAAAATAAAACACGGAGGCCTGGTGGAAGTCCCAATGGGCATAACCATCAAGGATATCATTTACAAGCTTGGAGGAGGCATACAGGGAGACAAGAAATTCAAAGCCGTTCAGCTGGGCGGCCCTTCGGGAGGCTGTGTGCCCGAATACCTCTCACATACAATTGTCGATTACGACTCAGTTACCGCCACAGGTGCCATTATGGGCTCAGGCGGGATGGTCGTTATGGACGAAACCACCTGCGTGGTGGATATCGCACGTTTTTTCCTTGATTTCACCCAAAAGGAGTCCTGCGGCAAATGTACCTTTTGCCGCATAGGGACCAAACGCATGCTGGAGATCCTGACCCGTATTACTGAAGGCGAAGGTCAGGAGGGCGATATTGAATTGTTGGAAGAACTGGCACAAAACATAAAAGACAGCTCCCTTTGCGGGCTGGGGCAAACTGCACCCAACCCCGTGCTTACCACCTTGAAATATTTCAGGGATGAATATGAGGCCCACATACGCGACAAGAAGTGCCCGGCGCTAAGCTGTAAGAAACTGCTGACCTACCAGGTTGACCCCGAAAAATGCACGGGCTGCATGTCGTGCACTAAGGGCTGCCCTGTGGATGCCATCGAAGGCGGCAAACGCGAGACGCATTTCATCCACCAGGACATCTGCATTCAATGCGGGGTCTGCTTCACCCGCTGTAAATTCGGGGCTATTCAAATCAGTTAGGTAATTTCCAACAAGAAAACACTCATCTATGAGCCATCTGAATATTATCCTGAACAAGCGAATTGTCAAAGGCCTTGCAGGAGAAAGTATCCTCGACCTTGCCCGCAGGCATGGCATAGAGATACCTACCCTTTGTCACGACGACCGTCTGGAGCCCTATTCTTCCTGTTACCTCTGTGTAGTGGAGGTTGAAGGTATGCGTGGTTTACAGCCCGCCTGCTCCACCAAGATCACTGAAGGGATGAGGATTGAGACCGAGAATGAACGGGTCATAAAATCCCGCAAAATGGCCCTTGAGCTGCTGCTCAGCAATCACTATGCTGACTGCATCGCGCCCTGCAGAGAGACCTGCCCCGCGGGGGTGGATGTACAGGGCTACATCGCGATGATCAACAAGGGAATGCACCACGAAGCTGTTGAGATCATCAAGAATACAAACCCCCTCCCTGCCATATGCGGGAGGGTCTGCGTACGTCCCTGCGAGCTTGCCTGCCGCCGTAACCTTGTAGAAGGGCTTGGCGTGGGGATCGATTACCTGAAACGATACACTTCTGATATTGACCTCCTTGCATCCGATCGTTTCACTCCTGTTAAGAAACCCACAAGCGGCAAAAGGGTGGCCATCATCGGGGCAGGTCCGGGCGGCTTAAGCGCTGCCTTCTTCCTGGCAAAGGAAGGACACGAAGTGGAGATCTTCGAGGGGAATGCCCATGCAGGAGGAATGTTGCGGTATGGGATCCCCCCCTACCGCCTGCCCAACGACATCATCGATAAAGAAGTGGAAGGCATCACCGGCCTGGGCGTGCAGATCCACTACAACCTGAAACTGGGTGAAAACCTGAGCTATGCCGAATTAAAGAACAACTTCCACGCCGTCATTCTGGCCATTGGTTCACAAAACGGAACCCGCATAGGTTGTGAAAACGATGATGCCGGCAATATCTTCTCAGGCATTGACTTCCTGAGAAATATGGAAGCGACGGGCCAGAAATACAACCTCAGCGGGAAAAAGGTAGGCGTCATCGGGGGCGGAAATACCGCCATGGATTGCTGCCGCACAGCCATGCGGTGCGGGGCCGAAGAGGTCACCGTGATCTACCGCAGGACTGAAATGGAAATGCCCGCAAACCCCATTGAAATACACGAATCAAAACTGGAGGGCATTCATTACCTCTTCCTAACAGCTCCCGCAAGGGTAAACCCCGATGAGCAAGGCAACATCAGCACGCTGACCTGCTTCAAGATGGAGCTGGGTGAACCCGATGCTTCGGGGAGGCGCCGTCCCGTAAAAATCGACGGATCAGAATTTGATATTGAACTCGACATTGTCCTGGCCGCTATTGGACAAAAAACCCACGTGAACTTTATTGAGGACATCAACCGCCATGCCGGAAAAGAACTGCTCATCAACAAGTGGGGCGACATCGCCGCCGATAGCAAGACCCTGCGTACGTCCATCGACAATGTCTTTGCCTGTGGCGATGGGGTAACAGGACCTGCCACCCTCATTGAAGCCATTGCCCAGGGTCGTCTGGCAGCCCAGGGCTGCCACAAATTCCTGTTGGGACAGGAAGTCACCCCTCCCCCTTACGAGTTCCTGAGCCGGCGCGACAACTTCCGGGAGCAACTGAAAGCCGACTATGAGGCCTGGTTCGAAAAACAGGAACGCCAGGAGATGCCTACCCTGAACCCCGCTAAAAGAAATAATTTTGAAGAGGTCGAACTGGGATATGATGATCAGGCCGCTTTTAAAGAAACCCTGCGTTGCCTTGAATGCGGCTGCACAGAGCTCTACACCTGCGAGCTGAAAAAGCATGCCACTAAATACGAGGCAAGACAAAATCATTACAAAGGAGACTTCAAAAACTACAGGCTGCGCTATGACCACCCCTTTGTGGAAATCGACAACAACAAATGCATCCTCTGCAGCCGCTGTGTGAGGATTTGCTCGGAAGTGGTGGGAGCCAATGCCCTCGGGCTCATCAACAGGGGATTTGAGACCTATGTAGCTCCCAGTATGAGCGACTCATTGCTCCACACGCAATGCGAATCCTGCGGGATGTGTATCGAGACCTGCCCCACGGGCGCCATTACCGAAAACGTCCCCTTTAAACCGGGCCCAGTGCCCCTTGACCAATTCAACACCCTGTGCAATTACTGCTCGGTTGGTTGCCAGATCACCCTGCACCATAAGTCGCGCTTCTTTGGAAAAGCCGGGGGCAGCCACGGGCTGATCAACAAGGACGCAAGCATTTGCCGCTATGGCAAGTTTGGCTACCGCTACCTCAACAGGCCCGACAGGATTACAAAACCCCTATTAAAAGGCAATGGAGGCTTCAGGGAGATCTCCTTTGAAGAAGCCTTTAAGATCATTGCTGAAAAGATAAAAACCGTCACGCCCGATGAAAATGCCTTCTATGCGGGCGCAAGGCTTAGCAATGAAGAGATCTATTTGATACAGAAACTGGCCCGAATGGCGGTCCATACAAACAATGTCACCAGCTTTCATTACCTGGGCAGGGGTTCGGGCTTTTTTGAGAACAGCCGCAATAACGTGCCCTTTGAACAAATCCATTCGGCCCGCCGTATCTTCCTCATAGGCAGTGAGATCAACCTGGAAAATGCAGTACCAGGCTATTACATCAACAACCTGAGGGAAAAACAACACATTCCGCTGGAGGTGATCACTACAGAGAGTCAGAGCGCCATGGCCCAAAAAGCCGACAGCGTGCTGGCGATTAAGTCCTATGAGCACTTTCTAAGGGCTGCCAACCATTACCTCCTTTCCTGCAAACAGCAAAACGACCTATTCATTGAAGACCATTGCAATGGATTTGACCCCTATCGTTTGAACCTCATGCAGGAAGACTTCAACGAGATGCTCACCAAGGCCGGCTGCAGTAAGGAAGCCCTTGCTGCATTTATTGAAAGCTACAACAACGAACACCGGTCCATCATCCTGTATTCGGAAAAACACCTGAACGCTGCGGCCTGCCATGAGGTCCACAACCTGGCATATCTTTGCGGGAAACCGGGCAAAAACGCCAGTGGGCTCATCAGCCTTAAGGAGAAGAACAATGCCGAAGGCCTGTTCGATATGGGCGCCTCGGCAGCCCTGGCCCCCGGAGGGAAGGACCTGCATGATGAAGGGGTCCGCATGCAACTGGCAAAGCATTGGCAAACATCAG
>LSQX01177440.1_pt1 | contig 21181 bp, 11 predicted proteins | sample 654561 | NCBI WGS metagenome assembly LSQX01 (sample SAMN04489861, study PRJNA283612) | anaerobic digester metagenome | isolation source: 4 biogas reactors fed with cattle manure at either 37C or 55C with and... | place: Denmark: Kongens Lyngby | collected 2014 | reverse complement strand
AGCGAAAAACGAAGAAGCCTCTTTTAGCTGATTTTAATTTTACTACTTATTTTTTATTATAAGGGTTTAAGTCGCTTCCAAAAACTTTGGTTAAAATATCTGTAACTCTTGCAATTGGGTCAACTCTTATGTTTTTTTCTTCTTTTGCTAACATTAAAAATAAACCGTCTAAAGCTTTATTGGTAACATAAGCGTTTAAGTCGGTTTCAACTTTTTGACCGCCTGTAATCATCATAGCTGTATTGTATTTATCAACCAAAGGAGTCCAGTATTTTGCTAACATTATTTTGTCGGTAGATGCTGATACTACCGGATAAAATTTATCGTAAAGTTGTTTTGAACTTGTCCTTTTAAAATATTCTGTTGCTGCATTTTCTTTTCCTTGTAAGATAGAAATAGCATCTGAAATTGACATTTGTTTTATTGAATTTACAAAAACTTCTATTGCTCCTTTTGAAGCGTCTTCGGCAGCTCGATTTAGTTTTTCTTCAAATTGTGTAACCTGATTTTTTAATCCTGCATTTATGCAAAATTCTTTTACTTTAACAGCTTCTTCGGGAAAAGGAATTTTTATTTGTGGGTTGTTATAAAAACCATTTGTTGCTGAAACCATATTAACCGCCTTGCCTACACCAACATTTAAGGCTTCTTTTAGTCCTTGTGACACTTCAGCTTGTGTGAGTTGTTTTGGACCAGTTCCACTTGTTTCCATTTCTCCCAAAACTCCAGTTAATACATCACAACTGACAAATAAAATAATAATCGATAAAATTGCTATTGTTTTTTTCATATTTTTTAAATTTTATTTTTGTACAAATATATTAATTTTATAATGAAATAATTTCTTTTTTAATGTTTTCCATTAACCAAAGTGGAGTAGATGTAGCTCCACTAATTCCAACAGTTTTTGAATTAATAAACCAAGATTTGTCTATGTCAGTCGGCGAAGTTACAAAATGGCTGTTTTGGTTTGTTTCTTTGCATATACTAAAAAGCATTTTGCCATTTGAACTATTTGGATCGCTAACAAAAATAATAATATCATGAGCCAAACAAAAACTTTTAAGTTTAGGAATACGATTTTTTACGCTTGGACAAATAGTTTGGAAAGCCTTGAAATGTTCGTTGTTTCCATGAAAGTTTTTAGATTTTTCTTCTAAGAAATCTAAAATTTCTTGATATTTATAATAATCAGAAGTGGTTTGAGAAAAAAGATAAATATTTTTATAAATATCTAATTTTTCCGCTTCTTCAATCGAGCTGATAACAATAGCTTGACCATTTGTTTGTCCTACCAAACCATTTACCTCAGCATGTCCTTTTTTACCGTAAATTATTATTGAATTATTTTTGTTTAAATTATAATATTCTTTTATTCTTTGTTGAAGTTTCAATACAACGGGACAGGTAGCATCTATAATTTGTATTTTCAGTTTTTCTGCTTGCAAATATGTTTCGGGTGGTTCGCCGTGTGCACGAATCATCATTTTTTTTCCAGATAAAGAAGGAAAGTCTTTTTTGCTGACTGTTTTCATACCTAATTTATTCAACCTTTCTTCTTCTTTGGCATTATGTACAATTTGTCCAAGACAAGCTATCTCAATTTCTGAATTTTTTTCTGCTTCTTGGATAGCTCTTGTTACTCCAAAACAAAATCCTGCATATTTATCAATTTCAACTTTCATTGATTTTTTCTTTGATTATCTTAACCGCTAAATCTAATTGTTGTTTAGGATTTAAGTTGGAATTATCTATTAATATTGCGTCTTCTGCTTTTTTTAATGGGGAAATTTCTCTGTTTTGGTCAATAAAATCGCGTTCGCTAATATTTTTTAAAATCGCATTGTAGTCCAAGTCTTTTGTTTTTTCTTTTAGTTCATCAAATCTGCGTTTAGCACGAATTTCTAATGAAGCAGTTAAGAAAATTTTTATATCTGCATCAGGAAAAACCACTGTGCCAATATCTCTGCCATCCATAACCACAGATTTGTTTTCAGACATTTTTCTTTGTAAGCCAACCATTAAAGCTCTAAGCTCCGAAAGTGTTGCGATTTTACTTACTTTTGAAGAAACTTCGAGATTACGGATTTCATTTTCTACATTTTCGCCGTTTAAAAATATTTCTGTTTTATTATTTGAACTTTGTTTAAATTCTATGTTTATTCTTGATAAATTTTGAATTAATAAGTCGTAATTTTCTAAATTATCTTTAAAAACACCTATTCTAATCGAAAACAAAGTAACAGCTCTGTACATAGCTCCTGTATCAATATATAAAAAATTGAAATATTTTGACAAATCTCTCGCCAAGGTACTTTTCCCACATGAAGAATGTCCGTCAACTGCTATTTTAATTAATTTCTGCATAAATATAGAATACAAATTTAAGAAAAATTTAGAATTAAACTTGTCTTAGTTCAATATTTTACATCAACTAAAAAAAGCCCATGTGCTGGAGCAGATTGTCCAGCTTTACTGCGTTTTTTTTCTTCTATAATTTTACAAAATTCCTTAATTGAAATTTTTTCTTTTCCAATATTAACCAATGTTCCGGTAATGGCTCTTATCATATCTCTTAAAAACCTGTCTGCTGTAATTTTTATAAAAATATCAGAATTTACTTTTAAAACTTCTGCATTTATTATCTTGCAATTATTTGTTTTTACATCTGTGTGTAGTTTGCTAAAACTTGTAAAATCCGTATAATCATAAAGTTTTTTTATTGCTTTATTCATTAATTCTACATTAAGGTTTTTAGTTATAAGCCAAGCAAATTCTGTATTAAAAGGGTTTTTTGTTTGAGTAATATGATAAATATATGATCTTTCTTTTGCAGAAAAACGAGCGTGAAAATCTTCATCTACTTTCGTAATTGAATTTATAGCAATATCTTGGGCTAAAAATTTATTTAGCTTTTTTATATCTTGTTCTGTGTATTTTTTATTTGAATCAAAATGAGCTGTATAAAATTTTGCATGCACTCCTGTATCTGTTCTTCCACAGCCAACAATTTCTATATTATCGCGAAAAATTAAATTTATGGCATCTTCTATAACTTGCTGAACGCTAATTGCATTTGGTTGACGTTGCCAGCCGTGATAGTTTGTACCTTTATAAGAAAGTTCTAATTTATATCGCATTTTAGTTTTTAATAATTCTAAAACTATGAGTTTCTTCTCTAAAATTTAATTTTAAAATATACATTCCGTTTTCTAAATCAGTATTAAATTTGAGATTATTATTTCCTTGATTAAAATAAATATTTTCACGGCTTTCCACACATTGTCCTAATAAATTTATAATAGAATAAGAAATTTCTCCCGGAATATTTTGATAAAATTCTATACTTATTTCATCTTTAAAAGGATTTGGATATACTTGCGGATTGACAATTGCATTATTAACAAATCCTACAATATTGTCGCAAAATACTATATTTGAATAAGCTTCATCATAATAATTTCCGTCTCCAGGATTGCAACCGTCCATTCTTCTTACTTTAATTCTATAATAAGAGCCATTTGGGTTTGGATTCATTTCTGCCCAATTAAATTGATTATATAAAACAGAATCCACAACTTGCAAATTATTTGGATTTGAACCTCTTTCTATAAAATAATAAACCACAAAAAATCCTTCATAAGCACCCCAGTTCAACCAACTTGCTCCATTATTATCGCCAACTGCACTCAAAAGGCAAGTTCTGTGATGCTCTGACATTTGACTTTCTGCTCCACAAGAATCTACAGATGCTATTTTGTATTTATAATAATAATTTTCTGTATCAACATCTGTGTCGGTATAAATTGCAGCTTGATTAAAAGGAATATTTGTTAAAAAATCATATCCATTTCCTGCATCTTTGTAAATTTTATAATATTCTGTTCCGTGGTTTGGTGTTTTATTCCACATTAATTTTACATTTCCTTGATTATCAACATTAGCTAAATTAATTTTTTCATTATTAAATACGGCACTAAGTATGATAAGTACTGTGTCTCCAAGATGACAGCCCTGATTATCAACTACTTCCACAAAATAAACACCTTCGTTTTCAATTTCTATACTTTGTTGGGTTTCTCCTGTATTCCAAAGGTAAGAAACAAAATTTCCAGGGTCTAAACTCATTGAATTTCCATAACATAGATATTCAAAATCGTTAAAACTACCAATACTTTGCATTGCAGGTTGCAGAATTGTTTCGTGTAAAATTTCTGTACAATTTGTTGGGTCGGTAACTGTTAGGTAATATGTTCCAGGACCAAGGTTTGAAGCTGTGTTTGTTGTACTGTTAATTCCATTTTGCCAATTAAAGTTAAAACCAGTTCCTGAGCTACCATCAATTGTTATACTAATACTACCATCGTTTAATCCGTTGCAAGTCATATTGGTATGTGAAACTTCATAAACATGTGGCGTAGCTTGTGTTAATGTGGCATAAGCTGTATCATAACAATAATATGAATCTCTAAGAACAAGATAATAATCTCCGGCTCCAAGATTTGCAATATGTTGTTGCACTCCAATAATTTCATCATCTGAATTAAACCAAGTATAAGCACTGTAAATTCCCGAACCTCCACTTGCTGAAGCTAAAATTTGCCCATCATTATCACCGGCACAAGAAATTGGCGTAATATCAAGACTTGCAATTAGTTCCGAAGATTGATTAACAGTATAAGTCTCGGTTTTTTGACAAGAATTTTCGTCTGTTATGCTTAAATAATATGTTCCGGCAAATAAGTTTTCTAAATTTTGTTCTGTTGAGAATATTTCTGTTTCGCTATCTTTTTTCCATTCAAAATCTAAATCTCCAAAACCTCCTGAAACATTTATATTTATTTCACCTGTGTTTTCTCCATGACAAAGCACATTTACAATATTATTTAAGTTTAATTGTATCCCGTCGGGTTGAGTGATTGTGTAAGTTTCTTCCAAAATACAGTCATTATCATCAATAATATTTACTGTATATGACCCTGCAGGAGCATTTACAATATTATTTTCAGTATTTACATAATCGTTATTTGACCAAGTAATATTATATGGTATGTTTCCACCATTAAGTGAAATTTCAATTTCTCCGTCTGTATCTCCGTTACAAAAGTTATTTATAATATTTGCAGAAATTTCTAATTGACTTGGTTGAGTAATTTGGCAAGAGTTTGAGCTTTCACAATTATTAGCGTCTGTAACTGTATATGAATAAGTATTTGGACTTAAATTACTTAAATTTTCCGTTGTTTCAGAATTTGACCACAAAATAGAGTAAGGTAAAGTGCCACCCTCAATTGTTAAATTGATATTTCCATTTTCAAAACCATAACAAGTAATATTGTTGAAACTGTGGTTTGTTAAAAGTTGTTCAGGTTCAATTATTTCATTAGCTAATACTTTTGTACATGAAGCCACGTCGCTAATTGTAACCGAATAGTTTCCAGAATTAAGATTTTCGCGAAGCAATACAGTAGTATTTGAATTTTCCCAAATATGATTTGCAGGAGTTTCATAAAACAAGTTAATTTCTCCGGAATTATTTCCATAACAGTCTATTTGTGAGATTGTTAGCTTTGAGTTGCCAATGTTCCCGTTATAAGGTTCTAAATAAATTTCGTCATCAGCAATAATTTTATTTGAATTATTTTTTACTAAAATATGTTTATAGCCTGGAGCTAAATTTGAAAACGTATTACTTGTCTGCCAATTGTTTCCATTATCAATAGAATAATAGTCTCCGCTTGGAGAATTAATTTCAATACTTGCATTATTTGTTTCAAAACAAGTTGGAGAAATATTTGCAGTTTCAATATCATCAGAACAATTTAGGCATAGTTTAAAAATTCCTTGGTCTTGGGATGCAAGTAAAATATAATTTTCATCAAAATAATGTTCAACCCATGTTGTAGCAAAGCTTAAAGATATATTTGTCCAATTTCCATCATAATATTCTAATTCTCCATTTTCAAAAACACAATAAATTTTGTCTTCAATTTTAGTCATAGAAATAATTTTTGAAACTCCGGAATAAGGATGAAGAATGCAATTATAAGTTGAATTATCAACATCGTAAATTCTTAAAGAATAATAGTCACCAAAATATTGGATATCGCTTGTGTTAGAACAAATTACAGCAGACTCTAAATAATCATCAGTACAAGTAAGTTCTGTTGCATCAATAAAGTCATTTCCATCAAAATATTGAATGGCTTCATCACTTAAAAACCAAATTCTATCATTTTCGTAGTGTATTTTTTTTACAATATTACTTTCTAAACCTTCGTCAATTCCAATATATTCGTCAATTTCATTGTCTTCTAAAATATTTACTTTATCATTAGTTGCTATATAAATTTTTCCTTGGTTATCAGAAGTAATATCATTGATAAAAGTGTTAGAAAGTCCTTGTGCTGTATTAAAATTAGTAATTGTTTGACCAGAAATTTTGTTTAATCCATTTTGAGTTCCTACCCAAACATTTCCGTTTATATCTTTATGAATAGCAGTAATATTATTATTTGTTAATCCATCGTTAGATTTAAAACTTCTCCAATTTCTATCTGATACTTTGTTTAAACCATCTTCTGTTCCAATCCAAATATTATTGTTTTCGTCTGAAAAAATTGCTGTAATATTATCATTTATAAGATTTTTATTTGTTCTATAAATTATAAAATCTTGGTTCATATCAAAAACTGTAAGTCCACTAAAAGGTGAGCCAATCCAAATATGACTATTATCTCCTTTTGTTATTAAAATTTTGTTTACAACAATATCTGAAACACCATCATCATAGTCATAAGTTAAGAAATTACTACCATCAAATTTTGTTAATCCAAGCGAAGTTCCTAACCAGATATTTTGATTTTTATCTTCATTAATTGTTAAAACATTTGCAGTAGGCAGTCCTTGTAAAGTTGTTATATTATTCCAAGAATTAAAATTATAAATACTAATTCCTCCACTTGTAGCTGCAGCAATATTTCCGTTATCTAATTGTATAATTTCGTTTACCATATTTCCTGCTAAGCCGTTAGTGGTTTTAAAATTTTTAAAATTATTTCCATCATAAAGCGACAGTCCGTTTCCTGTACCAAACCATATATTTCCGTTTCTGTCGGCTAATAAACATTTTACTCCATTAGAAACTAAACCTTGCGTTTCTGTCAAAACATGCCAGTTAATTCCATCAAAATATGCTACACCATTGTTAGATGTGCCTACCCAAATATTTCCGTTCTTGTCTTCATCTACGCACCAAATTGTATTTGAAGGCAATCCACTTCCTGCATCGTAATTTGTCCAAGAGCTTCCGTCATATTTAGACAATCCTCCTGAATTTGCCACATAAACATCTCCATTAGAATGAATTAAAAAGTCATAAATTACATTTCCGCCAAGTCCGTCTTCGCTAGTAAAATGATTAAAATTACTTCCGTCAAAAACTGAAATTCCGGCAATACTTCCTATCCAAACATTGTTATTTTTGTCTTCTGCTAAACATCTTGTATTATCGTCTATAAGTGCGGCAGAAAACGAATAGTTTTTAAAAGTTTGGGAATAGACTTGATTTACAAAGGATAAAATTACGAATAATAATAAAATTTTTCTCATGATTTAAGTTTTATAACAACTTAGCAAATTTAATAATTTTTATGATATTTAAGCAAAAAAAAAACGGTTAATAAAAAATCTTATTAACCGCTTTAAGTTAGTTTTTTTAATTATTTAAGTTCGCTCAAGGCTTTTTTTATTCTTTTAAGTGCTTCAAGCATTAGTTCTTCGCTTGTTGCGTATGACAATCTCAAACATTCGGGTGAACCAAAAGCGTCTCCTGCAACTGTTGCCACGTGAGCTTTATCTAAAAGATATAGTGCTAAATCATTTGATGTATTTATTATTGTATCCTCATATTTTTTCCCAAAGAAATATGAAACTTCGGGGAATACATAAAAAGCACCTTCAGGAATATTTGTTTTTAGTCCAGGAATATCTTTCATAAATTCAAGAACAGCGTCTTTACGTTTTTTGAAAATTGCCGTCATTTTATGCACTTCTTCTACGCCTGCGTTAAGAGCAGCTTCTGAAGCTTTTTGTGCTATAGTACAAGCACCGGAAGTAAACTGACCTTGAAGTTTAGTAACTGCTTTAGCTATCCATGCAGGAGCACCGATAAAACCAATACGCCAACCTGTCATTGCATATCCTTTAGAAACTCCGTTAACCACAACAACTCTATCTTTAATTTCCGGAAATTGTGCAATGCTTTCGTGTTTGCCAACAAAATTTATATGTTCGTAAATCTCGTCAGAAACAACAATAATATTAGGATGTTTTTCTATTACTTTAGCCAAACTTTTAAGCTCTTCTCTTGAATATAGATTACCTGTAGGATTTGAAGGCGAACTAAAAATTAAAGCTCTTGTTTTTGGCGTAATTGCAGCTTCTAATTGAGCGGCAGTCATTTTAAAATCCGAATCAATTGTACATTTTACATATACAGGCTCAGCTTCTGCTAAGCCCACCATAGCAGGATAGCTAACCCAATAAGGAGCAGGAACAATAACTTCGTCTCCAGGATTTAGAATTGCAAGAAAAACATTTATTATAGAATGTTTTGCACCAGTAGAAACTACTATTTGTTCGGTTTTGAACTCTAAATTATTTTCACGCTTAAATTTTTCAACTATTGCTTTACGCAAAGAATCATATCCAGGAACAGGTGGATAATGAGTAAAGTTGTCGTCAATAGCTTTTTTAGCAGCGTCTTTTATGTGTTGGGGAGTGTCGAAATCGGGTTCACCTATGCTCAAATTAATAACATCAACGCCTTGAGCTTGCAAATCACGACTTTTTTGTGCCATAGCCAAGGTGGCTGAAACAGGCATTTTGTTTAATCTATCAGATATTTTTTCCATTGTAAATTGTTTATAAATTTTATTTGCTAATATAGAAACATATTTTTTATTTTTATAATATTGTAAAACATATATTAAAAATTTATTTGACATGTTAATAGAAATTTTAAAAATTACAATTCCCTCTTTTATAGTGTTTTTAACAGCATATTTTGTGTTAAAAACCGTGTTAAAAAAAGAAAATGAAACTAAAAAAATGCAGATAGTTTTACAAAATCAAAAGACTATAACTCCATTGCGTTTGCAAGCTTATGAGCGTGTTATCCTATTTTTGGAAAGAATTTCGCCAAACTCAATTATTGTAAGGCTACAAACACCAAATATGACTATTGGACAGTTGCATAAAGAAATGTTAATAACTATTAGAACAGAATTTGAACACAATCTTTCTCAACAATTATATCTATCAATTGAAGCTTGGGAAGAAGTTAGAAATGCAAAAGAAAAAACAATAAAACTGTTAAATTCTTGCTTAGAAGATTTAGATATGAATGAAAATGCATTAATTTTTAGTCAAAAAGTTTTTGAAGCTTTAATTGAAATTGAAAAGTCTCCAACTCAAGAAGCAATAAATCTCATAAAAGAAGAACTAGGGCAGTTGTATTAATATTTCTGTAATAACTTATTTCACAAGCACTCTCACTCCTTCGGAATGACTTGTAAATTCAGGTGCATACATAGATTGAATTGTAGTAATTCCATTTGAAAAGTCGCCTTTTTGTGAAACTATTAAATCATATTCAAAAACATAAGTTCCTTTTCGTAAATAATCAATAAAGAAGTTCATAGAAGCATCTTTAATTCCTTGATAATAGCCAAAACCGGCTTTGTAGCGATATCCCGACAAATAATCAACAGGCTCAAAACAAGAAGCTCGCATATCTTTTAAATGAACATATTCCATATCTCTGTCAACACGAATCTCTATACGCACTTTTATTTTATCCCCAAGTTTTAGATTATCATCATTTTCAATTGGAACTATAACAAGTTTGTCTCCTGCTCTACGTTCTACAAAAAGCTTTTTATTTATTTTTAAAGGAGTATCTTCAAAACTTATTATTTTATCTAAATCTTCAAAATACTGCCAATAAATTCCTCCCCACGAAACAGTGTTATTGCTTTTTTCTACGCTTATATTTGCCCAATCTTTTTGAATTTGTGAGCCATCCCATTTTTTCTTAAAATATCCACTTCCTGCATCAGTTTTTATTTCTGGGTCGTTTTCTGCGTCAACAAGCATTGAGCCAATAGAAATTTTTGCTATTTCGTCATCTGCTAGAATATCTGTACCTCTCAGTAATAATGCATATATTGCTTCTGAAGTAGCTTTTGTAGTTTTCCAATCTTGAGTTTGTTTTTGTTTTAATAACCAAACTTTCATTTCGTCAACAGATTCTAAATCATTTGCAAGTTCATCAAAAACTTCGATTAAAAGTGCTTGTGTTTCTATTGGTGCTTGATACCAATAATAAGCTCTGTCGTTTTTCCAATACATTCCCATTTCATCATTGTGTAAAGCATGTTCTTTTAGCGAGTTTATGATTTTTTGAGGAATTTCTGTTTTGCCATTGCGATTTAATGCTAATGCTAACATCCCTTGCATATAAAAGCTTTTATTTAACCAATATTTTTCAGCTTGGTCCATATAATATTCATAAGCTTCTTTTGTTTGCTTTGGAATAGGAACTTCTTTAATAAAAAATGACCTTGCATATAAATAATGAATTCCCATATAATCTAAGTGGTCTTTTTCCATACATTCCTTATCGCAATATTTTTTCATTTCCTTGTAAGACCAAGCAAGTTCGCCATCTATAAATTCTATGGCTTTTTTAGTCATTTCCCAAGTTTTATTATCGTTTTTCACATCCTCAACTTTTAATCTGTCTAAATGTCCTAATCCGGCAACAATATGCTGACTTATATACCAACTTTCAGGCATACCTTCAAACCAAGGCCAGCCACCATTTGGTTTTTGTTGTTTAATTAATTTTTGTAAAGCAGTATTTTTCTCATAATTCATTTTACTTAAATCAAATAAAAGTGCAATTTGCTTTTTTCTAATGCTTTCGTCTTTTGCTTGTAAAACCCAAGGTGTTTCTTCAAGTAGTAAAGATTTTAATTCTTGATTTTTTTCTAAATTAGAATAAAGCATATCACTGTCTTTTGTGTTCCTCCATATATCAAAAACTCTTTTAATTTTTGGATTGCTATTAGCAATATGTCTTGCTAATGAATTTGCATAAAATCTAGAGAAAATCTGTTCAGAACATTCGTAAGGATATTCCATTAAATAAGGTAAAGCCTGAACTGCATACCAAGCAGGGTTTGAAGTGAATTCAAGTGTATATGAATGATTTTGTAAAGTTTTAGAATTATTATTTTCTAAGCTTTGAAAATTAAATTTTGTTACACCGGCTTTTCGCACAGGCAAAGGCATAGTTTCTGTTACTAGCATTCTATTGCTTAAAACCGGAAAAATCCTTTCTTCTCCGTCTGAATGTTCAAGTCCTTCGGCAATAATGCGAATGCCTATCATATCATATTTGTTGCTTATAGAAAGAGTCCAAGAAACATTAGTGTTTTTTTCTGATTCTACAGTAAAATCAATTTCATTATTTTTATGTATTAAAAATTCCGAATTTAGATTTTTTAAACTTACAGGATCGTAAATTTCAATTTTAGCTTTTCCATTTATAGTTTTTTCTGAAATATTATTGATTTTTGCACTTAATTCAATTTCATCGCCTTCTCTAAAAAACCTAGGATAGTTTGGCATTAGCATTAGCTCTTTTTGACAAATCATTTGTTCTCTTATGCTTCCAAGCTTTAAATCTTTTGTATGTGCAAAACCCATAAAATTCCATCTGGTAAGGCTTTCGGGTACAGTGAATTTAATACTTACTTCAGCATTTTCATCACTAACAAGGTTTGGAAAGAAAAATGCAGTTTCATTAAAATTACTTCTAATTTGAACTTCTTGTTTTAATTCTTTTGAGTCTTCTTTTATAAATGTACTCTCTTCGTTAATGTCCTGAAATTTCTCACTTTCTCGGGGAGCTTCGTCCATGTCCATTGCTGCACCCATAGATTCCTCTCTTTTATTATATAAAGCACCACTAGACTCCATAACTTTTGGGCTACTTGGTTGAGAATAACTTCTATTATAATAATTTAAACCAAATAAATTAAATTCTGGCATATACCAAGCTATGATATTTTGGCTTTTATGAAAATTATATTCAGAATTTTCTGAGCTGAAATGCGTAAAACAATTGTTTAACCAATTAGCATAATATCCATAACTTGGGTATATTGACCATGACCAATAATTAGTTTTAAAAACATCTAAAGAAGCATCGTACATAGATGCTAAAACTTCTGTTTCAACAGCTTTGTTTTTGTTGTCTAAAATTTTTAAAGTCCATTCTTCGTTTGAATTAGGTAAAGTTTTATCTCTAAAGCTTGTGAATTTTATTGATAATTTTTTATTGTCCCAAGGCACATCAATATGTTCAGAATAGCTGTACAGTCTATTGTCTTTAATAAACATAAAATTTACGCTAAGCCCACCTCTGCAAGATTCATCAATAGGAATTTCTATTTTTTTAAGTTCTGAATTAATTTTAATTTTTTGTATTTGCTTATTCTCGCCTTTCTTTACTATAGTATAAAAAACTTCAAGATCTTTAAAAGAAGATCCAATATATAAATTAACCTTTTCGCCTACTAATGCAGAATTTTTATCAATTTCAAAGAAAGAAGTGGAGGTATAAGGCATTTTTTTAGAATTACTTGAATAAACCACAATGTTTTTTATGTCGCTTATTTCATTACCCCATTTATCTTTAGATTTTAAAACAATTCTATAAACTCCTGCTTCCCATTTTTTAGCTTCAGTAATTTTAATTTTTTTAGTATTTTCTGTATTAATTTTTGATTTGAAAACAGATTTTTCAACTTCCCAATTTTCAAACTTTGTTTCAGCTTCATACTCGTATCCAGGATATTTTGCATACCACTCATCTTTTGAATACATTTTAGTATCTACTGCAGCCAACATCCGTTTTGATAGCAATAAATCAGGGTCTTTTAGTTTAAATATTTCCACATCTACATTTGCCGGCACAAAGTTTCCTGAAATATTTGTTGAATTAATTTTAATGCTGTCTAAGTCGGATTTATCAATATTGCCCGAAAGATTTTGACTAATAAATAATGCAGTGTTTGAAATATAAACATAAGCAGAAGTCTGTTGGGTTTCGCCGTTTATATCTGTAACAGAAACCATAATATTATAAATGTAATAAATATAATCACTTACTTCGTCTTCGGCTATGGCTTTAAAATTAATTTCAAACTTTCCGTTTTCATCTAAGTTTACATCGCCATAAGCTATTTCTTTTGCAGAAACTGATACAGGATAATAGCCACGCCATATTGGATTGCGTACAACTGTATATTTTACTTTTGCATCAGTTAATGCTGTCCCTGCATAAGTCATAGCTTTGCCTTCGACTTTTATACTGTCATTTATTTTATATTCGCCTTCAATAGGAAGAGCTTTTACTTCAAAGTTTGGACGTTTATATTCCTCAACTTTAAAATAGATGCTCCCATCTACTGTTTGAATTGAAAAATCTCCAGTAAGAGCATCTAAAGGAATGGTAAAAGAACCATTAAAACTGCCAAATTCGTTTGTTTTTGCTACAGTTCTATAAATTTCCTGTTGGTTTACATCTCTTACAAATAGGTTTGTTGTGTAATTTGTTAATAATTTAGCATTTTCACCATATTTTTCAATACAAATTCCTTTATAATAAACAGTTTGCCCGGGTCGGTATATTCCTCTGTCAATAAAAAATTTAGTCTCTATTGTATTCTTCTTTGTTCCTTTTTTATTTGAATAATTATAAAAATTCTCAGATAAATAGTCATCATCTTTACTTATATCAAAACGAAAATTTTCATAATAATATCTTGTTGTGTCATTTAAAATTACTTCTCCGTTTTCATCGGAAATCATAGTGTCAAATAATTTGTAAACATATTCTCGCTTGAAGCTTGAATATTCACGCTTATATACTTGAACTTTTGCCGCATTTATTGGTGAACCGGTTTTTCTGTTTACAACATAATATTTATTATTTGAATAATAATCTTCCATTTTTGTCAATGCTAAATCAGAAACAAACATTGAGTTATAAGAGATGTAATTTCTGTCAAATTCCAATTCGGGTTCAGCATGTAAAATTATCACATAAAATCCTTTTGATAAATCATCAACTAAGTAGTCTGTAGAGTGAAAATTATAGTCATCAATTTTAGGCAAGATTATTTTATTAGAACTTATTGTAAGTTTAGAAGCTTTTATTAATTTTTCATAAAATTCTCTACTATAATATTTTTCATTTAATTTAAAATAAGTAGCATAATCGAGAGATAAAACTGTAATATAAACTTCTTCTAAATTTTTATACGAAATTCTTAATGGAAATTTATTGCCACTACTTGTAATTTTTTCAGATGTAAAAGAAAGAGAAGTTTTTTCAATTCTGATTTTTATGTTTTCACATTCCTTATAATAATATGCCTGTGGAAACTTCTCTAATGCTTCATTTATTAAAGCTATAGCGTTTTTATTATAATCTTTGTATTTTAGTTTTAATGGATTCTCAAAATCATATTGCTTAGCTAATTTTTCATAATAAAGGGCTAATTTAAAGACAATATACATGAGTTCAGGCTTATCAGAATATTTTGTGTGTAATTTTTCTACACTTTCAAGCCATAAATTTTCTTTTTCTTCAGAATTAAAATTATTTAAGACAAAATCTAATCTATCTATGTCAACCATTATTAAAGAGGCAAGATTATCACTATTTGTTAATTTTATTTCTAACCAATCTTGATATAACTTCAATATAGAGTAATTAAAAGATAAGGTATCATAGCTAAGTTTTATTTTTGTAAATTCTTCTGCTTCAGTAAAAAAAGATTCGTTTTTAAATTTGTATTCATTAGTTTCATTAAATGTATAATACTGCCAACTGTCATAATTGCTTGAGCTTAAGTCTTTTATTGCAGTATATACAACAAAGTCAAATAATGTTTCAAATCTTGGTTTTGAATTTTCGGCTTCAGTAATTAATTCTTCAAAATCTATGATGTCTATTTGCTCTAAAGTTTTGTCTATGGCTTGAAAATAATTTTTAATAATCTTGTCTTGAAATCTTGTTTTATCCCAAGTTTGCAAATCGCTTAAATCAAAATCATAAGTTACAGAGCGTTGGTTTATCAGATATGCATTGTTGTAATAGTATGTAGAATACATTTTTCCAAGTAGTAAATGAAGCATAGATTTTGCTGCACCAGAGGTTTTTGAAATTTCAGATTCAAGTTTTAAAATAGCCTTTTTATATCCATCTTCTTCCAAAATATTCGTATATTTTAATCGGTAAATACTTGCCTTTACTATTTGAACATCTACTCCCTCTTTTAGAGCCAAAGCATATATCTCTTCGACTTTTTCCAAGGCAGATTTTGGTAAAGCTTGATTCTCAAGTTTTTTTACTTCTTCCCATAAAGTTTTGTACATATCTTTTGAGTTATTATTAGCTTTTACTATAGATAAATTTCCGGCTATTAGACTAATGCTAAGAAAAAGGTAGATTTTTTGAGTGAAAGTTTTCATAATTTATTTTATTTTTAGCTTTAAGATGAAAATTTATTAAAATTTTTATAAAAATACAACAATTTATTTAAAAAAAAATTGTATTTTTGAAAATTATAAATTTTAAAGCATTGAATTATGAAAAAAATAATTACTTTTTTACTCTTATTTGTGTCTTTTACTTTTACTTTTGCACAAGTACAAAACACTCGCACTTTAAGTTGGGGAGGGGTAGATAGAACTTATATTGAATACACTCCTTCTGCTTATGATTCTGAAAGTCCAATTCCTGTTATGTTTTGTTTGCACGGACTTGGAGATAATATGGGAAATTTTCACAATTCCTTAGGATTAAATCAATTTGGAGAAAACGCTAACTGGATAATTATTACGCCTCAAGCTCTTGATGCAACAGTTCCAATGATGGGTAGTGTTGGAGCTGCTTGGAATTCCGGGGCAGGAATAGAGGGATTACCTATTATTGGCAATGTAATCTTAAATGAAGATGTTGATGATGCTGGTTTTTTAATAGCAATCTTAGATTCTTTAGAAAACAATTTTAGTATTAATACAGATTCTGTTTTCTTTATGGGATTTTCAATGGGAGGATTTATGTCAAATAGAATGGCTATTGAGCATTCTGATAGGATTGACGGTATAGCCTCAGTTAGTGGAACAATTGGAATAGCTGTAATGGATGAAATACCAAACACAAAAGTTAATACTCTACATTTTCATGGTACAGCAGACGAAACAATTACATATGAAAATGCAGGATTTAACACAGGATCGTTTGGAACATATTCTGTAGGTCTTGGAGCAGAACAAACCGTTGATTATTGGATATTACATAACCAATGTTCAGACCAAGCAATTCATACTTATTTTCCTGATATAAAAAATGATGGTTTAAGTTTCGAAAGATTTTTGTATGAAAACGATGAGGATGATGTTCGCACTGCTTTTATTAAAGTTAATAACGGAGATCATGCATGGTATTATGAACCTGTAAACGATATTGACTATTCAAATGAAATTTACAAGTTTTTTATAAACGATATGGATTTTCCTACAGAAAATATAATTGTTAAATCTGATTTAATCAATATTTATCCAAACCCTGCTTCTGATTATGTTTTTGTAAACCAAGAGTTTGAAATGATTGAATTATATGATATTACTGGAAAAATAGTTTTAAAAGAATTTAATAATAACAAAATAAATGTTTCAGATTTGAATACTGGATTATATATTTTAAAAATTAATTTTGAAGGAAAAACTCTGGAACAAAAATTACAAATACAAAAATAAAATTTATACTATAATAGGGTCTTTTGGGGAAAGACCCTATTATATATGTTACACATTCAAAAATTTTCCAACAATTATTTCTGCTTCTCTTAATGCTTTTTGTAAATCATCATTAATTAAAATTACATCAAATTTTTTAGCAAAACTCATTTCATATTTTGCTTTTTCAATTCTTGTTTTTATAACTTCAAGTTTGTCAGTAGAGCGATTGATTAATCTTTTTTCCAATTCTTCAATGCTTGGAGGCATGATAAAAACAGACAAAGCATTATCTCCATAAAAATTTTTAATATTTATTCCACCTTTTACGTCAAGGTCAAAAATTACAGTTTTACCTAATTTGCTTAGTCTTTCGACTTCTGATTTTAAACTACCGTAAAATTTTCCTTCATAAACTTCTTCCCATTCTAAAAACTCATTATTTTTAATTTTTTGTTTAAATTCTTCAACAGAAAGAAAATAATAATCTTTGCCATGTTCTTCAGCCCCTCTAACTTGACGTGTGCATGCCGAAATAGAAAAACTAAGATTCAAATTATCTTTAGCTAACAAATGATTTACTATTGTGGTTTTTCCTGAGCCACTTGGAGCAGAAAATATTAAAACTTTTGCTTTCATGTTTTTTTATAAGGCATTTAAAACTTGTTCTTTTATTTTTTCCAACTCATCTTTCATCATAATCACTAATTTTTGAATTTCTACGTGATTGGCTTTAGCTCCCAAAGTGTTTATTTCTCTGCCCATTTCTTGAGCAATAAATCCTAATTTTTTACCTGCAAAATTTTCAGAATTTAAAGTTTGTAAAAAATAATCGCAATGTTTTTTTAATCTTACTTTCTCTTCATTAATATCAAATTTTTCTAAATAAAAAATTATTTCTTGTTCATATCTATTTGCATCAATATTTGCAGTATCCACAATTTCTTTCAAACTGTGATTAAGTCTTTCTTTTAAAACATTAATTCTTTCTGCTTCGTATTGCGGCACTTGGCTTAAAAGTTCTGTAATTGAGTTTAAATTGCTAATTATATCTTGAGCTAAAATATTGCCTTCGTGTTGTCTGAAATTTTTACATTCTTCAATAGCTTGTTTTATGGAAATTAAAATATACTCCCATTCTTCATCATTCAAATTTTCAGAATTTGTAGTCATTACGTCCGGCATTCTAATAATTGAAGATAATATATCATTTGATATAGGAATATTATTTGTGTCGCATAATGTTTTTAATTGATTATAATAATTTAAAATTATTTTATCAGAAAACTTTGTACTTGTCTCTCCACCATTTATTTCTACAAACATACAGAAATCAATTTTACCTCTTTGAAGCTCTGAAGCAAGTAATTTTCGTAAAGCTATTTCTTTTTCTCTGTAAAAATTTGGAATACGTGTTGTTATATCAGTGCTTTTAGAATTAAGAGTTTTAATATCAATAATAATTTTTTTTTCTTTATATTCGGTATTAGCTCTACCAAAACCTGTCATTGAAATTAACATAAATATTTTATTAAATATAGTGTACAAATATTAAACTTTAAATTGAATTTTTAAAATTTATTTTTTCAAAACAAAATTATATTTGCTTATTTAATTGTTATACATTGGAATTTCGATAATAAATTCTGTTCCTATATTTTCTTTAGTTTCAAAATAAATGGTTGCATTATTGCTAATTAGCAAACTTTTCACCATGCTAAGCCCTAATCCCATTCCTCCGGATTTTGTTGTAAAATTAGGTTGAAAAATTTTAGGTATCATTTGCTTAGAAATTCCAGTTCCGTTGTCAACAACTTTAATAATATAACTTTTCTCCAAGTCTGAAATTTCTATCAATATCAAACCTTTTCTTTCTTTTGGAATTGCTTGAGTGCTATTTTTTATTAAATTGGTAAAAACTCTGAGTACTTGTTCTTTATCTGCATAAATAAAGCCCTCGGTTTTAATGTTTGCCTTAAATTCAAAGTTTATATCTTCGGTGTTTTCAAATAGTTGAATTGAGTTTTTTATAATTTCTACTATATTAACCACTTCTTTTTTAGATGCCGGCATTTTAGCAAAATTTGAAAACTCTGATGCAATAGTCGAAAGTATATCTATTTGTTCAATCAAAATTTTTGAAACTTTTTTATAGGTTTCTTCCCAATTTTCATCTTTTAAATCGTAAGCTCGCTCTAAGTGTTGTACGCTCAGTTTCATAGGCGTAAGCGGATTTTTAATTTCATGTGCAATTTGTTTTGCCATTTCTCGCCAAGCCGTTTCTCTTTCAGATTGTGCTAATTTGTTGGCAGATTCTGTTAATTCATCAACCTTTCGATTATATTCTCTGATTAATCCTCCTAATTCATCATTTTTATGGTAAATTATTTTTTCTGCTTTCTTATTAATATCCATAAGCTTAATTTTTTCTTGAACTAAAGCAAGCGGACGAGTTAATTGACGTGAAATAAATACGCCTACAATTACAGAAATTAAAATTAAAATTAAAAATATATTGGAAAATGCTAATATAAAATTTGAAATTTCTTCTGAAAATTCGTTTTGACGAGCAAAATATGGAAGATTTAGGTAAGCTATAGTTTCATTATTAAAATTTCTAAAAGGAATATAAACAGATGAATAGTCTATTTCATCTATTTTTTCATCAATAATTACTGTTCCTGCATTTTTTAATAATAGTTCCGAATAAGCTTGAACATCAATATATCTGGCCTTTAAACCTTTGTCAAATAACTCGGAACGGGAAGTGGAAATTAATATTCCATTCAAATCATAAAGATTTATATCTGTATAAAATACATTTGATAATTTAATTAATAAGTCGTTAAGATAGTTTGCTTCTTCATAATTTAATAATTCTTTTTGACCAATACTATGTTCTAATTCAACCACTACTGAGTGCATTTTATCTAACATAATTTCTCTTTGTTTTTCTTTATATCCCTGAACAATAAAACTCATTGCTATTGAAGCTGTTATTAATAAAGAAACTATGATAATAATTATAAACCAAGATTGGATTTTAACTTTTAAACTTATACCTTTCCAAAAATTTGCAGATTTCATTTTAGAAAACAGCCAAATTAAATTAAAACTTACAAAAAGAAACAAGAAAACATATGAAAATGAAACTAATTGTTTTGAATATTGAGAATAGGGTTTGCTAATTATAATTATATTTTCAGAATCTGGGCGATATTGAAAATGAATGTAAGAATCTTTTTTAAATAGTTTATATTCTGCACTGTCGTTTTGTTCTGAATCAATAGTAAACTGATATTTGTATTCTCCTTTACTCGAAATTAATCTTGATTTATTGTATTTCGCATGATTGTAATGCCTAGCAGTTTTTTTAACTAATAACTTTTCGTCTAATAACATTTCTGGATAACCTAAACCTTCGCTAAAAATTTTAGAATTTAATTCTACATAAACATTAATAATTGAGCTATCCTTAGTTTGAGAATTAATTTCGCCAAGATAAGATATTCTGCCATTATGGTTGTCTAAAAAATAAAAATTAGTTGAAGGGATAATTATTCCAAATTCATTTATTTGTTCTCTAAAAAACTCAAAACAATCTACAGATACTAAGTCTGGTTCAATCAAAAGGCTGTCTTTTTTCTCACATATTGTAGTTTGAATTTCATATTTATTAAAATATCTTTTATTAAAAAACTCTGAATTTACAATATTCTCAATTTTCTCATAATCTTTATCTCTTATGCACTCTTCTAAATCTGCATTGTACATTAAATCATAAAATGCTTCTTTAATAAAAAATTCAGCCCCCACATCTCTTTCAGCAGCAAGGTTATAGCTTAAAACCTTAAAGGTTTCTAATTCTTTATTATCGCTCAATCGTGAAAAATGTTCAGAAATTAAAAAAGAAAAAATTATGATTATTCCTACAGTAAAAAAATAATTGGTTTTTGATTTTAATATTACAAAAGCTAAACAAGACCATGCAAGGAAAAATAGGACATTAAATATCAAATTGTCAGTAAAGCTTAGTTTTGCGGGGTGTGAAAATATTAAATATAATGAATAACAAATTATAAGACTAATAATAAAAACCCAAAAGTTTATAGCGATTTTAAACAGTCTGAAAAGTTTTGTAAAAATTAAAATAAAAGAAAATATTATAGCAAAAATTATCAAAATTCCAACTAAACTATAAATATCTAAATTTAAAATATTTTCAAATGAAAAGCTAAGTGAAGAGTTCCAGACTAAGCCATAAATTAAATTTGAAATAAATATCCCACTTAAAAATAAT
>LSQX01111025.1_pt1 | contig 21184 bp, 21 predicted proteins | sample 654561 | NCBI WGS metagenome assembly LSQX01 (sample SAMN04489861, study PRJNA283612) | anaerobic digester metagenome | isolation source: 4 biogas reactors fed with cattle manure at either 37C or 55C with and... | place: Denmark: Kongens Lyngby | collected 2014 | reverse complement strand
AGAAGAAGGATGAAATCATCAGACATATTGAGGAACAGGGGAAGCTTACCGAAGAGATCAAAGAGAAGATACTTAACGCAAAAAGGCCGGTGGAACTGGACGATATATACAGACCTTTCCGGCCCAAACGGCGGACCCGTGCTTCCATGGCACGGGACAAAGGGCTGCAGGGACTGGCTGATTTTATTATGAATTGTGCGGAAACAGATTTTCCGGAGCAGGAAGCACATAACTATATCAATGATGAGGTGCCCTCCGCAGCAGATGCCCTGCAGGGAGCCAGGGATATCATCGCTGAACAGATCGCCGATGATCCGGCGATGCGCGAAGGAGCACGTAAACTCTGCCGCCAGTCGGGAGTGCTATCCAGCAAAGCCAAAGATGTGGAAAAAGAAAGTGTCTACACCATGTATTATGACTACCAGGAACCGGTGAAACGCATTCCTTCCCACCGCATTATGGCCATAAACCGGGGTGAAAAGGAAGAGATCCTAAAAGTCAGTCTGGAAATAGAACCGGCTGCCATCCTCAATATGCTGAACCAAACTTACGGAAGGGCCGGGGAAGCTGGTGAGCAAATTAAGGAAGCAGTCCTGGATTCTTGGCAGCGCCTTTTGGCACCGGCTATTGAAAGGGATATAAGAAATGAACTGACAGAATTTGCCCAGGAGCAGGCTTTAAAGGTTTTTTCCAAAAACCTGCGATCCCTCTTGCTGCAGTCTCCGGTGAAAGGCAAAGTGATGCTGGGGATTGACCCGGCTTACCGTACCGGGTGTAAATGGGCAGTTATTGATTCTACCGGTCTGGTAATGGAAATCGGTGTGTTTTATCCAACCCCGCCCCGCAGTGATATCCAAGGCACGGAAAAAGTCCTGGACCGTCTGGTGAAGCAGTATCAAGTGGATGCTATTGCTATCGGAAATGGCACTGCTTCCCGGGAAACGGAACAGGTGGCGGCAGGCTTTATTAAAAAATGTGATGTTCCTAATCTTGCCTATACCATTGTCAGTGAAGCCGGGGCCAGTGTTTATTCGGCATCCCAGCTGGCGGCTAAAGAATTCCCGGACCTTGATGTAGCGGAACGCAGTGCCATATCCATTGCCCGCAGGATCCAGGATCCCTTGGCAGAATTGGTAAAAATCGAACCTAAAAGCATCGGGGTAGGACAGTACCAGCATGACATAGCGGCTAAGCGCCTGGATGAGAGCCTGACCGGGGTAGTGGAATCAGCGGTAAACTATGTAGGAGTGGACCTGAACACTGCTTCGGCTTCGCTGCTTTCTTATGTAGCGGGAATCAATGCAGCAGTAGCAGGTAATATTGTAGCACATCGGGAAACCGGCGGTCCTTTTAAAAACCGGCGCCAGCTTTTAAAAGTAGCCAGGCTGGGCCCCAAGGCTTTTGAACAGGCAGCAGGCTTTTTGCGTATCGGCGGAGGAGAAAATCCCCTTGATGCCACACCGATTCACCCGGAATCCTATCTGCTGTGTGAAAAGTTTCTTGCCTATATCGGAGCGAATTTAAATGAGCTGGGCAGTGAAGAGCTTAAGGCCAAACTCCAGTCAGTGGATCTTAAAAGGGCTGCTGAAGAACTGGAGGCAGGCCTGCCCACTTTAAGGGATATTGTAGACGCATTGCTCCGCCCCGGCCGTGATCCCCGGGAGGATGTGCCGCCGCCGGTTTTTCGTCAGGATATTTTAAGCCTGGAAGATATCAAAACCGGTATGGAATTTGAAGGTGTGGTGCGTAATGTAGTTGATTTTGGAGCATTTATAGATATCGGAGTCAAGGTCGACGGGTTGGTTCATATTTCAGAGATATCCAAACGTCGCATCAAACATCCCCTGGAAGTATTATCCATCGGCGATATTGTAAAAGTCAGGGTATTAAGTACCGACACTCAGAAAAAAAGAATATCTCTGACCATGAAGCTGGATTAAGCATTATCTGAAATCACCCTCAGGGTGATTTCAGCTTTTTTCGGGCAGATTCACCCCTGGGGTGATTACATTTTAGAGGCTGGTTAATATGATAGAAATATAAAAATTATAAAAATATTAAAAATCAGGAGGTATTTTTTATGACAACCGAAACTGATCTTCCTATCATTGATCAGGCAGACATTGAGCAGAACAAGACCATGGCCGGGCTGGCCTATATCCTCTTTTTCCTGCCGCTGTTGACCTGCCCCGATTCGCAATTTGGGCGGTTTCATGCCAATCAGGGTTTGCTATTGCTGATTCTGGGTTTTGCCGGCAGCTTCATTCTGGGCATAATTCCTATTATCGGCTGGCTGCTTCTGCCCATATTCGCTATTGGTGTTTTTGTCCTGGCTATCATGGGGCTTATTAACGGATTCGGCGGAAAAGTCAAGGAACTTCCTTTGATAGGAAAATACAGGATCATAAAATAATATATTCCTATTTGAAAGGGAGGGACTAATATTGTTTAAAAAAGTAATGGTCGCACTATTGGCAGTATCAGTGATGATGGCTTTTGCATCCTGCGGGGTAAAACAAAGTGTGGATGATAAAATTGCCGAGAAAGTAACCGAAGGCGTTCTGAACAAAGCTACCGGCGGCGATGCCAAAGTGGATATCAAGGACGGGGAAATGACTTTTGAAGGCGAAGACGGAGAAAAATTCACCATTGGTGCAGATAATTGGCCCACAGGAGATGCAGCCGGGCAGCTCCCCGAGTTTAAAGGCGGGAAGATCGTATCGGCATTGAATTCAGCGGAAGCTTGCGTGATCATCATTGAAGAAGTTAAGCAGCAGGATTTTGAAGAATATGTGGAAGAAATAAAAGGCCAGGGGTTTGAAAATGAGGTCAGCGAAATAACCACTGAATCAAGCTATATGTATAGTGCCAGCCTGGATAATAAAACTATTTTTGCACAGTATGAATCAGAAGCCGAAACCATGTCCATTAATCTTCAAATCAGCGGGCAGTAAAAAATATATCTGATGATGGGGTATAATTTATAAGAATTTTTATAAAGCACTGAAAAGGCGGGGCAGAGAATGTCCTGCCTTACTTTCGTTTTATCTATAGGAAGATTATAATTGTTAAAATGGGGAAAACGCTGGGAAGAAAAGTCTGCTTTCGGTTTAGAAAATAAAGAATATACAGATTCACAGCTGGGCACATTATTTTTATTGGAGGGATGCAATAATGGAACGAACTTTTGCCATGGTAAAACCGGATGGTGTACAAAAAGGAATGATTGGGGAAATAATCAGCCGTTTTGAAAAAAAAGGCATAAAAATCGCAGCCTTAAAAATGATGCAAATAACACAGGAAATGGCTGAAGAGCACTACGCAGAACACAAAGAAAAGCCTTTTTTTGCCGAACTGGTAAGTTTTATTACTTCCGGACCGGTGGCGGCTATGGTTTTGGAAGGTGAAAATGTAATATCCACAGTACGGACCATGATGGGGGCAACCAATCCCAGGGACGCAGCTCCCGGTACCATTCGCGGCGATTTTGCCATGACTATGAGCAAAAACATCATTCACGGATCAGATTCACCTGCCAGTGCCAGCCGTGAGATCAAAATCTTTTTCAGCGAAGAGGAAGTATTAACCTATAAAAAAGCCGGAGAAGAGTGGGTATAGCTCAAAAGATAATTATGAAACCTTGAAACTTCACAGCAGAGGAGTATATTAAATAAAAGATATCTTTTCATCAGTGACGTTTCAGGGGAGGCTCTTTATGTGAATGAACCGGAAGTCATGAAAAACAACAGCACCAGCAGCACGGTAAATTCCCCGGCACATACTGAAGCTGCAACTCCTATGTGGCAGGAGAATCTTTATTCACTGGCGGGGATCGCGCTGGGAATGGGAATTGTCAGCTTTATAAGCATATATTTTGAAGTATTGTACCTGATCCCTGCTTTAGCTTCATCGGCGATCATGCTTTTCATGTCCTATAATAATGTATTTGCCCAGCCCCGTAATGTGGTGGGCGGCCATCTGATGGCAGTCCTGGCAGCCATAATAGTCAGTCAGTTTGCAGGTCCGGAGTGGTGGGCAGTTACTATAGTTGCAGTGTTGACTGCCCTGCTTATGATAGTTACCCATACGATCCATCCGCCTGGGGGCGGAACGGCGATTGTTGCTTTTATAGGCTGCTATTCACCCTCAGCACTGATCATCAGTGTCTTACTGGGGACCGTGATTATGGTCCTGACTGCTGTGGTTGTCAACAATGCCATATCCTCACGAAAATACCCCCTTTTTTGGATATAAGTCAATTTAAAATTGCGCAGCCTTGCAAATTAACGGCATTTTGTATGTAGACCGCCGGGGTGATAAGCTGTCCTATGTGCAGAAGGTGGAGGAATAAGTTTTTTAATAAAAGAGTAGAAAAGAAATTTTTTTGCAGGTAATAATTGCTTTAAAAAGAACTTATCTGTAAAAGACAAAAATGAAAAACTGGGGGGGAGGGAATACCTTGGAACCTATTTTGCCAGAACCCATCGGACAGGTAATTTCTTCAGTGACTGACAGCCGCGAGATGCCTCCGGGAGGTGTGTCGGCCAAAGTCGAGATTTTTCCCCGTTATGAGCCGGCTTTACTGCGCCTGGAAGAGAATTCACATATCTGGATCCAGTCCTGGTTCCATCAGGCGAACCGCAATAAACTCACTGTTGACCACAAGGAATATTTTGAGATCCCGGAATACGGAGTATTTGCCCTGCGGGCACCTTCAAGGCCTAATCCTATAGCTCTATCACTGGTCAGACTGCTTAAACGTGAGGAAAACATGCTGTATCTGGATCGACTTGATGCAGTTGACGGGACCCCGGTCTTAGATATAAAACCATATTTTGAAAATGATATTATTTTTTCTCCCCGTACTTCCTATATCAGGGGCAAAGACAGAGCATATCGCCAGAACCAAATGCTGCGCCGCGCTCTTGCCCATCATCAGGAAGAATGCCGGTTTCTTCAACTGGCTGTCCGCATGGCTCTTGTGGCGGAAGAAGTATTCGGGCATTTGAATACCCCTGATCTTTTCGTAACGGTATACGGTTCAGCCTGTCTGGCAGATACGATTCAAGGCCTAAGCCATGCCCGGTTGGCAAACCCCGCCCGCTTTTCCTATATCCCGTCTGCTGAGCGGCAGCAAACCATCTGGCAGCGGCCGGGCAAAGGTACATTAACTCTGATCTGGGTAGGAAACCAGCAGATCATGGAAAGCGAAGATGAGGAATTACTGAGCATCAGTTTTGATAACTAAACTAAGCCTCAGCATAAGTGTACGGTAAACAATTGCTCCATGCGTAGTAGGGGCAGATATTATCTGCCCGCTCCCTCTGTTTAGTCCGCCTTCCCTAAAAATTTGCTTAACCCTGGAATTCTTGTGTGAGTCTTATGGTTAAAAACGCTGGCGTCCGGTCTTATAATCGCTGACACACAAAAACGGTTCTTCTAAACTGAGGTTTGATTTATAAAAGGGTATTGCGTTATCGCTCGCCTTTACCCCCCTGCGCTTGTTTTAACCATAAGCCTCAGTATAGATGTGCGGTAAACAATTGCCTCATGTTCTGTAGGATGAGCTATGTAGGGGCAGATATTATCTGCCCGCTCCCTCTGTTTCGTCTGCTTCCCCCGTTTATGTAACAGCCTGGAAATTAAGTCAGGATGTTTTTACAAACAAATATTTTGCTGGTATCATCTTATTGAGGTGATAATATAATGAGCAAAGAACTGATTGAGCGGATCAATGAGCTGGCACATAAAAAGAAAACCGAAGGCCTTACAGCGGAAGAAAAAAGCGAACAGCAGGAACTGTATAAAATTTACCTTAAGTCAGTCCGTCAGCAGGTCACCACCCAACTGGAAAATGCCGGTATAAATAAAAAAGGAAATGGCCAGCATGTCTGCCATGACGGCTGTTGTGAACACCATCATCACGGGCCCGACTGCGGGCATAACCATCATAAAAACTAAAAAGCAGCATAAGATGAATCATAATTCCAGCTTTGATGTGACACACTAAATTAAAAAAGAGGTGTTGCAATGCTGGTTGATCGTGCCAGGGAAATATTTGAATCCAAAGGTGTTATTGAAGTTTTATATCAGGGCCATCCGGTCTGGATCGAAGAAATTGATCAGGATAGTGCCATAATACGTATGATGGACAGTGAGCACCAGCTTACTGTTCCTGTCAACATGCTGGCTGAAAGCAGCCAGTAGACTGTAAACCAAGCTGCAAAATATAAGGCGGGAGAATTGCCTCCCGCCCTTATTTACTTTTCTCCTTTTATTATTTTATGGTACTATAGTTTTCCGGCTATTCTATTTTACCAGTACTACATTGATAGCCTTCACCAGTGCGGTCACCTGGTCGCCTTGCTTAAACCCGCTTTCATTAAGGGAATCTATGGTCATTACTGAGGTGACTTCATTATCACCTGCCTTCATCACCACTTCTGCCATTACATTACCCTTTTTGATCTCGGTGATCTGCCCGAGAAAACTATTGCGAACTCCAGCCTTCATAGTAAGCCTCCTTAAAGTATAGTATTCTAAACTATTATACCCATATTTTGCGAATCTAATTAATTATTAAAGCATCAGCCAGAGATCTTGCACAAGTATTTTGCAGGTGTTTAGTTGATAGTTTGGTCAGTTGGTTAGTTGGTTAAGGGAAAGGCGTGAGGAGATCAGACATGATTGCGTTGTAGGGAAGGCTATTAGCCGTCCGCTGGGATAAACGTGCTTTAGGGCAGATTTGACTGTCGTTTGATAAACTGGGGTGAGCGGTAGAAATACGACTTTGTTCCATTGAGAGCCTGACCCCGAAGGCAACAGAAAATTCAGGCTTGCATAATGCCATAATATGTGTTAATATAGCATATAATTAAACAGTAAGTCAGGCAAATGCCGGGCCTATTAGGCAGCGGAGAATACCGTGGGACTATTATATTTAACAGATATAACAGTTCGACGGTATTTTTTTCACTGCAGTAAGGAGTGACAGATATGGATCGGTTTACAATGAAAACAACAGATTACTTAATTACCCGTACCCTTAAGGATGTAAGTCCTGAATCAAGCATCAAGGCACCGGAGCAGCGCCAAAAGGTAGCTTATCTGGAGGCATTTGTCAGTATCATAATCAACATCATCTTAGCCGTGATAAAAACGATATTCGGCCTGATGTTAAACAGTATCTCCCTGATTGCCGACGCGGTCCATACTGCTTCTGATGTGTTGACTTCGGTTGTTGTCATTCTGGGTTTTAAACTGTCAGCTGCTCCGCCTGATGAAAAGCATCCTCACGGTCACGGACGGATCGAGTTTATTGCTTCCCTTATCATATCCCTGATGTTGATCGGTGTGGGTATAAAATTCGGTATCGATTCTTATCACCGCTACCTGGAAAATACGCCGGTTAAGGGAAGTTATCTGGTAGTGGCAGTAATGATCGCAGCAGCCCTTATAAAAGAATGGATGTCGCGGCTCTCCATCGATATGGGTAACCGAATTTCATCCTCTGCTTTAATAGCCGATGCCTGGCATCATCGCACAGACGCCATTGCTTCATTGCTGGTGGCCCTGGCAATCCTGGCTTCACAATTTGGTTACTACCGGGTGGATGCTGTTCTGGGCTTTGCAGTATCAGCCTTGATCATCTGGACGGGAATCGAAATTTTCAATGATTCCACTTCCAAGCTGATAGGGGAAAGTGATGATACACAGATCGAGAAGATAAACAACCTGGCCTTGGGCGTTTTCGGGGTCAAATCCTGTCACGATATTGCTGTTCATGACTACGGTGCCAATAAAGTTGTTTCACTGCATATTGAGGTACAGGGAACTATGATGCTTTATCAGGCCCATGAGATTGCCCAACAGGTGGAAGAAACCATTAACCGTGAAATGTATGCGTTAACCACCGTACATCTGGACAGTAAAAAAGATTGACTCGTTAAAAATATTAGTTGCCTTTTCTGATTAGACGAAAGTTGTTACTTATGCTTTTATGGTAAATCAATACTCAGAGGGTCGCTGTCATTATGTGATACCAGCCATTCCTCTTCGGCGGGATCGAACTCAGTCATTTTTTCCATAGGGATTTTCATGTATTTGCCGTGGCCGGAAACGGCCACTTCTCCATTTTCCAGCAGTATTTCTCCGCAGCCTTCAAAAAGCCTGCTGGTGTCTCTGGTGAGCCAGGCTGTAACTCTAAGCTCTTTACCCAGAGGAACCGGCTTCCTGTATTTCAAATCCAGATTCACCGTGACCCCGAAGCATTTTTCATCCTTCATCATCATAACCCGGCCAATGGTTTCGTCCAGTATGGCGGCTGCTATTCCTCCATGGAGCCTGCCCGGGTAACTTTGATGTTCCTTAAGGGGTTTAAAGATCGCTACCAGCTTATCATTTTCCAGTTCATAAAAACTGGCTTTCAAGCCAAAATTATTTTTTAATCCGCACACCAGACATGTTTTACTGTTGTGTTGTTTTTTCATCACTTTGTATTTCATAATTAATGAATCACCTCTAAAACAGAATAGATTAGTCCTTTTTTAATACTTCTTTTTCAGCTACGAGATTCCTTTGCTTTTAGCTTTTGTTTATCGTGCTTTTCCACCATAAAATATCGCCAATCAACTTCCATAAACGCAGATTTTCTTAGCTTTGTTTTATGTTTCCCTGCCAGACCTATTAGATAAAGGAGCTATGCCGCCATTTTTCAGCCAGGTTTGCCGGCGGTAAACGATGATAAATACTACTGTGCGCAGCAGCCAGTCAGATACGAATATGAGCCATACGTATTGAATCGGCAAATGGAGGACCCGGATGAACAGATAAATCAGGGGCAGGCGGAAAAACCAGGTGGCAGCAGTAGTAATGATCATTGGCGTTTTGGTATCCCCGGCGCCTCTTAAGATTCCACCCAGCACCATGGCAGCAGCAATGGTCAGCTGTTCCAGGGCGGCGATCCTGATAAGCATTCCGGCTACGGCGATGATTTCCTGATCATTGGTAAAGAGTGCCGCAACATAATAGGGGATCACAGCAAAGATCAGAGCAAAAAAGCCCATGATCACCAAAGCGAATTCCATGCTGCCCCGGGCCATTCGCTGTGCTTCCGCGTAATCTTTTGCGCCTATGCTCTTTCCCACCAGGGCAGTGGCAGCGATAGCAATGCCGATTCCGGGCATAAAGGACAGGGATTCTACTGTAACCCCTACCTGATGAGAGGCAAAAGACAGTGTACCTGCTGAAACAATCAAATATACGGACAAAATTGTGCTGAAATTGTTGAAGAAATGTTCTGTAAAACTGGGCACTCCCAGGGAAAAAATTCTTTTGACCAGACTTACATCAAAGCCTTTTAACAGGTTCCAATGGATTTTCAAATCTCCCTTCCCCTGCAGCAGAAAGACTACCGCGATTATAAAACCTACTACATGTGCAATAGCTGTTGCCCAGGCTGCGCCTGCCACACCCAGCTGGGGAAAGCCAAATTTTCCGTAAACCAGTACATAATCTCCCACACAGTTGATGATATTTACAACCAGAGCGATGTACATAGGGATCTCAGTCCTTCCCCAGCCCCGGTAAACTGTGCAAATCATATATAAAGTGATGGCCAGGGGCGTCACCCAGAAGGTTATGTGAAGATAAGCCGCCGCCTGGGTGAATACTTCTCTTTCCACATTAAAAAGGGTAAGGATGTCCTTGGTAAATACCAGTCCCAGAATCCCTGCCAGAAGGCCTATTAATACTCCCAGAAGTACGGTCTGGCCTGCAATTTTATGAGCTTCTTCAATTCGGCCGGCCCCTTTGGCATGAGCTACCAGAACTGCAGAGCCGATTCCCAGGGCTTCCAGAACCAGGACTACGGCAAAAAATATTTCTGCCCCCAGTCCCACCGCCGCCAAAGGAGCAGCACCTAACCGGCCTACAACAGCTACATCTACTATGCCGATCAGCATATAAAGAACCATTTCCATCATAGCCGGTAAAGCAGTGCGAAATATTGTGATGCGGAGAAGCTTGTCTTTCAAGATCAGCATAAAAATACCCTTTCGAGATATTAAGGCCGCCCTTTCAGGCGGCCATTTCAATTATATATTAAGAAAAGCTTAAATCAATAGTTGTTTGTTCACTCGCGAATTAGCAGCACTGGACATTTGGCATGATGGCTGATCACATTACTGACGCTGCCCAGCATGATTTCTTTTATTCCGCTTAAACCCCGGTTGGCAATAATTATTGAATCATAGTCTCGTTTGGATTTTTCAACAATGATTGCTGCCGGATTTCCCAGGGTAACTTCACTGGTTATTTCAACATTGCCTGCTGCAGCTTCGTCCTTGATCTTTTCGATAATATTTTCAATCATCTCCCGGGCGCCTTTTTCGATGGTATCTATAAGATCTAATCCGGTAAATGTATACTCACTTGGGCGTATGGTATGAAGCAAATGGATTTTTCCCTCATGTTTTGCCGCTATTTCTACAGCAATCCTGGCACTCCTTACCGATTGGTCTGAGCCATCAACAGGAACCAGAATATTCTTGAACATAAAGATTACCTCCTCTTCCTGCTAAATAGATAATGGACAAAGTCTGATTCCGTTCACCTCCCTGTGACTCATTGCCTAATTTCATTTTATACTATTTGTGAATTTACAGGAACAAAATTCCTTAAGCAGGAGTAATTTTTGTTCAAGAGAAGGAGTAACTTTTTCAGGTAAAAGAAATCATCATTTATCCTGGCCAGGATATTTTTCAGCCAGTAATTCCGTATGTTGCTGAAAGTATTCAGCAATATTCTGCAATTCTTTTTGCTGCCTGGTATTTAGTGAGACCTCACTGAGCAGTTCCATCATACCGGTCAAATCGTGGCGCATGATCAGGCAGTAATGATAAACGGCCTTGCTGTTGGAAAGATCGATATGGGGCAGTTGAGAGAATATTCTTTCCAGGCGCTCTGCTTCATGGTGAAGCTCAGCCAGCCTTGATTTCATATCCTGGCTGGTTTCCAGTTCCAGCCCCTTTGCCCTTATAAAACTGGCATATTCATTGTTTAATTCAAAGTGCCGCAGTTCTTTAAGCTTTTTTAGCTCCGCTTTTGTCTGCACCAGAAACCGCGCTGCGATTTCCCGGCATTCCCTGGTTTCACATGCTTTATGAAGAGAGACGTAAAACTGGCAGCACTTTCTGGTCAAAGCTTCTGCCAGACCGTATTTTTCGCTTAGAGAAGATCTGATCATCATAGAAAAAGGACTGTTTCGTACTGCTTGCTTATTCATCATCATACCTGCATTCAAAGTAAATTTTCTTCTATCATTATGATTTATTTTTATTATGCTTTTTTTCCTCTGGTCTAATCCGCAGGTTTTACAGTCAATAACTGTAAAAATAAATTATTATTAATTACTGGTATAAATCAGGTATAACTTGAAATAAATAACTTTTAATTAGACATAAATAGATGATGGGATTAAAATTAAAGATAACCTGTTAATATCTTAACTTGCTATTTTGTTAGGAGTAAAGGAAGTGGGGGTAAACTGTGACACGGGAAATCTTAAAGGGTATTTACCAAATTCATGTACCTCTGCCGGGGAATCCTTTGAAATATTTGAATTCATACCTGATCAAAGGAAATGACCGCAGCCTTTTGATCGATACCGGTTTTAACTGGCCGGAGTGCAAAGAGGCACAGCTGAAAGCTATGGATGAGCTGGGGATGGACTGGGCACAGATCGATTTTTTTATCACCCATGCTCATGGTGATCATGTGGGACTGGTAAATGAACTGGCGGACAAAGATGCCAGAGTATACTGCAGTGAAATTGATGCCCAAATCGTACAAATGTTTATACACTCCAGGTATTGGGAGTTAAGTGATATGTTTTTCAAGCAGCACGGTTATCCTGTGGAAAAGCTCACCAGAAAGCATGATGATATTGAAGGGTATATTTCCGGTGGCGGGAACATCCAATTCACCCCGGTGAAAGAAGGAGATACTCTCAGGGTGGGGAACTACCGGCTTTATTGCATAGAAACACCGGGACATTCCCCCGGGCACATGTGTTTATACGAACCGGACAAGAAATTAATTTTTTCCGGCGACCATATACTAGACGGCATCACTTCCAATATTACTGCCTGGGGAGGCAGTTATGACTGTCTGGGCCTTTACCTGAAAAGCCTTGAAAAAATTGATGCCCTGGATATAAAACTGGTATTGCCGGCCCATCGTAAACTGATTTCAGATTATCACCAGCGGATAGCAGAACTGGTGACCCATCATGAAGAACGATTGCAGGAGATCCTGGATATACTTCATGGTGGATTCATGAGTGCTTATCAGGTGGCAAGCCGGATGCACTGGGACTTAACCTATGATTCCTGGGAGGAGTTTCCCGATTTTCAGAGGTGGTTTGCTACCGGTGAAGCCATCGCACATCTGGAACACCTGGCTGAACGGGGAAAAGTAAAACGCGTTCAACAGGAAGAACTAATGCTGTATGAGTTAGCCTAAAAGAAGGAAATCTGTCCTGGTTAACTTGTAATCCGGCGGGCTCTACCACAGTGGTATCAGCAGCATAGAAAATCTTCTGAAAGTACTAGGCTCATGAGAAATTCGTGAGCCGTTTTTTATTCAGGTTATGCGGCATGGAAAAAAATTCCCTTCGTTTATGTCAGATATAGGAAGAGATGAAGCCATACCTCCCAATGATGACTCTGTCAGTAAGACAAAAACCCCCATTATCCAGTATCAATAAAAGATTTTTTCATTGTTCTCATTAGTACCTTTCCTAAGTCAGTTTTAAATAACGGATATATAATTTTATACCAGTTATTAGGGAAAAATCAGCTGATATCTTAGAATAATTTGAAAATTACAAATTACGGCATAGGTTCACTATAGTGAAATATTATATGTTATAATATATCAAATTTAACTTTTCAGGCAGATATAGTACATATCCGGATTAATGCGCATTGGGGGGGTGTGAGAGTATTAGTGCGCTTAAGGGCATTAAAAAAAACGGGAAAATAAGAGAAAAAGGAATGAGAAATCCATTCCGAAAAAAATGGGGGTAATGAAGAATGGCGTCTAATTTTGCTTATTTAAATACTCGTGACTTTGAATTTATAGCCCAGGAGTGGCTGCCTACTGAACAAGTTTTTGCTTATAAAGAGTTTGCAGATTACTATTCCAAGGATGATGTGAAATCTATTCTTGAACCTTTCCGCAAGATGGCGAAAGAAGTCATCGAACCTACCAATGAAGATGGCAATTCCAATCCCTGTACTTTTGCCAATGGCAAAGTTACTACACCGCCTTCCTTTGGTCCGCTGTTCCACCAGATGCAGCAGGACGGCTGGGGAACTGCCAACATCGGTTATGGTGAAGATGCAATGACCATGCCCAATGTTATATTTGCCATGACCCAGGAAATGACCGCAGCTGCCAATCCGGCTTTTATGCCTTACATAGGACTTACTACCGGTTCTGCAGAACTTATTGAGGCCTTTGCTTCTGAAGAACTCAAAGAAAAGTTTTTGCCCAAAATGATGGACGGAACCTGGGCAGGTACCATGTGTCTGACTGAAGCTACTGCTGGATCAGACGTAGGAGATATCCTTTCCAAAGCTTATCCCACTGATGAACCAGGTGTATATAAAATCAAAGGTAATAAGATATTTATAACCGGTGGTGACAACGATTTTACCGAGAATATTATCCATCTGTATCTTGCCAGAATCGAAGGAGCCCGTGAAGGTACCAGCGGTATATCATTATTTATCGTTCCCAAGTACTGGGTCGAAGATGACGGCAGCTTAAGTGATAATGATGTTCAGTGCACTGGTATCGAACATAAAATGGGGCAATTCGGTTCTGCAACTGCCTCTCTGGCCATGGGGGAAAACAATAACTGCCGCGCCTATTTAATTGGCGATCCTCCAGGAGAAGATGGCAAAGGCCAAGGTATGGCACAGATGTTCCAGTGCATGAACTTTGCCCGTCTGGGAACCGGACTTTTGGGACTGGCCTGCTCTGCCAATGCTGTTTACAATGCCCGGGAATATACCAAAGAACGTATACAGGGACGTCCTTTAACAGATATGAGAGGTCCCCGTGTTCCCATCATTCAACATCCGGATATCCGCCGCACACTAATGAATGGCAAAGCGCTGGTTGAGGTAATGCGTGCCATGATTATGAAGACGTTCTTCATGTTCGATGTCCGCGCCAAAGATCCTGATCCGGAAAAGAGACAAGCTGCCAATGATTTCATCGAAATTGTTACACCGATGACCAAGGCTTATCCCACCGATGAAGTTTGGAATTTATGCTGTGAAGCTATCCAGGCTTATGGCGGATACGGCTTCTGTGAAGAATATCCTGTTTCCCAGATTACCCGGGATTGCAAAATCTATTCCATCTGGGAAGGAACTAACTATATCCAGTCCTTAGATTTTATCGGCCGCAAATGGACCATGAAGAAAGGTTCCGTATATGCAAAATGGTACGCAGAAGTTAAAGCGTTTGCAGATGCCAACAAGAATGTCGTCGGATTCGAAAAGGAAGCCGAGAAATTCTGCAAAGCAGTTGATGCCCTGGCAGAACTGCAGGGAGCTGTGATCGGATTCATGGGTGCAGGGAAAATAGATATGATGCCTCTGTATGCCCGCCGTATTCTTACTGCCAGTTCCATAGTCTATGGCGCATGGTGTATTCTGGAACAGGGCATAATTGCTCAAAAACGGGCAGAAGAAGTTGGAAAAGACCACTTCGATTATGATTTCTATATCGGCAAAGTATATTCCGCGAAATACTATATTAACAATGTGGTACCGCAGGTATGGTCCATTGCTGAAGTCGTAAAAGAAGGCGATGATTCCGCACTGGAAATCCCAGCTGGAGCATTTGATTACTAGAATTATTACGGACTTATTAGAAATGCCGGCCATGGCCGGCATTTTTTTATGTCTATCACAAGGATTTAAGGGTAAAGTTTATAAATACTTGAGCGTGATAGTTAAACTGCAAAAGAATGTGTTAAAATATTTAGATAATAAAGCAAATTCAAGAATTATTAGACGCATTACGAATTCATTTAACAAGGTGGGTGAACAGTGTTTGAAATTATCCGGAAAGAAACTTTGGCAGAAGGCATAAAGCTCTTTGAGGTAGCAGCACCGGAAATAGCAAAAAAAGCGGAGCCCGGCCAGTTTATCATATTACGCAAAGATGAAAGAGGAGAAAGGATACCGCTGACCATTGCTGATTTCGACCGGAACCTGGGGATATTGGTGTTAATCTTCCAGGAAGTAGGCAGAAGCACCAAAGAACTTGGCTGCATGGAAGTGGGAGACAAAATACTGGATCTGGCAGGTCCCTTAGGCAGGGCTTCAGAGATAGAAGAATACGGCAGGGTGGTTTGCATCGGCGGAGGAGTAGGAATAGCACCGGTTTATCCGATTACCAGAGCCCTGAATAATGCCGACAATGAAGTAATTTCAATCATCGGCGCCCGGTCAGCAGACCAATTGATTCTAAAAGATAAAATGGCTGAAATAAGCCATCAGTTATACATTGCCAGTGATGACGGAACCATAGGACAGAAGGGTTTTGTCACAGATGTGCTTGCTAAACTGCTGGCAGATGAAGTCAAAATCGACTTAATCGTAGCCATAGGGCCGCTGCCCATGATGCAGGCGGTATCTGAGGTAAGCAGGCCTTTTGGAGTCAAAACTACTGTCAGCATGAACCCCATTATGGTAGACGGTACCGGAATGTGCGGAGCCTGCCGGGTAGCAGTGGGGGATAAAACCAAATTTGCCTGTGTGGACGGCCCCGAATTTGACGGGCATAAAGTCGACTGGGATTTAGCTATAAAAAGAAGCCGTATGTTTTTAGCAGAAGAAAAGCAGGCCATAGAGCACAGCTGCTTTGGAGGTGAATGCCAGTGTCAAAAGAAAAAGTAAAAATAGAGCGGCAGAGCATGCCCCACCAGGAAGCAGCGGAAAGAATACAGAATTTCAGTGAAGTGGCACTGGGATACAACGAAGAACAGGCACTCCTGGAAGCATCACGTTGTCTGGACTGCAAAAAACCCACCTGTATGGAAGGCTGTCCCGTTGAAGTAGATATACCGGTATTTATCAAGCATATCAAAGCCAAAGAATACCAAATGGCAATTGATGCCATAAAAATGAAAAACAACCTGCCGGCTATCTGCGGCAGAGTATGCCCCCAGGAGAACCAGTGTGAAAAACATTGTGTTTTAGGCAAGAAGTTTACTCCGGTTGCCATTGGCCGTCTGGAAAGATTTGCTGCCGACTGGGAATTTAAACAGCCATCTGAAACCAGGGAAAATAATAAAGGGAAAAGCGGTAAAAAAGTAGCCGTGGTAGGCTCAGGACCGGCCGGACTGACAGCTGCTGCTGATCTGGCCATGTTCGGCTATCAGGTAACGGTTTTTGAAGCCCTGCACACTGCAGGAGGGGTTCTGGTTTACGGCATACCGGAATTCAGGCTTCCCAAAGCCATTGTTGAAAGGGAGATCCAAGGGATCAAACAGCTGGGTGTTGAGATCAGGACCAACATGGTAGTGGGAGCGGTCAATACTATTGATGAACTTATGAAAAACGGGTTTGATGCAGTATTTATCGGTACCGGAGCAGGGCTGCCCAATTTTATGCAGATACCGGGAGAAAACTTAAACGGTGTCTATTCAGCCAATGAATTTTTGACTCGCACCAATTTAATGAAGGGGTATCTTTTCCCTGAATACCTGACACCTATTAGAATCGGCAAAAAAGTAGCGGTGATCGGAGCCGGGAATGTAGCCATGGACAGTGCCCGCACCGCCCTAAGACTGGGCGCGGAAGAGTCCTATATCATATACCGCCGTTCCGATAAAGAGATGCCTGCCAGAGGAGAAGAGATTGAACATGCCCGGGAAGAAGGAGTGAAGTTTAGGCTGCTCACCAGCCCGGTAGAATTAATAGGAGATGAAAAGGGCTGGGTCAAAGCCTTGAAGTGTCAAAGGTTTGAACTGGGAGAAGCTGATGAATCAGGCCGGAGACGCCCGGTAGCCATCCCCGGCTCAGAATATGAAATGGAAATGGATACGGTGGTAATGGCCATAGGCCAAGGGCCTAATCCCCTGGTCCCCCGCACCACACCGGATCTTCAGTTAAACCGTCATGGAAACATAATCGCAGATGAGACCAGCGGACAAACCAGCAAAAAAGGGGTGTTTGCCGGAGGCGATATTGTGACCGGAGCCGCTACTGTTATTCAGGCCATGGGTGCCGGCAAAAAGGCTGCCCGGGCTATTCATGAATACTTAAGCAATTAATGTAAGAAAGAAAAGCGCATCGGGATTAACGATTCTTTGAGTAGTAATTAGAACCAAAAAATAGTTCGGGCTATCAAAAATATTTAAGCGGCAGTTAGATCCTGCCGCTTAAATATTATATAGGAGAGGAGAGGAAGGGAGAATTACAGTTTGATTTATTTCTTCATGGATTCCAGCATTTCTGCCAGAGCCTGGAGTTTCATATTATTCCGCTCTGCGTCATAAAAGGTCTCATCTACCAGGTCTCCTTCGATCATGGTCATAGGGGTTCCCAGATTCTTCTGAATGAAATCAGACACATAGCGCATGGTTATGGAGCTGGGCTTGCAGCTCATGGCATAAGCAAATATCCCGGCATCCAGTTTATAATCTTTAAAAATCTGCAGGGTGGCCTTGGCTTTAAAGTCTACCGAACGGCTGAAAAACGCCAGTGCCGTGGTCTCTGCTACACTGTCCAGAGGGTTGGCTGGGTCCAGTTTATCATAAGCAAAGATTTCAAAATAAGTGCTGGTAATAAGACACATGCCCAGGCTTTTAAGCTTTTCAGAAAGCTGCCGGATGGCAAACCAGTAGGGCAGCCCATCCCAGTAAATACGGTATTTCATATTCTCAAAGGGCACTACCTGATCCTTGATCCGCTGATCCAGCTCCAGGTTCAGCAATCTGTAGTGCTCTGCTGCTTCAGGCATGTAACGCAAGGCCAGGTTGGGGAAATTATGGCCCATAATATCAAAATAGGTGGCCGGTGCCGGGATGTTTTTGTTTTTCTCCAGCATCCCCCGGTAATTGTCAGAACTGTTTTTGGCGTTGGTGACTACTTCTTGAAGCTTATCATAATCAAACTTTTTGCCGGTGAAATTTTCCAGGAATCTTATCAGGTCAAGACATTGGCTCTTTACATGTTTGACTGCTTCTCTTTCGTCCATTCCGGGAAGAAGCACCGGACAATCGATACTTACTAGGGGAACTTTCCAGTAATGGCTTAAATGTTCCCACCATTTTGTTATTAAAATACAGGTGTTATTGGTCACCAGAAGGAAGTCCGGCTTTGCCAGGGGTTCAAAGATTTCCATTCCTTCCTGTACACCTATGGTTGCACCGATACTGTTGCGGCAATAGGTACATAAATGATGTTCATAGCCGCGTTGTTCAGTAATTTCGCAGTGACCGTGTGCCACATGTCTGGCACCGCTGGTAGCTGCATAAGCTTCGGGGTACTGGACGCAAAAATCCATGGCCCACAATATCTCAGCCGGGGCCATGGTTGAGACCCAGGCTACCGGTTTTTCCCTGGTGATTTCTATTTCACGGGCACTTTTATAATGATCGGCAATAAGTCCGCCTAAGCGCTTCTGACTTTCCAGCCGTGCACCCACTTTCCATTCTTTCGTCTCCATGTTATACCCTCCTTGTCCAGATCTGACTGAAAAACATATCAGCCTAATTTAAATTTTTGGCCAGCAAGGCGGCTCCTAAGGCAGTTACGATCTGTGGATTTTCCGGAACCAGCACTTTACGCCCCAGCATTCGTTCCAGCAGTTTCGCGATGGCGATATTTTTTGCCACCCCGCCGGTAAGCACGATATCTGCCCGGGGTTCCGGGTCAATGGAACCTATGAGTCCCAGGATCCTGCTGACGATAGATTCATGCAGTGCTGCAGCGATATCTTCTTTCCTGGTCTTGCGGGCGATGAGAGATATAATTTCACTCTGGGCAAAAACGGTACAGGTATTGCTGATAATGATCCTGTTTTTAGATTCCTGGGAAATCTCACCCATTGCATCAACTGCTATGCCCAGGGTCTGGGCTGCCACCTCCAGAAATTTTCCCGTGCCGGCGGCACATTTGTCATTCATGGCAAACTGCAATACTTTCCCCTGGCTGTTCATCTTAATGGCTTTGCTGTCCTGACCGCCTATATCCACGATCAGTGTAGCTGCTGGAAATAAATGATGAACGCCTGCCGCATTACAGGTTATTTCGGTAATGGTCTTATCGCTGAAGGGAATACTGATCCGGCCGTAACCGGTAGCCACGATCTTGTTCAGATCCTTGACCGTCAGGTCGAGTTTTTCCAGTGATTTTTTAATGACCCGGTCAGCGATCTCAGGGATATCAATTCCTGAAGGCTGCATTGCGTAGGAGTATTGTCCGTTTTCATTGATAACTACAGCCTTGGTGGTCGTTGAACCCACATCTACACCTGCTGCTATCATGATTTCATTCCTCATTTCTTGGTTGATTTAAAGGGTCTCCGCAAAAGCCTGGATCCTGGTTCTCAGCGCTTCTGATGAACCTGTGCCGGATTCTGTAAATAAAGACAGATAGGAAATGTTTTCTTCATTTAGCCGGTTTTTAAGCAGCACGAATTCCAGATCCAGGGGGTCGCAGTACATAAGCCTTAATACGACTACACCTGCTGCCTGGCCTTTTTTTACTTTATCGATGATATATTCAGCATAAGGAGAGGTATTGTTGATTTCACCTTTCCAGTTGTCAGCATAATGATAAGTAGTACAGGGGATGGAATCCATATAATAATCAACAAAAGCTTTTACCGGGTCCTTTTTGGCATCAATATCTTCAGCAAAATACCTGCCGCCGGTAAAAAAGTCATCATCAACAATGACCAGTCCCTGGTCTTCAATGAGCTGAAGCAGCTCATCATCAGGGGGATCACAGGGATGGCCGACAGCTATGACTCGTATTCTTTTATCCTCAGCGGATGCTGTTGATTCAAGTTCAGTCAGCAATTGCTCCAGTAATTGGTTATGTTCTTCCCGGGGCATCAACAGAGCCGTTGCCACAACATGGACCATATCCTGGGCACTGATAATACCCGGGGCTTCACTTCGCAGCTGGTTTAATTTCCTCATCATGGCCCGGGACCGGTTATAGATATCGATACTGTTTTTCAATGCCTCAGGAGTGATCTTATTGTTGGTAAATTCCTCCAGGGCAGAAATCAGCCTTATGAGTTCGTTTTCCAGTAAAGACCGGCTGGTGTCATGCAGTTTATAGGGGCGCCACATTTCGTGAAAGAAAGGAAAAGGGTGATCCAGGTGCCAGACCTCGAAAAAAAATCTGACCTGGTCACAGACATGAAGGGCAGCCATCCCGTCTAAAAAATCGAAATGTCCTTTCAGGAGACAATCGAAACTGCTGCGCACCTGATGACAGGCATTGGTCATTAAATGCTTGTCACCTAATGTGATGGGCTCATTATCATTGCCAAACAATGTGACCGGCAGGGCTCCGGCAGCATAAATAATCTCATCAGGAAAATACATGGGCAGAGTGCCGATTACTTTCCCTTTATTATGTAGTTTCCATTCAGATGCAGCCTGGTATGGGTGTTCAAAAAGCTCTTTGAACCGGGTCAATGTTTTCATATAAACTCCTCCTGCTCCTTTAAGGTTTCTCTATAATGCTGCTATATGCAGCTTGTTGTAGGAACGGGTTCAAATCTCTGATCAGACAAGGGATAAGAAATTTTTGCGGATAGTTGAATTTATGAGTAAAAATATATACTATTATAACATCAATAGTTAACATATTAAATAATAACATGTTAATAATAAACAGATTATTTAATAATATATTATATATTATTGTTTTAACATGAGATTTTCTGTAAAAAGGAATGGTTACAGGAGTTATCCATGAATGCACACGTGCAGCACAACTATTTAAGAAGAAGGGAAGGCATTCACAATGAATTTTGATCTCACCAAAGAAGAAATGCTTATACAGAAGATGGCCAGAGAGTTTGCACAGAAAACCCTGGAACCCATTGCCAAACAAATTGACGAAGAAAATCATGT
>LSQX01171364.1_pt1 | contig 21188 bp, 22 predicted proteins | sample 654561 | NCBI WGS metagenome assembly LSQX01 (sample SAMN04489861, study PRJNA283612) | anaerobic digester metagenome | isolation source: 4 biogas reactors fed with cattle manure at either 37C or 55C with and... | place: Denmark: Kongens Lyngby | collected 2014 | reverse complement strand
TTAAATTATCGTTTTGTTATTTTTTGACCCAATTTTATAATATCATTTACAATCTGCCTTTTTTTCATAAAAAAATCTACATTTATGGTAGCAATATGTCGAAAAAGATTAAAAATTAGTGAATTTCGGCTTTTATATTTATTATTATTTTATTTGTTGGCAAGCGTTTTTTTTTGGTATAATAAATTCAAAGGAGGATGCATTAATGGACATTTTGGAAGTAAAAGAAAAAGTTTTGGTAACAATGAAAGCTGAAGGACGCCCCCTCACAGCTGGGGATGTCGCAAACATCACCGGAATTGACAGAAAACTCGTTGACAAAGCCTTTACGCAGTTGAAAAAGGAAGAGAGAATCGAATCTCCGATCAGATGCAAATGGCAGCCCAAAGAATGAAATAAAGGAGCCGCAGAGAACGGCTCCTTTTGTTTGCCAAGATGCTAGAAACTGCCAATCATCCACATCGCAAAAACGCAATAGCCAAAATCAGGAGAATCAATGACCACGTGGGAAACCGCGCCGACGAGTTTATTGTTTTGGATGATGGGGCTGCCGCTCATTCCCTGAACGATCCCACCGGTCTTTTCCAATAAAACCTCATCGGTGACCCTAAATTTTATGCCTTTGATGTCCTTGCTGTTTTGGTGTTTCACTTCAACAATCTCCACCGAAAAATTTTCGATTTTGTTGTTTCCCAAAACAGTCAGTAGTTCTGCCTTTCCCAAGCGGACTTCTTTTGGGTTCGCGACCTTTATCGGTTTCCCGTCGGAGAAGTCCTGCAAATCATGAACGATTCCGAAGACTCCGATTTCGTCATTTTTCAGGATCGTCCCGACCGAGGTTTTGCTTAAGGTCGCGTGTTTTTCGCCGGGCACTCCGGGAAAGGATTTCTTGATGCCGCGGATCGAAGATGCGGATATCGTGCCGAGGTTCTCGCCTGATAGATTATCCGCAACCATCGAATGCCCCAGGGCTCCGAACTTCTTCGTTTCGGGTTCGATGTAGGTGACGGTGCCCACTCCGAGCACTTCGTCTTTTACATAGAGCCCCAAAGTCATTTTCCCGCTTCTGTCCCTGACAGCCCGGCAAGTCGTAATCAGAATATGCGTTTTGCGTTTGATCTTCAGCGCCAGATCTTCTTCTTTTTTTAGCGATGACAGCACCTTTTGAATGTCAGCAATCCGGGAAACTTCGGTGTCATTGATCGCTAAGATCTTGTCTCCGATTTCCAGATTGCTTGCCTTCCAGGGGGAAACTTCCCCCCTTTCCGTTTTTACATCATATTTTCCGGTGATGTAGACCCCAGGTTTGAGGTGGAGTCCGATGGAATCCCCTCCGGGAATGACATAAATTCCGGCATCTTTGGCCACGACCTGAACGGTCGAAAGGATTGCAATAATTAAAATTAATGAAAAACAGAGCAGAATTTTTTTGATTTGCCTAATAATATCACTCCTTTTTGGCTACTATCTTATTATTAGCAAAAAGGAGAGAAAAAAAAGCACTATCTAAAATTGGCAGTGCTTTTTTATCTTTTCAAAAGTTCGACGGCAAGATTTTTCGAAGCCTCCGTGACCCGGCCGTCGGAGATCATTTTCGCGATTTCCAAAACCCGCGCTCCATGATCCAACTCTTCAACCTGTGTCGTCGTTCTCTCACCATCAAGCTGTTTTTGAATGCGGTAATGGTGGTCGGAGATGGAAGCGACTTGGGGAATGTGGGTCACGCAGAGCACCTGCGTGCGTTCGGAAATCTTTTTCAATTTTTTTGCTATGCTATGGGCAATCGCGCCTGAGACGCCGTTGTCGATTTCGTCAAAAATGATTGTCTGCAAATCCAGTTTTTCGGAAACAAGTGTTTTTAAGGCGAGCATGAAGCGCGACATTTCGCCGCCCGAAGCAATCTTGCTCAAAGGTCGCATTGGTTCGCCGGGATTGAAAGTGATGAGAAAATCAACTTCGTCGATGCCGTCTTTCGTAAATTTATTATCGCCTTTGAATTCAATTGTAAACTCGACATTTTTTAACTGTAAATCAGCCAAGTTTTCTTTGATGTCGATTTCCAGTTTTTTGGCGTTTTCTCGTCTGATCGCACTTATATTTTTCGCTATTTCCATTGTCCTATCATGAGTTTTTTTTACGTTTTCTTCCAATTCTGACAACAGAAAATCATAATTTTCGATGTTTTCCAAAGTTTTTTCCAATTCCTCGCGATAGGCGACGATTTCTGCAGTCGTTTTTCTGTATTTCCGCTTGAGATCGGAATAAGCGCCGAGACGCGCGTTGATTGTGTCCAATTCGGAAACGTCAAAATCAAGTTTTTGGTACTCCTGGGCTATTTCGCTCACGATGTCAGAAAGGTCGTAATAGGCGCTTTCGATTTGCTGTCTGTATTCCTTGAATTTTGAATCGAAACTTTCCAATTTTTCGAGGAGTGAGAAGGATTCATAGATTTTTCCCAGGAGATCATTTTCTTCATAGAGGGAATGGACGGCGCGCAGGTTTTCGCTCACGGTTCCGAAATTGTTGAGGTAATGGCTCCTCGCTTTCAGGTCTTCTTCTTCCTCCACGCTCGGATTGATGCGTTCAAGTTCGCTGAGCTGGAATTTCAGGAAATCAAGCCGTTCGTTGTCCTCGCGTTGCTTCCTGACAAAATCCCTATGCCTGCTTTCCGCATCCTGATATTTCTTGAGGCATTTTCTGTATTCCGAAAGCAGGGCAAGGATCTTCTCATCATCCAAAAACTGCAGATAGTTCTTCGGGTTGAATAAGCCCTGCGTGTCAAACTGCGAATGGATGTCGCCGATCGCTTCCGAAATCTCCGCAAGCTGCGAAAGCGTGACGGTTTCGTTGTTGACTTTGCATAAGCTTTTGCCGTTGCTGTAGATTTCGCGCTTAATGACGAGGTAATCCTCCTCACCGAGCTCGATCCCGAGGATTTCCTTGATTTTGGGATTGCTTCCGCTGAAGACCCCTTCAATCGTTGCCTTGTTTTCACCGTGGCGCACCCAGTCGGGGGAAGCGCGTTTTCCGAAAAGCAGGCCGATGGCATCGATGATCAGGGATTTTCCGGCGCCGGTTTCGCCGGTGAGGACGCTCATGCCCTCTTTGAAATCAAGCTTGATGTTGTCGATTATGGCAAAGTTTTTTACATTGAGCGATACTAACATAGGGCACCTTTCTCAGCATTTTGCTAGGATGTCTTTGATGGCCAAACCTAAATCTTTCTTGATTTTATCGACTTCGCCGTGTTCGACATACATGTCGGGAACGGCGTTGAATTCAAAATCAATCGCAAGCCCCGCCTTTTCCGCAGAAGCAAGCATCATCATTCCCAGGCTCCCCTGGCGCACAACTTCTTCATAGACGATCGCTTTCCTCCCCGCAAGCATCCTTAAAACATTTTCGTCCAGGGGCTTGATGTACCTGGCGTTCACAAGTCCGATTTCCTTTCCGCTCTTCAAAATCTCTCTTTCAAATTCCGGAACAACCGGACCGTAGGTCACGACATTCACACGCTTTAGGGGAAGCACTATTTCCCAGGAACCGAAGGGGATTTCCGGACATTCCGTTGGGATTTCTTCGGTGCTTGCGCGGGGGTAGCGGATCGCGAAGGGTCCTTCATGCTCATGGAGCGCGAAATGCAGGAGACCCGAAGCTTCATTCAAGTCCTTCGGCGCAGCGATGGCCATGTTCGGCAGATGGGAAAGGAAAGCAATGTCAAAAATGCCCTGGTGCGTGGATCCATCTCCTCCGACGATGCCCGCCCTGTCAATTAAGAAGACGACATGGAGAGAAGGCCGCGCGACGTCGTGGCTCACCTGGTCGTAGGCACGTTGCAGGAAGGTGGAATATATGGAAACGACGGGCTTTTTGCCGGCAAGAGCCAGAGCCGATGCCATGACCACGGAATGCTCTTCCGCAATCCCCACGTCAAGCAAACGCTCGGGGATTTCCTTTTGGAAACGGAGCAAGCCCGAACCGTGGATCATCGCCGGGCAGAGAACAATGATTTCCTCATCTCTTTTTGCTTCCTCAAGCAAGAGCCTGCCCATGCCTTCGCTCCAGGAGATTTTACCCGGAGGAACGGGATTGAGGGGCATCTCTGTTTCGGGATCAAAGGGTGCGGTCCCGTGCCAGCTCCCGAGGCTGTCATTTTCCGCGGGCTCGTAACCCTTCCCCTTTTGCGTGTTCACATGGATGATGATCGAGTGATCGGAATTCTTTGCAAACCTGAAAAAGCGGATCAATTCCTTCAGATCATGCCCGTCAATCGGCCCGAAATAGCGGAAGCCGATGGCAGAAAGGATGTTCCCGCCGTGCATGTAGGAACTTAAGGCCAGTTTCAGATTGGCGAGGAATTTCGGCGTGAGTTTCCGGAAAAACTGATAGGATTTTCGGAGCCGGACGCGGTCGAAGAATTTCGCCAGGCCGCCCACGTTTTTGGAAATCGACATATTGTTATCGTTCAGAACAATGATCACTTTTTGGTTCTTCCGGCTGCCAAGATAATTCAGGGCCGATAAAGCAAGTCCGTTTTGGATTGACCCGTCACCGATGACGGCAACCACTTCGCCGATGTCGGCGCCCTGGGCCTTCGCTTCCAAAAATCCAGCCGCTGCGGAAATGGATGTGGAAGAGTGGCCCGCTTCCCAAACATCGTAGGGGCTTTCCGAATATTTCAGAAAACCGGACAGACCGTCCTTTTTTCTTAATGTCGGAAAATCCTTGGCCCTGCCGGTGAGGATCTTATGCGTGTAGGCTTGGTGGCCGACGTCAAAAATCAATTTATCGTTTTGTTTATTGAAGACATAGTGGAGCGCGATCGTGAGTTCAACCGTCCCCAAATTGGAGGAGAAATGCCCTCCGGTTTTGCTGACGTTTTCAATCAAAAATTTCCTGATTTCTTCCGCAAGCTCCCGCAATTCCTTGAGGGACAATTCTTGGAGAAATTCGGGAGATTTAATTTCCGTTATTTTCATCATAAAATCCTTTCGAGCAAATGATAAACTTCATTCTTCCCCAAAATTCTTCCGGCGATTCTCAAGGATTTTTCTCTGCATTCTCTGAATTTATTGCGTGCTTCTTCCATCCCGAGAAGCACGGGATGGGTGATTTTGTTTTCTGTTTCAAAATCTGCAATGTCGTCCTTGATTTGAAAGGCGAGCCCGAACCAATGCGCAAGCTCAGCCAAATCATCAAGCTCCTCTCTTCCGGCGATAATCCCCGCACCCACCAAAGCAAGCCTGAACAAAGCAGCGGTTTTTCCGAGAATTATCTCTTCAAGCTCTCCCAAACACCTGTCCCCGTTTTTCAGATCCAGGACCTGGCCCCGGACCATGCCCCCGGAACCGGCGGCCCGCGCGGCAAGCTCCACGAGCAGGACGATTCTTTCCGGAGAAAGCGGCGCTTTTGAAAACATCAGGAAGGCGTCGGTCAAGAGCGCATCGCCGACCAGAATCGCGAGCGCTTCCCCAAAAGCCCTATGCAGGGAGGGCTTCCCCCGCCTGTGATCGTCGTCATCCATCGGGGGAAGATCGTCATGGATCAGCGAATAGGTGTGAATCATTTCCAAACCGAAAGCGGGGTATAAACCCAAGCGGTAATCCGCGCCCAAATCAGCAAGGGTTGCCAGCATCAAAAGCGGGCGCAGTCTTTTCCCGCCCGGAAAGAGAGCATAACGGGCACCTTCCCGCAAATCCGCGTTTTCAATGGCATTGACATACGCTTTTGCTATCTCATTAAAATCATGAAGATACTTTTCCATCGGTTTCGCTCATTTTCTGAACAATTACTTCTTTCGCGGCAAGTAATTTCTCCTTGCATAGGGCGCTGAGTTCAAGCCCTCTTTGGTATTTTTTGATGGCCTCTTCCAAACTCAGCGTCCCGCTCTCCAACTCTTTTACAATCTCATCCAATTCTTTCAACAATTCTTCAAACATAATCTCCTAATCCTTTCTTTTGAGCGGCTTTGCGATGATGCTGCCGTCGTAGTACCTAATCTCCAAATCCAGCTTCTGATCGACCGCCGCTGCGGCGGTGATCAGTTTTCCGTTTTGATAAGTCAGGGCATAGCCCTTCCGCAGCAAATTCAGGGGATTTACGGCATGCATTTTGTCCAGCAGAGCCGAGAAATGCTGTTCTTTTGCGTTAAATAACACCGTGATCTGATTTGCGAGCGCTTTTTCTTTTTCTTCCACGCCCGAGACAAGTCGGGAAAGCCTCTCCGGAAGATTGTAGACCCTGAGGCTCCTCGCCAACGCCTCCGCTCTCTGCAGATAGCGGTCAATGATGGCAATGGGGGAGTGGACGCGGAGATTGTAATTCAGGTGCGCCAGTTCTTTTTCTTTCAGAGCCAGGATATCCGGAAAGTTTTTGAAATGGTGGCGGCTCGTAATGTTCTGATAATCGTAGTATTTCTTTTCTAAAATTTTCTTGTAATAGAAATGCAATAAATTCAGTTTTTCGTTCACTTCCCTGATCACCTGGTATTGGTCCTTGGTGACGAGGACGGCTGCTCCCGTTGGCGTCGGGGCGCGGCGGGAAGCGACGAAATCAATGATAGTAAAATCGGATTCATGGCCGACGCCGCTTACCGTCGGTATTTTTGATGAAAAGACGGCGCGGGCAAGCGCTTCGTCGTTGAAACAGGAAAGATCCTCGGCGCTCCCGCCCCCGCGGGCGATGATGATGACATCGAGCCGGGAATTATTCTGAGCGCGCTCCAGCGCCCCGATGATGGATGCCGGAGCGTCCTTCCCCTGGACTAACGCCGGATAGAGGTAGACTTTCGTGAGTGGCCAGCGCTTCTTGATGGTTGAGAGGATGTCCTGGAGAGCGTCACCCGTCGGGGAAGTGATGACTCCCACATGGTGCGCCCATTCCGGAAGGGGAAGCTTCTTCTCCTCATCGAAGAGCCCTTCTTTTTGCAGTTTTTCTTTGAGGCGGAGAAAATTGAGATAGATTTCCCCGCGGCCCAACTCCTGCATTTCGAAAACATTCAGGTTATAGGTTCCGCCCTTTTCATAGACCTGCACCCGCGCTTTTACAAGCACGGTCATGCCGTCCTCGGGCATGAAGCGCAAGGTGCGGGCAGAGCCTGCAAACATGATCGCCCTGATCTCCGATTGCTCGTCCTTCAGAGAAAAATAAAGATGACCTCCGGAAATCCGGAAATTCGAGATCTCTCCTTTTACAAGCACATTTCTCAAAGCGACATCGGTGTCGATTTTATATGCTATGTATCTGTTGATTGCCGTGACTGTTAAGTATTTATTTTCCATTGATGCTCCGTGCGATTTGTTCAAGCAGACGGTTGGTGAAGCGCGACTCCGTCATGGAATCGGTTTCGCTGTATTCATGTGTCAGCTCGAGTATTTCGTTGATGATGATCGGTTTGGGGGTATCTGTATACAGCAGTTCATAGGTTCCGATGCGGACCAGGTTGCGGTCGACCGCGGACATTCTGGAAAGCGTCCAGTTTTTGATGTTCCGGTTGATGACGCGATTGATTTCCTGGTAGTTTTTAATAACTCCTTCCAAAAGCTCCCTGTAGAACTCTTGGTCATAGTCCGCTCCCGCTTCCTCAAAAAGAAAGTCGAGATGGTCTTCGCTCGGCTTTTCGCCCAACAAATCATAGTTGTAGAGCGCGAACAGGGCCCTGATTCTACTGTTTCTTCTTAACATTACAACCACCAAACTATATTAATTTTAACACAAAACGCCTGAATTTTAAAGGAAATTCGCATTTTTTCAAGGCAAATGAAAAAGAAGTAATTAACTTACTTCTCCCATTACCTCTTCTGCGGTTTTAAAATGAATGACAATACTCGTTGTGTCCAAGATGTCGAAGATCATCGCCGCTTCGTTTGCTAATTGGTTCGCGACCGTCAACGAATGTTCCTCAGCAATGACCGTGATGTCAACCCCGAGATCCGACGCGTGCACGAAACAATCCCGGTAGCCCATGGCGATGACTTGCATTTCCAAAAGCAATTCTTTTTCAGTCAGCGTGTTCAGATAACGTTTTTCCCTCAGGGCATTTTCCTTCTCCGCGATCGTCGCCTCGTTGCTGGCGATGATGGCATCGAGACCGAGTATGATCAGATTTCTTTCATCTCGGAGCGCCAGCCTCCGCGCCGTGAGTTCCTCAATTTTGCCTCCTGTCTCATCGGCGGGTTCATCGCGAGGGCCGGTATCCTTCTTGAAAGGGTCTGTGATGTAATATACCGTTAGCATCAGCACCAATGTCAGCAATATTAATGCCAATTGATTCCTCTTAAGCAAAACTCTCACCCTCCATAATCAGTAAACTATATGCAGGGTTGAGGGCTTTTATGCATGTTCAGACCAATTCTTTGCTGGTATTGATGGAATAAATGACCAAAAGATAGGCGAGCGCGAAAATGAAAATGAAGACATTGATCGCCTGGGGCAGGAACCAAAGCAGGATGAAAAAGACGATGAAGACGGGGATGCTGGTGACGGCGGCGATGTTGTAGTATTCCTTCACGGTTTTGAGTTTCCCCGTCCTTCTGAAAAAGATCCAGATGACCAAAACGATGATCAGGGTGAAAAACACACCGACCAAAAAAGCAAGCGTGTAGGCGCGCAGTTTCAGGGTGTTTGCATTTCCGATGATGAATTGTTCCAGGAGGAATTTCCCAAAATCGGAACCGTTCGCTTCCCCGGAAAGTTCAAAATCGGGAATGTTGTTTTTATAGAAGATCTTCATCGTGTCGATTCTGAGCAGGTTCCCCCCGTGGCGCACGTTCAATTTATTTGTGCCAAAGGGATGGGCTTGGAAATAGAGGGCGTCGCTCCAAAAGACCACAAGGTAGTTTTCCACATTCTGTTCATGCCTGAATTCATCCCGGGAAACCGTGAATTTTTCTTTTGGATCATAATTGATTTTCGCACCGGGAAATTCCAGATAAACATCGTGGATCGGGAAAAGATCGATTACAAAGGTGACTCTTTTCGTGATTTCGCCAACCTGGAATTCGATTTTTCGTTCAAGGAGCGCGTAGCCCGCTTCGGTCTCCAAGTTCGCGCAGACCAGTTCAACCCCGTCTTCGACCCTACATTCAAGACCAATCAGGTCGGAAACGACGGCGTTCACGTCTTCGCGATCAGGAATTTCTTTCAAAACATTATAATTATATTTTTCGTAAATATCCCTGACGCTGTTGATTTTATTTTGACCGATGGGCATTCCCAAAAGAAAGGAAAAAATCACGAAGACGCAGATCGCGACGATGAGGTTCATCGATTTGAATTTTATGAAATGTCCGGGACTGAAGTATTTTCCCAATTTCTTAAGTTTCATACTCCTCCTAAAAAAGAGATTTAATGGTTCATTAAATCTCTTGTTTTTTTTTTATTCTTCCTTGGGCATGTTGTTGATTCTGAACAATGCAAAGAGATAGAAGAGCGAGAAAATAAAGATGTAGTAGTTCAGGATGATCGGGAAGATCCAAGCGAGGCCAAATGTAAGGAGCAGGGGAATGATGCTCGCAATGGCGGCAGTGTTGAAATATTCTTTGAAGCGCTGCAGGCGTCCGGTTTTTCTAAAGAAAAGCCAGAAGAGAAGCACCATTAACAAGTAGAAGACAATGGAGACGAGGAATGTTATGATGAAGGACATCGGACGGTAATATTCGCTCAATCCCCCCAAATACATGTCGATGACATAATCACCGAATTCATCGCCGTCTTCCAATTTCAAGGAAAAACCGGGCATGAACTTCGCGTAATCAAGACCGTCGTCTCTGAACAGCACAAGTCTCTCCTCGTTATGTGTGATCTCCATGTCTTTTTCCTTGTCTCCCATTTCCAACTGGTGGGCTTGGAAATACAAATATTTTTTCGTAAAGACGATGAAATAGTGCTCTTCGTTTTCCACATATTCATACTTTTCGTTTTCGATCGAGAATTCCTTTTCTAAATCAATGGCCGGTTCTTCTTCTTTTTCTTGGTCGTAGAAATCAAAGAAAACATGGATGTGTTTCTTTATCCCGTCTTTTTCATAGACGATCTCATATTCTTTGAAATTTGTCTCAAGATTCACGCAGGCCAGGAGACCGTCTTCGCCGATTGCGCATTCCAGATTTATGATTTCATCCAAAATTTCTTTTCCGGCTTCGTCCAGATATTCCGCAGCTTCGTGCACGGCCTGGAAATTGTAGGCATTCTCCGCACGGACCCCGTCCGCCAAAGCTTTTCCGAGCGGAAGCGACAATAGAAGCGACAATCGATAAATCGAGAGCACGAAGATCAAAAGCGAGATCAATGCCGACATGTTCCGAAAGCGGACCATTTTCGTAGGAAAGACAAATGATTTTAAAAATTCCAATACTTCCATATTTACTCCAATCTGCTAATCATATCTTGTAATCTATAACAAATTTAGACTAATTATATCATATCTTAAGCCCATAAACAATCTTTTTTTATGGCTCGCTGACAAGCTCATCCGTTCTGCTAACGATTTTTTCGTAATCTGGGAAATGGAAATTCGCAAGCACTTCATAATCCATGGAAGCGAGCAAACCCAATATTTTCTCGCGATCCTCAAGACCCTTGTTCACGGTGACTCCGTTCAATCCGTGCTTGGCGAGCGTTCCGAAAGGAATCCCTTCCAAAGCTTCGAAATTGACATTGATTTTAAATTCAAAAGGCGCGAGTCCGGACAAAATACGCTCAAAATGCGGAGAGCAATCATCGAGGCAGAGCACGATGTTCCGGTATTTGCCGATGTCTTTTTTGGCGAAATAACCGTCGCTCAAAAGCAGATCCAGAGTCCTGCAGGAAATGTGGAAATAGCATCTTCCCTTTAATTCATTTTTCAGGAGTGTTTTTAAGCCCAATTTTTCAAAGGGGATGCGGATTTTCGGTTCAAGATGGGGATTTGTTTCCTCACCGGGAGGGAGTCCGGGGATGTTAAAGGTGATTTCGTAGGCGGGGAGGTTGTCCCAGGACTTGAGTTTCCTATAAAGGAGTTCAAGCTCCTTGTTTTGGAGCTGAGCCCTGACGCAGGAATTGATCGCTTTTTTCTTTAAGAAACGTTTATGGATGTCGTCGTTGAAGATCTGGTAACGGTCCGGAGTGTTCAGGGCAATATCCAAAAATTCCTCGATTTCCTGGAGATTGTAGGTATCGCGTGGGAAGCGGACGACCGCCGCTTTCAGATCGAAATGGACGGCGCTGTTTTCGAAGATGATGCCCTGATCCGCGATTCCGAGTATCTTTTTGACCTTCCGGTCGATGATTCTTTGATCATTGATTTCCAGAACCGAAACGAAGCTTCCGTCCTGGAGAAGGAAGGTTTTTTCGGAAAAATGTTCGCGGATCAGCTCATAAACATATTCTTTCACGCGCTCATAGGCCGCGCCGTTCAGATTCTTTCCATCGAGGAGGAATTTTGCGAAAGTGCATTTGAATTCCAAATCATGGGCTTTCCCGGATATCTCTTCGAAGAATTGCGCGTATTCTTCGTCCTTTAATATTATGCCCGCGTTTTCATCAGTTAAATACACTTCGCTGTCAAGTTTTGTAATCGTGCCGGTGTAGAACTTGATGATGCCTTCTTTCGTGATGTAGGGCTTGCCCTTGTCCGCGACCAGCACTTCCCTTTCGCCGACCCTCACCCTATATTCCAGGTGATAGGGTTCCCCGTTTTCCACAAACCTCACCAGGTTCGCATATATTCTTCGGTCGTCTTCGTTGATCCGGTTTTCAAAATCCTCAGTCGAGAGATGGGTATCCGCCTGCAGGAAAGTTGCCAGTTCCTCCGAAATATAGAGTTTCCGGCCTTCCGGATCCAGATAATAAATGCCTTCTTTCAATTCCTTGGCGATTGTCTGCAGAACGGTCTTCAAAGAACGGATGCTTTCCTGCTGTGACAAAGCAACAAGTCGTGCTTCCAGAGCTTTGGCAGCAATCTTCATGTTCAGAAGCTTTTCCTGTTCAATCAAGCTCGGCTCAAAGGCATGGAAGACGGCGCACCCGAACATTTCCTTATCCTTGGAAAGAGGGAGCGCATAGAGGGCTTTGACCCCCTCTTCCGCATATGTTTTCTCGGTGAGCAGGTTCTTCACGGGAATCGGCGTCTCATTGAAATCCAGAGCAACTTCATGGCTGGCATTGATGAGCATTTCCACAACCGTCCCCGCTAAATTATTGAACGAAAATTCCCGCTCATAGAGGCGTTGTTTCTTATATTCATAGGTCTTGATCATGTTATAGTTTTCAAAATATCCGGGGAAGATTTCGGAATCATTCCCGGCAAGGAAAACAAAGAGCGCACCGCCAAAACCGACTTCTTCTTCCAGCGCTTTGGAAAACTCAAGCAGGCACTCGCGCTCGGTTTCGTTTTGTAAAGCCAAATTGGTGATGTTCACTGTTCTTTCCAATTTCGAAAGCAAATCATGGAGCCTGCTCTGGACTTCCAGATATTTGTCATCCTCGCTGGTTTCGTTAAACAAGAGCTGATCGCTTTTTTCGATTTCTTCTTCGAGGATTTCGATAGCGGAAAGGAGTTCCCTGACCTCTTCGCGGAGGCTTTTGTTTTTTAGGATGTAGATTTTCAGGTAGTTCCTGTAGAAATCCTTTTTGATGTAAAGGTCCCTGCTCTTTTCGACCGATTTGATGTATTTGATGCTGAAGCGGTAGGCTTCGTTATAAAGGCCCATTTCGATCAGCAGGGAAATATATTCGTTGGCGATGCTCAAGTAATCGTCGGATAGCTGATGCAAATTTTTAAAGATGTCCTGGAAACTCTGCCTCGCAAGCCTGAAATTGCCTTCCAGAACATAGAGCTTGGCGTTCAAATATTCGCAATAAGTGATGCCTTCTTCGTCGTTCAATTTATATACCAAAGCGATGCATTCATTCAAAGTGTCCTTCGCTTCCGCAATCATATTCTGGTCGATGTAGAGTTTGGTGATGTTGCTTAAGGCGTAGGATTTCAAATAATCGCTCGGGTAATTGTTTAAAATCGCCTTCAGATTAAGCAAGGCCTTATCCTTTTGGTTGAGCGCCGCATAAATATAGGCCATCTCCAAATACCAACGATTGACCTCGTCGATATTGTCCAAATCGATGACCTTGCTCTTCATATAAGCATATCTGTAGGCGCTTTTGTAATTCTTTTTTTGGATCAAAATATAAATGGCCCGTTCCAAAAAAGAAAGATAAATCTTTTTGAAGACGATGCTGTCGATGCTGTTGATGTGTTTGATGCAGATTTTCAAAGCGTCATCATAGAGCTTTTCATTGATGTAGATGTCGACAATCAGACTGTCGCAGAGATAATAATACTCCTGATTCATCTCGAGCATGCATTGGTTTTTCAGTTCCACAATCGTCCCAAAGTCATCGAGAGTCAGTTCCTTTTTGATCAAATCATTGTAAGCTTCTTTTACGTTCATCAATAATCCCCCATCAAAGTCTCCTTAATTATAACATAGCTTGGCAAAATTTGAAACCTTTTTCCCAGATAAAAAGCCCGGCTGGGCATTCAGTAGATGACTCCATTCAGCAGAAAATGGAGGTACTCAAGCTCCTCGTCGGAAAGCTTCTCGACATCGATATTTCTGTCGAGCTTGTATTTTTCAATGATCCATTCTTTGGCGGGATCGGCCAGCATCTCTTTTACAATCCCCTCAGCCTCTTCCCGCGGATGGTACTCCCAGGGCATGAACACTACCCAATGGATGCTTTCAATCGTTTCCCGAAAATGATCCTTGAGAAAATCAAAATTGACTTCAAGGAATTCCCATTCGTCCTCATAGCCGAAAATTTCCAAAAGCAGGCAAAGCTGTTCGTAATCAGTGAGTTCGTTCCAAGCCCTGCGCACATTTCTGTGTGTATAGTCTTCATCATAGCTCAGGAGTTCGTTGACCAATATTTCAAAATATGAATCGATGAAATCATCAATGTCGGAATAATCCTGGCTTTTTAAGATGACATCCACTTTCTGAAATTCCCAAAGTTTCGAAAAAACATTGTTGATTTTTCTTAAAAGAATATGCTCTTCCGTCGGAGGAATAATCACAGCCATGCTCCCATCTCCTTCCGGAATCATTATATCATATTTTTCTTCTTGTGAACGATATTCTATTTCGATTTTTTTCGAAATAGTTCTTGCATTCGATGAGTTTTTATTATATAATGAAAAAGGGAATGCATATGAAAGAAAACATTTTTACCGCTCTGGCCGATCCCGCAAGAAGGGAGATTTTGCATCTCTTAAAGAAGGGCAAACTTTCCGCCGGTGAGATTGCCGACAAATTCAGTTTGTCCAGGGCGACCACTTCCTACCACTTAAACAAACTCAAAAACGCCGGCCTAATCAGGGAAAACAAATATAAAAATTTCATATACTATGAGCTCAACATGTCCGTTTTTGAAGAATTGATTCTCTGGTTCAAAGATTTCAGAAAGGAGAAAAATAATGAAAAGTAAGAAACATTTCATATTGAGTTTATTTTTGTTGGCCGCGGCCTTCCTCATCGTCGCCATCGCTTTAATCTTCATGCCCGAAACGGTGCCCGTCCATTATAATATAAGGGGGCACATCGACCGTTACGGAAGCAAGTTTGAATTTTTGATTCTGCCTGCGCTTGGAGCTCTTCTCTGGCTGATTTTTCATTTGCTAGCCAAGAAGTCATTTAAGGAAAATGAGGCCAACCGAAGCCATCTCTATCTAGCCTCAGCCTATTTGTTATTCGTTTTCATTGTTTTGGAAATCATCTTCATCATACTTGCGTTCAATCATTCTGAAAACATCCCGTCCGAGGACATCATTTATAAAACCATTAACGTAATTTTAGGCCTCTTCTGCATCGTCATCGGTAACATCATGCCCAAGATGACTAGGAACAAAGTGATGGGCCTAAGAACCACCTGGAGTCTTTACAATGACAACACCTGGAACAAATCCCAAAGATACGGCGGCTTTGCGTTTGTGGGAACGGGTTTTATCATCATCGTTGCCAGCATCTTCGTTCCGGGAATTTACAATTTATTGGTCCTGTTCTTGACCTTGATGTTTGGGCTTGTGTTATCCATAATCCTCTCCTACAAAGTTTATAAAGAAGAAAAAGCAAAAGAAAAAACCACATCCTAAGCGGTGTGTTTTTTGTTAGGAAATCTTTTTCAAAAGCCGAACAAAATAGGGCTTATAACCCCTGCTTTCAAACAAAGACATTTTCGGGGTGTTTGCATAGGCGGAAACTTCAAGGCTCTTGACCCCATTATTTCGGGCATGTTCTTCCAAAAGTTTAAGCGCTTCATTTTCAAGGTCACGGTGCTCTTCATTAATGAAAAAATCATTAATATACCCGTACTCTTTGTTCATGACACCGTACCAGAGAATTCCGATTTTTTCTTTATTATGGGTAATGTTATACAAAAATTGTCCGGGGGTGTTTGTTCCCCGGGGAAGCATATCCATGAACAATTCCTCCGCCATTCGCGCCGCTTCTTCTTTTTTGTAATACCCGCTTCCGACATAATCGTTTACAATCCTCGCAAGCGATTCTTTCCGATAATCCTGATAGGATTTCCTATCCATTTTTTCCAATTTTAACATCCATTTCACCCATATATAAGTTATTACCTTGAACCGAAAAGATTTACTAAAAAAGGCAAATCTGCTAATGGAAAACCTCCATGCGCACCTAAAACTGACATTCCATTCCCAATCGGAATAAATAAATCCTTCATTTTGTTAAGGATGGCGCGTGCCCTGTTCTAAACGGATAACTCAGAACATATTTTAAATTGAAATCAGAAATAAGGAGCAAGCATAATGGAAAAAGTGAGCGTCAATCTGAAACCCTTGGTTAGAAGAGTGAATTTGCCGACGGTAATAAAAACCGCGATCCTTCCCGGCGATGATGAAGAAAAAATATTCATTGCAACCCAAGTCGGTGAAATCTACTATCTAGACAAGGGTTCGGCCGAAACTTTCTTGGACGTCCGGCCCAATGTTTTGAAACTCGAAAGCTTCGGCAGCTATGACGAAAGGGGACTCTTGGGGCTTGCTTTTCACCCAAACTTTAACCAGAACGGTTTGTTCTACATCCACTATTCGGTCGCAAACTCGCAGGGTCCGGGTGCGAAAATAACTGAAAGGCAACTTCCCGAATTCTTCATGCCAAATCCCTGCAACAGCCAAACCCAGAAATTTGAATGGCGGAACAGAGAAACTTTCTATGATCACATTGACACCGTCGAAGAATGGCGTTATCAAAAAAGCGGAAAGCAGACAAAAATAAGAACGCTTCTGAATCTCAGGCGACCCTTCTTTAATCACAACGGCGTGAATACTTTGAATTTTTCTCCCGAAACCGGAAAACTCGTGCTCACGACGGGAGACGGTGGCTCCGGTTACGATCCCTTCAATTTAAGCCAGAACGATTTGGAAATCGCCGGGAAAATTATCGAAAACGATGTTGCAAATAATCTCATCATCTAGAAAATGCCCGTCGTCACGAGATTTGACGAACTGCCTATAAATGTTTTGAACATGTTTTCCGTGATGGCAAAAGGGGTGAGAAACATCACGGGAATCGCTTTTCAGAAAAACGGAGAAAATTTCATAAAATACATCGGCAATGTCGGCCAGGATTTGGTGGAAGCTGTGTATTCTTTTGAAAACTACGAAAGCATACCCGCAAGAGACATCGTACGGAAGAATTTGCGTGCTGAGGATGCGGAATTCGGAATGATAAACTTCGGTTGGCGGGCTTGGGAAGGGATGTTTCCGACTGCTTTTATAGAGGAATGCGAAAACGGTGGGGAACAGAAAACAATCGCTTACTATGAAGAAGCGATAAAAACATCTCTAAAACGCCTTCTTCCCCTGACGGAATACTTTCACCAAGATCCGAGACCAAACAAGTTCAGCGGAACCGCTTTGACCGGAGTCCAAGTGTATATGGGGAGCGACGTCCCGCAACTTACGGGAAAAGTCATCTTTACTGACATACTCAGAAAAACTGATACGAACGAAAAAAGAGGCGTTCTGGCTTATACCGAAAATGCCATTTGCAAGCCCAATGAATACAGAATCATCGAAATAAAAAACATGAATCCCTTGGTGCCTTCTTATTTCATCAGTTTGGGATCAAACCTTAATCAAACAAAATTATATCTGGGAACCTACGAATCAATGAGCGTTCAGGAGAAAAACAAAGGGATTGTATATGAAATGACCCAATAAAAAGCCGTCATAATATGCGGCTTTTTTGTAACCATATTCTAACCCTTGACCTTGACAGCAATATTCCACCATTAATGACTATAATAAATAGCTCCAATAATGCTTTAAAATTAAAATTCTTTTATTAATGAAAAGGGCAAATTTCATAAACCTAGTTCCTCTATAATCCATCTCATCCAGCTAACAACAGTTCCTGTTCTTCTTTCCGCAACATTAACGCTTTGAACGCTTTCTTCAGATAAAAGAATACAAATTATTTCATCTTTAGACATTAATTTGTTGTTTGCCAAATAAAAATTAAAAACATGTGAGAAAACGGGTTTTGATAAAATTTTCTTAACCAGCCATTTTTTCCGGTTTGAAATACCCTCTAATTTTATATTTTTTGCTTCTTCAGTAAAACTATAATCGGAAGTCAAAATTTCTAAATATTGGCACGCTGAGTAATAATACAATATTTGCCGATAAGTTATATCAAGTTTTTTCATCATGAGTTCTTTATCCTTAACTTGTGACTCATCTGCATTCAGAATTTTAATTACCTTTTTGATATCATTTGCTTGAGGAAAGGTTATTGTGCCCATATATTAATACCTCATTTACTCTTTTACTTCTTCTCCTGCCATCAGAGTTTATTGATCTTAAAGCTAAAATATTATCCCTTGAAAATTTATACTGCTTTTCATTGAATAATTCACGGACAAAATTTGTATCATTGTTGCTGATTAATACATGGCAGCCTCTTCTTATCAGTTCATCTGACAATATTTTTAGATCTTCTAAATCTGTCCTGCTGAAACCATTACTTGAATAATAAACAAAACCATTAGAATTCTCAAAATCATAAGGTGGGTCAAAATAAACCAAATCATCGGGCCCAGCGTAATTTACTACAGCATCACGAAAATCTTCCATTGATATTTTAATGTTTTCTTTATCTTGTAAAATATTAGAAACAAGCTTTAGATTGTTATAATCGTATAAATTAATTGTTTTGTACTTACCTATCGGAGTGTTAAACTCACCATTTTGATTCACCCGATACAATCCATTGTAACATGTTTTATTCAAATAAATAAACCTACCTGCTTTTTCAACTGAATCCATAGATTTATAATCATAACTTCGATCCAAACTGCGGACTTGGTAATAATAATCTTTTCCAAATTTAAGATGACCTTCCTTGTGTTTGTCTAAAATTTCAACCAATTTTTGAAAATCATCTCTAACTTGTTCGTAAGCATTAATCAATTCTTTGTTAATGTCATTCAAAAAAGCTTTTTTAGGGTTTAAATGAAAAAAAACAGCACCACCGCCCAAAAAGGGCTCAAAATATTTATTATAAGATATATCTTTGACTATTTTTTCAATATGCGCAATGATTTGTTTCTTTCCTCCTGCCCATTTTAAGAACGGCTTTGCTTTAACTGACCTTTTCATTTTTCAACCTTCAATTCCCTAATGATTCTTTCTATCTCAGAGATATCAAAATCATATTTAAAAATAATATCTCCTTGTTCAATAGCTGAAATCATCAATTGTTCTTTTTCCTTGAGTTTTGTATAAATAACTCTCTCTATTGATGGTAACTTATAATTATTGAATAATAAGTAATAATTTGTATCTTGGTCGTCTCTAATTCCAAGTCGATGTATTCTATCTCTTGATTGCAAATACTGTGATAAATTGAAATTCAATTCTACATATATTGCATCATGGCATTTTTTGTGCAAGGAAACCGATTCTGCTAAAGTTTGAAGATTAGTAATCAAGACTTTTAAATTTCCATTATTAAAAGAGTTTATTATTTCTTCCCTCGCCTCAGCCTCGACACTCCCGTATATGGACTTACATTCTATGCCGAGCTTTCGCAAGTAATGTTCTAGATTAGAAATTGTTTTCCTAAATACAGCCCAAATAATAACGCTTTTGTTTTCCGCGAGCAAGGTTTTTGTTAAATTGATAGTTGCTAAGATTTTGCTGGATAAATCCCCAGGTTTTTCAGTAAATGTGTTATCCTCATCATTTCCGACCAAAACATCATAATAATCATTATTGAAATCTAGCATTTCCTTGCAACAGCCAACTCTCAATAACCGGATGATTTTGTTTATTGAGCCAAAATCAGAAGAGTCTAAATTATAAATCCTTGAGTATGTTTGATTTTCTTCATCCGTTGGAGTGACTAATATGATGTTGTCTTCATTGGGATCAGGAATTTGAAGTTCTTTTTTTGTAACTCTTGAATAGAATGGATAAATTATTCTGTTTACGGATAAATCTTCTTGTCCTGTTCTCGCATACCTATCCTGAGTTTTTCTTAGCCTATCTACTGTAAAATCAAAATAGGTTCTTGCATAATCATCAAACAGAATTTCAAAAAGATTATGTAAATCAACATAACCGTTTGGAAGAGGAGTACCAGTTAGGGCAACTCTATATTTAGTGTTTTTTACTAGCCTGCTCGCTTCTTTATAGCGAATACCATCAATTCGTTTTAATCTGTGTACCTCATCCAAGACAATCATGCATTTATAATCTATAAATCTTTGCAAAATACTAGAGATTGAACTTAATTGTTCAAAATTAATCAAAATCAAATCATATTTTTGGAAGTCATATTCCAAAATAGCAATTTTTAAGCTTCTATCGGAAAATTTTCTAGTATTTAGTATTGAAGATGAATTAGCTTTAGGAGATAATTCGTTGTATTCATCAGCCCATGATTTAAATGAACTAATTGGACCAAATACGATTAATCTTTCAACCAATCCCAGGCTCTTCAAATAGAAAAACGCTCCAAGGACTGAAGCTGTTTTCCCAGATCCAGGAACAGAAAAATTCATTGCTCTTTTGAGTTCGATAATTTGTATTGTTGAGATTAATTGAGCTTTACGCAAAGGTCTTTTTATCAAAGAGTTAATATTCTTTTCATAATTTAAAAACTCATCAGAATGTAAAAAAGATGGATTCTTAATGTGCATACCTTTATTACTTAATAAAGGTAGATCAAGAGTACGAGCGTCAATAAAATCTTGAAACTTTTTTCCATAAAAGATCTCAAAACCTAATTCATTAGACAGAGTCACAAATGAAGTTTTAATTTCATTATAATCTTTAATATGATTGATTTCTTGAAAAATGATCTCATCGCCCTTATAGGATTCAATTAAATTTATTACCCATCTAAATTGATAATGTCCTCGTAAACTTAATAGTGAAAAATTAGCTTTTACCTGCAATTTGTTTTCGTTATTCAAATCAATTAAGACAGCATGGTTTTTAATGTCCTTAGGAATGCCGTGTTGGTTCACAATTTTTAGTAAATCGTTCTTAATAGCGTCAGGAATATCCAAAACTATGAAGTTTTTTTTGGTGTTGTTCCAATAACTTTCAAAATTTTCCTTCCTAATTGCAATCTTTTTTACATCGAATGGGGAAGCAAGCCAAGAGGTGGTAACTTCGAAGCTTTCTTGGTTTTTAACTAGTGCAGCACTAGTTTCATTATTGGAACCCGAGAATAAAAGTTCATTATTATCATGATCAATAATTATTCCAAATTTTTCATGCAATATACCATATTCTTTAATAGCAACCTTTATATCCAATCTTCCGATTGAAATAAGGAAAGCAAACAAAGGGAGATCAGAATTTTCTAACATCTCAGTATATCTTAATGCTTTCTTGATACCCCTATTAACCCTTTCTTTGTATCCAGACTTTATATCTTCGTATGTTTTTGGGGATATTTGGTCTGGCGAAATTACAAGTTGCATATACCCGTCGCCTTTAATGAACTCTTTTAAGCCCTTGCTAATGTAAGAGAAGGATGATGAATCAATATATGCTGAAACTCGTTTGTAAATTTTGGCCTTGGGTAGAACTTGATTATAGAAATTTATGATGGATTCTTCAGTGTCATAAACCGGTTGTAAATCCAAATCCTTAATTGACATTAATC
>LSQX01123704.1_pt1 | contig 21188 bp, 20 predicted proteins | sample 654561 | NCBI WGS metagenome assembly LSQX01 (sample SAMN04489861, study PRJNA283612) | anaerobic digester metagenome | isolation source: 4 biogas reactors fed with cattle manure at either 37C or 55C with and... | place: Denmark: Kongens Lyngby | collected 2014 | reverse complement strand
GAGTCGTTGAAGTAGGCCGGCACCGTGATCACGGCTTCCGTCACCTTCTCGCCCAGGTAGTCCTCGGCGGTCTTCTTCATCTTCTCGAGGATCCGCGCCGACACTTCCTGCGCCGACAGCTTCTTGCCATCGCTGGTCTCGACCCAGGCATCGCCGTTGCTGTGCTCGATGATGGCGTACGGCACCAGGTCGAGGTCCTTCTTGACCTCGGCGTCGGTGAACTTGCGGCCGATCAGGCGCTTCACCGCGTAGAAGGTGTTCTTGGGGTTGGTGACGGCCTGGCGCTTGGCCGACGCGCCCACCAGGACCTCGCCGTCCTTGGTGTAGGCGACGATCGACGGGGTGGTCCGGTCGCCCTCGCTGTTCTCGATGACGCGCGCCTTGCCGCCATCCATGATCGCCACGCACGAGTTGGTCGTGCCGAGATCGATGCCGATGATCTTTGCCATGGGTCTTGCCTCTGTGTCGGGTCTGGGGCGGCGGCGCCGCCGATGACTGCTATCTGGGGATGGCCGCCGCGGCTTCAAGCGCCGGCGGCCCCGGGCTTCAGTCCCCGGCCACGGCCACCAGGGCCGGGCGCAGGAGGTGCTCGTTCAGGCGGTAGCCCTTCTGGAACAGCTGGGCGACCGTGCCGGGGGCGATCCCGGCGGCCTCGACCACGCTCATGGCCTGGTGGAGGTCCGGGTTGAAGGCGTCCCCGGCCGCCGGCGCGATCTCGGCCAGGCCGTGGTTCCCGGTCACCCGCCGAAGCTCGCGCAGCGTCAGCTCGACGCCCTCGCGCAGGGGGCCGGAATCGCCGGCGGCCACCAGCGCCGCGTCCATGCTGTCGAACACCGGCAGCAGGTCGCCGAGGATCTGCTTGTTCGCGAAGCGGCAGGCGTTCTGCACGTCGCGCTGCAGGCGCCGGCGCTGGTTCTCGAGGTCGGCGTGGTCCAGCAGGGCCTGCGCCTTGACCTGCTCCAGCTCGGCGCGGAGCGATTCGATCACGTCTTCAAGGGGGAGATCTTCTGCTGGCGCCTCGGCGGCGGGGTCGGGCGTCTGTTCAGTGGTCATCGCTCTCGTCGGTCCGGACTGTCTCGGTCCGCACTGAGTGGGGATGCCGGCTCCGGTTTCAAGGCGGCCCCGAGGACGTCGGCCGTCGCCTGGACCACCGGGATCACCCGGTCGTAGGCCATCCGCGCCGGCCCGATCACGCCGAGCACGCCCAGGACCCGGCCGTCGGTCCCGTAGGGCGCGGTGACCAGGGACATCCCCGCGAGCGGCGCCACGCCGGTCTCCTCGCCGAAGAACACCCGCACCCCGGGGGCCTTCGCGGTCTGCTCCAGCAGCTGCAGGATCCCGCGCTTCTCGGCGAAGGCCTCGAACAGGTCGCGCAGCCGGTCGAGGTCGGCGAGGTCCTGGACGCCCAGCAGCCGCGCCTGGCCGGCGACCACGATGTCCTCGCCGCCCGGCGCCATCGCCTGCCCGGCGATGTCGGTGGCGTCGCGCAGCAGCTCCTCCATCTCGCTCCGGGCGCTGCGCAGCTCGCGCGTGAGGGTGGCGCGGATCGCCGGCAGCGGCTGTCCCGCGAAGCGCGAGTTCAGGTAGTTGGCCACGCGCTCGAGCTCGGCCGCGTCGCAGGCGCGCCGGGTGTGCACGATCCGGTTCTGGACCTCGTTGTCGGCGAAGACCACGATCGCCATCACCCGCCTGGCGTCGATCGGGACGAAGTCGATCTGGCGGAAAGCGAACTGCTCGCGCCCGGGCACGCTGACCACCCCGACGAAGCGGGTCATCGCGGAGACCAGCTCCGAGGCGCTCCCCAGCAGCTCCTGGGTGCCGCCACCGGTGTCGAGGCGGTCGCGCAGGCGCTCGAACTCGGAGTCCGCGAGCGGACTGAGCTGCAGCAGGGAGTCGACGAACACGCGGTAGCCGCGCGCCGTCGGCACCCTGCCCGCGGACGCATGCGGCGCCGAGAGCAGCCCGACCTCCTCCAGGTCGGACAGGATGTTGCGGATGGTCGCCGCGCTCACGTCCAGCCCGGCGTGGCGGGCGAGGGTCTGCGAGCCCACCGGCTCGCCGTCGCGGATGTGGCGGGCGATGAGGCTGCGCAGCAGCTGGCGGGCGCGCGGGTCGAGGGGATCGGTACGGCGTCGGGACATGCCCCGGGTATACGTCCGCCGCCGCCCCGTCGCAAGCGGCGAGATCGACCGATGACAGGCTTCCCGCGGACGCGGCACAATTCCCGGACCATGCTCAAGCGCCTGTCGATCAAGGACTTCGCCGTCGTCTCGGCCACCGAACTCGAATTCGGGCCCGGACTGACCGTCGTGTCGGGCGAGACCGGCGCGGGCAAGTCGCTGATCGTCGATGCCCTGGGCTTCCTGTCGGGCATGCGCGCCGACAGCGGCATGGTGCGGCACGGTGCCCAGCGCGCCGAGCTCGACGCCGAGTTCGACCTCTCCGACTCCCCCGCCGCGCTCGAATGGCTGCGGGAGGAGGAGTTCGACGAAGGCCTGTCCTGCCAGCTCCGGCGCACCCTGCGCGCCGACGGCGGCTCGCGCGCGTGGATCAACGGTCGCCCGGCGACCCTGGCGCAGCTGGCCGCGCTCGCGGCGCTGCTGGTCGAGATCCACGGCCAGCACGAGCACCAGGCGCTGCTCTCGCGCACCAGCCAGCTCGCCCTGCTCGATGCCTTCGGACGGCACGGCGCCGAGCTCGATGCCGTCGCCGCGGCGGCGCGCGCCTGGTCGGCGCTGCTGCGCGAGCGCGAGGCGCTCGACGCCGCGGGCGATGTCTCCAGCCGCATCGACTACCTCGCCCACCAGCACGCCGAGCTCGAGCGCGAGGAGCTGGACCCCGAGGCGATCGAGGCGCTGGTCGCCGCGCACCGCCGCCAGGCCCATGCAGCCGAACTCGTCGGGGCCTGCGACACGGCGCTGGAGGGGCTCGGTGGCGACGCCGGCGCGCTGCCGGCCGCGATCCAGCAGCTGCGCGGCCTGTTGGCGCGGATGCAGGTCCACGAGCCGCGCCTGGGCGAGGTCGACGGCCTGCTCGAGGGCGCCGCGATCCAGCTCGACGAAGCGGCGGTGCTGCTCGATCGCGTGCGCGCCGACCTGGACGTCGACCCGGAACAGATGCAGGAGCAGGACCGCCGGCTGTCGCGCCTGCACGACCTCGCGCGGAAGCACCGGGTGCACCCCGACGGACTCGCCGCCCTGCGCGACGCGCTGGCCGCCGAGCTCGAGTCGCTGGTCGGCGCCGTCGCCCGCCTGGCCTCGCTCGAGGAGGAAATCGACGCCGCCTCGGCGGCCTGGCGCAAGGCCGCCGCCCGCCTCGGCAAGGCCCGCGCGAAGGCGGCCGCCGACCTCGGCCGCGCGACCACCTCCCTGATCGGCGAGCTGGGCATGGGCGGCGGGCGCTTCGAGGTCGCGCTCGAACCCGCGGGCCTGGACGCCCCCGACCCCCAGGGAGCGGAGCGCGTCGAGTTCCTGGTCACCGCCAATGCCGGACAGCCGCCGCGGCCGCTGCGCAAGGTGGCTTCGGGCGGCGAGCTGTCGCGCATCTCGCTTGCGATCGAAGTGGCCGCGCTCGGCCTGGACGCCGTCCAGACGATGGTCTTCGACGAGGTCGATTCGGGCATCGGCGGCGGCATCGCCGGCATCGTCGGGCGCAAGCTGCGCGACCTCGGTGGCAGGAGGCAGGTGCTGTGCGTGACCCACCTGCCGCAGGTGGCGGCGCAGGGCCATGCCCACTACAGCGTCAGCAAGGCGGAGAGCGACGGGATGACCCAGAGCGCGGTGCGCCTGCTCGACGACGCCGGCCGCCAGCAGGAGCTGGCGCGCATGCTCGGCGGGATCGAGGTCAGCAGCGAGGCGCACGCCGCGGCGCGCAGGCTGCTGCTGGAGGCTGCCGGCGAACCGGCCGCCTGAGGGCGCGGTCAGCCCTTCTTCTTGCGGACGTACAGCACCAGGGAGTGCTCCTCCAGCACGTAGCCGTGCGCCTCGGCGATGCGGTGCTGGAGTTCTTCGATCTCGGGGCTTTCGAACTCGATGATCCTGCCGGTGTCGACGTCGACCATGTGGTCGTGGTGGCCGCCGCGGTCGATCTCGTACACCGCGGTGCCACCCTCGAAGTTGTGCTTCAGCACCAGGCCAGCGGCCTCGAACTGGGTGAGGACCCGGTACACGGTCGCCAGCCCGATCTCTTCCCCGCCGTCCAGCAGCTGCCGGTAGATGTCCTCGGCGGTCATGTGGTGGTGCGGGGTTGCCTGCTCGAGCAGCTGCAGGATGCGCATCCGGGGGTGGGTGACCTTCAGCCCGGCCCTGCGCAGTTCATTGGTTTCCATGGGTCTCCCGTCCGACTTCCACTGGGTGCCCGCTGCCGTGGCCCGGTCGCGGCGGCGCGGCGAGTGTATCATCGCGCCATGTCCGCCCTGCCCTGGTCACCGATGCGCAAACTGATCGTCCCCACCCTCGCCGCCCTCCTCGTCACGGGCTGCGGCCTGATCTACCGGCAGCCGATCTACCAGGGCAGCCTGGTCTCGCCCGACGACGTCGGCCAGCTGCAGGTCGGGATGAGCCGGCAGCAGGTGTCGGCCCTGCTGGGCACGCCCTCGATCCAGGACCCGTTCCACCACGACCGCTGGGACTACACCGCGACCGAGCGCACCGGCCGCGCCGGCGAGCCCACGGTGCACAACTTCGTCGTGTTCTTCGAGGACGACGCGGTCGTGCGCTGGGAAGGCAGCTACTTCCCCGACCGCGACAAGGAGCTGATCGGCAACGTGCGCCGGCAGTTCGGCCCCAACCTGCCCCGCCAGGACGGCAAGCGCCGGCGCTGAGCCCGGCCTCAGCGCCCTGTGGCCCGGCGCCGCCGGGCTTCCTTGGGATCGAGCAGCAGCGGCCGCAGCAGTTCCACCCGGTCGCCGTCGCGCAGCGCACGCTCCGCGGCGGCGCGGACCCCGTGCACCGCGTAGCCGTCGATGCCCTCCAGCGGCAGGCCGCTCGCCAGCGCCGCGTCGGCGACGGTCGCCCCTTCCGCCAGTTCCAGCATCACCGCGCGATGCGTGCGCGGCAGCGCCAGCACCACTTCGACCCGCACGCTCAGTCCCCGGCGTCGGCGACGCGCACGAAATCGTCGACCATGCGATCCGCCAGCCCCTGCAGCCCGAGCCGCAGCGCCGGGACCAGCAGCCGGCTCCGGGGCTCGAAGTCCAGGCGCAGCGTCACCTTGCAGGCCGACTCGTCGAGGGCGTGGAACTCCCATCGGCCCTCGAGCTTCCGGAACGGGCCGTCGCGCAGCGCCATGTCGATCCGGTGCGGCGGCTCCAGCCGGTTCTCGGTGGTGAACCAGGTGCTGATGCCGCCAATGCCCAGCTCCAGGCGGGCCAGCATGCGCGCTTCCTCCGACGCCAGCACCTCGGCGCCGCTGCACCAGGCGAAGCGACGGGGGTAGGCGGCGACGTCGTTGACCAGCGCGAACATCCGCGCGGTGGAATGCTCGACCAGCGCGGACCGGATGATCGTGGGCATGGGCGGTATGGGAGAATGGCGCGATGGCGAAGAAGGCAAAGGATAAGGGAAAGACCGCGGCCGGGGGCACGATCGCGCTCAACAGGCGCGCGCGCCACGAGTACCACCTGGGCGACCGCTACGAAGCAGGCCTCGCCCTGCAGGGCTGGGAGCTGAAGGCGATCCGCGCCGGCCGCGCCAACATCGGCGAGGCCTACGCGGTGGTCCGCGACGGCGAGCTGTTCCTGTTCGGCGCCCAGGTCACGCCGCTGATCCAGGCCTCGAGCCACGTCGTCGCCGACGAGCGGCGCACGCGGAAGCTGCTCCTGCACCGGCACGAGATCGACAAGCTGGTCGGCCTCGTGCAGCGCGAGGGCTACACCATCGTCCCCACCGCGCTGTACTGGAAGGGCAACAAGGTCAAGGCCGAGCTCGCTCTCGCCAAGGGCAAGCAGGCGCACGACAAGCGCGACGCCGCCAAGGACCGCGACTGGCAGCGCGACAGGCAGCGCCTGATGCGCCGCCACAATCCGGACGCCTGAGCGGGCGCCGGCTCAGGCCGGCTCGTCGGGGAGCGTGAAGCGGAAGCGCGCGCCCTCGCCGGGAAGCCCCTCGCCGAAGATCACCCCGCCGTGGCGCTCGATGATGCGCTTGACCGAGGCCAGGCCCACGCCCTCGCCGGCGAACTCGTCCGCCGCGTGCAGGCGCTGGAAGGGGCGGAACAGCTTGCCGGCGTAGGCGGGGTCGAAGCCGATGCCGTTGTCGGACACCTCGAACCAGGTCTCCCCGCCCTGGACCCGCCGGCGCAGGCCGATGCGCGCCGGGTCCCGGTCCCGCGTGAACTTCCAGGCATTCCCCAGCAGGTTGCCGAGCAGGTTGCGCACCAGGGTGCTGTCGCCCGACGCCACCAGCCCCGGCTCGATGTCGAACTCCACCCGGCGGCCCGGCTCCGCCTGCTGCAGCTCGGCGGCCACGTCCGTGGCGATCGCCGAGAGGTCCAGCGGTTCGCGCCTGAGCTCGGTGCGCGACACCCGCGCCATCTTCAGCAGCGCGTCGATGAGTTCGGACATGCGCGCCGTCGCCGCGCGGACCCGGGCGATATAGCCGCGCCCGACCTCGTCGAAGGCGTCGCCGTGGCGCTCGGCGACCATGCGGCTGAAGCCGTCGATCGCCCGCAGCGGCGCGCGCAGGTCGTGCGAGATCGTGTACGCGAACGACTCCAGCTCCTCGTTCGCGCGCGTCAGCTCGCGGGTGCGCAGCGCGACCCGCGCCTCCAGCGTGCGGTTGAGCGCCAGCACCTGCGCCTGCGCGCGGAGGCGGTCGGTGATGTCCTCCACCTGCACCAGGCTGGCGAAGTCCTGCCCCTCTTCGCCCGGAACCCGGGCATAGGTCAGGTGGACGTGGCGCGTTTCGCCGTCGTCGCGCCGCAGTTCCCGCGTCACCCGGTAGACGCTGTCCGACGCCGCCCGGGCACGCTCCTCGGCGGCGACGCCGGCGCCTTCGGCGCTGCCCCCCTCCAGTAACAGCGCGTTGAACTCCCGGCCCATCAGGTCCTCCGGCGACGACCGCAGGATGTCCACCAGCGCCAGGTTCACGTCGATGATCCGGCCGTCGCGGTCGAGCAGCGCCTTGCCGATCGCGGAGAAGCGCATGGCGTTGCGGAAGCGGAGCTCGCTGCGGCGGTAGGATTCGCTCATCCTCGCGGCGATCCGCTGCGCGCGCGACTGCGTCCGCGCCAGGATCAGCGCGATCGCGAACAGCAGGAGCGAGGCCAGCATGCCGACATAGATCGTGCCCACCGGCCCCATCAGCCCGGCCCCGTCCCCGCCGCGCGGCGCCTGGTGGAAATCCAGTCGCCAACGGCGTCCATAGACCTCCTCCACCACGCTGTGGCGCACGCCTTCCGCATCGTCCGCGGGGAAGGCCGACGCGGCGACCGGGAACACCGGCTGCCCGGACCCGTCGCCGCCGACGTCCACGATGCGCAGCGAGAGTCCGGGGCGATCCTTCGGCACGGCCGCTTCGACGAAGCGGTCCAGCCGGAAGGGCGCACAGACCCATCCCGCCAGCGCGGCGTCGCGCGCGAGCGGGTTGGAGGGCACGATCCCGGCGCGGTACACGGGCGCATAGATGACCAGCCCCGGACCGGCGCCTTCCTGCACCTCCGGCAGCGGCGCCGTGATCCGCGCCGCCGCGCTGTCGCGGGCGGCCTCCATGGCCGCGGCCTGGACCGGATCGGTCAGCATGTCGAAACCGATCAGCTCCCCGCTCGCGAGCGTCCCGGGCTCGAACAGCACCAGCGGCGCGTAGCGCGCGCGGGCGCCCTGCGGACGGACGTGGAAGAGTTCCCGGGTCGCCTCGCGCTGCTCGAGCTGGAAGTCCTGCAGCTGGGCCGGCGACATCGCGGCCACGTAGCACAGGCCCAGCATCGCCGGGAAGCGCCCGGGCAGGTCGAGGCCCTCGGCGTAGTGCCGCCACTCCCGCGCGCCCGGACGGTCGATCGCCGCGAGCAGCGACACCCCGCCGCGCGTGATCAGTTCATAGGTGAGCAGCTGCTGGCGCAGGCGCGCGGCCACCTGGTCGGCGTCGGCGGCCAGCCGCGCCTCGGCGAGTGCGTGTTCGCGGTTTCCCGCGCCGGTCGCATAGACGGCCACCAGGGTCAGCGACGCGACCAGCACCAGCACGGCCAGCACATAGCCCTGGCGCGCCGGCATGGGTTCCCCCGCAGGCAGATGGTGGTCTGGCCGGGCCATGGGCGACCAGCATACCGCCTGCGCCGCATCCGCCGGCCGGCGCCTTGCTGAACGCAGGCGACGCCGCCGACGCCGGGCGCTTGCAGGAGCCACGCCCGCCCCTATACTGGGATCGTCACGCGCGTTCACTGCCACCCGGCAGGTGCCGGCGTCCCGGATCACGGGGGTGCACTGGCTTCGACGGGGGTCGCGAAATCGCCTGGCGCATGCCGAGGGGGCAGCTTTCCTCGTAAATCCAGCGGCAAACTCATAGTTGCCAACGACGACAACTACGCTCTCGCCGCCTAAGGCGTAAGCCCCGAACCCACCTGTGCCCGTGCTAGTGGATGTAGGGTCATCATCACGGGAACCAGCCGCGGCGGTTGCCTGTCTGCCGCGGTTGAACCTACAGGCTGGTTCCCCGGCGCGCTTCGCACGCCGTGCTTCCGGGGAACGAGATCCAACGGCGGGCTAAGCATGTAGTGCCGGGGATGGAGTGCCTTCGGACGGCGGTTCGATTCCGCCCACCTCCACCACCTTGAGAGACCGCCGGAAGCCTTTGGAAACAGGGGCTTCCGGTTTTTTTTGAACGCAATACCGGAAGAGGCGCCAAGGGTCGCGCATCGGCGGTTTGCCTCCCCCGCGCGCGACGGCCATCCTAGGCGCATGTCGGCACTCCCCCACCCTCCCGGCGCGCGCCCGCGCGGCAGCGTCCTGCGCCCCGTCGAACGCTGGCATGGCCGCGGGCGGCGCCTGGTCCAGGACCATGTCGCGGACGAGGTGCCGGTCGCGCTTGTCTACAACGACACCCCCTTCGCGGTGATGATGGCCACGCCCGCCGACCTCGCGGACTTCGCGGTCGGCTTTTCGCTCAGCGAGGGCATCGTCGACGAAGCCGGCGACGTCGCCATCGAGGGCATCGACGAGCTCGTGGAAGGCCTCACGATCCGGATGCGGATCCCCGGGGCGCGCGCTGCGGAACTGGCCGGCCGGCGGCGGAACCTCGACGGCCGCAGCGGCTGCGGCGTCTGCGGCAGCGAGCAGCTGGAGGCCGCCGTGCGCCACCCGGCCCCGGTCGCGGCCGACCCGCGGGTGGCGGCGTGTGCCATGCAGCGCGCCCTCGCCGCGCTGCGGCACGGGCAGCCGCTCAACGCGCTCACCGGTGCCGTCCATGCGGCCGGCTGGGCGGCGCTGGACGGCACCATCCTGCTGGTCCGCGAGGACGTCGGACGCCACAACGCGCTGGACAAGCTGATCGGCGGGATGCATTCCGCGGGCCTTGCTCCCGGCGCCGGCTTCCTGGTCGTGACCAGCCGCGCGAGCTACGAGATGGCGATGAAGGCCGCGAGCGCCGGCATCGCGCTCATGGCGGCGATTTCGGCGCCGACCTCGCTGGCCATCGCGCTGGCGGAGCGCGCGCACCTCACCCTGGTCGGCTTCGCGCGCGAGGACGGCTACGCGGTCTACAGCCATCCGCAGCGGCTGCTGGCACCGGCAGGCGGCGGCGTCCCGGCGCCGTCCCGCGCCGGCGGGAGCGACGCCGCGTGAGCAAGGGACCCATCCGCAGGTACGACGGTCCCGCCGGGGGCTGGGACGCACTGAGGAGCGTCGCCCGCCAGCTGGTCAAGGAGGACGTGGGCGTGGGCGGGGCCCGGGCGCTGCTGCGCACCAACCAGCAGGACGGCTTCGACTGTCCGGGCTGCGCCTGGCCCGACCGTGACCACACCTCCACCTTCGAGTTCTGCGAGAACGGCGCCAAGGCGGTGGCGGCCGAGACCACGCGCCACCGCGCGGGCCCGGAGCTGTTCGCGCGCCACACGGTGGCCCGGCTCGCCGGCTACAGCGACCACTGGCTGGAGTCGCAGGGCCGGCTGACCACGCCGCTGCGCTACGACGCCGCCAGCGACCGCTACCTGCCGGTGGCCTGGGACGAGGCCTTCGCCCTGGTCGCGCGCCACCTCAACGAGCTGCGCTCGCCCGACGAGGCGATCTTCTACACCTCGGGGCGCACCTCCAACGAGGCCGCCTTCCTCTACCAGCTGTTCGTGCGCGAATACGGCACCAACAACTTCCCCGACTGCTCGAACATGTGCCACGAGTCGTCGGGCACGGCGCTGAAGCAGCAGGTCGGCGTCGGCAAGGGCACGGTGTCGCTGCAGGACTTCGAGCTCGCCGACTGCATCCTGGTGTTCGGGCAGAACCCCGGCACCAACCATCCGCGGATGCTCGGCGAGCTGCGCGACGCGGCGAAGCGCGGCTGCCGGATCATCGCCTTCAATCCGCTGCGCGAGCGCGGGCTGGAGCGCTTCGCCGATCCGAAGGACACGCTGGAGATGGCGCGGGGCGGGTCGACCAGGATCGCGTCCGACTATTTCCAGCTCGCGATCGGCGGCGACCTGGCGGCGGTGAAGGGCATCATCAAGCACGTGCTGGAGCGCGACGCCGCGTCCATCGCCGGCGGCGGGCCTTCGCTGCTGGACCGCGCCTTCATCGAGGCGCACACCAGCGGCTTCGACGCCTTCGCCGCCGATGTCCACGGGGAGTCCTGGGACACCATCGTCGCCGAGTCGGGCCTGGACGAATCGCAGCTGCGGCGCGCCGGCGATCTCTACCTGGCCTCGGAGCGGGTGATCGCCTGCTGGGGCATGGGCATCACCCAGCACCGGCACTCGGTGGCGACCATCCACATGATCGCGAACCTGATGCTGCTGCGCGGGAACCTGGGCCGCCCCGGCGCCGGCCTGTGCCCGGTGCGCGGCCACAGCAACGTGCAGGGCGACCGCACGATGATGATCTGGGAGCAGCCGCCGGAGTCCTTCCTCGACCGGCTCCGCGACGTGTTCGGCTTCGAGCCGCCGCGGGCACCCGGCTACGACACGATCGGCGCCATCGAGGCGATGATCGACGGCCGCGCGAAGGTGTTCTTCGGCATGGGCGGGAACTTCGCCGTGGCCACGCCCGACACCGCGGCCACGGAGCGCGGCCTGCGCAACTGCGCGCTCACGGTCCACGTCGCGACCAAGCTCAACCGCAGCCACCTCGTGCACGGGCGCGAGGCGCTGGTGCTGCCCTGCCTCGGCCGCACCGAGATCGACGTCCAGGCCAGCGGCGCGCAGGCGGTCACGGTCGAGGACTCGATGAGCATGGTGCACCTGTCCTCGGGCATCCGGCCCCCGGCCTCGGACACCCTGCTGTCCGAGCCGGCGATCGTCGCCGGCCTGGCCCGCGCCACCCTCGGCGCGCGCTCCAGGGTCGACTGGGCCTGGCTGGTGGAGGACTACGACCGCATCCGCGACCTCATCGCGCGCGTCTTCGACGACTTCCACGACTTCAACGAGCGGGTCCGGGTCCCGGGCGGCTTCCGCCTGTCCAACGGGGCCCGCGACCGCCGCTGGGACACCCCGACCGGCCGCGCCGCCTTCATCCCGGCGCGGGTGCCCGTCGACAATCCCATCCATCGCGCCCGCCGGGAGCACGGCCGGAAGCCGGTCTTCACGCTCGCGACCGTGCGCGCCCACGACCAGTACAACACCACCGTGTACGGGCTCGACGACCGCTACCGCGGCGTGTTCGGCGAGCGCAGGGTGCTCTTCATCAACGCCGCGGACATCGCCGCGCTGGGCATGGCGGCGGGCGATCGCGTCGACCTCGAGAGCCTGTGCGAGGACCGGGTTCGCCGGCGCGCGCCGGGCTTCCTGCTGGTCGAGTACGACATCCCCCGCGGCTGCCTCGCGGCGTACTACCCCGAGACCAATCCCCTGGTGCCGCTGTCGAGCTTCGCGGAGGGATCGCGCACGCCGACCTCGAAATCGGTCCCGGTGGTGCTGTCGCCGCACCTGCCCGACGGCGACGGCCCCCGGCAGCGCGACATCCCCGCCCGCGTTGTCGGTTGACGAGGCCCTGGTCCGCGCCCTGCTCGCCGAGCTGGAGGGCGAGCCGGACGGCGTGTCCCTGCCACGCCTGTGCAAGCGCCTGGGCGTGCGCATGAGCGTGCTCCTGCGCACCCTGGCCTGGATCGGCGAGGACGGGATCGGCGGCGTCGCGGGCACCGGATGGGTGCGCACGGTCGAGGACGGTGCGCGGACGCTGGCGCGGTTGACGACGGCGGGTCGCGCGCTGCTGGACGCCGGTCCCGGCGCACCCCCCGCGGTACCATGTACCGACCCGATGACCGCAGCCGATGCCCCCGCCATCCCGCTCCCGTCCCCCCGCCCGAGGGTGCTCGTCGTCGACGACGACGCCGGGATCGTGGAGCTGATCGGACGCTATCTCGGCGGCCACGGATTCGAGGTCCAGGCGGCCCACAGCGGCGCCGCCATGCGCGAGCGCCTGGCGGAGGGCGAACCCGACGTCGTGCTGCTCGATCTCGGCCTCCCCGACGCCGACGGCCTGTCGCTGCTGCAGCAGCTGCGCGCGCGCTGGCAGGGCCCGGTGATCGTGGTCAGCGGGCGCGGCGAGCCCGTCGAGCGCGTGGTCGGGCTCGAGCTGGGCGCCGACGATTACGTCGCCAAGCCCTTCGATTTCCGCGAGCTCCTGGCACGGATCCGCTCCCTGCTGCGACGGGCCGCCCCCGCCGTACCGCCGGCGGCCGCGCCCGCGCAGCGGCTGGCCTTCGCGCACCTGGTGCTCGACCTGGGCGCGCGCAGGCTGACCGGCGCCGACGGCGAAGAGATCCCGCTGACCACCGGCGAATTCGAACTGCTGCGCGCCTTCCTCCAGCGTCCCAACGAGGTCCGCACCCGCGACGAGCTGATGACCGCGCTGCACGGGCGCGAGGCCGGCCCGTTCGACCGTGCCATCGACGTCGCGGTGGCGCGCCTGCGGCGCAAGGTCGAGCCCGACCCGGCCGCGCCGGCCCTGATCCGCTCCGTACGCGGCGCTGGCTACCTGTTCGCCGCGGAGGTGCGGGCGGAATGAGCGGCCCTGCGCCGCCGGCCATCCCCGGCCTGTTCGACGCGGTCCCGGATGCCCTGGTCGTGGTCGATCGCGACGGGCGCATCGTGCACGCCAACGCCCACGCGGAAGCGCTGTTCGGCCACGCCCGCGGGGCGCTCGGAGGCCTGGAGATCGAGGACCTCGTGCCGGCAGCCGCGCGCGACCGCCACCGCGCCTACCGCGAGGGATACATCGCGCGGCCGCACGTGCGGCCGATGGGCGCCACCGGACAGGCCCTGATGGGACGCCGGAGCGACGGCAGCGAGTTCCCCGTCGAGATCGCGCTCAGTCCGCTGGAATCCGCGGACGGGCCGCTGTACCTGGCATCCTGCCGCGACATTTCCGGGACCCAGCGCGTCCGCCAGGCGCTGGCCCGGGCGCGCTACGACGCGATCGCGGCGCGCATCGGCCGGCTCGCGCTCGCCGCGGGCACGGTCGCCGAGTTCGTCGACACGCTGCCGCCGCTCCTGGTCGAGGCGCTCGACGTCGAGTCGGTGGCCGTGCTGGCGCCGGCACAGGGCGACCGGCCGGCGGAGGTCCGCGCGGCGGCCGGCGGGGCCTGGCAGGTGGGCGCGACCGTCCCCCGCCCCTTCGCCGGCGAGCACCAGGAACCGTGGATCATCGAGGACATCGCCGCCGACCCATCGGCCGCGGCCCTGTTCCCGCTGCCGCTGCCGCGGGCCGGCAGCGCGGCGATGATCCCGGTGCTCCAGCGGCACCGCGCCGCCGGCGCACTGCTGGCGCTGGCGCGCCAGCCGCAGCGCTTCGACCACGACAGCCTCCACCTCCTGCAGTCGGCGGCGGGCACGCTCGCGGCCTTCGTGCAGCAGCGGCGCGCCGAGGAGCAGCTGGCGCACGCGCACCGCCTCGACGCGATCGGGCAGCTGACCGGAGGCGTCGCGCATGATTTCAACAACCTGCTCACGGTGATGTCCGGCAGCCTGCAGCTGCTCGAGGACGAGGTCCGGAGCGAGCCGGGACGGGAGCTTCTCGCGAGCGCGCTGCGTTCGGTCGGGCGCGGCGCCGAGCTCACCGCGAAGCTGCTGGCGTTCGCCCGCCGCCAGCGCCTGGTCCCCCGCCGCGTCGACGTGCCGGCCCTGCTGCGCGACGTCGAGGTCGTCCTCGAGCGCACGCTCGGTGACCAGGTGCGGCTCCGGGTGGAGGTCGCCGACGGCCTGCCGCCGGCCTACGTGGATGCGGGCCAGCTCGAGGCCGCGCTGCTCAACCTGGTGCTCAACGCCCGCGACGCCCTCCTCCACGGCGGACGGATCGAAGTCCGCGCGGAGCAGGCCACCCTCGGGGCCGGCAGCGGCGACGGCCTGGCTCCCGGGCGCTACCTGCGGCTGACGGTCGCCGACAACGGACGCGGCATGGCGCCGGAGACCCTTGCGCGCGCGATGGAGCCGTTCTTCACCACCAAGGGACGCGACCGCGGCAGCGGCCTGGGCCTGAGCATGGTCTACGGCTTCGCCATGCAGAGCGGCGGCGGGCTGCGGATCGACAGCGCGCTGGGCTCGGGTACGCAGGTGCGGCTGTACCTTCCGGCAGCGGCGGGCGCGGCGCCCGCCGACGCCGCGGCGCGGCCCGGCGGCCCCGCCACCGCCTCCGGCCAGCGCATCCTGGTAGTGGAGGACGACGGTCCCGTGCGCGCGATCGCGGTCGCCTTCCTGCGCGCCGCCGGGTACGGGGTCGAGGACGTGGCGGACGCGGAGTCCGCGCTCGAGCGCTTGCAGTCCGGGAGCCCGGTCGACCTGCTCTTCAGCGACGTGATGCTGGGGCCGGGCCTCGACGGCAAGGCCCTCGCGCGCCAGGCGCGGGCCCTGCGACCCAGCCTGCCGGTGCTGCTCACGTCCGGGGACGAGGAGCGCGCGGCCGACCCGCGGGGCGGCCCGGGCCTGCGCCTGCTGCGCAAGCCCTGGACGCGCGACGCTCTCCTCGACGCAGTCCGCGAGGTGCTTGCCGCGGAGGCCTGAGGTGCCGCCGCGTCAGTGCCAGCGCTCCTCCTCGCCGTCGAGCACCGCCCGCAGGGCGGCTTCGTCGAGGATGCGGATGCGGCGCCCGTCGACTTCGATGCTGCCCCGCGCCTGCATGCGCGAGAGGGCCCGGGTCACCGTTTCCAGGGTCAGCGCGAGGAAGTTGCCGAGCTCCGCGCGGGTCATGCGCAGCTGCAGCAACCGCGGATCGAGGCCCATCGCGGCGAAGCGCGCCGAAAGGTCGAGCAGGAAGGCGACCACGCGCTGGTCGGCGGCCAGCGTGCCCAGGGCCAGCATCCAGCGCCAGTCGCGGCGGATCTCGCCGGCGAGCATGGCCGTCACCCGCTCCCTGACCTCGGGCAGCATGTCGTGGAGGTTCCTGCACGGCAGTTCCCAGACTTCGGCCGCGTCGAGCGCCACCGCGTCGCAGGCGTGCGCCGGCATGTCCACCGAATCGAGTCCCAGCAGGTCGCCGCGCATGCGGAAACCGGTGATCTTCTCCCGGCCGTCCTCGCTGAGCACCATGACCTTGAAGCAGCCCGAACGCACGTAGTAGAGCGCATGCCGCGGCTGGCCCGCATGGAACAGCGCCTGCCTCGGCTCCAGCCGGTGCACGCGGGGCGGCCAGCGCAGCAAGAGGGATTCCAGCGCGGGCGCGGCGCCCTGGTGCGGGTCGGCCGGCCCGGCACCGACGGGTACGCGGGAAACGGCCGGGCTGGCCAGGGCGTTCTGGAACATCGCTGCACTCCTCTTGCTTCCGTTGCGGCGCACTCTATCCAGCCGCGGCGTGCGGACGGGCAGCCGGGGGTAACGGTTTGTATCGGAATGTAACGGCCGCGGCTTCAGTGCGAGAACAGCACCGGCACCGGCGAGCCGAGCAGCAGTTCGCGGGTGACGCCGCCCATGACCCATTCGCGCAGCCGGGAATGTCCATAGCCACCGGCGACGATCAGGCCGGCGGCCATGCCCAGGGCGTGTTCGGTGAGCACGGCGGCGACCGCTCGCCCGCGTGATTCCACGACCTCGACCCGCGCGTGCACGCCGTGCCGCGCCAGGTGGGTCGCGACTTCGTCCAGGACCGACCGGGCCTCGTCCCCGGCCGGGAGGTCGACCGCCACCAGGTCCACGCGCGACGCCGCCCGCAGCAGGGGCAGCGAATCGTGCAGTGCGCGCGCGGCTTCGGCGCCCTGGCGCCACGCCAGCAGCACGCCGGCGTCGGCCCCCCGCAGCGGGGCGCCGGGCGGCACCACCAGCACCGGCCGCCCGGACTCCAGCAGCAGCGCCGCGGCGAACCCCTGCGCGATGCTGCCCTCGGCGCCGTCGTTCGACGGCCCCGCGACCACCAGCAGGTCGGCGTGGTGGGACGAGCGCGCGGCCTGCCGCGGCGGATCGCTGAACAGGGCTTCCACCACCCGGACCTCGCAGTCGGCGCCGCTGTCGGCCAGGCGCGTCCGGAGGCGGCCGGCGTTGGCCTCGCCCTGCGCCCGCAGGCGGCTGTAGGCCTCGCCCATCGCGATGTCGGGCATCAGCCCCCACGGGTTGGCGGTGGGCATCGGCAGGTTCACCAGCTCGAGTACCGTGAGCCGCGCCTGGAAGTGGCGGGCCAGCGCGAGCGCCGCGGCCATGGCGTCGTCGTCGCCGGCCGTGCCGGTCAGGGGCAGGACGAAATCCTGGTACATGCGGCCCTCCTGCGCATCAGCGCTGCACGGTGCCATTCCACGCCTGCCCGCGCCCCGCTGTATTGACGCATGTCAATCGGCCATCGGCAGCGAAGGCCGCATCCCTGCGGCCCCGCCACCCATGAAGGCCCGCCGGGCCGGGCTCAGCCGCGCAGCGGCACCACGCGGATCTCGACGCGCCGGTTCAGGGCCCTGCCCTGCTCGGTTGAATTGTCGGCGATGGGCATGGTCTTGCCGAAGCCGACGATCTCGAAGCGCTCGCGCATCAGGCCCTGCCCGATCAGGTAATTGGCCACCGCCGAAGCGCGCTGCTCGGAGATGCGCTGGTTGACGGCGTCGGTGCCGATGTTGTCGGTGTGGCCGGCGACCTCGACGATCGTCTGGTTGTACTCGGCCAGGGTGCGGGCCACGTTGTTGAGCGCCGGGTAGAACTGCGGCTTCAGCTCGGTGCGGTTGAAGTCGAAGGTCACGCCGTCGGGAAGGTTGAGCTTGATGACGTCGCCCTCGCGGTCGACGACGATGCCGGTACCCGCGGTCTGGCGGCGCAGTTCGGCCTCCTGGCGATCCTGGTAGGCGCCGATGGCACCACCGGTGAGGCCTCCCACGCCCGCGCCGACGAGCGCGCGCTGGCGGCGCTCGGTCGCGTCCGAGCCGCTGAGCAGGCCCGCGACCGCGCCGATGCCGGCGCCGATGAGCGCGCCGCGGCGGGTCCGGTTCGGATCGTCGGGATCGGTGGTCTGTCCGGTGTAGCTGGCGCAGCTGGCCAGGAGCAGGCTGCCGGCGGCCGCGGTGGCAAGCAGGATTCGGGGGCTGGTGCGCATGGGGGACTCCTGTGGGACGGGCGCGGTGCGCCGTGGATGAACGCGCCCCAAGCTACCCGCGAACGCGTCCGCGCGGGGTGATGGCCTGCCAGCTATTCAGCTTCCGGCAAGCCCGCCGCCCCGGTACTCGCGCGGGATGCGGTCGTTGAGGCCGACCAGCACTTCGTAGGGGATCATGCCGGCGGCCTGGGCGACGTCCTCCGCGCGCAGCCGCGCGCCGCCCTGGCGCCCGATCAGCACCACCTCGTCCTCGTTCCAGGCGCTGTCGCGCCCGATGTCGACCATGAACTGGTCCATGCACACGCGGCCCACGATCGGATACTCGCGGCCGTGCAGCAGGACGCGGCCGCGCGAGGAAAGCGCCCGCGGGTAGCCGTCGCCATAGCCGATCGGGACCGTCACCACCCGGGTGTCCGCGGCCGGCGCCCAGGTGCCGCCATAGCTGACCGGGTGGCCGCGCTCGACCACCTTGAAGTACACCACGCGCGACACCAGCGACATCGCCGGCTCCACCGGCACGCTGGGCCTGCAGTCCACGCCCGGAAGCACGCCATAGAGCAGGATGCCGGGACGCACCATGTCCAGGCGCGTTTCGGGGAAGTGGAGGATGCCGCCGGAGTTGGCGATGTGCCGCCGCGGCACCGGCGCGCCGATCCGCCCGAAGTGGGCACAGGCTTCCTCGAAGCGCTCCAGCTGCAGCGCGGTGACCGGGGAGTCCGGATCGTCCGAGCAGGCGAGGTGCGAATAGATGCCGGCGAGGTCGATCCAGCGCGAGGCCACGGCCGCCTCGATGAAGGGCCCGGCCGACCAGGCGTGCACGCCGATGCGCTGCATGCCGGTGTCCACCTTGAGGTGGACCGTGGCCCGCTTGCCCAGCGCCTGCGCGGCGGCCTCGACCTGGCGCAGCTTGTCGACCGAGGACACGGTGACCTCGAGGTCGTGCCGGAGGTACTGCGCCACCTGCGGGGCGTAGATGCCGCCCAGCACCAGGATCGGCACCGTGATGCCGGCGCGGCGCAGCGCGATGCCCTCCTCGGGAAAGGCGACCCCGAGGTGCTCGACGCCCTGCTCCTGCAGGTGCCGCGCCACCGGCACCAGGCCATGGCCATAGGCGTTGGCCTTGACGATGGCCATGACCGGGACCCCGGCGTGGGCGCGGATCGTGCGCAGGTTGCCGGAGATGCGGTCGAGGTCGACGAGGATCCGCGTCGGGCGCTCGGCGAGGTGAAGGCCCATGGCTGCCCTACTCGAAGCTGCCCACCGAATCGTGGGCAAGGTTGTCGAAGCGGGTGTACTCGCCGAAGAACTTGAGCTTCACCGAGCCCGTGGGGCCGTTTCGCTGCTTGCCGATGATGATCTCGGCCAGCCCCTTGTCGGGCGAATTCTCCTTGTTGTAGTACTCGTCGCGGTAGATGAAGACGATCACGTCGGCGTCCTGCTCGATCGCGCCGGACTCGCGCAGGTCGGCCATCACCGGGCGCTTGTCGGTGCGCGTCTCCAGCGAACGGTTCAGCTGCGACAGCGCCACCACCGGCACGTTGAGCTCCTTGGCGAGCGCCTTGAGCGACCGCGAGATCTCGGAGATCTCGGTGGCGCGGTTCTCGCTGTTGCCCGGCACCTGCATCAGCTGCAGGTAGTCGATCACGATCAGGCCCAGGCCGTGCTCGCGCTTGAGCCGCCGCGCCTTGGCCCGCAGCGCGTCGGGCGACAGCGCCGGCGTGTCGTCGATGAAGATCCTGGTGTCCTTCAGCAGCCGGATCGCGCTCGAGACGCGGCTCCAGTCCTCTTCCTCCAGCTGGCCGGTGCGCAGGCGGGCCGCGTTCACCCGCCCGACCGAGGAGATCAGGCGCAGCGCCAGCTGGCTGGCCGACATTTCCATCGAGAACACCGCCACCGGCTTCCTGGTCTTCATGGCCGCGTACTCGGCCATGTTGAGCGCCAGCGTGGTCTTGCCCATGGCCGGGCGCGCGGCGAGGATGATCAGGTCGGTCGGCTGCAGGCCGGCGGTCATCTCGTCGAACTCGACGTAGCCGGTGGGCAGCCCGGTGATCGCGCCGCCGCTGTTGTACCGGGTCTGCAGGACGTCGAACGCCTCGATCATCGCCTGGTTGACCGCGGTGAAGTCCTTGCGGCCGCGGTTGCCCGACTCCGCGATCGCGAATACCTCCTGCTCCGCCTTCGCCAGCAGCTCGGCGCTCTCGCGGCCCTCGGGCAGGAAGCCGTCGTTGACGATATTGGTGCCGACCTCGATCAGCTGCCGCAGGACCGCCTTGTCGCGCACGATCTCGGCATAGGCGACGATGTTCGCGGCCGAAGGCGTGGTGCTCGCCAGCTCCACCAGGTAGGCGCCGCCGGCGACCAGTTCCGACTGTCCCTGCGATTCGAACCACTCGCCGAGGGTGACGGCGTCGAAGGGGCGGTTGCGCTCGGCAAGCTCCTTGATGGCGCGGAAAATGAGCTGGTGGTCGCGACGGTAGAAGTCGGACTCGTCGAGGTGGTCGCCGACCCGGTCATAGGACTCGGGCGACAGCATCAGCCCGCCGAGCACGGCCTGCTCGGCCTCGACCGATTGCGGCGGAACGCGCAGCTGTTCGACCCGGGCATCGCCGCGCCCGTGGAAGTCGCGGCCCTGGTGCTGGAAGCCCGGTCTGGCGCTCATCGGTATAGGAACTCCCCTGGTGGAGCCGCCGGCGCGACCCCTGGTCCTGTGTCGGACTGCCATCGTAGTCGCCCCCGGGGGACAAGCGTTGCAGACAACCCTGTGGATAACCGGTGGGCATCGCAGGGAGTGAGACCGCGCCCCCGCCGGAACGAAGACGGGCGCCCTGCGGCGCCCGTCCGAACACCCGCCTGGCCGGTGGCTCAGGCCTCGGGCTCGACCACCACCTTCACCGTGGCTTCGACGTCGGCATGCAGGTGCACGACGACTTCGTACTCGCCGACGGCGCGGAACGCGCCCTCGCCGAGCACGACCTCGGACTTCTCGACCGGCGTGCCGGCCCTGGTCAGCGCCTCGGCGATGTCGCGCGGGCCGACCGAGCCGTACAGCTTGCCCTCGGTCGAGGCGTTGGCGAAGACGGTCACGCTGGCGTCGGCCAGCGCCGCGGCGCGCTTGTTGGCCTCGTCGAGCGAGGATTGCGCCCTGGCCTCGTACTCGGCGCGGCGCGCCTCGAACTCGGCGAGGTTGGCGGCGGTCGCCGGGACGGCCTTGCCCTGAGGCACCAGGAAATTGCGGCCGTAGCCGGGCTTGACGCTGACCTTGTCGCCAAGGTTGCCGAGGTTGGTGACCTTCTCGAGGAGGATCAGATCCATGTTGTTTCTCCGTGTTCGTTAGCGGCGCGCCGGGGCGCCGCAACTGTTGGCTGTCCGAACGGACGATGCGGCGCCGCCCTGCGGCGGCACGGCATCAGACGTTGTGGTTGTCGGTGTACGGGATCAGGGCCAGGAAGCGCGCGCGCTTGACGGCGGTGGCGAGCTGGCGCTGGTACTTGGACTTGGTGCCGGTGATCCGGCTGGGAACGATCTTGCCGTTCTCGGTGATGTTCTGGCGCAGGGT